>ENA-UOOI01000076-UOOI01000076.1-fermentation-metagenome-genome-assembly--contig:-NODE-76-length-115072-cov-7.289922_pt1 | contig 115072 bp, 110 predicted proteins | sample MGYA00245779_ERZ724027 | MGnify/ENA primary metagenome ERZ724027 (study PRJEB28704, sample SAMN03018318) | fermentation metagenome | biome: anthropogenic terrestrial biome; feature: soil...
CTGCAAACAAGGGAACATACTTAAACGTATGTGCCCGCAATTTGCAGGTGCAGCCAACACAGCAAGCAAAATTGCTATGCAATTACGCGATTGCACGAGAGCGGCATCGGCCTTATCTTTACTCATCCAATAATTTTTTACCTCTGTTATAGAACTCCTCAGTCAATTCTTCCGGCAGGAAAATGCCGCCCGTAGCCCACGCCACATGCACGCCTTTTCCGCGTATGCCCAGCAGCCCGGCGGCTGCGGACGGCTCTATCTTTTTGCCCTCCTCATCCTTGAGAATGGCAAGCGCCCTGTATAAGTCGTCGTCATCCACGGTGAATATGCCGTCTACAAGCCCGTCTATCATCCTCCCGGCAAACTTGGAAGGCCGCCCCACGGCCAGGCCGTCGGCCTCCGTCCTGCCGTCCAGGCCGAAGTCGCTCACGCTCACCCCATCGTGGAGCCCCGTCATAAGGCCCAGCAGCATGCACGGGGAGTGGGTGGGTTCGGCAAGATAGCACCGGACGCTGTCGCCGAACACATGCTTAAGACCGAAGGTTATTCCTCCGGGCGCCCCTCCCACTCCGCAGGGTATATACACGTTCAAGGGATCATTCTCACCGACGGCGATCCCCATGCCGTCTAACTGTCTTTTGAGCCGGAACGCCGCGACGCTGTAACCTAAAAAAAGGTCCTTGGAGTTTTCATCATCAACAAAATAGTCATTGGGGTCTTGCGCCGATGATCTGCGCCCCTGTTTCACTGCCTGGGAATAATCCGAGGTATACTCGACGACGTTTACACCCTTCTTCCTGAGCAGTCGCTTTTTCCACTCCTTGGCATCCGCGGACATATGCACAGTCACCTTAAAGCCCAGAGCGGAGCCCATTATGCCTATGCTCAGCCCCAGATTGCCCGTGGAACCCACCGATATGGAATAGCCGCTGAAAAAATCCTTGAAGCTGCTTTCGGCCATGATCCCATAGTCATCCGTCATCTTCAGGAGGCCGCTGTCCGCAGCCAGCTTCTCAGCATGCTTTAGAACCTCGTATACACCGCCCCTGGCCTTGACCGACCCGGCTACGGGAAGTTCGCTGTCGCATTTTAAGTAAAGCGAACCGTCGAAGTCCATGCCGAGCCTACTCTTTATCGCTTTCGCCATCTGCGGTATCTCAACGATACCAGACTCTATTATCCTGTCCTTCACCTCGGGAAACAGTCTGCCGATAAGGGGCGCAAACCTCACCCATCTCGCCTCGGCATCCAAGATGTCCTCATACGTCAAAGGCAGGCCGGGCAGAACTTCTTCGGCCAGGCCTTTTTTGGGGTTCTCCCAGAATACCGGCTTATATCTGACAATATCCCGTAAAGCAGGGTATTGTCTCATCCATTCGTCCATCGTCTTTCCGAGTACGTCATCTTGGGCAGCCATGCCTTAAGCCACTCCCTTTCTGTGTATTTGCGCTATTTCTTTTCCACATTCACCGTACCGTCGCCTGAATTGATTTTAATACTCTTTCCGCCGCCGTTTACAGAGCCGGTGTATGTCTTGCCCCATTTGGACAGAGGAAAGCCGCATTTAACTATCCCGTCGCCGGCTGTGATCTTAAAATCAGCCGCCACGTCCCCGGGCAATGACATATTGACAATACCGTCACCACTGGATATGGTATACTCGTCGCCTGTCAGTTTATCCAACGACACTGAGACCTTGCCGTCGCTCGAGTTAATGGACATATCCCCTATACTGCCGGATGACAGCTTTACTGTGCCGTCGCCCTTGTCTATCTTGACGTTTCCGCCGGCGTCGGTCACGTCTATCAGACCGTCACCGCTTTCTAGATTTATATCTCCCGCTATATTCTTCACGTTTATTGCCCCGTCGCCGCTTTTTATCGTCAGACGCATACCGGCAGGCATCTTTATATCCATCTTTATAAGCGCATTTCTTTGATTGTTCGTCCTGGACTTTATACGCGCTTCGCTGCCGTTCTGCGCAAAGGTCACGGACATCTTATCCATTATTTCCTGTGCCTGCTCCTGGGTAATGGTCTTATTGAATACCTGCTTGGCATAATCCACCTGCACCTGTGAAACATCGCTGCCTACTATATTCAGCCTGATATCATCCGCATCGACGGTCACTGTGCCGTCGGCAATATCCATCGCCTTACTGCCCTTGTCCTCATATGCCGGTACAGCGCTGTTATCACCGATATTGACAAGATCGTCCATATTAACATTATTATCGCCGATGTATATACCATCGTCGCCTATATATATGCCTCCGCATCCCGACATTACTACCGCACTGAGCAAAAGCAACGCAGCCGCCGCAAACAACTGCTTTTTCCTCATTTCTTACACCTCCGCTTTATTTTCCAGCAGCCATGAGGCCAGATAGAAGAGACCAATCATGCCCGCCGTCCATACCAAAACAGAAGCCATGTCTATACCTACATAAGTCCCGTTCAAAAGGCCTGCAAAATTTATCACACCACCGCTTCTATCCAACGCGCTCTCTATCTGTCCCAAAGACAGCACTTTGGACAGCGGTATCTCTATGTGCATCCAGCCGGGTGAAACCTTCATGACCGCGGAAGAGAGGTCTGACAATAGCCATAATGGTAATATATATGAAGCGGTCCCCACCCAGAAACCAAATTTTTTAATGGTCAGGACCACGGTATACGAAAACAGGCCGAGAATGCCTGCGCCCGTCAAAATATACAGGGTTGGCAGCACGCAAAGGCCGTATGCCCTCCATACGGACGACGCTATGCCTCCGTACAGGTCGTTTCCAAGGGTATTGGAACTCCTTATCTCGGCAAGCATTATTATAGCGGTATATGCCCCTATGAGCAGCATATGGCTGCCAAACTCAGTCATAAAATAAGCCAGCTTTGCGCCCAGTATACTATAGCCTCTCACGGGCAGGGAGAGCATGAGATATTGATTGTCATGTTTCCACTCCTCCTTGAGGCTATCGAAACTTTTGATAAACGCAGCTATCCCAAAGCCGAATACTACCATCATAGCCACCAGCGTCGGCAGGCCGGTGTCCCAACGCCCTATGCGCGTAAAGAAAAACAACATGACGCACAGCGTTATAACGAGGGTCGCGCCGAAGGATCTCTGCCCTCTCATAAACTCCTTTTTATACAGCCTGACAAAGTCCATCAGATAAACACCTCCTTGAATACGTCCTCAATGGAGCCGTTATACCTGGCCCGCAGCTCATCCGCGCTGCCGTACAACACCCCCTGGCCGTTTTTGAGGAAGAGCACCCTCTCAAACAGCGGCTCTATGTCTCTTACCAAATGCGTGGCTATTATCATGGCGCTGTGTTCCCAGCGGTATTCCTTGGCTATGCCGGATATGATCTTGTCCCTCGACGTGGGATCTATCCCGCCCAAGGGTTCGTCTAAAAGGATTAGATCGGCATTCCTTGCCATGACCAGTACCAGCTTCAGCCGCTCACTCATGCCCTTGGACATATGCGCCACCGTCATTCCGGTATCCAAACCCATCGCCTCGATAAACCGGTCCGCCTTCTCGTGGTCGAAGTCCTCATAAAATCCCGACACATACTCTATGGCCTGCTTTACGGTCATCCACCCGTATATGTGGTCGGCGTCGGGCAGCATGGCTATATGAGCCTTGGCCTCCGGGCCGGGCCTCGATCCGTTTATCGATACGCTGCCTTCGGTCGGGCGTATCAGCCCGGCGATGAGCTTCAGCATGGTGCTCTTGCCGCTGCCGTTGGGACCGAGCAGCCCCAGGATCTCGCCCTCCTCTAAGGTCAGATCTACGCCGTTCAGAGCCCACCTCGTGCCGTATCGCTTTTTGACGTTTTGCAGTTCCAATATGTTGCCCATAAATTATCTCCCTCCTACATCGTCAGACGCATTCTTGAAATATTCCTCTATCAGACGGAGTATCTGCCGCCTTTGAAAACCCAGCCCCGTCATCCCATCTGCCAATTGCCTCACCAATCGCTCCGCAAGCTCGCTTCTCACCGAATCTATCTTGCCCTCGTCCTCGGTGACAAAGGTTCCCATTCCCCTCTGCGTAAACACTATCCCCTCGCTCTCCAGCTCCTGATACGCATGCTGCACGGTGTTGGGATTGACCTGAAGTTCGATGGCCTTATCCCTGACCGACGGCAGCTTGCCGCCCATACTCATGCGGCCGGAGCAGACATCCTGCTTTATCAGATCCATTATCTGAAGGTATATCGGTGTATTCTCATCGAACATATGGCGTACCACAATATCAGCATCACTCCCATCCTGTTTTGGCTTATGACATAGTCACATAGTGTACTAACTCAATAGTACACTATCACCGTGATAATGTCAATAACTAAATTTTAAAAAAGTGCACCTCAAATATTGCATTTGAGATGCACTGTGAATCATTATGATATAGGCTGCAGATCCTACGGATCATGGGCAAATCGTGCAGCCGCTGCTTTGTCATCGGTCAGATAGACCGTAGGTCTTGTTGACGTTCTGAACAAATATGATGCCGTTGCCCGGCTTATCCATTTCAAGATGCTCTCTTATGGAGGAGACGATCGCTTCCGTAAATTTATCCTCCGATATTATAAGCACTATCTCCTTTTCCGGCTCTATTTCCATGGAGAACAGCTTGCTGGTCTCATGGATACCCGAGCCTCTGGCATTTATGATGGTCCCGCCCTTTGATCCTGCCGCCGTCGCGGCTTCTACTGCCGATTCGGCTTTGCCCTTATCCACAATTATAAAGATGACGTTATACATAGAATTTTCCGCACCTCTGCTTTCCTCGTTAACTATACACCCAAGGTCTCTTTCACCCACTATACTCTTAACGGAAGTACTGAATGCTATGCCGTGATTGGGCCTGCGAAAATCAAATTTTTCATTTAGCTCCTCCATAACAATGGAGGCCGTTGAATTATCAGCCGCCATCAGGACAATTTCCTTTCTGGTCTCGTTCAATTCCAGCAGCTGCAGAATAGAGTTCTTTACCGTCCCCTTGCCTAAAAATATCGTTCCTCCCCTTATGCCGTTTTGCTTTGCATATTTTACGATCTTACTTCCTTGCCCGTCGTTCGCGATCACATAGATCAGCTCAAATTCTCTGCTATCCGTGCAGTCTCTCGCCATCTTCCATTCCACCCTTTTTTGATTTTGCCTTAAAGATCAAACCCAATATCTGCAAAGTGATTATCGGAGTCAAAGCCACCAGTGAGATCATTCCGAATCCGTCGATCAAGACGCTGGCCCCTTCCGTCGCATCGGCAACGCCCTGTGTAAAGGCCAATATGAAGGTTGCGGTCATGGGTCCCGTGGCGACTCCTCCCGCATCAAAGGCTATTCCCACAAACAGTTTGGGCACAAAATAGGTCATTGCAATCGCTATGATATACCCCGGCAAAAGGTAGTGCCACAACTGAAGCTCAGGCTTCAATATCCTTATCACCGACAGGGCGACGGCAAAGCCCACTCCGATCGAGAGGGCGGTCAATACGGCGCTTCTCTTGACGTATCCGCTCGTGACCTCTTCTATTTCATGAGTCAGTACGTGGACCGCAGGTTCGGCCAATATGGTGACTAAACCGATGATAAATGCTATGACTATAACATAATACTTATTGCCTGAATTTGCAAGCCCGTATCCTATGGCGCTCCCCACATCCATAAAACCTCCGTTCACGCCGACCAAAAATATAATGAGTCCCACGAATGAGTACGCAAAACCCTTTAAGATCTTTCCGTACGCCCGCTTATCCAATTTGAAGGATATGCTCTGAAGAATTATGAAGATGACAAGCAGCGGCAGGAAGGATAAAAAGCTCTCTCTCGCCGTGCCCGGGATCAGCTGGGTGAACGCTCCCGCGATCGTAGAAGACTGCGCGGCGGTGGAACTCAGCGCCGAAGAAAACTTATTTCCCTTAGCAAAGACACTCAATATCAGAACAGACATTATAGCGCCGACAGATGCTATCGCCACCAGCCCAAAGCTGTCCTTTTCGGAAGCCTTGCTGTCCTTCTTAGATGAGGAGACCCCTGCCGCAAGGGCCAAAATAAACGGCACCGACAGCACCCCGGTGGTTGCGCCTGAAGCGTCAAAGGCTATTGCCAAAAATTCCGGTGAAGAAAACAAAGCTAAAATAAAGATCATGAGATACAAGACGGTCAGCATCTTATAGAGGGGTATGCCATAGACTATCCTGGCCAGGCCCAAGGCAAGCAATACCGCCAGGCCCAAGGACACCACCATTAGGATAGCAGTACCGGATATCTGGCCCGACGTCACCAGATCGACCTGATTGGCAAGCACCAGCAGGCCCGGCTCTGCGACCGATATAAAAAAACCGAGAATAATTCCCGCAATGCCTATTATCCATATCTTATTCGTCTTGGCAAGCATTGAACCTATCAAATTACCCAGAGGAGTGATGCAAATATCCACTCCGGTCAAAAATATTACCAATCCTGCGATTATTAACAGCGCGCCGATAAGAAACCTCATGAGCAGCGGCGTTTCAAGAGGCGTCAATGTAAAATTCAACAGCAGGACGATGATCGTGATCGGCAAAACCGAACTTAAAATTTCTTTAAGCGTTTCCGTAAACGTATTCAAATAGATTTCCCTTCTTCCTATTCACGAATCCTCCAAAAATATAAAATTAAAATGACGCATAAATTTAGATACAGATCATTAAGGCATAATGCAATATATACAAAATGTCTATACCCTGAAGTCATGATAAATTCATTTCCTGGTCAAGCATGTTATTATATCGCAAATTTCTTCTGTTATTTTTATCAGATAGGTTATACATAATACCCCAAACAGTAAAAAAGACAAGTCTAAATTGTCATGTATGGACGAGAAGTCATAATAACCCGCCGGTTTTATCCATTCTCAGATAAAACGGCCGCCATCCTTGTATTTGCTCCCGTAGAGGTAATGTGAAACGCAACGCCTGATCTCTTTGCGATGGTCTTTAGGTGTCTCATGATATACGGAACGGTTTCCGTAGGCATTGCCGCGGGATATATACCCGATATCAATAGAGCAGCCGCAGAACTCCTGCGGTATTGAATGATATGCAGACTGACTCACCTCACTGAAACAAGCATGAGCATGGGTAAAAATAATAGGCGCTTTCAGGGCATAAAAACCCGCATATTTAACGTTCGACAAAGCGCTAAGCATTTCGAGAAAAAATAATGATATAATGATCAACAGCATCAGTAATATGTATATCTTGCCTCTTCGCGCTATCAGCATTAAAACCCCCCGTCGTGTTTCCTTAGTATCGTCTATAGTTTATTATATCATAGTTGATTATATGCTGAAAACCCCGAATTCAGTTCGGGCGTTTAATATCTTTGTCTCCATCGTCTAAAAAGTCCTATCTGCATTTCATCTTTTTTGATATAATATTAGATACCGATTCTACACATATTACATGAGAGGCAATGAAAATGAAAAGAAAAAATATCTATATAACGATCGCACTTATCGTCGTGCTCTACATTTTCGGCATTACCGCCTATTTTTCATCGACGCTGCATAACAGCCTTATGAGAAACCGGGAGTCCAAATATATCTCGAAAGAGCCTATAACCGTCGGCAACCGCATCCTTATCGTCGTTCCCCATCCCGATGACGAAGTGCTGGGAACGGGCGGATTTATATATGACCAATTACAAAAGGGCAAAGAGATAAAGGTAGTCCTGATGACCAACGGCGATGCATTCAGAAAGGCGGCCATGGAGTATCTCAAGGTGGAGCAGCCTACTCCCGACGACTTCATAAGACTGGGTAAGGTGAGGCAGAAGGAGTCGGTCTCGGGATTAAAGAAACTTGGCCTGCAAGACAAAAATATAATCTTTCTCGGATATGGGGACGGCTCCCTGTCTCACCTTTGGGATTCCAACTGGGACAGCGCAAACCCAAGAAAAGGCGCCAACGGGCATACATCTTCTCCCTATGACAATAGTTTTACTAAAAATACATCTTATACGGGTGAAGACGTGGCGGCAGACCTGACTAAGATCATAGACGGCTATAAGCCCACGGATATCATATACCCCGACCCAGACGAGGCTCATCCCGATCACTGGGCCACAAGCAATTTCGTCAAATTCACCGTGGAAAAGACAAAATGCAAGGCGCGGCTGTATACCTATCTCGTACATCACTACCAGTGGCCCGACCCAACGCTGTACGTGCCCAAATCCGGTCTGTATCCTCCGGTCTCGCTGTCAACGGTAGGTACCTACTGGCATGAATACGGTCTCGACAGCGATACCGTCAAGATAAAGCATCAGGCGCTGCTGAAATATAGATCGCAGTACATGGCGATGTCCGGTTTTCTTGACAGCTTCATAAGGAAAAATGAGCTGTTCGGAATATACGGTGATAAGCACTATACCGTGAGCAGCCATAAGCCCGATCTTACTCAAAAGGATATTTCCCAATATACCGTCTTGTATTCCGGTGTGAATGACAATCCCATCCTTAGAGCAGACGGGAGCGACGATATCAAAAGTCTTGGCTTGTATTGCGATAAAAGCAACTATTATTTTATTATCCAAACGCGGAGCAGCGTGGAGAAGAGCACCACTTATGCCGTCAATGCCGTTATCTTTAACAGAGACGGCAGCACAGGCAGGATCAACATGGCATCGAAGGGCTTTAATGTAAAGCAGTCTATGCCCACCAAAGAAAACATAGATTTGGGAAAGATAGAAGCGGACCATTTCAAAAACAGGATATGGTTCGTAGTACCCGCCGATAAGATAGGGGCTCCCGAAAAGATATTTTTAAACGGAGAGACGTACTTCCTAAACAAGAGGATAGACAGGACCGCATGGAGAGTCGTCATACCTCATAGTGAGTTTTGACCGCCATTACCAGGCGGTTTTGTTTTTCCACCATGCCGGTACGTATCTTACCTTCATTTCCCTTATAAAATACCAATCTCCTGTTCATCTTTTCATCCGTGCAAAAATTTTGTTTATATGATTCATTGCCCCTTAGAAAGTCGAATATGGTATCTCCCCTCTCTATGGACGTCTTGATCGCCATCCAAGTGATGAGATTCCCTATGCTCATGTTTTCATACCGGTCGTCAAACCCTCCGAGGTAGTAATAGGTCGAATCTCCTTTGTGGAAACAGTAGAGGACGGCCGCAATTTCCCCGTCTATTATGAGGCGGTGGAGGTCCAGATATCTCCTGTGAAAAAAATCCGACGAAACGTCCAGATGAAAATTTATAATACGGCTGCTTCTGAATGCTCCCGGGAGATGCCTTTTATGCCATCTCTTCTGGTGAAGTCCGATCATCTTCATCATTGTGGGCCTGATATCCTCATTCCGTGATACTATATCATATACGACGTTATGATCCCGGTTTATCTTTCTCCAATAATACTCCATATTTTTTCTGAAGCGCTTATTCAATGCGGACATGTATTCGTCTACGTCATCGGGCAGTATGACATAGGGACATATGTCCCCGTTAAAGACCCTTTTATCAAAACCGCTTATTTCGCAGCCGGAAAATTGTTGGGTGACATTTCCCAGGTCCAGGAAGCTTATACGGTCGCCGGCCAGTTTGTCCGAAAGCGAGTCAAAAAACTCGGCTTCCCTTCCTTCTTTGATCAGAAAGCCAAGGTAATCGCCGTTATTATAACCGATGAATCTCAGTCCGCCCCTGCCTATTACAAACGGCGCTATTCCATTATCGTCCGCATAGATATAAGGCGTCTTCTTCCAATATTTCAGCCAATCGTAGTTCCATACCCATGTGGAAAACGGAGATATGCCGTTCTGAGACTCCATATCCTCCCACATCGTCTTTATATCTTTGATGTCCGCCGTTTGCAATCAATTATGCCCCTTTCTCATATATTTAAAAAATAACTTCCAAGCAAAATATATGACTGCTATTGCAGCGGCTAAGGCTGCCAGCTTATACCATACCGGCAGGCCCAAAAGCCATTTTATGTTGGCATAGGCATACACGCATACCAGCATCCAGAAAGTTGCCCAGGCGGCATCGCCTATGAGTGAAAAAAAAGCGTATGAGATAACGTTCATTCTCATTATGCCCGCCGCCCATATGGCCGGCGTCCTCGTTATTCCTATCCACCGGCTTACCATGTTTACAAGGCCGCCGTATTTGTTGAACCAGACCTCTACCTTATCCAGGTCTTCCTGCTTGACATGGAGATACCTGTTGAGCCTGTCCATGATGGGCCTGCCGCCGTAGTATCCGGCCGAATATGCCATTATATTGCCCGACAGATTGCCGATCGTCGCTACAACTATGGAATAGACCAGGGACATCTTGTGAGCCTGCACAAAGTATGCCGCAGCCAAAAACAGCAGTTCGACCGGGCCGGGCATACCCGTGCCCTCTATGGCCAGGCCCACATACAGCCCCAAATAGCCATATTTTATTATGAGTTCATAGACGTAATTCCAAACACCCTGCATTTATATGCCTGGCAGAGCCCGGCCGCACCTCTTTCCCTATTTGCGCAAGGCAAAATCCATGCCTTATTTTATTATTATGTGATGCTCCCTGCATCTGGCCTCATACCTGTCCATCCCGCCCACGAGAATAGTCGGGTCGTCCCAATGGGCCGGTTCGCCGTTTATTATCCTCTGGGTCATGATGGCGGCCTGGCCGCATACGGAGCATATGGCATAGAGCCTCTCGTCCTCGTCGGCTATGGCCAGAAGGTCGCCCATAGGTCCGAAGGTCTCGCCCCGGAAGTTCGTATCCAGTCCCGCCAAAATGGTCCTGTACCCCCTATGTATCAGCTCCTTGGACACCTCGACCATACCCATGTCCAAAAAATTTACTTCATCCACGCCGATAACATCATAATGATTTCCGCCTGCCTCCTGATCGATCACGTATTTCAATATATCATAGGAGCTTTTGACCGGGATCGCTTCAAGCTTGATACCGTTGTGAGAGACCACATGAGCCTCCTCATACCTGGTGTCGATCGCCGGTGTGAACAGCAGAAAAGTCTGCTTAGCATACTGTAAACGGTGCAGCCTCCTTATAAGCTCCTCCGTCTTCCCCGAAAACATACAGCCTCTTATAACCTCTAATTTCCCCGTCATTTATTATCTCCTCCCACTGATATATAATATCACATGAATTGCCAAAGCTAAATATAAAAAAGCTGCCTTTTTGGCAGCTACAGGTTACAGACAAACTATCAGACCGTGACAAATCGTGCAATCGGTCTGCTAATCAAATAACTTGCCGGGATTGAGTATCATATTGGGGTCAAAGGCCTTCTTTATCCTCTTCATGAGCTCTATCTCCTTCTGACCCAATACAAGGCCGACGTAGTCCTTCCTCTTTTGGCCGATGCCGTGCTCGCCGCTTATGGTGCCTCCCAGCTGTCCCGCTGCTTCATACATCTCGGGCAGCAGTTTATGAAGGGTATCATACCATTTCTCCAGAGACCAAACGGGGTCCTTCACCGGCGTCGCATGCAGGTTGCCGTCTCCGGCGTGCCCATAGCACGGGATGGAGACGCCGTATTTTGCCTGCAGCTGCTGCAGCCTCTCCATAAACTCCGGTATCTTCGATATTGGAACTACTATATCCTCTAAGCTCTGATGCGGGCTGACCAGTTTCCATGCCTCGGCTATGTTTCTCCTTATCCTCCACACCCTCTCTATGGTCGTGGCGTTATCGGCCACATACACCTCGATGGCGCCGTTTTTCATGCAGAGCTCGCCAATGGTCTCATACTGGCTTTCTATTATATCCATGTTGTCGCCGTCCAGCTCTATTAAGAGCATGGCCTTGGCATCCTGATATGGAAGGTGCTCGTTTAAATATTCGCAGGAGGCCGCAAATGACAGCTCATCCATAAACTCTATGGAAGTGGGTATTATCTTACCGTTGGTCATTATCACCGGGACTATGTCTATGGCTTGCTTCACGTCCTTAAAGAGCACGAGAAGGTCCGCCTTAGCCACGGGCATGGGTTGAAGTTTGACGGTTATCTTGGTGAATATGCCCAACGTGCCCTCGGAGCCGACCATGAGGTGCAGAAGGTCATATCCGGTGACGTCCTTCATCCTCTTGCCGCCCAGTTCGATTATGTCCCCTTCGGGAGTCACCATCTCCAGGCCCATTATATACCTGGACGTCACCCCGTACTTTACGGCCTTGCCGCCGCCGGCGTTTTCGGCCACGTTGCCGCCTATATAGCATGTCTCCACGCTCATGGGATAACCGGCATAGTACAGCCCGTAATCCTTTACGGCGTTGTTTATCTCATTGGTCACGACGCCCGGTTCCACCACCGCCATGAGGTTCTTGGTGTCTATCTCTAAGATCTTGTTCATCTTTTCCACGGATAAAACTATGCCGCCGCGGGCAGGCACGGCCCCGCCCGAAAGTCCGCTCCCCGCACCTCTCGGCGTCACGGGTATCATGTATTTATTGGCCAGCTTCATTATCTGCGATATCTGTTCGGCGCTCGACGGCTTTACCACCGCATCCGGCATGTGGGCATACTCCTTCTCCGAAACCTCGTCATGGGAGTATGTTTCCAGTGCCTCTTTATCTTCATATATCACATTTCTCTCTCCGGCGATCAGCCTTAATTCATTTGCTATCTCCTGCGTCACGGCGTTATATTTCATCCTTTGCCGCCTCCAGTCTTTCGATCAGCGCGGGCACGACCTCATGCAGGTCGCCCACTATACTGAGATCGGATACCTTGAATATCTGGGCGTCGGGGTCCTTGTTCACCGATATTATGGTCCGCGACGTCTGCATGCCCGCCAAATGCTGTATGGAACCGGATATCCCCAGGGCAATATAGACCTTAGGATTGACGGTCTTGCCGCTTAGGCCTACCTGATGGGGGTAGGTCATCCACCCCCGGTCCACCACGTCGCGGGATGCTCCTACCGTTCCTCCCAGCAGCCCGGCCAGCTTAGACACCAGTTTGAAATCGTCGGCCTTGCCGATGCCTCTTCCTCCCGATACCACAATATCGGCATCCTGTATGCCCGCGCCCTGAGTCTCGTCCTTGATATAGCCCAGCTTTTTCGTGGGAACGTCCTGCTCGGTGAGGGCTATATCCACATTTATAATCTCACCGGTCCGGGACTCGTCGGGCACAGCCGGCCGCGCCGAGTGCGGGCGCACCGTGGACATCTGCGGCCGTGCGGAGGTCCTAATGGTAGCCATGATATTGCCTCCTATGGCGGGCCGCGTCTGCAGCAGGCTGCCTTCCTCGTCAATGGCCAGGCCGGTGCAGTCCGCCGTCAGTCCGGTCTTAAGCCTCACGGCCGTATAGGGCATCAGCGTACGCCCCTGAGTCGTGGCAGGAGCAATGATCATTTCCGGTTTATACCTCTTTATCAGTTCGATGAGCACCTTGGAATAGGGCTCCGTAAGGAAATCCTTCAGCAGGGGATCATCCACATAATACACCTTGTCCGCTCCCCTTTTGATGATCTCCCGTTTATCGTCCTCAGGCACTTTATAGCCCATGAGCACGGCGGATATGATGGAATCCGCGAGCTTACCCTTAAGATCCAGCGCCCTGGTCAGAAGTTCGTAGGTTACCTCGTTCACCCTGCCCTCCCGTACCTCCGAATATATCCATATCTCTTTCAAATTCAGCGCCTCCTCATATTGCTGCTTTTTCCTTTAAAATGTCTATTATAGCGTCTACGGCCTGCGAAAGCGTCTTATCATCCTTTACCTCGATAATCCTGCCGTCTCTGGCGACCTTGGGTGTAAACGTCTTTACGACCCTGGTGGGCGAACCCTTAAGCCCCAGATTTGCCGCATCGGCCTCTATATCCTGCGCGGACCGTTTCCTTATATCCAGTTTCTTGGCTCTCTGCTTGCCGCCCAGGGTGGGCAGCCGCGGGTCGGATATTTCCTTTACGACGGTTATCAATGCGGGTGTGGGAAGCTCCAGCACCTCATAGCCGCCCTCTATAAGGCGGGTAGCCCTTATATGTCCGTCTTCGATTTCGACCTTACTGGTGAAGGTGGAGACGGGCAGGCCCAGCAAAGCGGCCAGGCCGGGCCCCACCTGCGCCGTATCGCCGTCGGTGGCCCTTTCGCCGCATATCACAAGATCAAAGGGCCGCAGTTTTTCCAGGGCCCGCGAAAGCGTATAGGACGTCGAGAAGGTATCTGCTCCCGCAAAGAGCCTGTCCGTGAGCAGCACCGCGTCGTCGCATCCCATGGCTATGGCCTCCTTCAAGGCATCCTGCGCCTTGGGCGGCCCCATGGACACCACTATGACCTCGCCCCCATACTGCTCTTTCAGTCTTACTCCCACTTCGATTGAGTACAGGTCCAAGGGGTTGATTATGCTCTCCACCCCTTCCCTGACCATGGTGCCGGTCACGGGGTCCATCTTTACGTTGCTCGTTTCAGGCACCTGTTTGATAGGAATGATTATCCTCATATCGTCTCTCCTTTCAGAATCGAATATTTTAAAAACGCAAACGATATCCTCGACCTGAGGCGGTTACAAAACCGCCTCAGGCTGTAAACAAACCGGCAGGCAGTGACAAGTCATGCAATCGGTCTGCGGCGACTATCTTTCATAAAGTTCACCGTTAACTATATTGTCAGGCCTGCCGCCCTTCAATACGGCCAGGCAGTCATCCGCGACCATCTCCGCCATCTTCTCCCTGGCCTCATATGTAGCGCTGCCTATATGCGGCTCCAAGACCACGTTTTCCATTTCCAGAAGTTCCGGTGAAACCGCAGGTTCATTCTCATAGACGTCCAGGCCTGCTCCGGCTATCCATCCCTGCTTCAGGGCCGCTGTCAGAGCGCTCTCATCCACGATCGGCCCGCGGGCCGTATTTATCAGTATGCAACTGTCCTTCATCTTCTTAAATTGCTCTTCTCCCAGCATATGTCTCGTCTCGTCGGTGAGAGGCGCGTGAATGGATATAAAGTCCGACTGCGAAAGCAGCTCGTCAAGACCGGCATACTCGGCCCCCGCCTTCTTTTCCTCCTGCTGCGATAACCTGTGCCTCTTATAATAGACGACGTGCATGTCGAAGCCGGAAGCTCTTTTGGCTACGGCGCTCCCTATTCTGCCCATGCCTATTATGCCCAAGGTCTTACCGGCAAACTCGTATCCCAGCATCAGCTTCGGACCCCAGCAGCGAAACTTCCCCGCCCGGAGATATCTGTCCCCCTCCGCCGTTCTCCTGGATACGGCCATCAAAAGCGCCCAGGCCAGGTCGGCGGTAGCATTGGTAAGCACGCCGGGAGTATTGGTAACGGCAATGCCTCTTGACGTCGCCGTCTTAATATCTATGTTATTGAATCCCACGGCATAGTTGGAAATTACCTTAAGATCATGCGCGGCATTGATGACCTCCGCATCTATCGGGTCGTCCAGCATGGATATCAGGCCGTCCTTATCCTTTATCCTATCTATGATCTCCTGCTTAGTCAGCTTGGTCTCCTCAGAGACGTATTCAAGATCGACCCCTCTTTTAAGTTTTTCCATAGCCGGCCCGGGCATTTCCCTGGTCAGAAGAACCTTAAACATAAGCAAATCCCCCTCAGCTTTATTTATAAATATATTATAGCAAAAATAGCCATAAAAAGCGCAGTCGGCTAATATAAACCGCAAAAATTTACAATCATACACCAGTTTTAAAAAAACTATATGCGATTGATCAAAATAAGATAGTAAGTAACGGCATTGATCAAAATAATCCTGATATAAACTATCATGGCACATAGTATTATTAACTGCTAATCGGAATGTGTATTAATAGTTAACAATGGTGTCAAATATTATTAATACAAGTAAAGAAACATAGAGTATGTGTTTAAAAAGCTAAATTTTATTTACCAAGTGTCAAAAAACATTGTAACTAGAACTCCTATATAATTAATCGTACTATAATTTAGATACATAGAACAAAGGAGGGAGAATGTAAAAATGCTTACTATGGAACAATGTATACGAGAAACGCCAAAAAGGTTATTGGGTATTCTTAATAATCACGTAAATTTATTTAGTAAAATCGCTGAGAATAATTTTCATCGAATTATAATCAGTGGATCCGGATCAAGCTACCACGCCGGAGCAGCGGCTAAAGAATGCATGATCAAATATATGAAAATCCCGGTAGAAGTTTTATATCCCTTTGAAATGGAATCTTATGTCTTTGAAGATCCCAAAAAGACACTTTTTATTGGCGTCTCACAAAGTGGAACGAGCCTTAGCACATATCGTGCTATGAAAAGAGCCAAGGAATACGGCTGTATTACAGCTTCAATGTCCGGCAGAGATGATAAATCCGTTATCTTAAACGAAGTTGCAGATTATATTTTAACTGTAGACTGCGGTGAAGAAGGGGATTTACAGCCAAAAACAAAGGGTATGCTTTGTACTATTGCAGATTTGATGTTGCTAGGTATTTATTGGGCCAAAAAAAATAATAAAATTGTCGAAGATGAATACAGTACATTCATATCTGATTTTAAAGATGTATCGGATAATTTGACAACAATTATTAATGATTCAGATGTATGGATCAAAAAATATGGAAATATTTTGGCTGATTCACAGGATATACGCATTATTGGTACAAGGGACGTATATGGCATAACATTGGAAGCCAGTCTGAAATTAATTGAAACACTTAGAGTACCGGTAAGCGGGTATGAGTTTGAAGAATTTACACATGGCATTTATAATGCTATTAATGAAACATCGCTTGTATTTTTATTGAATACAAACGTAGAGCCCAGAGTTGCCACATTAAAAAAAGTATTATCTCAATGGTCTAAGAATATCATTGTAGTTGGTAAAAATGCTGCGGATGATATGGATTTCTATGTAAATAGCTTAGAAAAAGAAGACTTTTTATCATTTGAGTATATATTATTATTTTTTATGATCTGTGAAAAGGTATCATTTTTAAAGGGTATAGATATTCAGTTAACTAAGGATACAACATTTCATGCAAAATTAGGTACTAAAATTCTAAGGGATGAATAACGTTTTATGTTAAATCACCCAAAATAGATAAAAAGTCGATCTAAGCACTATAAAAACACTCTTATCAAAGATTTATGGTAAAGAGCGTTTTTTTAGGTATAAATGATACTATGATAAATCTCCCGAGCGGTTACACCTTTTGTCGACTTTACACCGCCTCCGTACAGATACAAATTCGTTATTGATCACATAAGCTTTTTATAGAATTGAATGAGAGCTGAATGATCCAGTTCACCCTTGCCCTGTGAAATGAGGTTTTGCATCATCTCGTTTATATATGAAGTCAGAGGAACAAACGCGCCCACGGCATGTGCCTCCTCAATGACATTGGCTAAGTCTTTGGCATGAAGCTTGATTTTGAAACCGGGATCAAAATTCCCCTCTATTATGGCGGGGGCCTTTGAATCCAGCACCTTGCTGCCGGCCAGGCCGTCCTTTACGGCCTCATAAACGACCTCCGGCCGCACGTCTGCCTTGCTTGCCAACGTAAATGCCTCCGACATGGCGGCAATGTTGCCCGCAACGATTATCTGGTTTGCCAGCTTCACCGTATCGCCGGCGCCGACGTCACCCACCCGCATCACATTACTGCCCATAGCCTTAAGCACAGGCAAAAACTCTTCAAAATCGCTCTCATTCCCTCCCGCCATTATGGCGAGGGTCCCGTCTACGGCGCCCTTCTCGCCGCCACTCACGGGCGCGTCCATCATCCTTATTCCCCGTTGTGAAAGTTTTTCCGCTATCGCTTGTGCAGCGGCTGGAGATATGGAGCTCATATCTATCAGCATACTTCCCGGTTTCATGCCGTCTATGAGACCGTTATCGCCCAGGGCTGCCTCCCTCACCTGGGGAGAATCGGGCAGCATCGTGATGACTAAGCGGCACTCTTCCCCTGCCTCCCTGGGGGTTTTGGCTTCTGCAGCCCCTTCGGATATAAGCTCCTCCACCGGCTTCCTGTTCGTATGACCCACTACCACAAGCTCATGCCCGGCTTTAATGAGATTTTCAGCCATGGGTCTTCCCATTATCCCCAAACCTATAAAACCTATTCGCATTAAGATCATCCTCCTTATAAACATTTTATCAGAATAAGCCGCAGCTACAAACTGAAAATCCAATAAAAGCAAGGACAATGCATCTTCTTCTGCAGGCAGTGCGGAGACGGCCTCCTTAGCATAGTTGATGGCTTGGGGCGTCTTGAGTTTTTTTCTCCTTTTATTTCCTCTTCTATTTTTGCGCCCCATATTCATTGAAATGTTGTATACTATTATACATAAGATATCATCATTTCTGTTTTTGATGTTTAGCTACATTCAATTCTAATAGGATGATATCTTCTTTTAAACTCTTTGGCGGCTTATTCCACTTTCCTATTGTTTTTTAAACCCATATACCAGATTAAAAGCAAAATTATATACAATACAATATAGTAAAAGCAGCAAATGTTCAATTTTATAGTGAACTGTTCCTGGTTTACTTTAGTCAATTTACTAAGTAACATATGGGGCCTTGACATGCTTACGTTGATATTAAAGTGTGTTTGATAGCTAACAATAGTGTTAAATATTATTGACACAATCAAAGAAACGGCAGTTAAACACTTAAAAAGCTAAATTCTATTTGCTAAGTGTTAAAAAAAATTGTAACTGGAGTCCAAATATAATTAATCATACTATAATTTAGATATATAGAGTCGGGAGGCGATCAAATATGGCACAATATAGTTCTAAAAATCAAATTGCGGAGTATCTTAATGACATAACAAAACAGTTCGAGAACAATAATCTAAGTCTATACACCACAATCAGCATCAGTGATTTTTTGCATATGTCACGGTCTCTAGTTTCTCTATATCTAAATGAAATGGTAAGAAACAATCAGGCAATAAAAATAAGCTCGCGGCCAGTTTATTATTTAAGCAAAGCAGTCCTGGAAAAGCAGCATCAAGTCGTTCTAGACCAGCAAGAATATATCAGCGTTCATGAATTACGGCAAAAATTAGAGCATAACGATTTATCGGATAGAGATTTTGAAAAAGTAATAGGGAAAGATGGAAGTTTGTATTATGCAATACAGCAAATCAAATCAGCAATAATATATCCCGGAGGACTACCTATACTATTGGTTGGAGAAAGTAGTACGGGGAAAAAATATTTAGGAAAAGTAATATTTGAGTATTGTATCAATCATACTATCTTAAAACCCAATGCAAGATTAAACTATCTTAAAGTAATGGCAGATCAAAGAGAATTGGATTATGACGCATTGCTTTTTGGTTTAGAAGATAATGAGCAAGAATCTCCCGGCCTTATTGATATTTTAGATAATGGTATTATATATATTGAGGATGTCTCTTATTTATCAGAGCTTATTCAAGAAAAATTGTCAGAATTCATTTCAACGGGGACGTTCATCCGCAAAAACGGGCGAAAACGCTTAAGAAGACATACGCGCGTCATTCTAAGCAGTATGAAAAACGATCGGGAGCAACTGAGTCAAACTTTAGCATTAAGTTGTCCGGTAGTATGTAATATCCCATCATTTGTGGAAAGAAGCGAAGATGAACGAAAGGAATTTATCTTGAAATTTTTTTATGAAGAGCAAAAACATCTGGATAAAGATATCCATATCTCAGAAAAATTAGTTCATATACTGGTAAATCAGACATTCGATAATAACCTTACAGAATTAAAGAAGTGTATAAAATCAACTTGTGCTAATGCATATGCACAGGCAACTGATAAATACTTGGATGTTCATTTGTTCCATCTGCCTAATTACCTGATAACAACTATGCCGGAATCCACAGAAGAAGAAAAATGTGTCCCATTGAAATCTATAAATGTAAGATCATCTTTACATAATATACTTTTATTATGCAATAATATTTTGCATTTGTTTATTATGTTTGAAGGCAAAGATATTGACAGTAAAACATTTCTAAAAGAAAGTAAAAAAAATCTTAAATATTATTATGACGTAATTATCTTTCAGGAAAACTATGATGATGATAGAGTAAAACAATTGGAGAAATTTATTAATAATTGTTTAATGATGGCCCGGAGTTCCACTACAATAAGTTTCCCAATCAATTTTGCACATATTCTGTCACGGATGATTATATTCCAACAAAATCACAACTCGGAGCTAAACGTTTGGGAAAAAAAGCATTATACGGAGGTAACTCAATTCCAGAACTATCTGATGCAGATGGAAAAGGAGTCTGAGCAAATATGCAGAATGTTAAATAGTAAGATCAATACAAACTTTGGCATATCACTTTCCATAATCCAGGAAGTATTTATACTGCTTAACATGTATCTATATAATTTAAATACAAAGATGCTCGACACTATAGGCGTAATTTTATGTCATGGATATTCAACAGCCAGTTCTATAGCAGATGCAGTAAATACGCTTTTGGATATGCAAGTATTCGAAGCAATAGATATGCCTATCCACAGCTCTATAGCAGAAACTGCAGAAAAATTAAATACTTTTCTTCAAAATAACCGTCACTTTAAAAATATAGTATTGATGGTTGATATGGGCTCGCTTGAAGAAATCGGAAAAGAAATAGAAAGTTTCGCGACCATTGGCATTATTAATAATGTCTCCACTCTGCTGGCCTTAGAAATCGGCAATAAAATCAAACAGAAAAAAGAAATAAATATAATTTTAGAAGAAGTTAGTAAACAAGTACAGATCCACTATCAGATGATTTCCATAGCCAAAAAGGATAAGGTTATCCTGTTTACAAGCGACGCAGGTATTTCTATCGCAGAAAAATTATGCCGCTTATTTAAAGATAGTTTGCCAAAACTGGTGCCGGTACAAATGATAGCGTATGATTATGAATCATTATCAAAAAACGGAAACAACGATATCATATTTTCTCAGTACGATGTTGAACTGTTGGTCAAACCGATGAACCTTATAGTTAAGGGCGTCAGAACAGTCACATTGGAAGAAATCATTAGTTTCGAGAATATAAGCATGGTAAATGACGTATTACAAGATTATTTGACAGCGGAAGAAATCGATGAATTTAACCAATCCTTATTAAGGAATTTTTCTCTTCAATCAGTTATGGAGAATCTCACCATTTTAAATGCGCAAATTTTGTTGGATTATGTAAGTGAAGCAACCAGCGCCCTTCAGTATAAGTTAAAACGTAAATTCAATAGTAAAACGATCGTTGGAATAAACATGCACATTTGTTTTTTAATAGAACGTCTTGTAACCAAGAAAGTAGTGGAAGAATATCGCGACATACCCGGCTTTATGATTTCAAACAGCGAATTTATTGAGATAGTAAACGAATGCTTTGCACCTATTTTAGAACATTACAAAGTGACTCTGCCTGTTAGCGAAATTGCATATTTGTATGAGTATATCGAGAACGACGTAAACGTTAAAGTGGGTATAGATGACTTTTAAGTGAAAGTGATCAATGATGCATTTGCCAGATACCCCAATTGTCTCATGAATTTGCACATCTCAGCAATCGCTTATTATATGGTGGTGCGCCATTTGTACTTTTCATATCATGATCTTATAAAAAATTGTAACAAACGTCATTATAGCGTTTGTTACAATTTTTTGCCTCCCTTTAATTTTGCTGCGGCACTTCTCTAGTTAATAGATAAAAGCAGCCTTATGCTAAAACCCCAAAATAAGCTCCAAATAATGCAACTACGGTAAAAATAATGATCATACGATTCGCAGATATTTTCTTATTAACAATTGCAAAATATGTACCTGCAAAAATTAACAGCGACGTTAGTTGTGGAATTATCCCGTTAATAAGCTCGGAAATGGTCTGCACATTTTTCCCGTCTGATATTTTAACTGGTATATTTACGCTGACTATAGACGCTGTCATTGCTCCGATAATAAACAAGCCTAATATTGTGGCGCCTTTCATTAATTTATTCATAGCGCTTTTAGTTTTTGCATCCGTCAAAAATTTAGTACCCGAACCATATCCGGCATGAAAGAGTCCAATTCGGCATGCAAATGCAGGAATATTATAAGCAAGCCAATACAAAATAGGTCCGAGAACGCTCCCCTTCAAAGAGTATACCGTACCAATTGAAGTTGCTAAGATTTTAAACGTACCCCAAAATAGCGAATCTCCTATCCCTGATAACGGTCCCATAAGCGCGACTTTTGTATTATTGATGATATTTGCATCAAAATCTTCGTTTGCGGCAGCTTCTTCTTCCATCGCTATGCTCATTCCCAAGCAAAAAGTATTACATTGATTAGTAATGTTAAAAAAAGCTAAATGACGTTTTAAAGCCTCCGACATACCCTTTTTATTATCGGCATAAATCTTCTTTAGGGCGGGGATCATGGCGTAAGCATAAGCCATATTTTCTTGTTTTTCGTATCCAAAAGAAAAAGGGCAGCTCAATGATCTAATAAATATGCTGTTAAAATCTTTCTTAGTAAGTTTAGAAGTCATCATCCGAACCCTCCATTTCTTCGTTTTTATTTGTGTTTAACATAATTATAGCCAATACAAATCCAAATATAGCAACTCCTAAAATCGGCAGCTTCGAATAAGCTTCAAGTGCAAAGCCAAATAAAAAGATATATATGTTTGACTTTGTAATAAGAGTTTTAGCAAGCACAGAAAAACCTATTGCAGGCAATACTCCAACAACAACGTTCAATCCGGTTGTTACAAATCCAGGAATCGCATTTAATATATTTGTAACAACGTTACTGCCAAGTCCAAAGAAAAGAAGAACGATCAAAAACTTAATAAATGCCTTTCCAGTCCCGGCCAATATATGCGCTCTCTCAACTCCCTTATAGTTTGCTTCATCCGCACACCTTTCCGCATATCTATTAATTAGTGAGACCACATATCCTTCATACGCAGTTTCAAACAGAATCGTTAAAGATGCTATTGGAAATGCAAATGCCAACGCAGTTTCTATACCTGCACCGGATGTAATAACAAATGCAGTTGCCAAAACTCCACCTGTTAAAGTATCAGGCGGCGCCGTCGCACCAATCGACACGGCTCCTAAAAAAGCAAGTTCCAGAGTTCCGCCAATAATTATTCCAGTTTTAAGATCACCTAAAACTAATCCTGTTAAGGCACAGATTATTATAGGTTGTTTTATAAAAGTTCTTCCAAATCCATACTCTAAAATATAAACTACAAACGTTAAAATTGCTAGTGTCAACGCTTTCATTTTCCTTACCCCCTTAAACTATTTTCAAGCGAAACATATTTGTCCTCAGGTAATCTTTGGACCCCTACTTTCACGCCACTGTCTACGAGTTCTTTCAATTTTAACTCTTCGTCCTCAGTTATATTAAACAGTAAACCTATTTGTTTAGCTCCTTCCCTGTCCTTTATGTTTCCTAAATCAATCTCTTTAATCCTGTCACAGTTCTTTGCCAACGTGATAGCATCATCGGTTTTTTCTACTACAATCAATAGCTTATATTTATCGGTCACACCGGAATTAATTGCTTTAATCGAATCGTTTATTCCCTTGATTACTAATTTGATACCATTTGGCTTTGCGAGCTCTATTGCAGCTTTACGCAAAGCATCATTCATGACGCCGTCATTTGCGATCAATATGCAGTTAACCCCCAAATAAGTCACCCATGAATAGGCAATTTGCCCATGCAAAAGCCTGTGATCCACACGCAGTAAGGCGATCATAATATCTTATCTCCTCCATTAGTTTGACTAAAAATCATCATACCCTTTTGGTTCTGTCAAATCGTTACAATAAATTACATTTTTTTTAGCTTCTTCAATACAGTTTTCGATCATTGATTTTGTATCTTCATCATGACTAATTACAATTGATATAATCAACGCTAAATTTACTCCGGCAATCAGGTGAATATTGGGCCTATTAAGATACTCCATGCATAAATTATTGACGCTTCCGCCAAAAATATCTGTCATAATAATCAGCTCGTCATCCGCTCCGATTAAACAAATCTTTTTTTCAATTAGCTTTTTTATCTCTGAATTATCAACGTATGCCGTAATGATGCTGATTTCTGGTTTAGATCCTATTATTGCATTTAACGCGTCATAAAAACCTTGAGCTAGTGTTCCGTGACTAGCAATTAAATAATGCCTCATTATGTTTACCTCCATTAACAATCTGCCTTTTTAACAAAAACTTTATCGTTTCGAATATAATCATATATTAGCATGATTTTATCTATCAGTAATTTAGATTTATCTTTTGAGCATCATTATGATTAAGCATACTGATAAATTCATAACGTTTAATTTTATAATTAATAGAGATACTTTTTGTTAGAAATATTTTTTTTAAAATCTACGATGTTAAAATCCCATATTTGCATACAAAATTTTATTAGTATCTAACTCCTGGTAATTTGATCTTTAATCCTCTGGATATTTCACTTCTCTCTTTTGTATTAGCAGATACTCTCAAATCCTTACAGATGTTATACGCAAAATATTGAAAGGGAACGACTTGATATAATGGCGCTATTTCTTCGCAAATAAAAGAGTTGGAAACTTGGATCACTTCTCTGCCAGTAATCGTTTCATCATCAGTAACGATCATAATTCTGCTGGTCAGTGCAAATAAGTTATGATATATAGCCTTGACCCTTTCATGAACTACAGAATTTTTTTGATCAAACAAAATAACAGTCGTGTTATTAGTTATCCCTCCTTCGCTTCCATGCAAAACTTCTTCTAGTTCTAAAACAGTTGCTGGAATCCCATAAGTCTCTCTGTATTTTAATGCCACTTCATAAGCAATTCCCATCGTACTTCCGCATCCTAAAAGAACCAACTCATTTGTGTCATAATGCCATTCTCTATTACGTTCATAAATTTCCGCTGCATTCTCCCTAGCTTCCTGTAATTTTGAAGGAAGTGCTTTGAACTGTTTAACATACAGATTGTACTCATTTTCACTAATTTTTTTTGATTCCAATGCTGTTTCCAAAGCATAGAGCATTATCGTCAAGGAGCTTAAAATATATCCTTTATATTGAACCTTATCCCCATCGCTAAAATTATAGCTAAATACTTTTGTCACATATTTACTAAGGGGTGAGTCGGCAAATTTTGTGAAACCAATCGCTTCTTTTTTGTTTTCCCTAAGCTTTTGCGCAGCCATTGCCGTATTAGTACTGCATCCGCTTTGCGAGCAAAAGATAACTAACGTATCATCTGCAACATAGTTAACATCATAATTGCAAAATGTATATGCCCATTGAACATTGACTTCGATTCCCAGAACCTTCTGAATAAATGGCTTAGCCGTTAATGCAATATTGTGCGAGGTTCCGCTTGCAACAAATTGAATCCTTTGATACTTTTTTTTAAGAAAAAATGATACAAAATCTTTCGTTATTTCCTTTCTATTTTCAACCTGCTTTTTCGCATCCTCTACTGCCTCCAACATGTAATCCAGATGATTCTTACCCATCTTTTTACCTCCTTTTTTTATTATTATATAAACTCCTTTCTCAGTTTCATATTATAACGATTTCAAGCAAATATCATTTCTGTTCTTATCTTTTAACACATACATTGAAAAACGTACAATCTTAAACTTTAAAATCTTTCTTTTAACACTTTTTTTCTAACAAAAGTTAGCTGTTTTCACACATCAAAAAATGCGGCAAGAAAATGAAAGCCCCATTGCCAGTACCCCTTAAAACATAAAATTATTTAACGACAAGCCAAACGAGTATAAACGGAATGCAAAACATGAAGTGAATACATCGTATTAGATTTGAAATAATCATAAATGCAGATATTTAAAAAAGATAGGATAAGGATTAAGATATTACGTTCAGAGCAATTAAAAGAAATACGCTGAAATGAAAAGTAATATGCAGATAAAAAGGCGTAAAGGAAAACTTAACCCATGTAAGGGAACTATGGACCAATATCTGACATAAAGTAAGGTCAAGGCAGATATGGCAAAAGGTATATGATAGGCTAAAGAAAAGAATAAGGAAGGCTACAACGCCTTCCTTATAAATCCATCGGCCTTTTTTAGTTCCTGTTCAGCCTGGTCTTTGGATATATTCTTCAATATCATAAGTATCGCCGTCTTTGAGTTATATCCCGATTCTTCCAGGGCCTTTCTTGCCGTATCCTCCGATGCGTCCGTAGCGAGCTTCACTATGTTTATTGCCCTGGCCTTGAGTTTTTCGTTGCTGGTCTTCATGTCCACCATGAGGTTTGTATATGCCTTGCCCGATCTTATCATGGCGGCCGTGGAGATCATGTTGAGCACCAGTTTCTGAGCCGTTCCGGCCTTCATCCGTGTGGAACCCATTACTACCTCCGGTCCCACTTCGGGGGCTATCATGATGTCGGCCAGGCCTTCCATCTCGCTGCCCTTGTTGCATGCGATGCCGACCGTGCCGCATCCGATACTCCCGGCATACTCCAGCGCGCCCAGTACATAGGGAGTCCTGCCGCTGGCAGCTATGCCGATAACAATGTCCTTGCCCGTCACGTCATGCCCGATCAAGTCATTTGCGCCCTGCTGCCTGTCATCCTCCGCTCCTTCTGCGGATGAATACAGAGCCTTTATTCCTCCGGCCATTATCCCTTGAAACAGTTCGGGGCTTACGCCATATGTAGGGGGGCACTCGGAGGCATCAAGCGTACCCAGCCTGCCGCTCGTTCCCGCGCCCACATAAAATACCCTTCCTCCCCGCTTTAAAGCCTCCACCACCATATCGACCGCCTTCGCTACGTAAGGCAGTTCCTTCTCCACGGCAGCGGCCACCTTCTTATCTTCATTGTTAATTTTCTTTAGTATTTGCGGGGTATCCAGAGTGTCTATATCCATCGTATCGGGGTTTCTGCCCTCGGTCGTCAATTTGCTCAAGTTCACTAAAATCAGTCCTTTCCGGTTTGAAGTGCGCTCATAGCTATGTTGTTTATATTTCCCCTCAGCCGTATCAGCTTTTGATTTTCCCGCGAGGGATAGGCGCGGTTGGTGAGCAGGATAAAGGCCAGGCCGTACTTTCGGTCTATCAGCATCGACGTCCCCGTAAACCCCGTATGATACAGCGCGTCGTCCGATGCCAGATCTCCCATGGAGCCGCCTGGAGTCTTGAGCTCCCATCCCAGGCCTCGCCTTACATTCAGGCCGCCCGTATGGCAGCTGTCCATAAGATCGACGGTACCCCGGCTCAATATTCTCTTATCCCCGCAGCAGCCGTCATTCAATATCATTTCCGCAAACTTCATCAAATCCGGCAGCGTGGAAAAGAGACCCGCATGCCCGCTTACGCCGCCCATCATATTCGCATTGCCGTCATGGACCCTCCCCGCTATAACACCACGCTCCTCAGAAACCTCCGTTGCCACGCACCTATCCTTAACTTCTTCAGGCGGATTATAACAGGTATCAGTCATGCAGAGGGGAGCCGCTATGTATCTATGCACAAAAGCATCCAGCGGCTGTCCCGATACTTTCTCTATAATAAGACCCAAAAGCATAAAACCAAGATCCGAATATACCACCTTGCTGCCCGGGCTGTATTCCAGTTCCGTTTCGTAAAGCCTGCCGGTCATCTCTTTGTAATCCCTGCATACCCTGTAAAACTTTATCTCCGCAGGAAGTCCGGACGTGTGAGTCAACAGCTGGAATATTGTCGTATCCTCATGACGATATTCCGGCAGAATGTCCTTTACCTTGTCATAGAGCCTGATTTCACCATTCTCCATCAGGATCAGCACAGCGGTCGTGGTAGCTATTACTTTAGAGAGAGAGGCCAGATCAAATATACTGTCCTCTCTGATCCCCCTCTTTATCGGCTGTAACATAGCATATCCCATGCAGCCCGTGAAAGCGTCCCGCCCGGATGCTATGCCGAAGCATGCACCCGGGAAGGCGCCATCTTCCATGGATTTTTCAAGAAATTTTCCGAGCAGATCCGTCCTTTCCGTATCCAGCATTATAACAGACCCTTTATGATATCCATGAAATTATTGGCGGGCTCATCGGGAATCATTCTGGCCGTCATCTTTATACCCATGGAATTTAACTTTTTAAATGTCTCTATGTCGTCTTTGGTAACGTTCACGGATCTCTTGACCTGAGTAGCTCCCTCTTTGTGAGCCATATTTCCCACGTTTATTTCCGGCAGGCTTATACCGGTTTCTATGAGACGCAGACAATCTTTGGGCGTCTTAAATATCATAAAGACCTTGTCAGAATCATATCTGCCCGCCTTGATCCTCTCCGCTGCATCGCTTACGGTGAGCACGGAGAGCTTTATGCCCGGGGGCGTCGCCATCTTAAGCACGCTTTTTTGAATATCATCCTTCGACGCCTCATCATTTATCACCATGATCCTGGTGGCGCCAAGCGAATTGCTCCACACCGTCGCCACCTGGCCGTGTATGAGTCTCTCGTCGATCCTGACGTGAATAATTGCCATAAATTGACCTCCAAGTCTTAACCTGAATACCTCAGAATATATAATGTCACCGCAGTAAGAACTTATCCTAATATCTTCAAATTATATAATACCACACCGAGAATCAAAAGGAAAACAATAAGCTTTGTGGAATTAAATCCCTTGCGGCCCAGCAGCCAGTATGAAAGAAGCACTATGCCGACGGGTACCATGGAGGGCATGATGGTATCAAGCATATCCTGCAGCTTGAATGTGACGTCGCCGCTCTTAAACACCAACGGGACGTTGGCCTTTACTACCGACGGGGCCAGGCCGCCGATGACCGTAAGACCCAGTATGGAAGCGCCCTCGGTCAGCTGTTTCAGCTGATTTGCAAAGCCTATGGCTATCTTTCTTCCCTGCTGATAGCCCAGCATTGTGAACTCATATCTCACCCACCATATGGCTATGGCCGGAATGATCGGTATCAAAGCGCCTGCCACACTTCCCTGCAGCGCCATATAGGAAGCCACGCTGAATACCAGCGACCTGTATATGGCTACAAACACGGTATCTCCTATGCCGGCAAACGGACCCATCATACCGGTCTTGATGGCGCTTATTGCCTCTTCATTTTCCAGTCCGTATTCCTCCTCCATAGCTACATCAGCACCTATAATGAGATGAGACATGGCCGGAGTAGTATTGAAGAACTGCAGATGCAGTTTTAAAGCTTTAGACATGTCTTCCTTTGTCGTATACAGCTTTTTTAGAACAGGCATCATGGCAAAACAGTAGCCGAGGCCCTGCATCTTTTCGTAGTTCCATCCCATCTGCAGACCCAGTATATTCCTCCAGAAAACCTTTACCAGATCCTTTTTAGTTATCTTGTTTTCTACCTTGGCGTCAGTCATCGATATCTCCTCCTTCCGCCCCAGGCTTTAAATCGTTCTTAAAGTAGAGATATGCCGCCGCTATGGCAAAGCCGACTAATGCTATGCCAATGAGGCTCACCTTGAGGTATGCAGCCAAAACAAATCCGATTATAAGGAAGGGGTAAAATTTCTTTATCGGCAAATACCTCATGAGTATCGCTATACCCATGGCAGGGAGTATGCCGCCAGCGACCTTAAGACCGCCCATCAGCCACTGTGGCAGGTATTTGGTTATGGCGCTGACCACTTCATTGCCAAAGTACAGGCCTAAAAATACGGGCAGTCCTCTGCTTATGCCCCAGGGAATGATACCCATTAGATTCATCTGGGACACTCCGTCAGCGTCTCCATCTTCCGCATATCTGTCAGCCTTGTGCTGAAAATAAACGTTAGCCATTCTTGCAAGTATATCCAACTGTGTAAGCAATAGTCCGATAGGTAAAGCAATACCCAGGGCAAACTCAACGTCCTGCCCCGATATTATTGCAAACGAAGTACCGATTATAGCCGCCGACATAAAGTCAGGCACCGTTGCGCCGCCGTATGTGGCCACGCCTAATACCATCAACTGTAAAGTAGCTCCCACCGTAAGCCCCATCGGCACGTTGCCGAGTACGAGTCCGGTGAAAAATCCCGACAATAATGGCGTGCCCAAGGAAATCTGCAGGCTCAAGGCATCCAGCTGTGCAACGAATGCATATGCCGTCAAAAGCAATATCTGCCAAAACGCTATGTGCATAAATTTCCCTCCTCTATTTATTCATAATTTCTGCCATCTCACCAAATACGTCCTTGATTCCGCTCTTGCCCACCTCCAAAAGGTGGCTTCTAAGCTCGTCCGCATCCTCGATGGCTGTCGTGGCAAACTCCAGAACCATCCCCAGGTTAAATCCGCTTATAAGCCTTACCCTGTTATTTCCGAACAGTTCCGTAGCCGCCGAGTTGGATGGAGTACCGCCTATGAGGTCCACCATCACCATTATAGCGCCGTCATTTTCGATGCCGTCTATCACCCCCTTTATTTTTTTCCTGAGGCCCTCAGAACCGTCTGTTGCATCCATTGATACTGCATATGCGCCGCTTATTTTGCCTACGATCATCTGTGCGCTTTTCAGCGTCTCCTCAGCCATATTTCCGTGACTTACCAAAATTAATGCCGCTTTGCTCAAGAATCTGCACCTCCCGACCAGAATAATGTTAAAGCCTTTTATGAGGGCACCATACTATATAGCAAAAACCATGCCAAGCATAGCGCATCCCACAAAAGGCTTGTTTAAATGTTTTTTTTGGGTTTATCTAATACCATTCTATACACTAATCCATCAAAAAAAGGCAAAATCAATACACATTGTTTTTCGCAAAAAGCCTTTATCAAGGATTTCATGGGTTGCTTAATACTGTCTGATACGTTTATCTGTTAAAAGAAACAAAATCAATACTCTAGACGGTTTCAAATCATGTCATACCATATCTTTATCCTCGCTGCTCAGTCCCTGTAAAGATATACTTTCTGCTATTTCTGCTTTGTAAACTCTATTTGTTTATATTCCTATTGCGGCACCATCAGCCCTGGGGTCGGAACCACCGAACATTACTCCATTTTCATTGACCTCTATTACCTGTAATGCACCGCTTCCGCCATAGGGTCCAAGGAGCGATACATCGTGGCCTCTTTCCTTTAGTTCGTTCAATATTTCTTTTGATACCCTTGATTCTATTCTAAGTTGTGTTTTGCCATCCCAATCAGACACGGGATTTGTACTCTGGAGATCTATCCATTTAGGTGCTTCCACTGCTTCCTGTACGTTCATATCAAAATCTATGAGGTTAACTATGAGCTGCATATTACATTGAGGTTGGTTATCGCCACCGGGAGTATTTCCCACCCATTTTAACTTGCCATCTTTGGTTATCATCCAGGTGTTTAATGTATGCATCGTTTTTTTGCCGGGAGCCAAGCAATTTGGACATCCTTCGATCAGGTTAAAGCCTGTAGCTGCTCTGTTGTTCAATAATATACCTGTCCCATCCACGACCTCGCCGCATCCCCAAGTGGCTGATATGCTGTGTATAAATGAAACGGCATTTCCCCATCTATCTACGACAACAAAGGATGTGGTATCGCCATCGTAATCGAAGGGATTCACTTCTGGGCCTTCAAAATGAGCTTTTTTAAGGTCGATTTTTTCTCTTACTCTTGAAGCATATTCTTTTGAAAGAATACCGCCGATAGGGTTTTTAACAAAATCGGGGTCGCCAAAATATTTTACTCTGTCACTGAATGCCGCCTTTTTAGCCTCGACCATTAGATGTATGGAGTCGGCAGAGTCAGCTCCCATGGATCGTATATCATAGCCTTCTAAGATGTTAAGTTCTTCAAGCACAATAATGCCTTGGGATACAGGCGCGGTTTCATAAACCTTATATCCTCTATAAGTTGTTTCTATTGGTTCACAGACCGTGACGTCATAATTGCTGAAATCTGTGGTTTCAAACAGACCTCCATGGGCTTTTGAATAATCAACCATCTTTTGGCATAACTCGCCTTCATAAAATGCATCGGGTCCTTGTTCAGTAATTATTCTTAAGCTATCGGCATAATCTTTGTTTATCAGTATGTCACCTATCTCATAGGGATTTCCATTCTTTAAATATATTTTTGATGTCGATGGATAGGCTCTCAGCTTTTCAAGCTCTATCCGCATATGTCTTTGTACTCTCTGGGATACCGGTATTCCTTCTTCCGCATATTTTATGGCATAGGGGGATAAATCACCAAATTCCATGGTACCATAGGAAGACAGTGCTTTAAAATATAGGCCGACTGCACCGGGGACAGTAACTGATAACATTCCCTTATTGGGAATACGGTCAAATCCTCTGGAGACAAAATACTCCCGTGTCATTGAGGCAGGGGCGGCACCACTGCCGTTCATGGAAGTTATACGTTCTGTTTTGCCGTCGTAATAGAGCAAAAAGGCATCCGCACCAAGCCCACACATATCGGGCAATACAACGCCTGTTACAAGTGCCATGGCGATTGCCGCATCCATAGCATTCCCACCTCTGCTAAGAACGTCGGCACCGACCCAAGAAGATAAAAAATGAGCCGAACACACCATGCCGTTCTTGCTCATTACTATTCCTCTATGTTGTGTCTTCATAAAACTACCTCCTATTAATATGAAAATAATTTATGGAGCCCGCAGGGTTATAGTTTAACCTTATGGCCTCCATAAAACTGGATATTGTTATTACATACAAGATTTAATCCGAAACAGCTTCATCTTCTTCTGAATCGTTTAAATTTTGCTTTTCAGCAGCCTTAAAAAAAGGTGGTCCTGAATCAAGAGAAAGCAAATTAAATTGAGCAATTTATTGTTAAAATGAGTATGAGTTCATAAAGGCTTAATCTACTTTACTGTCTGATTATGATCTCTAATTTTTATTAATTTAACCAATTACGTTTAATTAATGGTTGAACAATTTCATTAACTTTTCCCCTTTGATGCATACTGACTACATGTCTATAATAATATTTATGTGTAATTCCCCCGACTTATCTCTTGCTATTATACACTATAAAAATTCACTTCATATGAAAGAACCTTCATCATGTCATCTATTACCATTTAGAAAGAATGGATCGTCACGCCCTTCACCACACGGTTGATCGTTCCTGTGGGAGAAGGTGTATCAGGGGTATTTCCCACTTTGATCGATGAATGCAGCGCTACAGTCTGTGCAAACATGACATCCGCCAAGGCCAAATATCCAGGCTGCCGGCATATTCTCCGGTAGTGATCACGGCCCCCATTTTCTCTAATTCTTCTTTAGAAAGTTCATACATGCTGATTCCCCCATTCTTTTTCTAATTTCTTACGTGGCTTATCTTATAGCGGAACTGATCGGCTCTGGCAACGCTTAGCGTATATTCTATGATCTCGTTTTTGGTACTATAGGTCGTACGGACAAGCTGCAGCACGGGAGCTCCCTCGGATATTTCCAATAATTCAGCGTCCTTGGCTCCGGCTATGCTTGCATAGAATTCTTCATTCGCTACGCGGATCTTTTGACCAAAATCCTCTTCAATGATAACTGTTATTTTCAAAAGAAAGTTATATCCCCTTGTTTCAGCCTTAATATATTTAAAAAATATCATGTGTGTAGGACAATTAACTTAAAGTTAGCAATCATAGTAGTAATACAATATATTTTTTCGTTAATCAATTTAATCATATATTGTTTCCACACTATGATTGCTAACTTCTTCTGTCTTGTATAGTTTCTGCGTATTTAATTCAACGTTATAGACTTTTTCTCTATCTTCACTTTATACTTTTAATAGTCATTCTTAGCAGTTCATTCTAAGTTACCATAAATAATATAGATTCAAATAGTTACTAGCTCTCTATAATTATCTTGGTAAAGTTAACCGAGTTTTTAAATATTTTTTATCATAGAGTTTCATGACATCGGGATTTATGCTATTTTGTAAAGCGTAGCAATAGATATATTGATATATAGGGATTATTGAAAGAAAACTGTTCAAATATTCATCAGATCCTTGTATTATAGTAACATTTTCCTCTTCTTGAAAACAATCATTTTCATTTGTTATAATCCATATATAAGGGTTTATATTCTCTATTGCTTTTAAAAATTTGTGTGTCTTATCAAATGCATAACCTTTTGAAGCCAACAAAATAATTAGATCATTACTATCCATGGCAGTCCAAGGACCATGCATGAACTCTTCTAATTCCCAAGCTTCAGCATTTATTTGAATACATTCATGAAACTTCAACGCTCCCTCATAAGCATTTGCAATATTGGGACCAGCAGCTACAATATATACATTATTAACGTTCTGCATTTTTTTGCAAATATCCTCAATCAGACTATAATTATTTATAATTTGTGTAAGCATAGGTGGCAAATCAGTTAATATGTTTTTGTAGTCTGCAATGTCAGTTCCCTTGCTCTCTGCTATTAAAACAGCCAATATAAATAGCTTAATCAAAGTAGCTTCATAACTACGTGTTTTGGGTAAAGACGGCTCTCTTTCCCTCATACCTAAAATTGCGATATCCGATAACTCGGCCAGTTTAGAGTCTTTTACATCTGTGACACCAACGACTTTTGCTCCGCTTGCTATCGCCATGTTAACAGCATCAATCACCGAAGCGGTACTGCCTGTATGTGATATAGCTATTACCAGATCATTTGATAAATTAGCCGGAGGATACGCAAGAAATTCAAATGCTTCATACGCATTTGCTTTTATCTTCGCAAGATTATTGAAATAATAAGTACCAGCGGTAGCTGCATAATAAGAAGTACCGCATCCTATTAAATAAATTGTATCAAATTTTTTTACAGTAGAAACAAAGTCGCGTAGAATATTTGTATCTAAATAATTCTCCAATAAATATTCTATTTCTGATGGAATCTCATTAATACCATCCCATACTAAGTATGGGTGTTTAGTTCTACCAAATGTATTTAATATATATGATGGTAACTGCTCATTCTCCATAAAATTGCCTCCACTTCATCACAGTTTGACTATTTGATTTGGGATTTTTTATAATATGCAAGGATTCGCTAAATCTAAATAGTTTCTTAAATCATCACTTAACCAATAACACCTACTGCTCCAAGTGCAAACGCAACTCCAATGATGCCTAACATTAAGTTTGTTGTTTTTGAACCTTTTCTTACAAAATAATACACAATCAACATTGTTAATAAAGGTAATAATCCAGGCATTATACCATCAACCATAGATTGTATTGAAACAATACTTTTACCTACAGTATATGCAAGGGGAGTACTAATATTAAGCCACGTAGCAGTTAGTGCGCCTACAGACATTAGACCCGTTATACAAGCAATATCCATAATACGTTTGTAACCATTACCCGCTAACCGGGTTATGGCACTTTCGCCTAGTCTATACGTAGAATCTAATGTAGCCCATGAGACATACACATGCACAGCATTAACAACTACAAAAAATATTAGAGGAGCTATAGGATTTTTCTGTAAAGCCAAAGATGCACATATACCACCAACTAAAGGTCGTAGCGTCCCATGAAACATCGAATCTCCCATAGCTGCTAGCGGTCCCATTAAACCGGACTTTACTCCTTGAATCGTTTGTTCATCTATTTCTTCGCCACTTGCTTTCTTTGCTTCCATATTCGCAGTTAATGCCAATATTGGCCCGCATAGCCACGGATGAGTATTAAAAAACAACAAATGTCTTTTTAAAGCAGCTTTATACCCCTCAAAATTATTTTTATATATTTTCTTTAAAAAGGGCATTAATATCCATGTAAATCCTATTGCCTGCATCCGGTCAAAGCTAAATGCCGATTGTAACGCAAACGATCGAAAATATATGGTTTTAATATCTTTTTTAGTTAATAAACTTTCACCGGCTGTTGATGCAGCTACTTCATTGTCTTCATATGGGATTTCTTCATTATTTTCCTTTTTCATATAATTTATAAGTAAGGCAACCAGGAGACCCAATAAAGCAGTACCTAATACACCAAATTTAGCATAAGCAGCTATCAAGAAACCGGCAAAGAAGAAAGGCATTAATTTTCCTGGAGCTAAACTATTTAATAAAAGGGCAAATCCTAAAGCTGGCAAAGCATTACCTGTCGCAGAAAGTCCGTTTTTTAACCATACAGGAATTTCATTTACTAATACTTTCACTATGTCTGCTCCCAACATTAGTGCAAAAAACGTGGGTATAGCATCTGCCAAAAAATGTGCTATATTCCCAAGATGTAGCATCCATGCTATTCCCTTATCATTACCACTGTCAGCATATTTTTCTGCAAAAGAGACAAAAACAGTACTAACTGTTTTGGCTATTAATTCAAAAAATGATCCTAATAAGGCAGCGGGAATAGCTATAGCAAGAGCTGTCTCGATGCCTTGTCCTGATAAAATAGCAAAGGCTGTACCCAATACACTTCCTATCGTGTAGTTTGGTGGCACCGATCCACCTATATCAGCCGCACCCATAAAAATTAACTCTAATGTGCCTCCTACTAATAAACCCATTGCAAAATCGCCCATAATCAAACCGGTTAATGGTCCTAATATAATTGGGCGTTCTAAAAACCAGTCTCCTAAAAATCTGCGTGACCAATATGCAAAACCTGCTAACATCGATAAAGCTAATGCAGTTCCTAAGCTCATTTAATTGCACCTCTTTCTATTATATCTTTAACTACTTTTCATACCACCAAGCAATATTTCTCCAACATCAATAATACTATTTTTGCCTACTCCCAGTATATGTGATACTAATTCCGGCAATTTCATACTATAACGCAACGCAATGGCCTCAATTAAAATTGGTAAGTTCACTCCCGCAACAAGTTTTATTTTTTGGTTTTTATCTCTTACTACAAACTCGCTTACAACATTAGACGGTGTGCCACCAAGCATATCAACAAAACACAAAACGCCTTCACAAGAATTCATGTAATCCAATTTCTCAACGATCTTTTTCTGCAAATCCTCAGCACCTTGTCCTGGGAAAAAACCAATTGACTCTAGCATATCATTATCCTGAACCAGCATTGATACCGTAGATAACAAACCTTTCCCCAAATCTCCATGCGTAATCACTAATATACCTATCAATTGTCTATCACTCCCTGTTGCTTAAAAACTAAATTACCACCCTTGATTTCCTCTTTTATTGACACATTTACAAAGAGCGAATGATTTTATTAAAATCTGTAATTGCTCCACCCGGCAGCCAAACAGCTTCCAACGTAATGCCCAAACCATCTATCTTTTTCCATGCCTCAATTTCTTCCTGTGTAGCAGCTACTTCTTTCGTTAAGCGAGTTCTTCCCGGTGCTATTCTTACATTTCCTATATTGACTTTTTTTACTGTAAGTCCATTATCAATTAATTTTAATAATGATATTGGTGAATTAATTAAAAGCAAAATTATATCATTAGGAAAACCATTGGTTTTTAACTTTTCTGCGGCATCGGCAATACTTAAAATTGAGACCCTTACATCTCTAGGTGCCGCATATGTCATAATTGTCTTTTGAGTTTCATTCTTCGCTACTTCATCATCGGCAACAACTATGCGAGTGGCTCTTGAAGCTTTACTCCAACCAACTACTACCTGACCATGTATTAGTCGATCATCCACACGGATTAATGAGATTTGCAATGTTAATTCCCCCATAAGCAAAATTAATTAAAGCTTACTAACAATGAAAAACATATCTTACAAACCTATTTTAGAAACACTGTCAACATCGTCGATGCCATCTATCCCCCCTAACTTATTTCTGTGACCTTCAGAACTAATACTGCAAAAGTACACCATATATATTGCCAACAATCGTCTGTGTACTTTTAAGCGTTTCTACTGCCATCTCCCTGTGACTTATTTAAATCATATTGCTTTGCTCAATAGCCATACCTCCTTACCCAAATATTGTTAAAGCCTTTTGTGAAGACGCCATACTATATAGCAAAAGCCATGCCAAGTATAGCGTTTTCCACAAAAGGCCTGTATCAAGGATTTCATAGGTTGTTAAATACGATTCAATACACTAATTCATTGCAGCAAATTAAAATAAATACTCTGTAAGACTCTAAACTATACTGCAACTAAACTCCCTTATCTTACAATCTCATCCAATACTTTAAGTTCATCCTCTTCAAGGACCACACCATAGTCATCGTACACCGCCTTTACAAGCGGATTCTCATTACCCGCGACTGCAACAGTTCTTTCGGAAAACTTCAATCTCTCAATGGCATATGCAATGTGCATTGTAAAGAGGGTATATACGTGGTTATCAAGCTTGATCCCATTCTCGTTCTCGATAATGCCAGCATATTTGTCAAGAAACGGCATCATTTTCTTCCCGGAAAAGAAATTGAGGTTATCGTCCAGCGCATCCATGATTGCACCGTATACCATGGTCCTGTCCTCATCCTTTATATCCGTCTTTATATGTACGCCTCCCAAGACAAGGCTGAGTACTTTTTCCAAACCGTTTCCCGTTACTACTTCCATGAGACCGATGAACGGAACGTCCGACATCTCCGGGTTTATGCTTCCCACAATGGCCGTTATATCCCGTTCGCCTGCTATTCGTTTCATGTTGTCTACTGCTTTTACCTTGTCACCTATATTGAATTCTATGACAGTCACGCCCTCAACACCGTTCTTCTTCAATGCCTTATCTACCACATTCTTCAGATATACCGCCGTCCCTTCGCCCGTGCTGCATACGGTGAATATGACCTTTTCCCTGTGCGCGCTGCCGTTTATCTCTTTTGAAGTTGCGGCTATAAGGTTTTTTTCCAATTCCAGAACGGACCTGGCCACATCATGCATCGTAGAATAGGGCGCCATGGACCTGTGAGCAGCCTCTATGAGTGCGGGAGTACTCACGTTGTCTATGGTAACTATCTTCTTGCCTGTCCTCTTGGCTATCTCCTCTCCGAACACCTTCAGCGAACCCATATCGACCATGAGGATTATTCCATTGCCCTCGTCTATTTCCTGGGCCAGGCCGGCGGCCCTCGCCAGAATATCCTCGGGATCGTCCTCCAGGTCCATATCTATGGCCTTCACATGTTCCGTCCGCAAAAGTTCATTTACCACATCCGCCATCCCCGTGGCCGTACCTTTGCCGTGGGCTATGACCATTACTCCAATCTTTTTTGGCGTTTCTTCGCCGTTGGTCAGGTACAGGATCATGCTCACAAAGCCGGTCTCATAGTCTGGGATATCCCTTTTGAGTAGACTTCTCAATCTCTCAACCATATAGCCGGCCACGTCATACTCCCTCGGATGGCCCCTTTTGATCTCTTCAAGGTCTATGGGACTCACCTTGTTCTTTCTCACAAACATGGAATTGATGTGAAAGGCCAGGGCTATGAGAGTATCCTCCTTGATGTAATAGCCGTAATTGCTCTGCACCTCTTCCGTTATTATCTTGAGCCCGCTTATTATATCGGCGCTTAAAAACCGGGCGAGCTCCTGTTCTTTTAAACCTATGGACAGTATTCCCTCGCGGTATCTTAGCAGCACTTCCTCCAGGTCCTTGAGCAGCCTGTCCGTCATCTCCGTTTTGCTCAGACCGCCGTGCCTGTATTCTCCGATCTTTTCATCGAGGTACTCATATACCTCCATGGAAAAGTCATAGGGGTCCCGCTCCTTCCTTTGTATTTCCAAGGACGCACCGTCAAACACATAATCCCCGTATCCCAATATACTTTCACAGTCCCGCTTCTCATTGCCAGGATTGAGTATTGCCGCCCTGATATTCTCCGGCAGATAATCCAGCGTGACCCTCATCTCATCCTGATTGATGAGATAATCCAGATATACCCTGGAGGATATCAGTTCAATATCCGACTTGAGCTCGCCTACATTTCCCGTCGGCTTGTACATAAGCAGCGAGAGCATCACATCATGGGCGGCCTTTATAGGCTGCTTTACCCTCTTGGACTCTTTGTTGAAGAATTCGGAGATTATAGCCAGTTTCTCCTTGATGCCCCTCTCCGCCAGCGATGGCAGTTTGATCATGATGGGAAACCGCCGCAGAAAGGTCTCCAGCAGGGCGGCCCTCGGCTCTTGAGTCGTCGCAGCGATTATGAGTATGTCGGCTTTTCTCTCCGCTATGTCCCCCAGCCTCCTGTATTCACCTCTGTCGATGATGTTGAACAGCATTTCCTGGCCTTCGGGGGGAAGCCTGTGCACCTCGTCCAGAAACAGCACGCCGCCCTCCGCCTTTTCCACTAGCCCCGAACGGTCGACGTCGCTTCCCGTGTATGATCCCTTGGTACTGCCGAAGAGTATGGACATCAAGAGTTGTGGATTGCTGGAATAGTCGGCGCAGTTGAATACCACATAGGGGGTCTCCCCTTTTATAACCCCGTTGGCTCTGGCAAAGAGATACATGTGTTCGGCAAAGGTGGTCTTCCCTGTGCCGGTCTCTCCCTGTATCAGAGTGGCCAGTCCCTTTGGCGGATAGAGTATGGCGGCCTGGGCCTGTTTTATGTACGGCGTCAGGCTGCCCTCATAGCCCACCATATCGGCAAAGATGCCCATGTTTATCTTATCCGCAGGTTTCTTTCTCCGTTCCCTGCCGGCGGTCATTCCGTGTTCATCTGCCCAGTCATATGTAAGATAGAGGGTCGGCCTCCCTTCTATCTTATACACCAGACCCTCTCTGAAAAGCGCATTTAAGTCCGCAGACACGTTATTACGTACTAAGCCCAGTCGAGTTGCGATATAATCCGCAGAAAATCCGGCTTCCTTGTTAAGGTCATTGCCCTTTATCCTGCCGCACTCTTCGCAGAGAAATGTGTAAACCTTTTCCTTCCTAAGCATCATTACCCTCCTCCGCGGCCTCAGCAGCCCTCTCTATATGAATGGCAAGGTACCCAACTTCGCCTTCGGGTACCCTTTTGTCAAGATAGCCTTCTATCACGTTCTCCAGCTTTTTGGCCACGATATACGCCCTCTTATATTTTTTCTTGATGGTGCCGAGAAGAGGGTTGTCTATAGGTTTGTCCTTGTCTATCCTGTCAAAGGCAAACCTCAGGTGCGTGACCAGTCTGGCATAGTCTATGCTGCCTCTGTCAACGGATATCCCCATCTCCCTCTCTATGGTCTCCACCAGCTCGCCTATTATATTTGCGTATCTCACCGTCTTGGACAGGCTGTTGTTTTCCATACCGGCATGGATATGCATGGCGATGATCCCCGTCTCGTCGGACGGCAGTACGGTGCCCAGTCTGTCGGCCACCATGAGCACAGCCTTTTCCGCAAGGGCATACTCCTCGGGATAGAGGACCTTGAGCTCATCATTGAAGGGATTCCTTATCTCTATCCCCAGCCTCATCCGGTCCGTGGCAAAGCCGATGTGATCGGCCAGGGAGATATGGATGTGCTGCGACAGCTTTTTGCCCGTCTGCTGTTCTATCATCGCGATTATCTCCTCGGCCAGGCCTATCACCTTTTCGTCCACCGACTCCAGCAGCCCTCTTAATTTGTCTCCGGTATTCTCTTCCAGCACAAACTTCTTTTCTATGCGCGGCTCGTCAATTTCCTGTATGAAACCCAAACCCCGTCCCACCAGGACTATTTCCCTGCCGCACTCCTCAGCGAGGACCACATTGTTATTGAGTACCTTTTTTACATGATACATATCCTATCACCAATCATATAAAATACGGTTACAGTCAAAACACCTTTTCTCCCGATATATACATCCCTTTGACATTTATATTTTCATCAAAGAGTATTATGTCCGCCATATTGCCTCTCTTTATCTCGCCCATATCATCCATGCCCAGCAGCTGCGCGGGATTATACGATGCCATCCTTACCGCCTGAGGAAGAGTCACGCCCAGATGATTTACCGCATTGTATACGGCCCTGTCCAAAGTCAGCGTGCTGCCGGCTATGGTGCCGTCCTGCAGCCTGGCCTGGCCGTCCTTTACATTTACCTGCTGTCCGCCAAGGTCATAGACGCCGTTTTCCATCCCGGCAGCCCTGAGCGAATCCGTTATCAATATGGACTTCTCTATTCCCTTCACCTTGAGCAGTATACGCAGAGCGGCAAAGTGCACATGGAATCCGTCGCTTATCATCTCCGCAAATATATCGCTGTCAAAGACCGCGCCCAGTGCGCCGGGTTCCCTGTGATGCAGGCCCTTCATGCCGTTATAGGTATGAGTGGAGCTCTTCACCCCCGCCTCTATGCCCTTCATTGCCTCGTCATATGTGGCGTTGGTGTGACCCATGGAAACGACTATTCCCCTGTCCGAAAGCTGCCTTATAAATTCCAGAGCGCCTTCCGCTTCAGGTGCCAGCGTGATCAGTTTTACCACATCCTCATATCCGCCGCACAGTTTTAAGAACTCATCCATAGAGGGCTTTTGTATATATTCTTCCGGCTGAGCTCCCTTGTGCTCCTTGGATATAAAGGGCCCCTCCATGTGCAGCCCCAGAAGCTTGGCGCCCTTCACTTTTCCCATGGACTTTCCCGCATTTACTACGGCGTCCCTTATATTATCCTCAGGCATGGTCATGGTCGTAGTGAGAAAGCCGGTAACGCCGCTCGCTATGAGCGACTCCGATATGCCGTTAAGGGCCTCGTAGCTTGCGTCCATGGCGTCATATCCCTTCCTGCCGTGCATGTGTATCTCTATGAATCCGGGCGCCACGTACATGCCCCTTGCGTCCACTTCTTTTATCAGCCCGGGAACGGTATCTGTGACGTCGGCTATTCTGTCTCTGTCCACGACCACCGCCTTATCGACTATACCGTCTTTAAGAATTACTTTGCCGTTTTTTATAGCAAACATTTATAATCCCCCCTATGTTATCGCTTATCTAAATGCATTTTACTTCAATATGACAATCATTACAGGATCTATTCCGGCCTTCACCGTCCCGTTCTTTTTCTCTACAGACTGTATGACGTCCCCGTTGGTCAGTATCACCGGGGTGATCATCGATTTTCCGGCTTCCTTTACCTTGTCGATATCCACTTTTACCAAGGGTGTGCCTACGGAAACCGTGTCTCCTTGTTTTGCCAAGGCGGTAAATCCCCCGCCCTTGAGTTCGACGGTATCGATGCCTATATGGATGAGTACCTCCAGGCCTTCCGTGCTCTTTATGCCCACGGCGTGAAGCGTGGGAAACAGCTGGACCACTTCGCCGTTTACCGGCGACACTATGGTCCCGTCCTCGGGCTGCACCGCAATGCCGTCCCCCACCAGGCGCTGGGCAAAGACCGGATCGGGGACCTCATCCAGATCAATGATTTTTCCACTTACGGGTGAATAAATTTCCACATCTTTTTGTCGTTTTAAAAAGCCAAACATTGTGATCATCCTTTCTTTTGCCACATACATTATATCATATTTATACGTCAAATGGGGAGGTCTCCCTCAGACCGATGGCAAGGCCGCTTAGGACGTGAATTCGCTTGCTGCGTTGGCTGTGCCTTCAAATTTCGGTCACATAAGTTTAAGTATGCGTGACTTTTTGCAGGTTTGCCGCCTTGCCCCGCACGATTTGTCACGGCCTGCCGGTTTATCTGCAGACTAAGGGGGAGGTCGCCCTCCCCCTTAGTCTTTACAATGTTATCTTATTGACACCCGAATTAAGAAGTCTGCCCTTATCAGCCGTTCATCGGATACTTCTGCATCTCCTGAACGATAAGGTCCGCTTTCGTCCCGACGACTATCTGCAGATTATTTTTGCCCATATGGACCACGGCGGTCGCTCCTATCTTCTTCAGCCGTTCATCGGATACGGAGGATTCGTCTTTGAGCTGCAGCCTTATCCTGGTAACGCACGATTCGATGGATGCAATGTTATCATGGCCGCCCAGCTCATCTAAGTATTGCTCCGCCATCCTCTTTATGTCCTCATGGGTATCGCGTACCTTTTTGACAGGCGCCTCTGCCGGCGCATTGCCCATTATATCCGCAGCCGGGTTGACAAAACCTTCGGCAGTGTCAAGGCGTCCCGGCGTGGGAAGGTTGAATTTCGTTATCGCCCAGTAGAACACAAAGTAATACACGAAGAAGTAGACCACACCTATCAGCAGCAATAGAAGCGGTTTGGTGGCTATCCCGTAGCTTAGGATGTAGTCTATCAGCCCCGCCGAAAAACCGAATCCCGTCTTTATGCCCAGCACATACGTAATTGCCATGGATAAGCCGGTAAGTACGGCATGTATTCCATATAAAACAGGTGCGATAAACATAAAGGAAAATTCTATGGGCTCGGTGATACCCGTTAAAAATGCCGTGAGAGCCGAGCTTATCATCAAGCCGGATATAGCCTTCCTGTTTTCCGGCCTGGCCGTTTTTATCATCGCAAGACAGGCCGCAGGCAGTCCAAACATCATCATTGGGAAGAAACCTGCCATAAATATACCGGCGCTCGGATCTCCCGCAAAGAACCTGTTGAGGTCTCCGGTGACGACCTTGCCGGCCGCGTCGGTGAACGATCCGAAGACGAACCACACCAAACTGTTAATGACATGGTGCAGTCCCACCGGTATGAGCATCCTGTTGAGCACGCCGTAGATGAACATGCCCAATGCTCCCGCTCCTATTATCCACTGTCCCAGCGCATTTATACCCATCTGTATAGGCGGCCATACAAATCCGAATATGACTCCCAGCACTAAAGCCGCCAGGGAAGTAACTATGGGTACAAACCTTTTCCCGCCGAAGAAACCAAGCCAATCGGGAAGCCGTATGTCATGATACCTGTTGTATAGATAACCCGCCACAAGACCCATTATGATACCCGCCAAAACTCCCATGTTTATATCCGCATTCATGACTCCTGTCACTCTGGTTATGACCAGATAACCCACGGCTCCGGCCAGGCCGGCCACGCCGTCGCCCCCGGCGATCCCTATGGCTATGCCTATGGCGAACAGCAGTGCCAAGTTGTCAAATATCGCGCCTCCGGCGTTGGTGATCACCGGTATGTTCAAGACATCCGGCGCGCCCAGCCTTAACAGCAGTGCCGCTGCCGGCATGACGGCTATGGGAAGCATCAGCGCCTTGCCTATCCTCTGCAGAGCGCCCAAAAAGCCCTTGCTGTTTTGCATTAGTCTTACCCCCTTAAATTTTTTTATTAAGGCAAATAAAAAAGCCGAAAGGACAAAATATATCCTTTCAGCTTATGCCTCCAAAATCAGAGTAACACGCTGTTACCAAATAAAATTATTAAGTTCTGTAAATAGTGTAGCATATCAAAAATAGCATGTCAATACAAATTATTTTTTATAGGCCAATGCTCTTTCCGCCAATTCCTTGGACTCCTCTACGGTCGTATTCCTTATCACGTCTTTTACCAAGGGAATAGACGAAGCGCTCATGCTGAATACATCCAGACCCAGTCCCAGCAGTATTTTTGTAACCTCGGGGTCGCCGGCCATTTCGCCGCACATGGCGGCGTATATGCCTTTCTTATGCGCCTCTTCGATGCAGTTCTTTATAAGCCTCAATACTCCCGGCTGCAGGTAGTTATAATAACTCTTTACCCTCTGGTTTCCTCTGTCCACTGCCAATGTGTACTGTGTCAGATCGTTGGTGCCTATGCTGAAAAAATCGACCTCTTTGGCCAATATGTCGGCCGTGAGGGCTGCGGACGGAATTTCCACCATTATTCCGACTTCGATGTTGAGATCGTAGGGGATGCCCTTTTGCCTAAGCTCCTCTTCCGCCTCTTTAAGCAGCTTGTTGGCGCGCCTTACCTCTTCCACGTCGGATATCATGGGATACATAATGCTGACCCTTCCGTATGCGCTGGCCCTAAGTATGGCCCGGAGCTGCGTCTTGAATATATCGGGATTGTCCAGACAAAAACGTATGGCTCTCCAGCCAAGGAACGGATTTACTTCCTTGTCGAGGCCAAGATACGCTATCTCCTTGTCTCCTCCGATATCCAGTGTCCTTATGGTCACTCTCTTGCATCCCATGGACGTTACGGCCCTTTTGTATGCCTCAAACTGCACATCTTCCGTGGGCAGATTATTCCTGTCCATGTAGAGGAATTCGGTGCGGTAGAGCCCCACGCCTTCCGCTCCGTTGGCCAGTGCGGCATCGACGTCTTTGGGTTTGCCGATATTGGCCTCCAGCTCGACCTTTCTGCCGTCTTTAGTTACAGCGGGCAGCATGTTGAGACCCTTCAGCTTTTCCTTGAACTCGTTGTAATCTCTTTTCTTTGCCATGTAAACATTCAGCAGATCATTGTCTGGATTTATGAATATATCGCCCGCGCTGGCATCCACTATGACGATATCGCCGTTTTTTACCTGTGATGTTATGTCCCCCAGCCCAACGATAGCCGGTATCTCTAAAGTCCTGGCTATAATAGCGGTATGGGAGGTCTTCCCGCCCTGATCGGTAATAAAAGCTTCTATCTTTGACTTATCCATCTGAGCCGTGTCGGAAGGACTTAAATCACTGGCAACCACTATAGTGCCATTAGGCAGTTCGGAAAGGTCGTGTATCTGCCCCAGGAGATTGGAAATCATCCTGCTGCCTACATCCTTTACATCCGCTGCCCTTTCTTTAAGGTACTCGTCTTCCATGTCGCTGAAGATCCCGTTATACCTCATGACGGTCTCCTGCACGGCATACTCGGCGGTAACGCCCTCATCGTTTATATGAGAACGTATCTCCGGTATGAACTCGGGATCATCCAGCATCATGATGTGTGCGTCAAAAATAGCGGCCGCACCTTCGCCAGTTTCCTCGGCGACTCTTTTCCTAACCCGCTTGAGCTGCTCTACGGACTCGCTTATCGCTTTGTCCAGCCGCGCAAGCTCTTTTCCCCGGTCTTCTGCGGCAGTCTTCTCTATCTTTATTTCCTTCTGCAAAAGATAGGCCTGGCCGATGGCGATGCCAGGTGAAACTTTTATGCCCCTCATATTAACCTACTCCTCACCAAATTTACTTGCAACAAGCTTTACGAGAGCATCCAGGGCATCCTTTTCATCCACGCCATTAGCGGTTATCTTGATCTTGGTTCCCTGCGCCACGCCGAGAGATAAAATGCCCATTATGCTCTTGGCATTTACCTGCTTGCCATCCTTCTCGACCTTTATGTCGCTCTTGTATTTGCTTGCTTCCTGCACAAACAAAGCCGCAGGTCTGGCATGGAGTCCCGTCTTGTTAAGTAATGTAGCCTCTCTATCCATCTTTAGTCTCCTTTCAGCAGAATATCACATCTTATATTATATACCATTCTGTATACATAATGAAAGATAGGAAAATTCAGAATAACGTTTGCCCACTAAAATTCTTTTATAAATTTTTTGCCAATACTTCCAAAGCTGCCTCCTTGTCTATCAGCACTGTTGCATCGGAATGCAGGTGCAGCAAAGATGCGGGTACTTTCGTGGTGACGGAAGTATCATTCACAATCCGGGAAATTATTATAGCCTTTTCCTTGCCGCTGGCCATGAGAATTATCTTTTTAGCTCTCATTATGGTGCCCAGTCCCATGGTGACCGCTTTTTTAGGTACGCTGTCTACGCTGCCGAAGAATCTTGCATTGGCCTGCCTCGTCCCTTCGTTGAGCATGGTGACGTGGGTCTCGGTAACCAGCTCGTCTCCCGGTTCGTTAAAGCCTATATGTCCGTTTCTGCCTATGCCAAGTATCTGAAGGTCTATGCCTCCGGACCTCTGTATCTCGCCGTCATACTCCCTGCAGAATTCCTCCGCGTCTTTAGCCTCGCCGTCCGGTATGTGTATGTTCTCCGGTCTGACGTTGATATGTTTGAATAAGTTTTCATTCATATAATAGTGATAGCTCTGTGCATCGGCGGGAGACAGACCGTAGTACTCGTCCAGGTTGAATGTGACGACCTGCGAGAAATCCAGCCCTTCCTTATTATGCAGCCTTATCAGTTCCCTATACATGCCCAACGGCGTGCTGCCCGTGGCCAGGCCGAGAACCATGTCGGGCTTTCTCCTTATTTCCTGTGCTACGATCGCCGCAGCGGCCTTGCTCATGTCCTCATAGCTTTCCTTTATGACCGTATTCATTGCTTTACCCCTTTCTTGTAGATGTTCACGATATATTTAAAAACCTCGGAACGGTAGAAGGAAGTTTCATAGAATACCGGTTTATCGGCCATGTTTATGCTCTCCACCTTTAAAAGAGGCATATGGCCCTCCATAGAAAGTATCCTTTCCAGATAATGATCGCTCATAACAGCCTCAAAACTCGACCTGGACGATATTATCTCCATGCCGTACTCATCCTTGAGCAGTTCGTAAAGCGATCCTGTAAGATCCTTAGAATCGATCCCCGGTACATAACTCTCGGGAATGTAGTCAGTCTCCACCGCCACCGGAACATTGCCGGCGCATCTCAAACGGGTCAGGCTGAACATGCCCTCGCGCTCATCCAGCGTGAATTTTTCATGCAGTTTGCCTATGGCGGTCCTCTTTAGGGCTATCACCTGAGCGGAAGGCTCCATCCCCATTTCCCTTACCATCTGTGTGAAACTCATTATGTCCTTCTGTTCTATCTTGGGCCGGGCCACAAAACTGCCCCGTCCCCTCTCCCTGACGACAAGCCCTTCGTTCTCCAATTCCTTCAAGGCCTGCCTCACCGTCATGCGGCTTATCCCAAATCTCTCGGAATACTCCCTCTCGGAAGGAAGAGCGGTACCGGGTTTGAGCGCGCCCGATTCTATATCGTCCTTTACTATATTTTTTAGCTGATAGTAAATAGGTATAGGACTCTTCTTGTCAATAGTCATACCATTCATCACCATTCCCATTATAACATATGCCTATATAGTTGTATAGACCAATAATTGAAAAAAGGCTCCGCTCAGCGGTTGCCTCCGGAAGAATTACCATTATTCCTGTACATGACCTGATAATAGTAATATACTATAGAAATGCATATGCCGACGAGGACAGACTCCACGTCTTCGGCAGAGACATTCGCGTCCATGCCCACTAGGCCGCCGCCCAGACGCCCCGAGCACCTGCCGCCGGACATATTCAGCTCGACATCAAAGCCTATGAGTTCCCCTCCGCATCGGCCGGTTATCATCCCGCCCGAAGCCCTTATATCGACATCCGAGCCGTCCACGGCCCCTCCTACCCGGCCGTACGCCGCGTCCTCCTTCAGGACCATATCCACATCCTTTCCCGATATCAGGCCGCCTATCCTTCCGTTTATATATCCTCTGTCAAAGTCATACTTCAAATTTATATCGGCCCCGCTTAAAATGCCGCCTATCCTTCCCTCGATCCTTCCGCCGCCGGCCGAAGCGTTTATGTCATATCCTCCTATAAGTCCTCCGATCCTGCCGTCAATAGTTCCCATATACTGCATCCTCCCTTATAATATCCACTATTTCCTTTGGATCGTGAAAGATATATTCCGGATTGAGTTCCAGAAGCCTTTCGGGGTTCTTCGATCCCCACATGGCAACGCCGAAGGGCATGCCGGCGGACCTGGCCGCCATGAGATCATAGAGGCTGTCTCCCACATAGAGGGCATCTCCCGCCTCTATGCCTAAGGACTCCGCCGTCTTTAATACCGGGTCGGGCTCCGGCTTTGGCCGCCGGGTATCATCGGAACAGATCACGACGTCAAAGCCGCTCAGGATGCCACTCAAAATCTTCTCGGCCGACAGCTCCCGCTTAGTCTTGGACGTCACGAGCCCCATCGGGCAGCCCATATCCCTCACACCGTACAGCATCTCCGGTATGCCGGGAAAGAAGGATACCCTGTCGTACAGTTCGAAGAAATATTTGTCCCACAGCTCGATCGCCTCGTCGCTTTCTCTTACCCCAAACATATCCATAGTCATCTTTCCCGTTATGCCCATGCTCACATAGAGTTCCTCGTCGCTGTGCTTCACACCCGTGTACTTCATGAGCACCTTCCTGAGAGAGTTTATTATTGCCTCCGTCGTGTCTATTACCGTGCCGTCCACATCAAATAGTACAGCATCGAAACGCATTGTAATCCCCCTTTAATATGATCGGTCACCGCCGCTTTCAATCGTTATCTATCAGGTTGCCGAGCTGGTCCATAAGATCGCCGAATTTGGCAAAGTCTCCGTCCTTAAGGGCGGCCATTGCTCTGTTATAAGTGTCCTTTATCCTGCCCAGGGTGTCCGAAGGCACTTCCTCCGTGACCTCAGGCGGCGTATCGCTTTTGCCTGCGGTGAGCTCGCTCAGGGCCTGGCCTATGGTGTCGGACATCCTTATCTTAGACCCGTCGGACACTATCACCTTTTTGACCTCGGGTATGCTGTTCTCATTGCCGGAAGCGATATACAGGGGCTCCACATAGAGGATAGACCTGTCTATGGGGACCACCAGGGTATTACCCCTGATCACCGACGAACCCCCTTGATTCCACAGGGTGATCTGCTGAGATATGTTCGCATCCTCGTCGATGCGGGATTCGAACTCCAGCGGCCCGTATACATGCGTGTTCTTAGGAAAATCATATACCTGCAGTATGGGTCTCCCCGTATCCCTGTCCATGTATCCCGTCATCCAGGAGATCATGTTGTTCTTGGTGGCGGGCGTATAGGGCACCATCAGCATAAAATCTTTACTTCCGCCGTTTCCGGGCAGCCCCATATAGATGTACTGGGCCTCTATATTCTGTACCTCGTCCTGATACTTCTCCTTGGCTATCTCCCACAGGTCCTCCTTGTTGTAAAAGACCTGCACGTCGTTCATATGATAGGTCCTGTACACGTCGGACTGTACGTTGAAGAGCGTCTGAGGATACCTCACATGAGCCTTGAGTCCCTCCGGCATCTCTTCATAGGGCTTGAACAGCGTGGGGTATATCTCATCATACACCTTTATCAATGGATCGTTCTTATCATAGATGTATAAACCCACAGAACCGTCGTATGCATCGACCACCACCTTTACCGAGTTCCTTATGTAGTTGAACCGGGAACCCATAGCCTCGTGTTCCGTCGAATAGGGGAAGTTGTCGCTGACCGTATATGCGTCGATCATCCAGTAGAGTTTGCCTCCGTCGATCACCATGTACGGGTCCTCGTCATAGGACAGGAAGGGTGCGATCCCCTTGACCCTATCCAAAATGTTCCTGTTTATCAAGATCCTGCTGTCTGCGCTTATATCTCCCGAAAACAATACCCTGATATCCCCCGTATATATCGTATATAGGATTCTGTTGAACGCTCCCAGCTTTGTACCGGACTTTCCCTGATAAGCGGTATATATATTCTTCTCTCCCGAGCCCGAGGGATAGTCGAATTCCTTTGCGCCGGTGTTTACAATGACGTAGTCGTCCGTAAGTTCCCCAAAGTATATCTCCGGCCTGGCTATATCTATATCGCCCCTGGGCGGTATGTCCTTGACCGTAAACGACGGCTGGCCCTCGGATGTAACGCTGTTGATAGGCGTGACCACTGCGCCGTAGCCATGGGTATACACCAAATGCATGTTTATCCACGACCGGGCCTGCTCTGAAAGCTTGTTCTTGTCCAATTCCCTGGCTGAGAGGAAAACCTCCGTCGGCTTACCGTCGATATCGTATCTGTCCACGTCCACGTCGTTGAATCTGTAGTACATCCTTATGCCCTGAAGTTGATTATACACCTGCAGTGTGGGTCTGTAGTCGTTTATCCTTATATTTTCTATGGTGTCCCTGTTTTTATCCATGTCTATGTTCTTTATATCCTGGATCTCGCCGAAGTTTACCCGTTCTATTTCGCCGAGTCCGTACGCCCTCTGCGTCAGATCAATATTGTTCTTTATATAGGGCCTTTCCTTCAAATACTCGTTGGGCGACACCACAAAGTTCTGTACGACTGCGGAGGATACGTATGAAACCAGCACGACCGCGGCCACCAAAAGAGGCCCTGCGGCGGTCAGTCTTACATTCCTCCTTATGCCTCCCACGGCAAACATTATGCCCGCGGCAATACATACGACCATGAGCACCCTGTAAAAGATCAAAGTCACGTTGACGTCCGTATATCCCGCTCCATTTACAATTCCCCGGGTGGAACCCAGCAGATTGAACCCCTTCAGATAATAGCCGAACGAGAGAAGGGCGAAGAATATCAGCCCCAGCACGGCGGCCTGGTTTATGGCTATCTTTATTATCTCCTTGTTGGGAATGGAATTGAATGCATGATTTTCTTCCGAATATCTGAAAAATCTGGTGGCACTAGAAAAGTACATAAACACATACATAATTACCGTGATTGCCGCCAGAATTGCGATCAATATCAGGACAAATTTATAGGTATCATTTAAAAAGGGAAGTTTTAACAGATAAAAGCTCATATCCTTGCCAAAAACAGGGTCCCTCATGCCAAAATCCGACGCATGATAAAAATTCAAGAAACTCTGCCACATATCGCCCGCAAACCTCAGCGCCATTACCGCGGACAGCAGTGCAGAGCCCCATATCACAAACGCCGTCAGCCGCCCCATTTCCTTACCGGATAGCACGTCTCCGGTATACTTTACATAATCCATTTTTATCTTATTGAAATAAAAATAAAGCAGGAAGAACAGTATGACGAATATGGGAATACCAAGCTCCAGCTCGGTATAGAACCTCACAAAGAATATCTTCCCATAGCCGAGGCTGGAAAGCCATTGATAATTTACTATGAGCCCCGCTCCGGCTGCGATCAATATAAAGATCATCACCACGACAGCCAGTATGTACAATAGCCAGCGTCCCGAAAATACAAAACGGTTCGGCATCACGATCACCTCATGATTAATATTACCACAAAACTTAAAAATTAAAAATAAACCGGAAGAAACAGCCGGTTTAATAGATACCGGGGATCAGCCTATACCTTGTCCGTATGCAGTATTGTTCAAATTCCCCTCCAAACTGCGCTTTCAAAGCTTTCTCCTCCACATTTATTCTGATACCGTAGCAGACCAGACACAGGAAAAGCGTAAAAATGGCTCCCAATATGTGGCGGTATGCAAAGGACACGCCCAGCAGGCTGATTATGCTTCCGGTATATGCCGGATTTCTGACGAAACGGTACAGCCCGGTCTTGATCAAATGCTGGCCGGCTTCAGTCTGCACAGACAGAGTAAAGGATTTTCTCAATGTCAGAACGGCTGTGCATCGAATTATAACCCCTAAGATAATAAAAATGATTCCGATATAATAGAAAAAATGAGGCAGCAGCCAGCCTCGCATGAATTCCGACACGCCCTGGCTCCTGAAATAAGCGCCGGCCATGAAGCTGCAAATCCAAGCGATCATGACCAGCCACACGGTCCCCTTATCCGAGCTCCTCCGGGAATGTCTACTGCTCCCCCCGGATGTGAACAGCCAAATGGCGCATTCGGTAAGAAACAGCAATTCAACGGCATACATCAGGATATTGTATTCCGTAATATTCAAAAATTTACTTGGATCATCCACAAGATCCCGCCTCTCTTCAAATTTCCATACAGTGATTATACTACAAACAAAAAAATGAAAACAGGGCCCTGCGTTTAGGCAAGGTCCCATATAAAATCAACTTTATACCAAAAATCTATCCTACTTTGTAGGAAGAGTCAGCTTCTGTCCTATATGGAGCATCCTGGGGTTTTTGATCGTATCCTTATTGAGCGAATAAATCTCCATATAGCGTGTTCCGCTTCCCAACTGCTTGCCGGCTATGGTCCACAGGCAATCGCCCTTGACGACGACATAATAAGTCGCTGTCGTATTCGTCTTGCCAGTTGCCGGAGCTGTTGGAGCAACAGGGGCAGCAGGCACAGTGGCCGGCGGCGTCGAAGGCTGTGCCGGCTGCGCAGCAGGTACGGCGGGGGCCGTCGAGGGCTGCGCAGAGAGATTGGCCTTCAAAGCCTTTATCTGTTCCGGCTTCATGCCGCCCGCAAGCAGATAATTTTCCGCGGCCGACGCAAGATCCGCTTTATCCAGATCGCTGCTGCCCGCGATGACCTTGAGCATATCCAACACGTCCTGAGAGATCACCTCATATTTATCGGTGCCCTTTTGAATGTTATAATAGTTGACATAGCTCTGCATATAGTCGTCCACTATCTGATCCTTTGTCGCGCCCATCAGAGATTCCGCGAGTGCGGCAAAGAAACCGGCGCGGTCTTTGCCTTCCGTGCAGTGGAAGAGGTACGGTCCCTTGTTCTCGGCCATAAACGTAAAGCCCTTGGCCATACCCGCTTTAAATTCATCGCTGGAATAGGCAAGCCCCATATTCAGAGGCAGTACCTGTTTATTCTTATAGAGCTGGGCATAATAAGGACTTGCAAAGTCCGCAGCAGCCATATAGGTATTGATGTTTTCATCCGAATCGGCGAGGTTGACCACCGTGTTGACCTTGGCGGCCTGCATCAGCTTATCGGCATAGGCAGCGCGTCCGATCTCATTGTTTACCGGACTGGAGCTGCGGTAGAGCACGCCCTTTGCGATATTGCCCAGGGTGATATTGCGGAAGTTAGCAAACACTTCATCGGAGGAATAATCCTCGCGGTTATTGGTGCGGGTCAGATTGCGTATCTCATACTGCGTAAGATAGCCCTCGGGCTGGGTGAGCATGATGGTAAACTTATCGCCCACGCTGATCTTGGCTATCTCATTGAGTTTCCCGTAGTTGATACATACGGCTATATTTGTCTGGCCGGGATATGCGCGGACCAGCGGCTGGCCGTTGTCCACAAAGTAACCGTCCAGGTACGGCGCTTCAAGCACGAACCCGTTGTCAAACACAACGGTCGTCATATCGCCTAATTTGAAACCTAATTTATTGAAATCATCTATAGTGATATCCGATACCGCATGGCCGTATTTCTCTATCTCTGTGACCGTACCGGACACATTGGGGGTCTTGTAGACAGAATCGCCCGAGAGCTTTGCCTTGAGCGCAGCTATCTCGTCCGACGTGAGGCCGATCTTCTTAAGATAGTTCTCCGCCGCGGCGGCGAGGTCGACATTGGATATATCGGCGCCCTTTTCCAGGCCGCATACGGTCGTGGTCAGTGAAGATATTACGTTGCTGTTTGCGATTGCAGTATACTGGTCGGTGCCTTCCTTGACTCCATAATAGTTGTCATATGTAGTCATATAGTCGGCGACAACTTCGTCAAGCTTTGCTCCCATAAGGGACTCCAATACGGTGCTCACAAAGCCCGCGCGGTCTTTACCCTCCGTGCAGTGGATGAGGTAAGGGCCGTCATTTTTGGTCATGAAGCGGAGTCCGTCGGCCAACTTTTGTCCGAAGTCATCCGCCGCAAAATCGACGCCCATGTCCAGGGCCTTGACTTTGCCGGCGTCATAGAGCGATTTGTAATAACCGGAATTAAAATCCTTTGATGCTATGGAAGTCTTTAACGTATCGTCCGAATCGGCCAGATTGACGACGGCCTTTATGCCCACGCCTTCCGCCAACTTATCGGCATAGGCTGCGCGGCCTATCGAATTGTCCGCAGGACTGCTGCTCCTGTATAATACTCCCGGCTTTATTCCGGTAGTAGTTATGCTGCGGAAGTTGGCAAATACCGAGTCCGAGGCATAATCCGAGCGCACGTCGGTACGCTTGAGTTGATGGATCTGGTATTCGGTGAGATAGCCTGCCTTTTCAGACATGGCGAAAGTCACCTTATCCCCCGCCTTGACATTGTATTTGGTGGAGAAGTTGCCCATGTTGACCGCGACCACCAGCAGATCGTTTGCCTGGTCGTCCCGCACGACAACGCTTCCCGAATCCACGTCGCTGTAATTTGTGCAGAAAGGTATATCCAGCGACGTGTCTCCCGCCGTTACCTTCAGGACATCGCCAAGTTCAAAGCCTGCATCGTAAAGGGCTTCGGGCTTGATGTCCATAGTGAGGTTGCCATATTTCTGTACCTCGGCAACAGTCCCGGATACGGCGGTATCGACGCCGGTATCCGCCGCCATAGCCGGAAGCGACAGAGAAAACACCATCATGAACGTGACTAAGACAGAAATAATTTTTTTAAAATCCCTCATGTTTCCCCTCCTCGAAAAATTTATGTAAATGCATACTATTAGCATATTCTACAAAAATAGGTATTCTCCTGCAAATTCAGTGCAAATAATTAACACAAATAATCAATCATAGAAAACGTTTTATTCAACGCCCGGCCTCATGAAAAGAATCGGCCCAAAAAAATGATCCCCCGTCAAAGAGATCATAGGTTGCAGACAAACTGGCAGACCGTGCCATTCCCGCGCAACCGCAAAATTGCAGTGCAATCTCGCGGCCTAAGCGACCTTGTCATCGGCTGTGATCCGCTGTTCCGATTTATGATGATTTGATGCCGCTATTCGTTCCTGAGTGCATTTGATACCATCTTATCCAGCGCGTTCTTCAAAGTCTGCAGGTCCTCCTGGCTGATGCCGGCAATGGTGTCATACATGAATTTTTCGGCTACGGGAAGCAGTTCACGGCACAGACGTATGCCCTTTTCCGTCAGACAGAGCTGCTTGATCCTCTTATCCCCTTTTGCACCCGAACGGGTCAAGAGGTCCTCCCCTTCCATCTTTTGGATCAGTCTTACCACCGTGGGCTCTTTGATGGACATCTTATCCGCCAGCTCCCGCTGTGTGATGGAATCGTTGGTATAGATATAGTACAGAGCGATCCATTGCGGCCGCGTGACATTATACGGACTCAGTCTCCGTTCCATTGCCTCTGAAAAAACCTTGGCGCTGCGGCTGGTCGTAAAGGCCATACAATCATCCAAATTGAACATTCTTCTCACCTGCTGCTGCAATTTCCTATTATCTTATCATACTTTTACCGTCCATTTCCACTTTATTTTTTTATTTTATTTCTACGCATTTTTCTGCAAACTCTTCCAGCCGTGTTATCAGCAGCTTTTCGTCAAAAGGCAGCCCGGCCGATTCCCTTTCGAAGTGCGTGAAGTCAATGGCGGCCAGGCTATCAGTATAGATTTTCAGCCGGGAGATCCTGCCGCCGGAAATATCCGCGGATATACCTACGTTTCCGAAGGACAGCCGGCGGTCAAAATTTACCTCAAAATCGGGCGACTGCCCGTATATCCAATCATCGCTTCTGATCTTTCCGAGGATGGACGGCCGCATGCTGCCGCCGTCTATCTGCCGTACGGACGTATCCGTGCCGTACTCCGCCGCAAATGCCCCGGTCACGGCACCTATAGCCTTCTCCGGGGTGATGCCGCCGCCGATATCGGACAGGTTGACCACGCGGCTGCTCACCGAGTCTATTCCCTTGGAACTGAGTTTGAGAAAAGAGGGCTTGAGTGCGCCGGTAAGCATTCCGAGGTCTACGTCTATCATCAGGGTGCCGTGCCAGAGCAGATTGCCGTGATCGGCATAATAGGCCTGGCCGGAAAACTTCCTTCCCCCGGCCAATAGATCGTTCCTGCCGCTGAAACTGCACTCCACTCCCACGGACAGCAAGGCATCGCGGATAACCTTGAGATATCGGCCGGTATCGGCGTCCTCTTCCCTTGACAGGAAGGTGTAATTCACATTTCCCAAATCATGATAGACCGCGCCGCCGCCCGAGAACCGCCTGACCGGGGATATGCCGTGCCGCCTTAGAAATTCCGTATCGCATTCGGCAAAGACGTTCTGATTGCGCCCGATAATTACAGACGGGCGGTTGCGCCACAGAAAGAGGCGGGTATCAGGCCCGGCCTCCATAAAGAGCTGATATTCTGCGGCGACGTTGAAATACGGGTCCGTCTCTCCCGACACATAGATGCGGCTCATAGCTCGTGGATCGCTCCGGCCCCGAAGCCCATCGCGGCCTCATGGATGACCTCGGCGGTCGTCGGGTGCGCAAAGACCTCCCCGGCCAATTCCTCATCGGTCAATCCCTGCGATACCGCAGTCGTCAGCGTGCTTATCAAAGACGAGGCATCGGCCCCGATGATAAAGCCGCCCACGATGCGCCGCGTCGCGTTATCCCGCACAAGCTTGGCAAAGCCCTCCGGTTCGTTCATGGTCAGCGCCTTACCGTTGGCGGCATAAGTCGCCGTGCTGACGCTGAAATCCATTCCCCTTTTCCTACAGTCGCCCTCCGTAAGGCCGACTCCAGATATCTCCGGACTTGTGAAAACCACGTTGGGTATCGCTGAATAGTCCACATCCGCAGCCTTTCCCAAGATATTATCCACCGCCGCCATGCCTTGATGTGAAGCGACATGAGCCAGCTGTATGATATTGGTCACATCGCCGACTGCATAGATATGCTCCACATTGGTGCGCATATGCCCATCGACGGAAATACCCCTGCCCCGTTCATTGAGTGCGACGCCCGCCTTCTCTATATCCAGTCCGTCCAGATTCGGCTGCCTGCCGATCGCCACAAGCACTTTGTCGCTCACCAGCACGTGCTCTCCATCGCCGTCCTCATAGGTTACGACAGCTTTACTGTCTTCGGACTGCCGTATCCTCGTCACCTTAGAGCCGGTATGGATGGAGATCCCCGCCTGCTCCGCATAGCCGCGGATGCTTTTGGAAATTTCACCGTCCAGCATAGCCAGCAGGCGGTCCAAAAACTCGACGACATGGACCTTTACCCCCAGATTGCTGTACATAAAGGCAAACTCCATTCCTATGACTCCCCCGCCCACGATAGTAACGGCCTGGGGCATATCCGTACAGGACAGGGCCTTGGTACTATCCATGACGACGGGAAGGTCGATCCCGGGGATATTCACCTTGGAGACTTTAGATCCCGTGGCGATGATGATGTCCTTGGCGGAGACGGTATATTTCACTTTGCCCTCCACAGCGACGCTGTCCGCAGAGAGAAAGGCCGCCCTGCCGCGTATCACCTGAACGCCGTTATTTTCAAGCAGAGAGGCGATGCCGGAGACAAGCCTTTCCCTGACCTCGTCCTTTCGGCGTATGATGCGGGCCATATCCGCATGAGGTTCGCCGTCCACGGTGATGCCGAATTCGGCTGAACCGCGTACGTCCCTGAAGACCTCCGAGGACTTTATCAGCGCCTTGGTGGGGATGCAGCCCACGTTAAGGCAGGTGCCTCCAAGCTCTTCGCTCTCGGCAAGGGTCACCTTAAGTCCTTTTTTCGCCGCATAGATCGCTGCGACGTAGCCGCCAGGCCCTGCTCCTATGATGAGCAGATCCGTTTTGATCTCTTCGCTGCCGCCCGCCTTTGCGACGTCCTCCTGTACGGATTCCTCTGCACAGGCGCAGGGGTCCAGCTCAAAGAGTACCTGCTCGGAAGATATCTCCCCTCCTTCCTCGCAGAGTACCTTGGTGATTATCCCGGCATTGGGCGCCTTTATGGGACGGTTTCCCTTTGTGGTCTCGACCTGGACGAGAATATCGCCCTCGCGTACGGCGTCCCCTTCCTTTACGTTCATCTTCCCGGCCCGGCCCTTTTTCCCTCCCGGGATCAGGAACATTTTGATTTCCATGGTCGTACCTCCTTAAAAAATAAGGGGGCGTCTTCGCGCCCCTCAGGTTATAGACAGATAAACTGGCAGACCGTGACAAATCGTGCGGGGCAAGGCGGCAAACCTGCAAACAAGGGAGCATACTAAAACGTATGTGACCGCAATTTAGCTTGCTGCGCGAGAATGGCACGGTCTGATCTAATCCCTAACTACTCCCGACCTTACCAGCTTTACTCCGTTGGCAAGACAATCTCCCACGGGGCAGCTGCTCTCTATGAAATCGGCAAAGGCCTCGGCCCTTTCCTGGCTCTCATTGGTCTTGAAGTGCATGGTGAAGCGGATCTCCTGAAAACCGTTTCTGGCGTCGGACAGACCCATGAAGCCGTCCGGGTCCAGGTCCCCTTCCAATTCCACGTGAAATTCCTCAAAAGAAAAATGCTTTGCCTTAGCAAAAGAGCTGGCAACGATAGTCTGGCACGCCCCCAAAGCGCATAGGACAGCCTCGACCGGATTCATTCCGGTATTGGTCCCGCCCATTTCCTCGGGTTCATCCAGAATGATCTTGAATCCTCTTGCACTGCTCTCCACCTTAAGCCCTCCCGGACACTTTGTCGCGGTAGCCTTGAATGTAGTTAACATATGTAACGCCCTCCCTTTTAAATTATTGACCTTATTATTTACTGCTGCGAGATTGTTAACATTATATCACCAATTAATTTCAAAATCAATAGTTAGCTAAGTATTTATTTTTAAGTTAAAAAGGCCCCTTCAGTCTGCAGACAAACCTAAAAAAACAAGCATGCTCAAGCGTGAGACCGTAATTTACAGCCACAGCTAAGCAAAATCAATTTTGCGGCCCGAGCTGGACCAAAGCGGTCTTAAAGCAGGTTCAGCCCCGTATTTCTTTGTCTGTCTTTTCCTTTAATATCTCTATGATGCCGTCTATACTGTCTATACCTTCCTCGTCCCTGCGGCCGATCACCACGGCCTTTATGCCGAGCTTCCTGCACGCCCTGATCTTCTCGGCAGTGCCGCCCTCCCTGCCGCTGTCCTTCATGACGACGTATGCGGCGGCATACTCTTTAAACATAGCTTCATTCAGGTCGTCACTGTATGGCCCGAGGGACGCCGTTATGTCCTTCATCTTCACGCCGCTTTCAGCACATTCCGCAATGCTCCCCACCGCAGGCAGCACCCTGTATACGAACCTGTTTGCCCCTCTCACTGATTCAAATTGCCTTATATTTTTGGAGCCCGTCGTGAAGAATATGCAGCCCCTTACCGTCTTTAAAAACTCCAGGCATTCCTCAAGCGAGTCCAGATATATGCATCCGTCCACGTCTTGCGTCTTAGCGCGCCCGTATCTTATATATTTGACGCCGCATCTTTCGGCTGCCCGCTTTGCGTTTGCCGTCACCTCATAGGCATAGGGGTGGGACATGTCGGCTATCAGGTCTATGGAATTTTGTCCTATGAAGTCCTCCATACCTGCTTCATCCATCCGGCGTACGACTACGCTGCCGTCCTCTATGAACTCCCTTTCGCTCTCCGTCGCGGCCGTTATTATATACGCGGCGCTGCCGCCCAATCTGTTTGCCAATTCGGCCGCCTCGCTGGTGCCCCCTATGATCCATATCAAAGGCCATACCCCCTCGGAGTTATCATCCTGCCGTCCTCTATGTATGTGCCGCTGTTCCCTATTATCAGCACCGTCCTCATATCCACAAAATCGTAATCTATGTCCGATAGTGTGGTAATCCTCCTGTCGTTCCCCTCTCTCCCGGCATTTTTCACTATACCCACGGGAGTGCCCGCGTCTTTGTATTGGGAGATGATATCGACGGCCTTCTTTAAATGTCCTTCCCGGCCCCTGCTCTTGGGGTTGTAGACGGCAATGACGAAATCTCCCTCGCAGGCGCACCTCAGCCTCTTCTCTATGGTTTCCCATGGGGTCAGCAGATCGCTCAGGCTCACCGAGCAGAAATCATTCATCACCGGCGCGCCCAGCTCCGCCGCCGCTGCAAACACACTGGTCACGCCCGGGATTATCTCCGTCTCTATGCCGTCCGCCAGCTCGAGCGCCGGCCCGGCCATGCCGTAAAGGCCCGCGTCTCCGGTGCTTATCAGTACTGTATCATATCCCTGTTTTACCTTATCCACGGCCATCCTGCACCTCTCGATCTCCCCGCGCATCCCGGTGGTGATTATCTCCTTGCCCTCCGCCATGTCCCCTATCAAATCGACATAATAACTGTAGCCGACAATGACGTCGGCCTTTTTTATGGCGTTGTACGCCCTTATCGTCATATTCTCGACCGCCCCCGGTCCTATGCCAACTATGTAGAGCTTTGCCATTATCCCATCATCCTCCCGACCGCCACGGTGACGCCGTCCATACTCGTCTTGCCCACGATGATCTCCCCTCCCGCGAGGCAGACGCAGGGCTCACATACCGAGGTCACCCCTACCTTCGATTCCACGAAGGCGCTCTTTGCAAATCTGTCCTGGATGCCTTTGACTTCGTCCCGTGAAAATATGATAAAGCCGCAGTCAAAGTATTCGCTTGCTTCTATGATGCCCGTCTCGTCCCTTTTAAGGTCTATGCTGGTTATCGCCTTTATGGATCTAATACTGAGGGCATTGTCCTTAAAGACCCGGCCTATGTCGTTCACTATCTCCGCTTTGGACTTGCCCTTCCTGCAGCCCACGCCGACTATGAGGTTTTTCGGACGCAGTATGCAGCGGGGCTCCCTATAGCTGCCACTGGTTTTGGAAGTCACATATATGCAGCCCTCATATCCCGCATCGGATATGTTGGGGTAACGTATCCTGTCTCCCGTCTCCGATACAAATCCTATCGCGCCGCCGTTCACCATGATGGCCGTGAGGGTCTTCGCATCCCCCATGTTCTCGATGGCAAGCCCGCATCTCTTGGCGAACATGTCCACCGACTCTATGCCCCTGCCGTCGGAGGCCGTGGTTATCACCGGCTGCGCTCCGATCAGCGAAGATATCTCAAGGGCCAGGCCGTTTGCCCCGCCTATGTGCCCCGAAAGCAGACTTATCGCAAACCTGCCCATGTCGTCCACCGCCACCACGGCGGGATCGCTGGTCTTGTCCGCGATATAGGGCGCGATGAGCCGCACCGCTATCCCCACGGCGCAGACGAACACTATCCTGTCGTAGGTCACAAATATCTCGCCCATCCGCGCTTTCACACCGCCGCTATAGTTCCGGTTATCATACGGCTCGGCTCCCTCCGTACCCGAACATATCCTGCCCGCGATGACCGCCGCCGCGTCGGTAAAGGATATGACCGCGGTCCTCACTTTGCCGCCTCCCTGAATCCATGGGAAAATGAGGGATCATACAGCTTTGACCGCTGATAGCTGCCGTCTATAAAGTCTCCCACCAGTATCTGGGCAAAGTTCCCGATGCCCTCTGCCTTCACCTTGTCCGCTATATCGGCGAGGGTGCCCATGACTATCTTCTGGTCCTCCCAGGTGGCCTTGTATACGACGGCTGCAGGCACATCGGTCCTTCCGTAGCCCTCTTTTAATTTCTCCACCACACCGTCTATGTTGCCCGCCGACAGAAATATCGCCATGGACGAATGATGGGAAGCCAACAGCTCCAGACTCTCCCTCTCCGGCACCGGAGTCCTGCCCGCAAGCCTAGTCATTATCACCGTCTGGCTGACGCCGGGCAGCGTAAATTCACTCTTTATGGCCGCGCAGCTCGCCGTGAAGGAGCTGACGCCGGGCACCATCTCAAATTCGATGTTCAGCTCCTCCAGCCTATCCATCTGCTCCTTGACCGCGCCGTATATGCTGGGATCGCCGGTATGCAGCCTGACGATGTCTTTGCCCTCGCCGGCGCCCTTCTTCATCACGCCGATCACTTCTTCTAGGGTCATTTTGGAACTGTCGTATTTCTCACATCCTTCCCTGCAGTAATCCAGATGCCCGGCCGACACCAGCGAACCGGCATATATCACGATGTCCGCCGCCTCGATAAGTTTCCTGCCCCTGACGGTTATCAGGTCGACGTCGCCCGGGCCGGCTCCCACAAAGCTGATCATCCTCTTTCCCTTCTTCCGAATATCAGGGACATGTAGTTATGATCCCTCAGGATCTCATCCCTTTTATACAATATCCTCTCGCCGGGCCATCCGCATCTGCTTACGTACGCATACGAAAAGCCGCGGCTTTCAAGCAGGTCCAACATGCCCTCCTTGTCGCCGGAGGTCTTCAATATACAGACGGTATCGCAGCACTCCAGGACCTTTTCATCAACGTCTCCGTCGGTGAGGTAAAATTTCTGTCCCTTCATCACGATGGGCATCTTTATGCGGTTGGCTGCGGCGGCAAAGGAGGATATTCCCGGCACTGTCTCGACCTCTATGCCCAGCATCCGAAGCTCGGCCATGGTGTATGAAAAGGTGCTGTAGATCATGGGATCGCCGATAGTAAGAAAGACTCCCACACCGCCGTCCGGCAGACTGCCGCCTATGATATCCGCGGCTTCCTTGTATACCCCGCTGCCTGCCTTCGCCATAGGGAAATCTATGTACACCGTCTTCTTATCCCGTATAAACTCCCCCGCGATCTCTCCCGCCATGCTTTTATCCTTATGCTTGGGCAAAAACACCACGTCCGCATTTCTTATAAGTTTATAGCCCTTCAATGTGATAAGATCGGCTTCGCCCGGCCCCACTCCTATGCCGTATATCTTCTTCAACGCTTTCTCCCCCTCGCTATGAATATGGGGTTATCGGCCTTCAGCATACCCAGCCTGTCCATACAGGACACCTGCAGCAGCTTGACCTCCACGTCGGCATAACCCTTATCCTTAAGGAAAGCAATGAATGTATTCAGGTTATTCATTGTTATAAAGGTTGCGGCTATGATTCCTCCCGCGCTCAGAGAGCCGTCCGCCCAGTCCGCTATCCGCCGCAGCCTTCCTCCGCTGCCGCCTATGAAGCATTTGTTGAATGAGGGCATGGCTGTAAGGCCGTCGGGGGCGCTCGCCTCTATCACATGTATGTCCGCATTGAATTTTGCGCCGTTTTGTCTCACAAGCTCCGCTCCCTCATGCTTTTCCTCCACGGCATAGACCGCCGCCCCTTGGAGCGCGGCCTCCACCGATATGGAACCCGTCCCCGCGCCGACGTCGGTAAGGACGTCCCCTTCCTCTATCTCCAGCGCCGCTATCGCGGCGATCCTGACTTCAAACTTGGTCATAGGAATATTGCCCCTTATGAACTGCTCATCTCTGATCCACCGCAATTTCCGCCACCACCACCGAAAGGTCGGAATAGTTTTCTATTTCCTCCCCTATATTTTTTACAACGATCTTTTCCTCGGGATACGAGAGCTCAAAGCCTGCGTAGAGCTTTCCCGAGAAGCCCATCTCATGCAGCATGGCCGATATCTGCATGGGGGTATTGCGCCTATCCGTGAGTATGACGAGCATCCCGGCAGCCGCCCCGGCCAGGCCGCCGCCGCCCCTGCCGTGAAGGCTGACAAAGTGCGCTCCCTCCCAGCTCTTGCCCAGCTTTGCCATCATATACTGAAACGAGGACAACCCCGGTATCACCTCGTCTATCTCTATGCCGTTCCTCTTGAGATATTCGGTAATGCCGAAAAAGCACGGGTCCCCCGACGCCAGTATATCCAGGTCCTTCGTTTTGCCTATGATGTCCAGGATATCCTCCACCCTGTCCACCTTTATGACGTTGGCCCCCAGCTGCCCGGCAAGTCTGGATATCCTACCGAAGGCCGCAGCGCATGGGGAGGACCTTATTATTTCGTATGCCTCGACCGTGAGATACTTCACATCCCCCGGCCCGGCCCCTATCACCCTTATCATTTCAGCACCCCGTATTTCATGGAATAGATATATACCTCGATATCGAAACCGTCATCCTTTATATACCTCTTTATCCTGTCTATGCAACCCTGTCTCATGTCGCCGAGTATGGACTCAAAGCCTTCGGCGTATACGATATCCAGGGCCTCCTCCGTCGTGATGCAGTCCTTCACCCTTTCCAGCACCTCATAGGGCGCTTTTGCCAGGGCAAGGTAATATACGAACGCCTCCATCCTCACATCGCATACCCGGTTGTGGGTATTGAACGCCCCTACGGAAAGCTTGGACAGCTTTCCTATGTGGCCTACCAGCGTGATCCTGCGAAAACCCTTATTATAGCAGTACAATATCGAGTCCCCTACGAAGTTGGAGATCTTGACTCCCTTTCCCGGCAGCCCCAATTCCTGTGCCGTCTTTTCGCCGTAGTTGCCGGGAAAAAGCGTTATTTCCCGCTGTCCTTCCTCATATATGGCGTCCGTCTCCATATATATGGTCTTGAGCAGGGCCTGGTCGGACATAGGTTCTACGATCCCGGAGGTACCGATTATAGATATCCCCCCCTCGATGCCTATGTTTTTATTGAAGGTCCTGCCGCTTATCTCGGCTCCCTTGGGAGCATATATCAGCACGTCGAAACCGTCCTGCGACACCTTCCTTATCTCGTCCGCTATCATCTTCCGGGGAGCCGGGTTGATGGCCGCCTCGCCAACATTTCCGAAGAGGCCCCTTCTCGCTATCCTGCCTATGCCCTCTCCCCCGTCTATGACTATGCCGCCGTCATCCCTCCGCGAGACCTTCGCATATATCTCCATGCCGTCGGTGACATCGGGATCGTCACCGGCGTCCTTCACCACGCAGCAACTGGCCCGGCCGTCCCCTATCCGTGGATCATTGACCTCCAGGTCCAGCACTATGCCGGAAGGGGTATCTATGGACACCTTGTCCACGATATTGCCCGTATCCAGCATCATAACGCAGGCCTTCGCCGCCGCAGCGGCGCAGCTCCCCGTGGTATAGCCGCAGCGCCGCCTCTTTCCCTCCTTGATGACGTATATGTCCTTCATCTTCCCACCGCCATATAGAGCAGCGCGTTTATTATTGAAGCCGCCACACTGCTTCCCCCCTTTGTTCCCGATGTGGTTATGGAGGGAACGTCGAATCCCCTTATGTATTCCTTGGAATCGGCGGCTCCCACAAAGCCCACGGGCACTCCTACGATCAGCGCGGGGTTCGTCCTTCTCTCCCTTATGAGTTCTCCCACCCTGAAGAGGGCCGTAGGCGCATTGCCTATCACAAATATGTCCACCCCGTCCGCAGCGGCGATGTCTACCGCCGCATAGGAACGCGTAGTGCCGTTTTGGACCGCCGCCTTTGCTACTCTCTCATCGTCTATATAGCATTTCAGATCGGACCGTGACCTTTCAAGGGCCCTCTTGTTGATGCCCGACCAGGCCATTCTCGTGTCCGTAAATATGCTGCAGCCGTGTTTCAAGGCGGCTATGCCTATCTTTACGGCATTGTTCTTAAATACAGCTATATCCTCGTAGCCGGGGTCGCCGGTGGTGTGTATCATCCTCTTGACCACGTTGAGTTCGTCGTCTTCGTAGCTTTTATTTTTCATTCCCTGTTCTATGATCTCCATGCTGCGTCTTTCGATCTCAGCCGGATCATTTATATACATGTCTTCACCTCCTGTGAGCTTCGGCATAGTCAAGCATAGATGTAAAAGCGTTCATGTTGCCCAAAAAATTGATGTGCGGGTATCCGGCCAGGACGTTTTTATAGCCGTAGCCGCATTCCCACATGCCGTTCCCCATGGCCTTCCTTACGCTGAACAGCGCCGGTCCCTCCACATCGCATACCGACTTATGGAATTCATGGGCGGTTATCCTGTCTCCGCGTTTTCCCAACATGCAGCCGCGCCTCAGCTCTATCTCCACGTACCCGAACCTCTGCAGCCGCTCCGTCATCCTGGCCCGGCCCGCGAATATACCGGCCATATCACGGCCCTCTATGCCCTCCGTAAGGTACATGAAGCCGCCGCATTCCCCGTATATGCATCCTCCTCGGTCCGCATAGGATCTGATGGATGACAGCATGGCCCTGTTGTCCGAAAGCTCCTCTTTGAATACCTCGGGATAGCCTCCTCCTATATACAGCAGATCGCACGCGGGAAGCGACGCATCTGCCAGGGGCGAAAAATACTCTACGGCGCAGCTGTCTTCCAGCAGCTTAAGATTTTCCCTGTAGTAAAATGAAAAGGCCTTGTCATATGCGACCGCGACCGCGAGGTTCCTCTTTTCCAACCGTCCGGCGGACGTGCCGCAAACGTCGCTCATCAGTCTTAAAAGCAGTCCCATGTCTATATTCTCTCTGACTGCGGCGGCGGCTCTCTCGATCCTCTCCTCGACGTCGCCGATCTCCGCGCACTGCACCAGCCCCAAATGCCGGCTCTCTATCGCCGCATCTTCCATCATGGGTATATAGCCCAGTACGGGAAGCCCCGTATACTTCTCTATCTGTCCCTTGAGCATATTATAAATCTTTTCGCTGACCTTGTTCAAAATTACTCCCTTGATGGTCGAACCTTCGAAATCGGCCATGCCCTCTATCTTGGGTATCGCCGAGAACATTTCGCCGCTGGGAGTATAGACGAGTATTGAGTTTACATTCAAGAGTTTGGATATGTCATAACCGGAATCTTCAAAGGTGTTATACAGACCGTCAAAGTAACCCATGGCGCTCTCGATGATGCAGTAGTCTCCATCGCCCATGCCCAGGGACCTGAAGACTCCTTCTCTTCCCTGAAGGTATGTGTCGAGGTTGCCCGCCTGTCTCTTTGATGCCTTTGCTATAAAAGATGTGTCTATGTAATCCGGCCCCGTCTTAAAGCCGCAGACATCCATGCCCCTGTTCAAAAGGGCCCTTATTATACCGATCGCCGCCGTCGTCTTTCCGCTGCCGCTGGCCGGTGCGGTGATCATGATAGCTTTCATTCCACATCGCTCCCCGATGACCGACATACAATAGGTACATGCATGATCAATTTATATTATACCAGCCGCCGCATTATCAAATATGCGGGCGGCCGGTCAGCTTTCTATCCCGACCCGTGCCGTTACTCCCTTGGTGTAATAGTGCTTTATTTCCTTCATCTCCGTGACGAGATCGGCCATTTCAATTATCTCGGCGGGGGCATACCTGCCAGTAAGGATGACTTCCACTCCCTCCGCCCTGTCATTCAGCATCTTGACGACCTCATCCACGGCAAACAGCTTATAGTAGAGCGCTATATTTATCTCATCCAGCACGACTATATCGTATTCGCCCGCCGACAGTATTTCTGTGCACTCAGCCAGGCCGTGCCTGGCCAGGCTTATGTCCTCATCGGTAGGCTGGTTATAGATAAAGCAGTTTCTGCCGTACTGCTTCATGGTAAACCCCTTAAGAAACCTGACCGCATCCAGCTCGCTGTATTTCATACCCTTGATGAACTGCGCAAAGTACACGCTTTTACCCGCGCACACCGCCCTCAGCGAAAGTCCCAGAGCGGCCGTGGTCTTGCCCTTGCCGTTCCCGGTATATACCTGGATGTAACCCTTATCCAATTCATTCTCCCCCGATCCAGACCGCCGCCGGTCATCATCTGTAATTATGAATATCCCTTACATTGGAATTTAACATATCAATACAGTCCTTTATATGTTCAACGTATATATCCTGAAATGCCGTATTCTCTCCCAGGCCATGCATATATGTGTCTACGGCGTAGCCCTCTCTCCTCAAGATACTGCTCCATGAATCGACGCCTTCGCCGGCCATATCATTGACTGCATGATCACCGACGACCAGCATGAACGGCATCAAGGTCACCCTGGAAATGCCCCTGCTCTTTAATAATGGAACAATATCGCCGATGGTCGGATAACCCTCCGCCGTCGCGACATATACGCTGTCCAGCTTATTGTACTGCAGCGCGAGCTGCAGCTGGCAGAAGCATGCATTGGTAAAATGCGAAGTCCCGTGCGCCATGAGCAAGACCGCATAACCGCTTTCCAGATCCGGCAGCTGCCCCTTCAATGCATCTACAGCGGCGGTATAATCATCGCCGCAGTACAGCGCCGGCTTTCCAAGCACAATCTTTTCAAATACTCTCTCTTCCGAATATCGCTGTACCGTCTTTTTAACGTCCTCATACTCGATGCCCGGTATAATGTGCAGCGGCTGTACGATGACCTCATAAAAGCCGTCTCTCTCCATCTTTGCCAGCGCATCGTCCACTCCGTCGGCTTCCATCCCATAGTTTTGCTTCAATCTTTTGATGACGATGCCGGAAGTAAACGCTCTTCTCACTTCATAACCGGCGTATGCGCGTCTTATCCTGTCTTCACAGCTGCCGATGCACGATTCCAAAGCATCGGTGTGGGTCGTTCCGAAACTCACGACAAGTATGCCTTTTTTTAAACGTTTTTTATACATATACTTTTTCCGCTTGGCTCCCTTCCTGAACTCGCGCATCACATTGCCGCAACGCGTTTGGGGTAAAATACCGGGCTGCCTCCGTCGTACTTTATGTCCGTCTCGACCCTGAATACCTCCCGCAGATTGGCGGTATTGACGACCTCGCACGGGCTGCCCGATGCGAATACCTTTCCCTTGTCGATGATTTTGATCTCATCGGAAAATCTGGCCGCCTGATTGATATCGTGCAGCACCATTATCACGGTGATGCCCTCGTTTTTATTAAGATCCCTTATCAATTCCAAAAGCTCCAGCTGGTAGCAGATATCCAGATATGTCGTGGGCTCGTCCAGCACAAGGAGTTCGGGCTTCTGCGCAAGGGCCATCGCTATCCATGCCCTCTGCCTTTCCCCGCCCGAAAGCGTCCCCATGTTCTTCTCCGCAAAATCCGTCATGCCCGTCATTTCAACGGCCCACTCCACGGCGCTGTCGTCTTCCTCAGTATTTCCCTTCCACCATGATTTATGAGCATATCGGCCGTAACCGACCAGTTCCCTTACGGTGAGGTCATTGGGACACTCGTGGCTCTGCGCCAAAAATGCGACCTTCTTTGCAAAGGCATTGGAAGTGTATGAAAACACATCCCTGCCGTCCAGAGTGATGGTACCGCGGCCCGGCCTTATATTTCTGCATATCGCCCTCAGGATCGTCGTCTTTCCCGACCCATTGGGACCGATTATGGACGTGATCTTTCCCTGTTGAATATTCAAATCGACCCGGTCTATTATCTTCTTATTACCCAGTATTATGTCCATATCCTTAACTTCAATTATATCCATCGTCTCTCCTCCTCAAGAGGAACAGGAAAAATGGGGCGCCCAGCGTCGCGGTTATGATGCCGACGGGAATCTCCTGAGGACTGAACAGCGTCCGCGCCAGCGTATCGCTCATCATAAGCAGACCCGCACCCAACAGTGCCGAGCCAGGGATCAGATACCGGTTATCCGAACCTATGAGCAATCTTACCGTGTGGGGAACGATCAGGCCCACAAAGCCCAACAGCCCGGCCACGCTGACAGCGCTGGCGGCAAGTATTGAAGCTATGGCAGTCAGGATCATTCTGTCCGCCTCGACGTTCAGGCCCAAACTTCTCGCGGTATCATCGCCCAGCACCAGGATATTCTGTTTTTCCGCCATGATAAAGGCTGCTATACAGCCTATTATCGTATACGGCAGTATGATGCGCACATGCGGCCAGCTCCGCGCCGACAGCCCGCCCGACATGAACATCAGCGCCCCGCTGACCCTGTCGCTGTAAAAGACCATCAGTCCCGATATCAGCGCGCTCAATAGAGACGAGACGGCTACGCCGGCAAGTATGACCCTTAGAGGCTGTATGCCGCCCTTCCAGGCAAGCATATATATCATGACTGCCGCTCCCATCGCCCCCAGGAAGGCGACCGGGGGCACCAGGTATGTAAGCTGGGGAAACAGGATCAGTATTATCACCCCGGCCAGGCCAGCTCCCGAAGATATCCCGATAATATGAGGATCCGCAAGGGGGTTTCGCATGACCCCCTGCAGTATGGCCCCCGAAACGGCCAGGTTTGTCCCCACCAGACCGGCGACTATCGTCCTGGGCAGCCTGATGTTCCATATCACCTGGCGTATCGGCCCTTCCCTATCTGTAAATATCGCATCCACAATATCGGGGATCGATATTTTCATGGCGCCCACCGAATTGCTTATAAAAAAACCGGCGACGGCAAAAAGGGCAAAGATAAACAGCATAAAGGTCCTCCATCGCTTACTGTCCCTTAAGCCGCTCTCTCCTTTGACCTTACTCTTCCACATTACCATAGACCTCGGGATATACCGCCTTTGCCATATATTCTACAGCTTCGTCGAACTTCGTTCCCGGGTTGGAAAGAAACAGATTCTGCGGAAGATATACTATATTCCCGTCCTTCACGGCTCTCAGACCACTCCATGCCGGATTGCTCTCAAGATCCTTTTTGATCCTGTCCTCCGCCTTATCCTTCGACGCCACCATAGTGGTCACCAGTATCACGTCGGGATCGCTCTCGACTATCTTTTCCATGCTGAAAGGCGCGTTTTCCGCTCCCATCCCTTCGGGCTTTATACCGGAAGCTATGTTCCCTATTTTCAGGATCTGCGCCACATTTCCCGCAATGCTGTTGTCGAGCTTCACAGACACATCCTGGGAAGTGACGTATAATATTACGACCTTTTTATGGGTATCGGGAAGTTTTGACACTATATCCTCCGTATTTTTCTTCATATTGCCTATCAGTTCATCCGCCTTTTCGGTATTGCCGCATACCTTGCCAAGCAGCTCATAGACCCTGATCACATCGTCGTAGGTCTTCATCTGGAGCGAGATCACCGGGATCTTATTGGTCTCCAGTACGGAGGTGTATTTATCATGAATGCCGACCTCCGTAATGACAAGGTCCGGCTGAAGCGACACCACTTTTTCCATATTGATGTTGTACACCTTTCCTACGGTCGGAAGATCCTTGGTCCCCTCGGGCAGAGTGCTCTCGTCGCCCACGTCGCATCTGGCAATGGATTTCCCGCCTACATCATACAATGTATTTAAGAACGTACCCAGCGCAATAATTTTCTCCGGCTTCTTCTCAAGCTCGACGGTACGTCCGGCATCATCCTTTATGGTCATGGGATATACCGTTTCCTGCTTTGTCTCGCCGGCAGCCGACTGCGCATTATCCTTTGACGTATCCTGCGGTTTCTGTCCGCAGCCGGTCAGGGCAAGCGCGGCTATCAGCATTACCGTTAACAACATGCCAACAAATTTTTTCATGGTCTATCTTCTCCTTTTTTATATTATTTATAAAAACTACTGCTGCTCAGGAGTCATACAAAAAAACAAAAACCATTAGGGAAAAATGGTTTGTCTGCAATAGAGCACTATACTTCCCGCCGAAGCTATACTATAATTCCAGGCAGGTCTCCTGACTCACGCATCATCCTCCTCCGTCCTTCCCGGCATATGCCAGTGGTCCACGGAATCGTCCTCGTATACAGTAGCGGGGGCTGCAGCGGATTTTCACCGCTTTCCCTTTTGAACTAAGTACCTGAAACCAGATATTTAATTTAACTTAATTATAGTCATTTCCCACCAGCAAATCAAGCGGCACGGCAATCACACGTCCTTCATGGTCAAGAGCAGCGTGGAATTCAGGACGACCGCCACGGAACCTACGTTGTGCACTATGGCTCCAATCACCGGGTCGAGCAGGCCCGTAATCGATAAGACGACCGCTATGAGATTAAGGCTCATCGAAAAGATGATATTCTGCTTGATCTTGCCCATGGTCCTCCCGGCCACCGTCATGAGATAGGGTATGCGCTTTATATCGTCGCTCACCAGAACAACGTCTGCAGACTCCACAGCTATATCGCTTCCCACTCCTCCCATGGCGACTCCGACATAGGCCGATTTCAGCGCGAGCGCATCATTTATCCCATCTCCTATCATGCACACGGGCATGTTATTATTCTGATATTCCTCTATAGCTCTCATCTTATCCTCGGGCAGCAGATCTGCCTTTACGCATTTAATGCCTACTCTGCCGGCAATATCGTGTGCCACGGAGGGATTATCCCCCGTGATGAGCATCGGCTCTATATGTATCTCTTCAAGCTGGGCAACCATTTCCGCCGCATCCTCCCGTACGATGTCGGCAAGGATGATAAACCCTGCGACGGTCATATCTATACTGACAAAAACGGCGGTAGCGCCATGGCTGATATATCTGCCGGCGGCGTTCATGACCGGTTCGGGTATGGAAATATCGTATTCCTCAAACAGACCTGCTTTTCCCACCCATACCCTCTTATCCTCTACCGTCGCCTGAACGCCCTGCCCGGCGAGGATCATAAAATCCCGGGGCTCCCGTACGTCTCCGTAATGGGTCTTATAATAGGACAGTACCGCCTTACCCAGAGGATGCTCGGAACGTTTTTCCGCACACGCCGCATAGTAAAGCAGCCGCGATTGAGAGATCCCGGGGACAAAGCTCTCAGCCACGATGACCTCCGGCTTTCCATAGGTAAGCGTTCCCGTTTTATCAAATGCAATATGTTTTACCTTGGAGATCCGTTCCACCGCATCTCCCGAGCGTATCAATATCCCAAATCTCGCGGCATTGCCTATACCGGCCATGATCGCCGTGGGAGTCGCCAGTATAAAGGCACATGGGCAAATAACTACGAGTACCGTGACCGCGCGAATGATCTGCCCGGTGCCCAGCCACGTGCCGGCCGCTATGCTAAGTGCGGCCAGTACCAGCCATGTCGCCCATCTGTCTGCTATGCCTACTATGGGCGCCTTTTTTGAGTCCGCCTCCTCCACCAGTCTGATCATGCGCTGCAGGGAGCTATCCTCGCCCACTTTGAGCGCCCTCATTTCAAAAGTGCCAAATTGATTGACCGTTCCGCTGATCACAGTATCACCGGCTGTCTTATCCACCGGCATAGATTCGCCCGTCATCATGGACTGATCGACGTTGGTCCGGCCGGATGTTATTATACCGTCCACGGCAATGGTTTCACCCGCGAATACGATAAGCGTATCCCCCGGCTCGACCTGGCCGGCCGGAATTATTTTTTCGCAGCCGCCGCGCACGACCCTCGCGGTCTGAGGCGTCAACTTTATCAACTTTTCTATGCCCTGTCGGGTCTTCCTTGCCGTACCGTCTTCCAGCAGGGTGCCGATCGCCATGATAAAGGCCACTTCGCCCGCAGCAAAGTATTGTTTGATAAAAATGGATGCGATCATCGCTATCGACACCAATACGTCGGCTTTGATATCGTGATTGTAGACAACGCCCTTAACAGCCCCGTAAACTATCGGGATGCCGCACAGGATAATGACGATCCAGGCCAGGTCGAAAGGGACCGCCTTCGCAGCCCATTTGGACAGACTAAGCAATAATGCGGTACCGGAGATCACAACGGAAATTATATTCCATCTTTCCTCATTGAAAAACTGCTCCTTCATCCGCTTCGTTCTTCCTTTCAAAGCCTCTTCCGTTTATTCATGCCTATGTTTTTAAACACAGCGGTATCCAATAATCGAAAGGCAGGACGGCAAATTTCAATACGTACCCGTGTAATACTGGAAGCATAGGAAGCCGGACAGGCTTCCTATGCTTCCTTACTTCTCATGTCTCTTATGCTCCGGTCTTTTTCTCCGTGGTCTCATGTTTACTTCTCTCTACAAATCTCCCAAGATAAAAGGCCAGAATGCCTACGCCTATCCCCGTCTGCACGCAGAAGAGCAGGCTCTCGACCTCGCCCGGCAGCTCTCCGCCGATCCATGTTTCCATAACGGGCGTAAACCAAGGCTTGTATTCCGTCCCGGTTATTTTAGATATCTCCTCGCTGCCGGCGTCATCGGAGCCGCCGAATTCCGCGCCTCTCAGTGTGAACAGCGGTATGACGGCGATCAGCGCGGCGATGACCAATAGAATTATGATCGTCTTTTTTTTATCTCCCATCAGTTCTCTTCCTCCTTCAATATGCCAAGTCCTATCAGTTCAGTTTTCGCATATGTCTCGAGGCACATAATGATGACGTCGGTCAGAATACCCTCGATGATCGCCAGCGGAAGCTGGGTCGGCGCAAATACCGCGAGAAACTTTAATGCGGAAGCCGCAACTCCGCCGGTCTGGGAAGGATACGCAAGCGCCAGCTCTACGCTGGTCACACAATAGGTAAACAGATCGCCGACCGAGGCCGCAAGAAAAATCCCGACATATTTGTTGACCTTTAATTTCTGGCATAACTTGTATATCCCAAAAGAAACAAAGGGACCTGCAATAGCCATTGAAAACGTATTTGCGCCAAGAGTCGTCAATCCGCCGTGTGCAAGCAGTATTGCCTGAAAGATCAACACGATGATTCCTAATATGCCAACTGCACTCGGTCCGAATAAAATCGCTCCCAGCCCGGTACCCGTCATATGCGAACAGCTCCCTGTGACCGAGGGTACCTTTAAGGATGAAACTACGAAAATAAATGCTCCCGCCATAGCAAGAATGGTTATGGATTTACGGTTCTCGGAAAGAGTTTTTTTGATGGATAAATAACCCGCTATCAGGAAGGGAACGCAGATAGCTCCCCACAGGATGCAGTGCATAGGCGGAAGATATCCTTCCATGATGTGCATTGCATTCGCAGCCGGAGCGATCCCAAAAGTCAATGCGAAAGCAGAAGCAATGGTGACGATCTTCTTTTCTCTTTGATTCACTTAAATCTCCTCCTCTACAATTAATTTGTACATGCCTGCCAAAAATGCCTGCCGGTCAAAGGATCTCATTGAATTCCCGCATACTTTTTGGATATATCTCTTCATCCTCCAATATGCGCTTTTCCACCAGCAGATCATAAAATTCCAGCAAAGTCGGCTGTTTTAGATTCGCCTGCCTCAAAATTTCATTGTTTAAGAAAATCTCCAGCGGCGTACCATCCGCAATGATTTTCCCCTGGCAGAATACGAGCACTCTTTCAGCCCATCTGTATGCAAAATCAACATCGTGCGTTGAAATCAGCATTGTCTTGCCCTCTGAGCCAAGCTTAGATAAAACTTCTTCCAACATCGATGCGTTTATTGGGTCGAGCGCTGCCATAGGTTCATCAAATATAATTATTTCTGATCTCATCGCAATGATGTCGGCAATGCTCACGCGCTTTTTCTCGCCGCCGCTCAAATAATGAGGCGCGCGGTCCTTGAAATCCAAAATATTCATATATTCCAAAGCCTCGTCTACCCTTTCCAGCACCTCAGCCTTGGGAAGTTTCAGATTCATAGGTCCAAACCCGACCTCCGCCAGAACCGTGGATGCGATTATTTGATTGTCGGCATCTTGAAACACTATCCCAATATTTTTCCGCAGCTCGTTTAAATTCTTTTTATTGACCGGCGTATCCCGGTAAACGATTTCTCCCCTGTCCGGCGTAAAAACACCGTTTAAGTTCAAAAAAAATGTGGATTTTCCCGATCCGTTAGCACCCATAACGGCAATTCTTTCACCTTCATGGATATTCACGCTCACACCGTTTAATGCAGGCTTCCCATTTCCATAGGCATAATGCAGATCTTTAACTTCCAATATCGTTTTTCTCATAATAATCCCTTTCTATGACGTAAAACCCCATATCAGAAACAAAGCGGCAATAAATGCCGCAGCTAATGCCACCTGCATCCGATCTACTCTTTTATCCTCCTGCAAAAACACGAGATCACCGTCATAGCATCTTGCCTCCATGGCATCATAATAGGCATTGGCCTTTTTTAATGAGATGACCAGAATATTGCCCGCTATGTTTCCAAAAGTATAGCAGGAGGTCTTAAAATCACAATATCCCTGGCGCGATTCCGCAGAATTCTTCATATTGATGGAGAGGTCCGTCAAAATAAAAATGTAGCGGTAAATTATATTCATCAGTTCCACAATGATCTTTGGTACATGCGCTTTTTCAAGAACACTTATGATCTCGGAGGACGGAGTAGACAGAGCCATCATTTGAAGTGCGCTTACCGCCGCAAAGACTTTCAAAATCAAGAAGCCCGCTCTTTTGATCATTGCCTGAGACGTTAACATGTAGCCCAAACCAAGATACAGGTTATATTGACCTACCGGCTGCTTTGAAAAATCAACTGCAATAGCAAAGACGCTGATCACTATAAAGGTGATAGGTATAGACATTATGGACAGATATTCATGTACCGGAAGCCCGCCCTTTATAACCGTAAGATAGGCCATTGCGGCTATGATCACGGTGGACACATAGGGGTTGTCCAGCACGGTGCAGAGGATCAATACCAAAATCGGAAAGAGTACCTTAAAACCAGAGTTCCAGTTTCTGATCCTGGAATTATAGGCATAAAAATCAATTGAAAATCCCTCGCCATGTTTATGCCCTATCTTATGGTGAATACTGTTTGTCCCATTGTCATGGTTATTCACATTCTCAGTTTCACTTCCTTTCCTCAAAAAAGACAATATCATAGGCAAACCGCTTGGCTCATGCATTAAACTACTCCGTTCCCGGCGTGTGCCTGCGGATATCGAAGTCGTTTTCATACGGTATCGGGTACTGCGGCATACTTTCACCGTCTATCCTTTGGACTTAATCTGCCCTTGATATTATTCTTATATATAAAAAAACTCCTGCACAGCAGGAGTTTTTTCCATAGTTAAACTGCCTCAAGCAATCGCTTGATCCCAATGTAGCACTTACTTCCCACCGAAGCAATACCGTGACCTTTCGGGCAGGTCTCCTGACTCACGCATCATCCTCCTCCGTCCTTCCCAGCTAATATGCCAGTGGATTACGGAATCGTCCTCGTATACAGTAGCGGGGGCTGCAGCGGATTTTCACCGCTTTCCCTTTTAAACTAAGTACCCGGAAGCTATTATTAAATTAAATTAGATTAATTATATCAATTTGTCCAATATAAATCAATAAGCAGAAATTTTGATCACAAGACTGCCAGTCTGTCTTTAATCTATTTATCCGGTTCCCATCTATTATAATCGGAATTCATAATGACGATATCCACCCTGCGGTTCAGCCTTCTGTTGCTCTCGCTGTCATTTGCAGCTGCAGGCCGATACTGCCCATACCCGGTGGCCGATATTTTTTCCGGATTCAGCTTCACATCATTGACCAAAATTTCAACAACATTTGTAGCCCTGATAACGGAAAGTTCCCAGTTTGACTGGAATCTCTGGTCATGTATGGGCACATCGTCGGTAAAGCCCTCTACCCTTATGTAATTTGATATGTGCTTCAGCATGTTTCCTATCTTTATTAACGAAGCCATCTGCTCCGGCCTTACATCGGCGGAACCGGTATCAAATAGTATATTATCATCGAGACTTATGACCAGTCCCCGCTCGTCCATTTCGTATGTGACCATATCCTGCAGGTTGTTTTTCTTAATGATGCTGTCCAGATCAGATGCTATCGTGTCCTCAGTCTTTACATCCATGGGAACATAATTGCCGTCCAATATACCGTTGCCTCCATCCAATATACCGCCTCCGCCGCCTAATCCTATAACGTCGGTCCCACTTAACGAGCTGTTGAGCGATGTAGCCATCTTGTTAAACTTGTTCGAGTTGACCGTACTCATCGTATACATGATTATAAAAAATATCATCAGAAGAGTTATCATATCCGAATATGTGAGCAGCCATCTGTCATTCTTAGAGTTTTTCTCATCGTTATTTTTCTTCAGCATTTATGGCTTCACCTTCCGGCAGAGGGTTTCCCGCTTTATATTCTTGTCCCTCCAAGAATGTCATCAACTTCTTCTCAATGATCTTAGGGTTCTCACCCGTATGCAGAGACAGACAGCCCTCCAGCATCATCTCTCTGGCAGTGGTTATTGCCTGCGCCTTATTTTTTAGCTTCTCCGCAATAGGGAGCCAAAACAAGTTGGCCAGGCCTACGCCGTAGAGCGTGGCAATAAAAGCTACGGCTATGGACGGTCCCAAGGTCTCGGGCTTATCCAAATTGCCCAGTACGTGGACCAGACCCATGACAGTACCTATAATGCCCATCGTCGGCGAATAGCCGCCCGCCGATTCAAAAATGGCGGCTTCTCTTTTTAAAGACCTATCCTGAATATATATTCTGTTTTCCATTGTCTCCTTGATCAACTCTATATCAATACCATCGACCACTAATTCCAGGCTCTCCTTTAAAATAGGGTCGTACTTATTAATTTCCTCGGACTGTATATTGGCCTCCAGGCTGAGCAGGCCATTGCTTCTTGCATGCTGTGACAAATCGAGAAAATAATTTATGATACCCTTGTAATCGATGGTTTCCTCTTTAAAAGCCCTTCCTATAAGTTTGGGGACCTTTGCAATATCCTTCTTGGGATATGATATCATCGTGGCCCCGATAGTACCGCCTAAAACAATGATACCGGCCGATACACCGATCAGCGACGCAACCGAGCCGCCTTCCAAAACAAAAGCCACAATCAAAGAACTGATTCCCACAACAATTCCCAATAGAGTAGTTACATCCAAAATTGATCGCCCCTTTTTCTTTTGCGTCGTTCACTTATATTATATAATTAATTTCATAAAATACTATAAAATCTTTTAAATTTTTTCCTATATATAATAAAATTTGAAATGGAGACACTATATTACAGAAAGTGACAACTTTTTATATACGCGGTTTGTCAGCTGCGTAAACAAATTTTTTAACCGATACAGCTTGACAGACTGAGCGTGCGGTAATATAATAATTTTGCACAATATAATTGCTAAAAATTAATAGGAGGAGATATCATGTCGGTTTACGATTATGAATACACGTCGATCGAAAACAAACCGGTACAAATGTCCATAAACAAGGGAAAGGTGCTGCTTATTGTCAATACGGCAAGCAAGTGCGGATTTACGCCCCAGTACAAAGGGCTTGAAGAGCTCTATCAGAAATATAACGACCGGGGTTTTACGGTGATCGGCTTTCCTTGCAATCAGTTTATGGAGCAGGAACCGGGAAGCAATGAAGAGATCTCGGAGTTCTGTTCGGTGCGCTACGGCGTTACGTTCCCGTTGTCGCAAAAGGTCGACGTCCGCGATGATACGGCCATACCCCTTTATAAATATTTAACTTCACAGAAAGATTTTCAGGGATTGGGCAGCGGCATAAAGGCCAAATCCATGGAGGTCATGCTGAAGGCCAGATATAAGGACGGTTACGCCGATCCGCAGATCAAATGGAACTTTACCAAATTTCTCATAGACCGTGAGGGAAACGTGGTTTCGCGTTACGAACCGACGGTCGTGCCGGAAGACATCGCCGGCGATATTGAAAAACTGTTGTGAGGAGAATGTAAAATATGAACAGAGTCATATATGTTTCCAGAGGCGGTAATACCAAAAAAATTGCAGGCGCCGTGGCGAAAGGAGCCGGCGTGTCCGCCGCCCCCATAGAAGAGTTCGATACGTTGCAAAGCTCGGATATCCTTTTTGTCGGCGCTTCCATTTACGCGGGATCTATCGACGGCAAACTGCGTAAACTTTTGAAAGGCTTGCAGCCGTCACAGGTGAAGAGTGTCGCCGTATTCGGCACGTCGGCAGGCAATAAGTCCGCGCGGCAGGAGATCAAATCGATTCTTGAACCAAAGGGCATAACAGTCCTGAACGAAGAGTTTCATTGCAGGGGTTCTTTCCTGTTTGCCAATAGAGGGCGTCCCAATGAAGAGGATATGAGACAGGCAGAAGACTTTGCAAAAAGGGTCTGCAATGATGGGAATGAATGATGATATCCTGAAGTTGGAAAACCAACTTTGCTTTCCGCTCTATGCCGCATCCAAAAAAGTCGTGAATCTGTACAAGCCTTTTCTCGATAAGGTAGATCTGACCTATACCCAGTACATTACCATGATGGTACTGTGGGAATATAAAGGCATGGGTGTGAAGGAGCTCGGAAGACATCTGTATCTTGATTCAGGCACGTTGACTCCGCTGTTAAAGCGCCTTGAAGGCAAGGGCCTTGTTAGGCGTGAACGCTCCAGGGAAGATGAGCGCTTAGTAAATATCACCATCACGGAAGCCGGGGAAAAGCTTAAGCAAAAAGCAATAGAGATACCTGTGGAAATGGGAAAGTGTATATCGCTGTCCCGGGAAGAAGCGGCCACGCTGTATTCTCTTCTATACAAGCTGCTGGGACAGGGTGAATGATAATAAGTGGAAGGCAGCTATTATTCAACTACTTCCCAGAACCCTAGATCTAAATAATATGCATAGGCCAATCGAATATACTTATACAAAATGCCATGCGGCTTTTACCGCATGGCATCTATTTTAGTCAAATTAATGGCGGAGGAGGAGGGACTCGAACCCTCGCGCCGCTTACACGACCTACAGTCTTAGCAAGACCGCCCCTTCACCGACTTGGGTACTCCTCCATAATCCGCTACGATAAGAAAATATTTAGTTGATGGCGGAGAGGGTGGGATTCGAACCCACGGCCCCTTGCGGAGACACTGGTTTTCAAGACCAGCTCCTTAAACCTCTCGGACACCTCTCCGAGCGACACCACAAAGTATAGCATAAATAAATTTGGGTGTCAATACTCTTCGCCCGCACTATACGGCATAGATCATTACAGCTGCCGCCCTATGTCATCATAGAATTCTTCCGTATTCCTGATCATGTCGGCGGACCTGAAGCCGTTTTTGGCTATGTCGTATCCCTTCTCAGCAATTTCCTCAGATTTATCCGGGTTGTCCAGCAGATATTTCATAGCGGCATATAGCTCCATATAGTCGCCCGGCCTTACCAATATGCCCCCCAGTCCGCCGCACAGCGCCTCGGGTATTCCGCCCGCCCTCGATGCCACGCAGGGCACTCTAGAAGCCATGGCCTCCAGTAGAGAAACGCCCAGGCCCTCTTTCAAGGAAGGCAATACAAACATATCGCATCCCGAGATCAGCATTCCCGCATTTTCTCTGTAACCCGCAAATATGAGCCTGTCTGCCAGGCCAAGCTCTCCGGCCAGGCCCTTAAGGTATCCCGCCTGCGGTCCGTCTCCTATAACTATGAAATATACGTTATCCCTTTCCCTTGCGAGCAGCGACGCGGCCCTTATGAAATATTCCACGCCCTTGTCGCGCACAAGCCGCGCTACGCAGATGATAAGCCTGTCGCCGCCGATATCGTATTCTTCTCTCAAGACCGCCCGCCGTTCTTGGAAAAGACCGTCATCTATGCCGTTATAGATGACCCTGATCCTGCTCCTGTCTATACCCATACTGCCGGCGCTGTCCCGCAGCGCCTGCGAGACGGCTATGGAACCCAGCATACGGGCGCCGAAGCGCATTTCCGCATGCCTGAACCCAAATGCCTTAAATCCCCTGTCGGGGGGAAAATTATGTATGGTCATGATACACGGCTCCCCCGAAAGCTGAGCCGTCAGTCCCGCCACAAACCCATGGGCGTGGACAAGGTCAATGCCCTCATCCCCCACTAATTTTTTAAGAGCCTCAGCCGCCTCCCATATCCTGCCCGGCGACGAGCCGTCACATATATCCAGAGGAAAATACCTAATGCCCAGCTCCTTGAGACATCCTGTTTCCCGATCGTCAAAGGATGCCGCGATCTCCATGTCATACCTGGATCTATCCAATTCCCTTGCCAGTGTCAATACATGATTTTTTAATCCCCCTTCACTCCTCCTCACCAGTTGGAGTATTTTCATTTTTATCCCTCTCTACCTGTTTATCTATAGATAGAACCACAATCGGCGGCACTATGAATATGATCAGCGTAGCAGCCGCCACAATGCCGGAGTCGTTCGCAATGAGGACAAAAAATGTTCCTATGAGACCGCTTATCAGGCCCCTGTACAGATACGGGTTGTCGGCATATATGTGCTTCATCAGACCGGACGGTTTGTATGAAAGAGCCCCCAGCACAGCGATAGATGCCAGCATGACTCTGCTCCATATTGTATACTTTATCAGTCTGAGGTTGGTCGAAAGCTTCCTCAAAGCGATCTCATTCAAGGGCGCCAGTCCCTGCGAGGCTATATCCCTCCCCAACTCTCCCACATGGGTCGCCCCCAGAGACATGTCTACGGCGAACAGGCCGACGATCACCGCCACCGTCAATATGCCGGCATATACGACGTCTTTAAAGGATATCTTGTCTTTGAAGAACATTATTGCCATCACAAAGAGCGCCATCACCGCAGCCACCGTACCTCCGAGGTCCGCTCCATAATTCGGGGCAGCCATCAGAAAGGTTATGAAAAACATCACCGCCATATTGATATAACGCAGACCCTTCATCTTATTGTTATACTTATCCGCGATGCCCGCAACGCTCAATATCGTCGAACCTATCAAGACGCCGGCATATTCGTTGCCCAATCCATAGTATCTTGCCCCTCCTATGGGATCGTATCCCAATATCGACGATTTCATAAGATTTGCGCCTGTAAGAAGGTCGACCGCTATGCCGGCCGTCGTTATGATGCCTATGAACGTCACTATGCTGTAACTGTCCTTGAAGATCAGCTTCAAAACGTACACCATGGCCGCCGACATCGCCGTAATGGCAAGCAGCATTACGGGCAGCGACCGTATGTCAAAAAGCGGAAGTATCAAGAGTATGAAAGGAACCAGCATATCCCCCATAAGCAGGTACTTTATTACGTACATCTGCTTTTTAAATACATACATAAAAAGCAGGGAAACCAGGAGTATGCCTATCTGAACGCCCACATACCATTTTACCACGGTAGGCCTCAATACATGCACGGACGTTATCTTCTGATTAGTCTCATAGAGTGATCCGAAATTTCCCTGCCCGCCGTATCTAATGGTATGACCTATCATCCCCTCAGGCGTATCCTGCCCAAAATAATTGAGAATAGTCGAGGCGATGTCATAGTTGACCACTATCCCCGGCCTTTTTGCCGTATCCGAAACGAGATACCCGCTTTTAAGGCCCTGCCCCGCCGCAATGACGGGCGTGAGCATCTCCTGCTTCAGCATGGAATCCCTCCCCGGGTAAGGATTTGCGAACACTATCATGTCCTTCGAGACATCCGCCCTGTCCAGCAGCGTACCCACAAAATCGTCTATGCCCTTCAGTACCTCGGACCTGACCTCAAGGCCCCTCTCCTCGGACGCAAAGCTCATAAAATCGTCGGCTCTGGCCATATCGCCCAGGTCTATAACGGTAAGCCCTCCTCTGCTCAGGGCTTCATCCAGTTTCTTATCAAGATATTTATAATCGGTCTTCAGCAAAAAGGGATATGTATCGTCCCGTACGTTCATTTTGCCGCTGACATCCCCGAATGGCACGACGCCGTTTTCATCCATCGCTATCAGCGGAGCGAACCTGTGGATATCATCCGGCCTGTCGCTGTTGCCCAGCACCGTCACAGGTATGCCGGCATCTTTGAGCAGCTCTCCCAAGAGGCCCGGCTTGATGTCTTCATTCAGCTTATCTATCTGCGTAATGCCCGGTACCACCACCTGGCCGCCCGGTTCTCTTCCCGTATATATCTTATAAAACTCCCCCGCCGTACCCGACTTGCTGTTTATATACGCCTCCCCGGAGTTGTATCCCTCCCCGGTCTGGATATCGGAGTATGCCCGTATGCCGGCTCCTATGGTCAGGAACGAACCCGGCTCGTTCTTAGGCGCCTGCGCGTTGATGTTCATGACCGCCATGCCGCCCATATCCATAAGGCGCTGTATATTGGGAAGATCATTGTCTTTCAGGTCGTCCATACTCAGCCCGTTCGCCAGCACAAGGACAAAGTTTCCCGGGCTTTCCGCCCTTACCGGCACAGCCGCGCCGAATACCATCAAGAGGACAAATATGTATATGCCAAGCCGTTTCTTCATGAGTTACCCTCCGCAACATCTTTATGATAACCCCTATTATATCATAATAAAATCATACAGTGAAATATCATGCCAAATACTGTGATATTGAAATAATGGCGGCAAAGCACTATAATCTTCTTAAAAGGAAAAAAATAGAAGAAATGAGTAAAAAATAATGAAATGAGGGGAAAATGAAAAATGACCTACAGATTTCATTGGCTCTGGTACGTTATGATAGCTGCCACGGCGGCGTTTCTTGCCCTGTATATTTGGTCCGCGGCATTTCCGGGACAGCCCGGCAAAAATACATATAACTACTTTTCGAAACAAGAGATCGGCCTGGCCAGGGACCATGCCCGTACGGAGAGGATCGTCTCCGCGGCCAACTTCGCCGCAAGCCTCGTCTTCCTCCTATGGTTTGTCATGGGAAGAGCTGGAAAAAGCCTTTCCGCATGGTGCGAAAGGTTTACGGGCAATTATGCCCTCAGCCTGATACTGTTCTTCCTCATACTATGGGCAGCGCAGCGCCTTATCGATCTGCCCTTCAGTCTCTACGACGGCTATTTCCTGCAGAAGAGCTGGGGCTTTTCCACCCAGAGCTTTGCGTCCTGGCGGGCGGACTATATCAAGAATGCGGCCATGGATATAGTCATGACCGGCATTGGGATGCTGCTGCTGTTCTTTGCCATGAACAGCCGGCCGAATACGTGGCATGTAGCGGCATGGGCCTTCATATCGGTCTGGCTGGTTTTGCAGAGCCTGATCTGGCCTGTGCTGGTAGAACCTATGTTCAATAGTTTCCAGCCCGCAAAAGACCCCCGGCTCGTAACCATGGTGAAGGAATTGGCAGGCAGGGCGGAAATTCCGGTAGATCAGGTGCTGATCATGGACGCCAGCCGCCGGACGACGAGAGCCAACGCATACTTTACCGGCGTCGGCAAGGTAAAGAGGATAGTCCTGTATGATAACCTCGTGAATGACTATCCCGAAGACGAGGTGGAGGCGGTCGTAGCCCACGAGATGGCCCACTGGAAGCAGGGGCACATCATAAAGGGCCTGGCCGAAGGCAGCATAGGCGTACTTGTACTCCTGCTGATCCTGCGCATGCTGATAAAGGCGGATATACCATTTAACGGCCATTATCCGCCCTATGTGTGGGCATACGTCACCCTGTTCTTCCTGCTTGCGTCGTATATATCGAACCCCATATACAACTATGCCTCGCGGTCGATGGAGGCCGAGGCCGACAGGATCTCGGCATCGCTCACCGGCGATGCGGGCAGCGTAATAAAACTGCAGACCGACCTTACCGTAAAAAACGTATCGGATATGTCGCCCCCGCCCTTTATAGAATGGTTCTCCTACTCTCACCCCAGCGGTATGCACAGGATAGAGGCGGCCGAGAGGCTCATGCCTCCCGACGTATGACCACCGTGCGCGGATAAGGGGCCTTTATGCCCTCCCGCTCGAAGGCCTCCTTTATCCTCTTGCGCAGCTGACGCTCTATGCCCCATTGAGTGGTGGGCCTTACGGTGGCCATCATGCGCAGCGTGACGCATGAGTCATCCATGCTTACCACTCCCAAGACCTCGGGCTGCGCCAGGACGTCCTGATCTTCCTTCATGAGCGCAAGCCCCGTATCCCTCATCACCTCCGACGCCCTGTCTATATCGGCGTCATAGGATATGCCCACGTCGACTATGGCCTTGTTGTTCGCCTTGGAGTAATTTATGACCTTGGTTATGGAACCGTTGGGTATTATGTTGAGTTCGCCGGCTGCGCCCTGTATGGTCGTGACCCTCATCCCCATGCCGACGACCGTACCCGATATGCCCTCTATGGTGACATAGTCTCCCACCGATATCTGATCCTCCAGCAGTATAAAGAAACCGGTGATAACGTCCTTTATCAGGTTCTGCGCTCCGAAGCCGACGGCCAGGCCGCCTATGCCCGCCGTGGTCAGTATGGACGTCATGGGAACGCCCAATGTGTCCAGTATGGTCATGCCCCCCACAAAGTACACGACGTATCTGATCAAACTTCTCAGTATACTGGCCAGGGTCTTGAGCCGCCTTTCCTCCATAGCGAGGTTCTTTTTGCGTCCATTGACCGAAACAAACCGGGTTATCAGCAGATTGCCCGCCTTGATTATGACGGCGGCGGCTATGATGATGAGCAGTATCCCTATTCCCTTGTCGACAAACTTGGCAACGTCGGTCTCCATTGCCCTTTTACTTATTGCCCCGATTAAAGCCTGCCACATAGCATCACCTATCTGCTTTCCCTCTTTATTATTTCCCTCATGAACGCGGGCAGGTCGTCCGGCGTCCTGGAAGTGATCAGATTGCCGTCCGTCACCACCTCGCGGTCAAAATATGAAGCGCCGGCATTCACCACGTCGTCGATGATGGAAGAGAAACAGGTCATCTTCCTGCCCTTGAGTATGCCGGCGGAGACCAGCACCGATCCCGCGTGGCATATGGCGGCCACAAGCTTTCCTTGACTGTTTACCCTGCTCACCAGATCCAATATGCCCTTGTCTCTCCTAAGCATATCGGGAGCCCATCCTCCCGGTATCAGAATACCGTCTATTTCGTCCGCGCTGATGTCGGCCGCAGTACAGTCGCTGACGGCGCTCAGACCGTACTTTCCGGTGTACGTCCTGCCCTTCTCCCTGCCCAGCAGCATGACCCCGGCTCCCTCCTCCCTCAGCCTGATGACGGGATACCAGACTTCCAGATCATTATAATCTTCCTCCACAAGCATAACATACTTTTTACCGTTCAAGCTCATACAAACCCCTCCTCAATTTATATTACCGCAGCCTCTTTTATGTCGAGGATAAGCCGTTCCGAATCCATCCCGGCCATTATGCCCTCGGGGATCGTCAACTTATCGGCGCCATGGCCGAATACCGGAAGCTGCAGAACGGGCGACTCCAATTGACTCAGCACGTCGTCAAAGACCGGCTCCACATCGCCGCAGTCCGTGAACGAGCCTAACAGTATGCCGCAGGCCTTTTCCAGTTTTCCAGAGTACTTGAGCTGCGTCAGCATCCTGTCTATCCTATACGGCTGCTCGTTCACGTCCTCCAGAAAGAGTATGCGGTTGAACGTGTCGATCTCATACGGCGTACCCAGTCCGGCGCATATCAGCGAAAGATTGCCGCCGACCAGACGGCCTTCGGCCCGGCCCGGCTTCATGCAGCGGGCCGCAGCATCCTCCGGGATATCTATTACTCCCGCAACGCCCTCCATGAGCTGCGCCTTAAAATGCCTCAGCGTATAGTCGTTCATGGGGGATGTCAGATTTGGCCCGTGGAATGTGACGAGCCCGGTGACGCTCTGTATGGCGGTAAGCAGCGCGGTTATATCGCTGTAGCCGATAAACGGCTTGGGATTCGCCTCTATCTTCCCATAGTCCAGCATGCCCGTTATCCTCGTGGAGCCGTACCCGCCCCTCACCGCTATCACGCCGTCGATCGTGCTGTCCATAAACATCCGCTCTATGTCCCATGCGCGAAACTCATCGTTGGCAGCCAGGTAACCATGGGGGGCGGCCTTCACGCTTGCTCCCAGGATCACCTCAAACCCCAGGCTTTCGAAAAACTCCACGCCCGCTCTTACCTCATCCTCTTCGGCATGTCCAGCCGGGGCGACGACCCCTATCCTGCTTCCCTTGCACAATCTTTGCGGTTTTATGTTCATGGATTAACCCCTCTCCGATACGCCGGCTTCCGCGAAGGTAGCCATCTCACGTATTATCTTTATGGAGGCGTCCACTATGTCCATAGCCAGCGCCGCTCCCGTTCCTTCTCCCAGCCTCATGTCAAATTCCAGCAGCGGCTGCAGGCCGATCAAATCCAGCTCTGTCCTATGGCCTCTCTCGGCGGAAAGGTGCGACGCCAGCATGTACTGCCCCGCCGGCGGAGCAAACCGGTATGCGGTCAGCGCGGCCGCCCCCGAGATGATGCCGTCGATCAGCACGGGGATCTTTGCGGCAGCGCACCCAAGGAAGACGCCGGCCAGGCCTGCTATCTCCAGCCCGCCAACCTTGGACAGCACATCCATAGGATCGTCCGGGTTTGGCCTGTTCACATCCAGCGCCCTGCGTATGACCTCCGCCTTATGCGCCATGCCATGCGTATCCAGGCCGGTGCCCGCTCCTACGACCTCGGACGGATTCAGGCCGGAAAATGTGCAGACCATGGCTGCGCTGGCCGTGGTATTGCCTATGCCCATCTCTCCGGTGCCCATAAGACCGTAGCCCTTGCCCCCGGCCTCTTCAGCCAGGGATATGCCCACCTCCATGGCCGCCGCCGCCTCGTCCCGCGTCATGGCCGGGCCCTTTGCCATATTCCTGGTCCCATTGGCCACCTTCCTATGTAAGATGCCCTTTTTATCCGAGATATCCTCCTTTACCCCTATATCCGCGATCCACAGATCGCAGCCCACATGCTTGGACAGCACGTTCATGGCCGCCCCGCCGCTTATAAAGTTGTCTATCATCTCCACGGTGACCTCCTGAGGAAAAGCGCTCACGCCCTCCTCCACCACACCGTGGTCGGCAGCCATTAGTATCGACAGTTTTTTTGGCATGTCGGGAATACCCTTCCCCGTTATGCCTGCTATCCTCACCGCAATATCTTCCAATCTGCCCAGGCTTCCCTGAGGCTTTGTAAGACTGTCCAGCCTGCGCTTTGCGGCCGCCATCGCATCTTCGTCCAGCGGCGTTATCTCCTCTATCGTCTCTTTTAATTTTAACATATGAATTTTCCCCCTAAAAATAAGCCTGTCATTACAATTTAATTATACCATAAAACAAAAAACAGGCGGGAAAACCGCCTCAGATCGATGCCATTCTCGCGCAGCCGCTAAATTGCAGTCACATACGTTTAAGTATGCTCCTTTATTTGCAGGTTTGCCGCCTTGCCTTGCACGATTTGTCACGGTCTGCCAGTTTATCTACGGCCTGAGGCGAGAATGGCTCGGCCTGGCGCCTACTGCATCGCCCTGTTGAATTCATCCCTCACCCTGCGTCTCAGATTGCCGTCCGTGATGACGTCGGCCGCCGTCATCGCCATGACACATGCAGCGGTCAGCATGCCGTTCATGCCCTTGGAGGAACCGGCCGCATCGCGCATTTCTATACTGTGTCCCGGCGTACCCTGATTTGTGATCTTGAAGTACATGTGCATGGAGGGAACTCTGTGCGACACATTGCCCATATCCGTCGAGCCCATATTCTCATCGTTTCCAGAAACGTCATATACGTCAAGCAGCTTTAAATTCTCCAGGCAGACCTCGGCAAGATGCCTGTTGGTGATCATGTTGTCAAAAGAAAATTCAAATTTGGATACCTTTAGAGTAGCTCCCGTAGCCAATTCCGCCCCTTTCGCGCAATTCAAGACCTTCTCCTTGAGCTCGTCCAGGCCGATCCTCGTCGAAGCCCTCACATAGAAACACGCCTCCGCATGCTCGGGTATGATATTGGGAGCCTTTCCTCCGTCGGTGATTATTCCGTGTATCCTCGAACCCTCTTCCATCCCTTGTCTCAAGGCGTTTATCCCGTTAAAGAACATTATCACAGCGTCCAGGGCATTTATTCCCTCCTGAGGAGCGGCCGACGCATGGGCCGCCCTTCCGAAATATTCAAACCTCAGGGCGTCCATCGCCAGAGACGAGGAATACACACAGTATTTATCGGATGGATGGGCCATTATGGCAATGTCATAGGGATCAAAGACGCCTGCGTCAGCCATGGTCACTTTGGCCCCGTTTGTCTCTTCCGCCGGCGTGCCGAACACCGTGACAAGGCCGCCGGACCAGTCTATGACCGGCTGCAGGGCGATGGCCGCCCCTGCTGCCGCCGTACAGATGAGGTTGTGTCCGCATCCGTGCCCTAACCCGGGAAGCGCGTCATATTCCGCCATTACGGCTACAGCCGCGCCGTCCCCGCTTCCGTAATCCGCCCTGAACGCCGTATCCAGGCCGAGGTATCCCCTTTTCACCGTAAAGCCATGCCTTTCCAGCATATCCTCCAATCTGGCGGACGCCTTGTATTCACGGCCTCCCGTCTCGGGATTGTCATATATGTATTTGGACAGTTCGAAGAGCTCATCCTTAGCGGAATAAATATCCTTCTTTATTTTTTCCTTTATCTCGTCCATTCGCACGCCTCCAATGAATAAAGTAGTTTTTCCTATCCGTGCAGCTTTATAGATTTCATATTATAATATTTTGCGGCTGACTTCAATACCCTTGGCAGATTGAAAAATAAATACCGTGGAAGTATACTAAATACCGAGGTGATAATATGTATAACCACAGTAAAAAAATAATTGAGGGCTACGACGTACACACTTTATCCGATGGAAATTCGCAGCTGCAGGTCGTCCCACAGAGGGGCGGAATGGTATCCGGCCTGATTTTGGACGGCAGTCAGATATTATATATGGACGGCGGCACTCTCTATGACACTTCCAAGAACATCAGGGGCGGCATACCCATACTCTTCCCCATATGCGGCGGTCTTACGGACGGCGCCTATACGATGGACGGCAAGACATATCATATGAAACAGCATGGGTTTGCGCGAGATCATTCATGGGATATAGAAGATATAACCGCAAATGAGAACGACGCGTCCATGACCATAGCGCTCCATGACGATCCTGATACATACGGGGAATATCCATTCCATTTCGACATTAGGATAAAATATACCATTGGCAAGGGCGGCCTGGCCATAGATACCGGGATCGCCAATAAAGACGATAGGCCCATGCCGTTCTGTCTTGGCTTTCATCCCTATTTCAAGGTATCGGACAAGAGCCGCTTCTCCGCGGATATCCACGCTGAAAAGCGCATTTCGACGATCCCCGGCGGAATTGTGGACGGAAAGATAAACTACGATGCCGACGAGGTGAATATTTCCTATCGTGAGCTTAAGGATAACATCTGCCGCCTGTCGGGCGCTCAAACCGGCCTCCATGTGGAGCTCGGATTCGACGGCATATTCAAATATGTAACCCTGTGGTCCTTAAAGGGCCGGGACTTCGTCTGCGTAGAGCCGTGGACAGCCTATGCGGACTCCATGAATACGCAGAAGGACCTGCACGTTATAGAACCCGGAACTTGTCACAATTCAAGGATATCGATATGTGCGAATAAGATATGATGAGATAGAAAATGCCGAGGCCAGTCAAAAACGCCTCGGCATTTTCATGGATTTGATTACACCCGGCTGCTGGTATAGCTATTAGGCTAGTGAAACCAGATAGCGAGACAGTTTATAATAATCTCCTACTTCATAAAAGGTGTTACAATAAATTAAATCCCTTCTTATTGTGAAAGTAATTATTTCCATGAGTATATACGTGAGTTTAAAAGAAATTACAACCTATTCATTTAAGAGAATCAAAAAGATAATAACCCACTCATTAATCGTTTTAATCTGGAATTTCTTCCATTCATGATTTTATTAAATCCCTCGAAGTAATATGGAAATATTTCTTTATACGCACTGCAAAGATAATTTCCTGCCTGACCTCTCGGTAAAAATCGATTATATCTCATGCATCCCCCCCGGCAAGCAAAAAACCATTTGCAATCTCTGCATTCAACGGGTATGTCATTCATTTTACGCATATATTCTCTATAGACATCAGTTGTGAACATTTTTCCAATGGTATCATGGGCAATATTGCCCAGTTTCCATTTATCTGCAACAAAAAAGTCACATGGATAGACATCACCATTTATGTCTACAGTTATAATGTCAGCACAACCCTTGTTGAACACGCAATAAGGAGGCACAAAACCTAAGTAGGAATGCATAATAATATCAATCATGTTTATATAAAATCCCGGATCGTCCTGCTTTACCCATTCATCAAAAAAAGTACACAAAAATCCTGCATATTCCTCGGGTTCTATAGAAAACTTCGTAACATCTCCCGTCTTCTCACAAAAGTCAATGCAAGGTATGAGCTGTATATATTTTAAACCGTTATTTGCAAAAAACTTGAGAATCTTTACGGCGTGTCTCACGTTATACTTATGTATGACCAAGAGTATATTATAATCCACATCGTATTCTTTCAATACTTTTATACCATTTAAAACTCTTTTAAAGGTCGGTTTGCCTGAAGCATCAGTCCTAACAAAGTCATTATATTCAGCGGGCCCATCTAAGCTGACACCTACCAAAAATCTATTTTCCTTAAAGAAACATGCCCAGTCCTTATTTATCAAAGTACCATTTGTTTGTATATTATTAGATATCAAGGCATTGCCTGGGTTGTATTCCTTTTGTAGTTTAACTACCTTATCATAATAATCAATACCAGCAAGCAGCGGTTCGCCTCCCTGCCAGCCAAAGGCCGGATTGACAGAATTATAACCCATATACTTCCTTATAAATTCTTCCAACATCTCCTCAGACATTACGCCAAATTTTCCGCTTCTTTTATTGGCCCTGTAACAATATCCACAGTTTAAATTGCATTCGCCAGATACTGGAAGAATCATTGTTCCCAGTGGTTTCATCATATCACCATCATTGTTTTAATGAAAATATATTACAGCATTAACGCTATAGTATATTAGTTTAAACTTTAATACCTAACCTTTCAAATTGCTCTTCGGGTGAATCAGCATCCTTCATAGCCTTTGCAAGTTTTTGGATCATCAATTCTTCTGCACCCGCATCTTTTATAGGATTATTTTGTGCGTAATCTTTCTCTATATCAAATAGCAGAGTGTCACTTATAAACCTGAGACTTTCGAATACATACCTTACATTATCATATTTCTTTCCCTTAAATGCCATGGGGATTTTATATACAGGATAATCAGTAAAACCAAGAAAACGTCCCATCTCAATACTATCCATTACATCGGTACCCAAAAAGCCATGCAAGGTAGTTGGAATAGCTGTATATATATAGCATGGGTAGTTATCTTCACCAACTGGAGCCCTGAAATAAGTATAATTTCCATCGGTTATATTTACCGCCATACCATGACAGCCATATATTGCTGTGTCTCTTATTTTTTCTCCCATCCCGTTTAAAATGCCCCACAATGAATGCCCATGTATCTTTTCGGGTATATCAATATTGTAATATTCCAATATTGTAGGCATAAGATCTATATTCTGTGTAATAGCATTTATCCGCTCACCCGCACGCTTGTTTCCGGGCAAATGAATTATCATCGGTAGGTGAGACAACTCGTTATACATATGCATCACATTTTTCCCCATGAAACCGTGTTCTCCCAGCAACAGCCCATGATCTGTGGTCAAAATCAATAGAGTGTCTTCCCACATGTTATATCTGTTCATTACTTCTATTATTTTACCGAGCCATTTATCAGCCATGGTCAAGGTTCCTGCATACCTTTTTCTAAGATGCTCTACAGCCTCCGACGGCTCTGTTATTGGTCCATACGAAGGCCAATCGAACCTCGGGCCTTGATAGCTATCATTATATATATCAAGATATTCCTGAGGACAATCAAAAGGCTCGTGAGGATCAAAAGCTTCTACCATAAGAAAGAAGTTATTTGAATCTTTGTTTTCCTCAAGCCATTGACTTGCTTTCATAAAGACCCTAGGTGTTGAATAATCCTCTTCATGTTTAAACCTCATTCTATTTAATTCGTACTGCCCTTTTACCTTTCCATAATAATTCTCAGGTAATTTTGGGGGGTCCACTTGCGATACCCAGGGGTCGCTTTCCTGCCCTCTTTCAAAATCCCATGTATCAAACTGTTGGCAATAATTTTCTCCTCCCGAGCAAAAATAATGGTAATGATCCGTCACCATATGTGTATATATCCCATGTTTTTTAAGCAACGGGGTAAAATTTATATCAAAAGGTTCTATAGGACCCCAGTTTCTTTCAAGAAAGTTGAGCCGTCCCGTAAATATATCCCTTCTAGCCGGCATACACGGGGCGGAACCCACCCACTGATTATCAAATATCGCAGACTTGTCTGCTAAATTATCTATATTGGGTGTTATAACCCTACTATCCTTATTATAGATTCTAAGCATATTCCTGTTAAGACTGTCCAATAATATTAGTATAGTCCTCATGTTCATTTTCTCCTTATAAAAAATTTTGTTGTTTAAAAAATTTCATCTGCGTAATACTGAAATTTAATGATTTCTGTTTACATGTACCTTAACCCTCGTCTTTATCATAAAAATCTCATGGTAGTATTGTTAGGTAATGTAATATAAGCTTTTTTATTATTATCTTCTTCTTATATAAGTTAGTTGATATTGGGGGGAATTTAACAGCAACTCTGTAAAATCCAAAACACTTTTATCCTCTAGATAGGTGGTATTAGCGATTTTAATAATCGGAGTGGCTTCATTTATTCCAAATAGTTTTGATAAAGTCTCGTCTGGTAATATTGGAAAAATTTGTTGAAAACTATGATCAATTTTTATCCCTCTAATTTTTTCAACGTATTCATATTTAGATCCTTCTAATATTTTTATCGAGATACCGGGGTTACTATCCACGGGCATGTACGTCTTTTCAAAAACATACAGATCGTTATCTGCATATCTAAATCTTTCGATATAATAAACCATATCTTCTTCGTTTATGCCTAATATTCGGGCAATTTCTAAACCAGCTTTTTTTATCATGAAGGTATTCACTTTTGTAGTAGCTTTTAAACCAAGTTCTTCCATTTCCTCAGTAAAACTTTTCAGAGTAGCTATTTTCTGAGTAGGTATTTTAGCAACAAATGTACCAACACCTGGAGTTCTATAAAGTATCCCTTGGGCCACTAAACTATCTGTAGCCCTTCTCACAGTAACTCTGGATACATTATATTTATTAGCAAGTTCTAATTCCGTAGGTATTATATCATTCTTTTTATAATGACCTATTGCTATATTATTTAAGATATCATCTTTTATCTTTTTATATTTAGGAATTTTTAAGTTTTTATCTCCCATATTTTCACCAAATTTCTAACTGTTAAATACCCCTTTAAATTATAATAGATGTATAATCTAATGTAAAGTCCATTCTTCTCAAATATAAATACAAATTAAAATAAAGATATACATATTTGAAAATATACATTTCATACTACCATTGGTATTTAAGCAATATAAAAACTATCATGTCGGGGTAATTTAGTGATTTAGAACTTTTGACATTTATAAATAAAAATAAAATTAGACATAAACGGCCACTATTTGTAGATCTTTAGCATGTTATTTGATTAAAAAGTAAATACAAATGTAATAAATGTATTGACATTTAAAAAGATTTATTTATAATGTATTTAGGAGCGGATCTCTATATAATATTTGATGGATAATAGTTGAATAAAATCCAAGCAATACGGTAAGCAAAAACATTTTTACCTACTTATAGATTTATTGTACAAATATTATTTCTATAGTCAAATAACGCCACTATAATATTTTTTTGCTATTTGAGTTAAGAAGTAACTTTGAAAACGTTTTTTAATAAAACAATACAATATTCTTTTTGAGATTTCTCCAAACTATAACTATAGGAGGTAATAAGTTTGAACAAAAAGGAAGAAGTAATAAAAAAACTTGAAAGAGGATTAATAGTATCATGCCAAGCAAAGGAAAGTGATCCCCATTATAGTGAAGATATTACTTTGTTGATGGCAAAAGCAGCAGTTTGGGGTGGAGCAATAGGATTAAGATTAAATACCCCAAAAGATATAAAAAAGATAAAGGCACAATGTCACGTGCCCATCATAGGACTGTGGAAGGTTTTTAGTGACAAAACCGATGTGTTTATTACTCCAGGTATGGAATATGTGCGAGCATGTATTCAAGCTGGAGCTGATATTATAGCTGTTGATGCTACAAATAGATTGGTCAATGAAAATCGTTATGCATATGAAATAATTAGTGAGATTAAACAAGAATTCCCTGATACCCCCATTTTGGCGGATATACGAAATGTGGAGGACGCAATCATTGCAATAGAAAAAGGAGCTGATATGGTAGCACCAACTCTAAGCCGTTTTGATAAAGCCCATAAACCATCGTCAAAACCTGATTTTGAGTTGTTGTGTAAATTAGTAAACATATGCACAGATAAAGCAAAAGTAATAATGGAAAGTAAGATAAATACCCCTGAAGATGCTGTTATTGCCCTATATTATGGAGCATATAGTGTAGTTGTCGGAAATGCCATTACTAGACCTCACATTACTACTCAGAGATTCTATGATGCAATTAATGGTTATAAAGAAGAACGAAGTTTATTTTATTAAATACTGCAAGGTATAAGACGTATAAAAACATTTATATAAGAGTCTGAATGGAGAATATATAACATGAATTATATATGTTTGTTTTCAGATTTACATTCCAATATTCATCACGATCAAATAGAATATCTTGATGAATGGTATCAACAGGCCAGAGAAATGTTGGATTTTTGGGCAATTGCTTATTATCCGTATTACATACGTAATATAAATGGAATGCCTGTGGAAGATATCCTATCCATAGATAAGATCCAAGAAGATTGGAATATAATTAATAAGTTTGTTATAGAAAAGAATAAATGCCATCCTGAGTTCCCGGTATTTTTAGGTTATGAGTGGCAAGGTGCAGGATTAGACGGAGATCATAATGTATTTTTTAAAGATATTGGCCCAATAGTAAATCCAATGAGATATATTGAATTGTACAAAGAATTGTCAGGATATTCAGTCATAACTATACCTCATCATTTAGCATATAGCCTGTCACATCGTGGCAAAAATTGGGCAACACAAATTGATGAATTTTCACCATTGGCCGAAATATATTCTTCCCATGGAAGCTCTGAAAGCGCTGATACCGATTTACCAATGGCGCGTCATATCCATATGGGGCCAAGGAGTGGAGGTACGTCGGTCTTTGATGGTCTGATATGCGGTAATAAAGTCGGAATTATAGCATCAGGTGACAATCACATTGTTCCTGCACAATACGGACACGGATTTGCCGGTATATTATCTAGGGATACAAGTAAAGAAGAAATATGGTATGCATTGAATAGACGCCGTGTATATGGAATGACAAGTGGAAGAGTTAAATTACTTTATGAAATTAATGGAAACATTATGGGCAGTGAATTTAAGACTACCGATAAAATTCTGACCCACCATATAAAAGTAGAAACGCAAGATTCAATTGACCGTATAGTAATATATAAAAACGGAAAACCACATTTTACATATAATTATGCTGAGAAATGGGTTGAAAAACCATTTGATGCAATAGTGAAGTTTAAATTTAAATTGGAATTTGGTTGGGGACCTGATTTAAACACTTACCCTGACACACAAGAAAGAATCTGGAATGGGTCCCTTAGAACAAACGGATTCATAAAGTCCATTGAAAAATGCTGGTCTTCATTCGGTCAAAGTTTAAATCTGATAGACAGTTCATATTGCACCTTTAAACTAACTACTAAACCAGCTTCTCAAACAGGCAAATGGATGGGGCAATCTTCATTAAGCACCGAGGGATTCGTGTTTGAAATAGAAGCACCCATAAATTCAGATATTGTTATTGAGGTTGATGGTCAGCAATATATAAAAACGGTAAATGAATTATTAGAAAGCGCAGATGTCATAGTGTTATTAGATGAATCAAAGAAATTAGCTAAAGAGGTATACGGACTAAATGAATTTTATCGCAGTGATCCTTTTTATCACAATGCATATAAGGTAAGAATTTCAAAAGCAAAAACCCAAATGTCTTATATATTTGATAAAAAGTTCAAATTAAGGTTTAACGAAAGCTCTTTCTATTTAATAAAAGTTTATCAAAGTGATGGTTCTGTTGCATGGTCATCCCCCATATGGGTGAATAGATACTAGAATATCCACCATATTTATGTTATTCAAATATTAAGGAGGTGATTTAAGAATTTCTTAATAAATTTTTAATATGAGGGGTGATTATAAAATATTCATTAATGATGAAATAGAAAATAGCCAACTATTTATGTTAATTATCGTTAAGGAGGGTTATTATGGATGGCAAAAGCAATAAATTAGGTAATCATGCATTTGAATTAGTTCAAAAACTAGGCAAAGCTATTATGTTGCCAATAGCAATATTACCTGTAGCTGGACTGTTCTTGGGTATTGCTTCAGCATTAACAAATGCTGCTGTTATAGAAGCCTACCCTATACTTGCTTCACCAGCACTACAGGCGTTTCTTAAAATTTTATTTGCAATAGGAAATAGTATTTTTAATGCCTTACCACTTATATTCGCCGTAGGTATAGCCGTAGGATTAGCGAAAACAGATAAGGGTACTGCTGGTCTTGCCGCAGTTGTTGGATACTTCGTATTAATTACTACAATTAATGCATTACTTTCAATCACAAATCAATTACCTGGAGCAGATATAGACCCAAGATCTGTCGGTCAAGGATCACAATTTGGAATAATGACTCTTCAAATGGGCGTATTCGGAGGTGTACTTGCTGGTATATATACAGCTTGGGTGCATAACAAATTCTGTCACTTAAAACTACCGGAATTTTTGGCCTTTTTTGGTGGGAGTCGTAGTGTACCAATAATTACAGCTGCGGTAGGTGGAATTTTTGGCGTTATTATGTTCTTTATATGGCCTACTATAGGGTATGCAATTGAAGCTTTTGGGAGCTTTGTTTCGCATATGGGGGTTTTTGGAGGTTTCCTATACGGACTTGTATTGAGAACGTTATATATTTTTGGATTACATCATGTATTCTATCTGCCATTTTGGACAACTGCTGCCGGAGGTACAGCGACTGTAGCTGGCCAAATAGTTCAAGGGTGGCAGAACATATTTTTGGCTCAATTAGCTGATCCTAATACAACTCACTTCTTCAAAAATATTGCATTATATAATAGTGGTCGTTATATTCATATGCTATTCACGCTACCGGCTATATGTCTGGCAATGTACCACTCAATCTCCGATAAGAAAAAACGTAAAAAGAATTCTGGTTTTATATTATCAATGGCATTAACATGTTTTATTACGGGAGTAACGGAGCCATTATCATTTACTTTGTTATTTGCCAATCCGTTATTATTTGTAGTGGAAGCATTATTATTTGCATTAGCATTTTTAGCTACTTCTATTGTTGGTACTACTATTGGCTCTACATTTTCTGCAGGCCTCATAGAATTCCTACTATTTGGGGTAATGCAAGGCAATAGCAAGACAGGATACATATGGATAATAGTTTTAGGTATACCATTTGCAATAGCGACATACTTTATATATAAATTCTTAATTGTAAAGTTAAATGCTAAGACACCCGGTAGAGAAAATGACGATGAAGATGAGGAAATGAATATCAAATCTTCATATCAGAATGGTCAGGCTAAAGATATTATTACTGCCTTAGGCGGAAAAAATAATATAGATGATCTTGATAATTGCGCGACAAGGCTGAGGGTAACTGTAAAGGAAATATCAAAAGTTAATATAGATGCCTTTAAAAAAACGGGAGCCTATGACACAATGGTAAGGGGAAATAACATTCAAATTATATATGGTCCTACAGTAAATTTAATTCGAACAGAGATAGATGAATATATAACTTCCATAAGTTAGTCAGGTCCTTTAAAGTTGAAAACAACCATGACAACCTATGTGAATTTCATGAATAAGCAAAAGGACCTGCACATTATAAAACCCGGAACTTGTCACAATTCAAGGATATCAATATGTGCCAAGAAGGCATGATGAGATCAATAAAATAAATTAAAAATGCCGAGGCCAAAATGAAATGATCCCAAAAAGTTAGACAAATAAATTAGTTAAGCAGTAGAAAGGGCTTGTTATCTGTGAATTACAGGCGGTAAGCCCTTTAGCTTAGCCTTCCCACATCGGTTGTTGTGATAGTCGAGATAGTCAACGAGTTCCTTTTTAAAATGCTCCATAGATTCAAAATCCTGCAAGTAAAGCAGTTCGCTCTTGAGCAGTCCAAAAAAGTTTTCGATCACAGCATTGTCTAAACAGTTTCCATTGCGGCTCGTGCTCTGCCGAATTCCTTTTTCCTTTCAGCATTCTCTTGTATTGTTTGTGTTGTACTGCCAGCCTTGGTCAGATTGGAGATCAGGTTCATCCCATTAGGTATTTTCACAAAAGTTTTGTCAAGCATTTCCGCCACCATTGAAAGTATCGGCTTGTCTGAGATCAAATAACTCACTATGCCCTGCTGCAAAGATCAAGGATAGGCGACAGATAGAGCTTTTGCCCGAACAAATTGAATTCCATGACGTCTGTTACCCATTTCTGGTTTGGCTTCGCTCGTCTTCCAAAACCAAGGCTTACAAGTCTTTAGGTACGTATTCTTTGCACACAGACGCTGATTTTCTGCAATTAAATCTCCCTCGACCTTTTTGTCAAACTTTGGTTTACGTACTTTCTACAAGCCGCCCGCTGTGCTGGAGCGTCCGTACCGTTCTATGTACAATCCTTCCGGATCTTCTTCCAGATAGATGCGCTCCCAGTGTGCGATATGCTACTTGCGTTGCCAACGCCAAATCGCCGGGCTGTCTCTTTACAACTTACCCTCGCTTGATACATAGTCTCCACCACATGTTGCTTAAACGCTCCTGTGTATTTTTGATTCAGTATCCTTTTGGCATGAAAACACCCCATGTGTCTTTTAGTATACCATAAAACGCCTCGGCATTTTCATGGATTTGATTACACCCGGCTGCTTATTTTTATTCCCTCATCCTCCGGCTTCTGCTTTTCAATTGAACCGGAACGTATCAGGGCGATCTTGGCGCATACCGGCCCTATCAGCTCATACAGCACCGACGAGGAGAGTATGATCGTAAGCAGCATATTTCCCGTAGCGGCAGGCAGCATTCTTCTCCCCAAAAAGGCCAGGCCGATGGCAACGCCGGCCTGTGGGATCAGGGCCAGGCCAAGGTAGTCGCGCACCTTATCCGTTGTCTTGGCCCACGCGCAGCCCAAATATGCTCCCAGGTATTTGCCCGCAATGCGGACTATAAAATAAACCACTCCTATCGCCCCGGCTGTTTTAAAGGAGCCTATGTCCAGGCTCATCCCCGATACCACAAAAAACATTGATAAAATAGGCGGGGTGAATTTATTCACCTGCTTATAGAGCTCACAGTCATCCGTCAAATTAATATATGCGGCGCCCAAAACCATGCATGCCAGAAGCGGAGAAACGTCCGCGGCGGCACACAGGCCCGCGATGCCGAGCAGCAGAGAGATCGTCAGTATAAGCCTGTTATCCTCACTCCGCTGAGGGGTCATCAATTTGCTCAGCAGCACTCCGCCTGCAAAGCCCAATATCAATGCCCCGATATTATATATAATGGGCAAAACCAGCTCGCGAGCGGAAACGCCGGCTCCGCCGCCCGCATTTATTACGGCGGCGACCGCGCTGAACGCAATAAGGCAAACGGCGTCGTCAAAGGCCACTATCTGCAGTAAAATATTCACAAAATCCCCGCGGGCATGATACTGCCGTATGGTGACCATAGTGCTTGCCGGTGCCGTCGCCGTGGCTATCGCACCTAAAAGCAGGCAGAAATTCCAGTCTAAATGAAATATGGATCTTATGGATAAAGTGATCAATACGCCCGGCACCAACGACTCCAACAGGGTTATCAAAATGATGCCCGTCCCCGTTTCCTTAAAGACTTCCTTTTTGAAAAAGCGTCCCACGTCGAAGGCAATAAACGACAAAGCAATATCGTTGATAAACCCCATGCCCTGAACCATACCCCGAGGAATCAGGTTGAGCGCATACGGGCCGATCAAAATACCCGCTATGATATAGCCGGTCACATTGGGCAGTTTCGCAAGTTTTGTGATGCGCGTCAGTAAAAAACCGGCAATAAGGATCAATGATAAAGATAAAAGTATTATTGTCGTATCGTTTGTTTGATTTAAAAGACTGGCCATAGATTCATCCCTCCCAAGCAAAACAATTACATAACTCATATGTACATAATAAAAAAGGTTATAATGCATTTGATCAGAGTTCTTAGTTTTGCTAATTCATTCGTCTTATGGTAATATTATAGTCATAACTTTTATAAAGTAAATTTATTTTTTTTTAGCATACCATAAAATATACTTATGATAGGAGGTGTAGTCAATGATCGACCAAAAGCTTTACACACTGCTTGCGGTGGTCGAATTCAACAGCTATACCCGGGCGGCGGAACATCTTTCCCTGACGCAGCCGGCCGTGACTCAGCATATAAAACAATTGGAAAAGGAGCTCAGCGTAAAGATATTCAATCGCGTGGGGCGTGACATAAAGCCGACGAATGAGGGGAATATAGTGATCCAATACGCCCGGAGAAGCATTGCCCTGTATAAGCGGATGCAGCAGAATATCCTCGACGCACAGCTTCACAAGAGCAGTCTCACCGTAGGCGTGACCCATACCGCAGAAAGCAATGCCGTGGCGGAGGTGCTGGCTAAATACAGCGCCAAAAATCCAGGCACAAGCATAACGATCATTACTGATACTATAAATAATCTTTATAATATGCTCAAAAACTATGAGGTGGACCTAGCCGTTGTGGAAGGTAACATAGAGGACGACAGCATAAACTCCATCTTGCTTGATACCGACTCTTTGATGCTGGTCGTCTCCAATAATCACCCGCTGGCAAAGAAGAGTATGGTAACGATAAACGAGCTGAAGAAACAGCCGCTGATCCTGCGCCGGCCGTCATCGGGAACAATGAATCTTTTTATATCGCATTTGGAGAGCCGCAACATATCCCTTGATGACTTCAATATCATCCTGGAAGTGGATAATATAGCGACTATCAAGGACCTCATAAGACGTGACATTGGGGTTTCCATACTGGCAAAAAGCGCATGTATGGACGAAGTCAAGAAAGGGAAGATCACCGTGCTTCCCATTGAAAACCTCAGCATGACCAGGGAGATCAACATTTTATATCCTAATGACTTTAAACATATGGATATACTGCAAAACATCGTAGCAGAGTACAACAAGGCGGTCAAGCTCTACTCTTCTTAAGTCCGCAGTCGGCTTTCGATCAGGATCAAGCGGTATGGAAGGCATAGAAAAAGGCCCGGCGCCGATCTTACGATCAGTCTCGGGCCCGCATCCGGCCTACGGCCACCCTGTCTAAGCCGGCCATATCCTTTATTACCCGTATATCCTTATAATCACGGTCCATCATTGAGGCCACTTCATCGGCCTCATCATATCCTATTTCGAGCGCCAGTATCCCGTTATCCCTGAGATGCTGCGGCGCCTCTTCTATAATGCGCTCATAGAACTCTATGCCGCTGCCTCCTCCGTCCAAGGCCTCAGCCGGTTCATACGATACCTCAGACATCAGGCCGGCCATATCTCCGCTCCTTATGTACGGCGGATTGCTTACGACAGCGTCGGCCGCAATACCGGCAGGCAGAGGCTGATAGAGATCGCCGTGCAGCACCTTCACCCTGTCCGCCACGTGCAGCCTTTCCGCATTGCGCTTGGCCGTGCTGCAAGCGGCATCCGATATGTCCAAAGCATATATATGCGCATCATATAAATAATGGGCCAGGGAAACGGCGATCGCCCCTGAACCCGTACATAGGTCAATGACTGCGGCGTTTTGGGGAAGCATGCCCATGACGGTCTCCACGAGCAGCTCCGTCTCCGGCCGGGGTATTAGCACTCCTTCGCTTACCGCAAAATCCAATCCCATGAACTCCCTGTGACCCGTTATATAGCTTATGGGATATCTATTTTCTCTCATGCCCAGATATTTGCAGTACGATCCATACCGTTTTTCGGGAAGAACCTCATTGAGGCGGGACAGCAGCTTGGCCCTGTTGATGCCGCAGGCGCAGGACAGAAGCACCTCGGCGTCCAGCCTGGCCGTGTCTATCCCGGCAGCCTCAAGCCGCTCCGTCCCTTCTTTCAAAGCCTCACGGTATAATGTCATCGTCGCCCTCGATTTCCAGTATAGCCTCAAGCGAAGCAATGGCAACGGCCAGCTGCGAATCGTCCGGCTCCCGCGTGGTAAGCTTCTGCAGCATCATGCCCGGATATGCCACGATCCTTGCAAGGGCGCTGTTGCTTCTGCCTGCCCATCTTATGAGTTCGTAAGATATACCCGCTACGACGGGTAAAAGGACGATCCTCAGAACGACTCTGGTCAACAAATTAGGCCAGCTGAATAACGAGAAAAGAAGTATGCTTACCACCATGACCAAAAACATAAAATTGGTTCCGCAGCGTGGATGCAGGGTGGAATATTTTCTTGCGTTTTCGGGCGTGAGCTCCTCTTCATGCTCATAGCAGTGTATGGTCTTATGCTCTGCGCCGTGGTATTCAAATACCCTCCTGATATCCTGCATATTTGAGATCGCCACAAGATACAGCAGAAAAACAGTGACCCTTATGACGCCTTCTATAAGATTGAGGAGAAATCCCGATTGGGTAAACTCCTTTGCCAGATTGGCCGTCCATGTGGGAAGAATGAAGAACAGCAAAACGGCCAGGCCGAGAGAAATAACAAGCGAAAAGCCCATGACAAAATTATCGAGCTTTTCGCCGAGTCTCTTCTCCAGAAATCTATCAAAAGCGGTGGGTTCCTCTTCTATATCCTCGCCCGCCACATCCGCCGAATAGGTAATCGCATTTATTCCCATGACCAGCGACTCGATCAGGGATACCATTCCCCTCAGAAAAGGCAATTTAAAAACGGGATGCCTGTCTGAAAAGGCAGTTATCCCTTTTCTGTCTATGCTTATCCCATCTTTATTTCGTACGGCAATGGCCACATTGGTCCTGCCCCGCATCATAACGCCCTCAATGACGGCCTGGCCGCCGATCAGCGTCTTCCGCATATATATCACCTCCGATATGTCTCCGGCATTTTTGCACGCCGGATCTGCCGACATCACTCCGATGGAACGGAGATGATTTTCTCAACCTCTGCTATTACTTTTCATCATTATTCTTTATGCCGTATCTCTTGTTGAATCTGTCTATCCTTCCGCCGCTGTCTATAAGCTTTTGCTGTCCGGTATACAAAGGATGGCACTTTGAACAGATTTCCACATGGATCTCCTTCTTGGTGGAACCGGTCACAAAAGTATTGCCGCATGCGCACTTCACTACCGCATCTTCGTAGAATTTCGGATGAATTCCTTCCCTCATCTGTATCACCTCGCTTAAATCTCTACTTTAACCAAATAATTATAGCATAAAAGCATGGACGGTGCAAGCCGTCAGAAAATGTCCGGATAGTATATGAGGTATACATGGAAATTTATGCTTATTAAAAATAATAATAGCTATGGAAAACTCAATAAAAAAAGCCTATTGGCAATTTAATAACATATGATGTTATTATTGTTAATGATGTTATTATTGTTAATGGCGTAACAATAATACGAGATAGCTATGATATTGGCAAATGAGCCGTATCCGGCACGAAGCCCCCGTATCGAAAGAAGTGATAATGTTGCAGGGAATATCAATCAAGAATCTTTCTTTCTCCTATGACAATGACCGATTGATCCTAAAAGACATCAATATGGAAGTATATGCCGGTGAGTTTGTCTGCCTCCTAGGGCAATCAGGCTGTGGCAAAAGCACTTTTTTGCGTTTACTGATGGGTCTGGAGACCCCGACGGCAGGTGAGATATTGCTGAATGATCAGCCCATAAAAGGGCCCAGCTTGGATAGGGGCGTCGTATTCCAGGATTACAGCTTATTCCCTTGGATGACTGCAGGAGATAATATAATGCTGGCTCTGCAGCAGCGATTTCCTCAGCGTAAGAAAAAAGAGCTTAAACAACTGGCGGTCGATAAGCTTAAAGACGTGGGTCTGGATAGCTCGGTCTATATTAAACTGCCTAAAGAACTGTCCGGCGGAATGAACCAGCGGTGTGCCATCGCCCAGGCGTTCAGCATGGACCCCTCAATCCTTCTGATGGACGAGCCGTTCGGCGCTCTCGATGCAATCACGCGGGCCAGGCTGCAGGACCTGGTATTGGAACTTTGGTCAAAACAGACGTCAAAGAAGACTGTATTTTTCGTCACTCATGATGTGGACGAGGCCATACTTTTGGCCAATCGGATCGTCGTCTTGGGACAATCTCCCAGCACCGTAATATATGAAGACCACATCTCCGAAGAAAAAAGGCCGACGCGTGAGAATCAATTTAAGGACCCTGAAGTGCTGCGCAGACGCAATGAATTGATACTCCAAATTAATAACGACGTGGTATCCCGTATTTCTTAAGTGATCCATCAAACACACAGGTTTTGTTTATAGCTATCAGGTCAATTAAAAACAGCGAAAGGGATGAAGCCATTATGAAGAAAACGTTTTGCGTAATTTTAGCTTTAATTATGGCACTTAGTTTAGTAGGATGCGGCAACAACAATGCCGGTCAAACTCCGTCTAAAACATCCGACAAGCAAAGCGCCGGAAAAGATGTGCCGGAGACCAGCGTCGTCAGGTGGAACTGTGGAACGAGCGGAAACGTTCTCCTGACGATTGCGGACAAGATGGGCTATTTTGAGGACGAAGGCATAAAAATAGAAGAAGTTCCGGCCACGTCCAATGCCGACGCTATGACGCTTCTTTCAACCGGCAAAGTGGATATAGCCTCCAATTCGGGAACCAGCAATCCCCTGCAGCAGATTGCCTCCGGCGTGGATCTGACCATTTTCGGCGGGCATATGGTCACCGGCTGTATGCCGATCATTGCGCGCAAAGGCACTAAGTGGAACGGCCCGCAGGATCTTATCGGCAAGAAGTTTGCCTGCAACCCCAGCTACTTCGCCCTGACCGGCGCCGTTATGGATCTGGGATATGATGATCCTCTAAAGGCGGTGGATTGGGTCACATATACTAATTATGACGATGCCCTGGCTGCCGTCGTGCGCGGCGAGGTAGACTACGCCCTCATGGGTACGGAAAAGAATTATGCCGTAGAGCATATGGACGATGTGGATATCATGTGCTATCAGAGCGATATCATGCCTAACTATTCCTGCTGCCGCATGGAGGCTACTACAAAATTTGTGAATGATAATCCCATCACTATAAAGCACATCTTAAAGGCCCTTATCCGTGCTCAGAATTATTATGAGGCCCATAGGGACGAATCGGTAGATCTTCATGCCAAAAAGATCGGCGCCGACAAGGAATATGTCGCGGCATATATGCTGAATAAACATTATGTCATCCATGTGGACCCTCTGCGCAATTCCGTTGTACGTGCATGGGGCATCCTGGACGCTACGGGTTTCTTAGATAAAAATGCTAAAAATATCGATATCAGCGGCCATATCAATACAAAATTATACGAAGAGGCAATGAATGAAGCCGCTTCGGAGTACGGCAGCGAAAATCCTGAGTTTTACAAAAACATTGAGGCGTTTTATAAAGAAAACGACCTTTAATGCAGAAACAGATTTGAACGGCCGGCTGCTTTAAGACATTATACGAGGTGGATCAAATGAATAAGGTAAGGGCTTTTATTAAAAAATATTGGATCACCGCCTGTATCTATCTTGGACTGGCATTGCTGTATATTTGCGCTACGGAAAGCGGATGGGCCAATCCATATCTGTTTCCCCGCATAGAGGCGATCTTGGATGCCTTTTCCCAAGACAAGGGAATCATGCTGCTGAACATGGCGTCTTCTTTCAAGTTATTGGTGCCGTCCATAATAATTTCCTTGATAATAGCATTGACTATCGGTACGTTCCTCGGCAGGAACAAGCGGCTGAGAGATGTGCTTTATCCGGTGATCTATGCCTTTAGCGTGGTACCGTCCATATTGCTCTCTCCCTTTGTATTGCTTCTTGCGCCTAATTTTTGGGTGGCCTCGGTGATCCTGATCGTTTACAGCTGCGTCTGGTCGACTCTCTTTTCCACAATAACCGGCATCATGACCATTGACAAACGCTATCTGGACAAAGCTGCCACCCTGGAGCTTCACGGCATTAAAAAAATGACGAAGGTCATCCTGCCGGCGGCCAGTCCATCCATCTTGGCAGGTTTCATAAATTCCGTCCGAAATTCCTTTGTGATGCTGGTTTACGCAGAGATGTACGGCGCGCGGTATGGAATGGGTTACTACGTGAAAAAATACTCCGAATTCGGCCTGTACGATCATACCTGGAGCGGTTTTATATTTATGGTCATCGTGCTGATAATAGTAATGCAGTTCTTTGAAAAGCTAAAAAACCATTTGCTCAAGTGGACGATCAATTGACAGCAGGGTTTATGTAAAGGCTCCTCTCCTTTACTATAAAAGAAATGCCTCTGATCTTTGTTGTTATTTTGTAATAACACTATTTCAGAGGCATTTCTTTTTTATATTCTCCGTGCTATCTCACATAGTTAGAAAATGGCCAGGCCCATTTTCTGCTTCACGTCCCTCAGCGTCTTTTGCGAGGCATCCTCAGCCTTCTCCCGTCCTTCCTTGAGGATGCTCTTCAGCTGTTCCTCGGAAAAACCATAATACCTGTCCTGGATGGTCTTGAGTCTGCCGTTTATCACATCCACGAGGTCCTTCTTAAACGCTCCGTATCCGCAGCCCTCATATTTCTTCACCACGTCGGGCACGGAAATGTTTCCCATGACGCTGTATATATTCAAAAGGTTACTCACACCCGGCTTTTCTTTTTCATCGTATCTTATGACCGATTCAGAATCGGTGGTAGCCTTCATTATCTTTTTCTTCACCGCATCGGGGCTGTCCAGAAGATTTATCCTGCCGCTGCCGTCCTCGTCGCTCTTACTCATCTTCTTATCGGGATCGGCAAGCGACATTATCCTCGCGCCTTCCTTCGGTATTATCGCCTGCGGCATAACAAACGCTTCGCCGAAACGGTTGTTGAATCTCGAAGCCAGAGTACGGGCAAGTTCCAGATGCTGCTCCTGGTCGTCTCCCACCGGCACATAATCCGTCTGATAGAGCAGGATATCCGAAGCCATAAGCACCGGATACATAAAAAGTCCCGAAGAAACATTCTCTTTTCCCCTGCTCTTATCCTTGAACTGGGTCATGCGTGAAAGTTCCCCGAAATATGATATGCATGCCAGCAGCCAGCCCAGCTCGGCGTGGGCGCTGACCTGCGACTGTATAAAAAGCGCGGATTTTTTCGGATCGAGGCCAATAGCCAAATAGATAGCGGCCAGCTTGTAGCTTGTCTCCCGCAGTGTGTCAGGATCCTGCGGGATCGTAAGTGCATGCAGATCGACTATACAGTAAAAACACTCGTGCTCCTCCTGTAGCCCAACAAACTGCTTCATTGCCCCCACATAGTTGCCCAAGTGAATGTCGCCGGTGGGCTGTACCCCGGAAAAAACTCTTTTCATTGACTAAACCTCCTGTTTTAACATAACATTTTTAAGTCCGCTTATAAAATCATCATTAGTCTCGGTATTCAAAAGCATACTTATGACAGTCTCCGCCACCTCTGACGTCGGCGCGGAATTCAAGGCCCTCCTTATATAGTATACGGCGTCAAGCTCGTCCTTGTTGAGCAGAAGCTCTTCCTTTCTCGTCCCCGATTTATAAATATCGACGGCCGGGAATATCCTCATCTCGGAAAGTTTCCTGTCCAGATGGATCTCCATATTGCCCGTCCCTTTAAATTCCTCAAAGATCACGTCGTCCATACGGCTGCCGGTCTCGATCAGCGTAGTCGCTATTATCGTGAGGCTGCCGCCCTCCTCTATGTTCCTCGCGGCTCCGAAAAATCTCTTGGGCGGATGCAGCGCCGACGGGTCGATGCCTCCCGACAGAGTCCTTCCGGACGGAGGAGTCACCAAGTTATACGCCCTTGCAAGCCGGGTTATACTATCTAAGAGTATTACCACATCCTTCTTGTGTTCGACCAGTCTCTTGGCCCTTTCCAGAACCATCTCGGCCACCTTGGTATGATGCTCGGGAAGCTCGTCAAAGGTGGAATATACGACCTCGCCCTTTATGGAGCGTTTCATATCCGTAACCTCCTCGGGGCGTTCGTCGATCAAAAGTACTATGAGATAACACTCCGTGTGATTGGCAGCGATCGAGTTGGCTATCTTCTTTAGAAGTGTGGTCTTGCCCGCTTTAGGCGGAGATACGATCATTCCCCTCTGTCCCTTGCCTATGGGGGCAATGAGATCGATAAGCCGCGTAGAAAGGTCCTTGGAATGGGTCTCTAACTTTATCCTCTCATCGGGATAAATAGGCGTAAGGTCGTCAAAGGACTTACGTTTCCGTGCCTCCTCGGGATCACAGTCATTTACCGACTTGACATAGAGCATGGCCGCATATTTTTCCCCTTCCCTAGGCAGCCTTATAGTCCCGGAGACCTTGTCGCCCTCCTTTAAATTGAACCTTCTTATCTGGGACTGCGATATATAAATATCCTTCGGCCCCTGTAGATAATTATCCGCCCTCAAAAAGCCGTATCCATCCGACATTACGTCCAATATACCTTCGCCGACGGCCTTCTCAAAGTCGGTCTTGCCATGAAACTCAAATTCGCTTACGTCTATACTTTCGTGCTGCATATTTTGTGTATCTATCATACCGCTAACCTCTTCATTTTTAAAATTATTATCTGCTGGATTGGAATTATCAGAATGGGCTTTAACTTGTTCGGAATCAGAAGCTGAAATCAATTTAATAAGTTCATCTTTCCTGTACCTGGTTATATTCTTAATACCCACATCCCTCGCAATACCGCGGAGCTCAACTAGAGTTTTATTATTTAGATCTTCCGAAGTCATTTTACACCTCCATATAATTTAACTAATATAACTTATTTCCATTAATCAGCAAATCTATACATAAATAAGTACACAAAGTCAGATGATCAAGGTATAATAAGGCCCATTCCAAGAAATATATAGGTACGCCGTAAGCGGCGGATACACAAAGGTAAAAAAATAAGAGACCGGGAAACGAGAAAATATGTTGATATGGGCTCTAATCAAAAACTGGGCGGAGTCATCGTCCATACGGAAACGCATTCCGTGTCGCCGATATTAAAATATCTGTGCGGCACATCGCTGTCAAAATAGATACTGTCTCCCTCTTCCAGAGTATACTCCGTATCTCCCCATTTTACAAGCATTCGTCCCTTAAGCACCAGACCGCATTCCTCTCCCTCGTGGGAAAGCTGCTCCTTATTGTCGCATTCGCCGGGCCTAAGCCGTACCAGAAGGAACTCCATTTTTTGATTCATGTCGGGAGACAGCAATTCATAAGTAAGGTTTGACATGGGCAGCTTTATGACCTTCCGCTCATGTCTTTTTACCACGGCACCCTGCCTGTCGTCATCAAAGAAATATCCTATATGAGTGTCCAGGGCCTCCGCAATTTTATACAGAGTGGAGACCGTGGGACTGTTGAGATTCCTCTCGATCTGCGAAATGAGACCGATAGAGAGGCCGGCTTTTTCAGCCAGCTTTTCTATGCTCATATTTTTTGATTTTCTCAAACTCCTGAGTTTTGTACCTAGGTCGATATCCATTTTCGGTATTTTGGCCTCCGTAAGTCAATCAAATTCTTTGCTAAATCAAGCCTTTACCGATTTGTAGTCATTCAAGAATCTCTCCAGGCCCGCATCCGTCAGCGGATGCTTTACCATCTGCAGCAGCACCTTATACGGCACCGTAGCAATATCGGCGCCGGCCATGGCCGCCTGTGTTACATGCAGCGGATGGCGTATGCTTGCGGCTATGACCTTAGTTTCTATACCGTATATATTATATATCTCCATAATATCACTTATCAGCTGCATCCCGTCAAAATCTATATCATCCAGCCTGCCGACAAATGGGCTGGCATATGTAGCACCGGCGTTTGCGGCTAAAATCGCCTGATTTGCAGAAAATATAAGCGTCATATTGGTATCTATGCCTTCCGCAGACAGTACCTTTACCGCCTTTAACCCTTCCTCGGTCATCGGTATCTTTACCACTATATTGGGATGTATCTTGGAAAGCTCTCTGCCCTCTCTGATCATACCTTCGCTCTCAGTGCTGATTACCTCGGCGCTGATGGGTCCGTCCACTATGGACGCGATCTCGGCTATAAGGTCCTTGATATCTCTCTTTCCTTCTTTGGCGGCAAGGGAAGGGTTGGTCGTCACGCCCGAGATTATGCCCATTGCGGCCGCCTTCTTTATTTCATCCAGATTTGCAGTATCAATAAATAGTTCCATCTATGATAAAACCTCCTTGGCTCTGTTGTCCGAACCGAACATTATCATTTTTTTCTTCACTACATCCTTCATTGCCTTTTTAGCAGGTCCAAGGATCTTCCTCGGATCGTATTCCTCGGTATTTTCGTCGAGGAACTGCCTCACCGCAGCCGCAAAAGCCTGTCTGATGTCGGTGTCTATATTTATCTTGTTTACCCCAAGTTTCACGGCTTTCTTTATATCCTCCTCCGAGAGTCCCGAAGCTCCGTGCAGAACAATGGGCATTCCCAGACGGGATTTTATCTCCTTTAATCTTTCAAAATCCAGGTGCGGCGTCCCCTGATACATACCGTGTGCAGTACCTATGGCTACCGCCAGATAATCCACGCCGGTCTCCTTTACAAACCTGACCGCCTCATCCGGATCGGTATACATGGCATCCTGTTCGTTTACGCTTACGTTGTCCTCCGTACCCACTATTTTACCAAGCTCGGCCTCTACTGAAACGCCGACGGACCTTGCTATGTCAACTATCCTCCGCGTCCTCTCTATGTTTTCCTCAAAAGGATACTTTGAACCGTCAAACATTATCGATGTAAAGCCATACCTTACGGCCTTCATTAAAATTGCAAACTCTTTTCCGTGATCCAGGTGCAGAGCTATCGGCACGCTCGCGTCCATTGCCATAGTTCTTACGATCGCGGCTATATTTTTACCTCCAGCATAGTTAAAAGCACCCTCGCTCACCTGTATTATCGCGGGCGAATTCAATTCCTCGGCCGATTCTATAATGGCCTGGGTGATCTCAAGATTGCTGGTGTTAAACGCGCCGACGGCAAAACCGTCGATATTGGCCCTGGCAAGAATGTCAATTCCGGGAACTAACATTATTAACTAACCTCCTTCTTTATCCGGTCGTTTATTTGTGCTTAGAATAGGGTCGTCCAATGCTATGATGTTAAGTCCGGCAATAGATTTGAGGTCTCTGATGCTTTCCGCATATATGAACCCCTTGGCCAGGCATTTTCCGCATAACAATTCTATACCCTCCGGCTTTAATAATACATCAATATTATGATTTCCACAAGTACAGTAAAGATTCCCCTTTTCCGCTATCTCGTGGAGCTTATTTACAGCTTCGTACATGACCTCGCTGTTTTTGAAATAATTATCAAAATCCAGTCCGCTGAGCGCCTTATCTAGCTCCGAGTCAAAATCCTCAATGGATTTCAGTATATCCTGCTCCTTGCCCAAAAAGCAAATCTTATAGTCAGTCTTGGGACAAGTCAATATATTCAAAGGTCTGAGCCACATCTTATTCTCTATGGTATACACGTGATAATCACCGCAGGCAATACAGGGAACAGTGATGTTATAAACCAACCTGTCGGCTTCCTCTATCGTTGCGGCACTCTTCCCACATTCGCAGGGAACCACCATCCGATGCTCGCCGATCAGTTTGAAAGGCGAGATACTGCCAAACGTCAATCTGCCGCAGTCAAGACATCTGAACGCAAACGTCACTTCAGGGTTTACCAGCATTTATATCGCCCCCTTTCATATAATAATTCTCTATAAAATTTTAAAATCCTTTTCCCAAATAAAAAATAGTCGATTAAATCGACCATTTCAGTCTGAAGACAAGGTATCCGCAAAGATGCCCTGTCTTCAAATCATTTTAATAAAGTTTTCACCACCCGTACCTATCCGGGCCCCAGTCCCTATAGGTCTGAGACTGTTCCA
>ENA-UOOI01000077-UOOI01000077.1-fermentation-metagenome-genome-assembly--contig:-NODE-77-length-115064-cov-5.587319_pt1 | contig 115064 bp, 125 predicted proteins | sample MGYA00245779_ERZ724027 | MGnify/ENA primary metagenome ERZ724027 (study PRJEB28704, sample SAMN03018318) | fermentation metagenome | biome: anthropogenic terrestrial biome; feature: soil...
CATCCTGCCTTCCCATGCCCTTCTCGGTCATCCTCATCATCAGGGCCTCGGCCATTACCAGCCCCTGGGACGATTCGATGTTCCTGAGCATTCTCTTGCCGTCAACGGTCAGGCCGGAGAAGACCCAGTTCATCTTGGAAAGCATCTCGTCCAACAGGACGAAGGCGTGGGGTATCGCGAACCTCTCCGCGCTGGAATTGGAAAGGTCCCTCTCGTGCCACAGTACTTGGCTCTCGAAGGTCGGCGTTATCGTCGACCTGACGATCCTGGCCAAGCCGCAGACGTTCTCCGACATCATCGGATTCCTCTTGTGCGCCATCGTGGAGCTGCCGACCTGCTTCTCCTGGTCGAAGGGCTCCGCGGCCTCGGCTATCTCCGATCTCTGAAGATTCCTTACCTCGGTGCCGTACCTCTCGAGTGACGTAGCTATGTTCCCGAGGAGGCATATCAGCTCCGTGTAACGGTCCCTTCCGACGACCTGGGTGGCTGCAGGCTCGTATGATAGTCCGAGATCCTCCATCACCGCCTCCTGCACTCTGAAGAAGCTCTTCCCGAGTGCGGCGCCCGTGCCCACCGCGCCGGACATCTTGCCCACGCAGACCCTGGGCCTAAGCTGCTGTATCCGCTCCCTGTGTCTGAGCATCTCCTGGGCATATCCTGCTATCTTGAATCCGAATGTTATGGGTATAGCGAACTGGGCGTGGGTCCTCCCAATCTCTAAAGTATCCCTCTCCCTCTTCGCCAGCCTGGCGAGGGTCAGCGTCAGCTCATCGACACCTTCCTCTATCATCCCCAGAGCCTCTCTGATCTGAAGGGCGGTGGCGGTGTCCACGATGTCATTGGAGGTCGCCCCGTAATGCACGAATCTCCCCGCATCCCCGCGGCATTTTTCCGTCAGTGCTTTGACCATGGCCATGACGTCGTGCCTGGTCTCCTTCTCGATCTCCTTGACCCTGTCTATGCCGACGATGTCAAGGTTCGCGATACGGGTTATCTCCTCCGCATCGGCCCGGGGGATCGTCCCCAGGGACGCATGGGCCCTGGCCAGGGCCGCCTCCACATCCATCTGGTACTGCAGGCGGCTGGTCTCGCCGAATACGGCTCTCATCTCGTCCCTGCCGTATCTGTAGTCCAATGGGCATATGTTGCTCATAACGCCCTTCGCCATCCCTTGCTGTTATAAAGCAATTTCCACGCAGACGCACGATGGTCTTGCGCACGAGCCGTTCCCACGTAACTTTTATAAAGGAGTCTAACATCGGTGTTTTTGTTGAGTGTGCCGAGACTCAGACTTCGGTGACTACGAAAGCATGGAGATTATACATGGCAGATTTTGAGGAGGACATTAACAGACTGGAATCATCCGAGGAGACCGAGCAGGTTGAAATGGAGACTAGCGAAGATGAGATCTCCCCTGAGACCGAACAGGTCGATGCGGAGACGAACGAAGATGAGGTCACTCCGGAGACCGAGGAACGCCTCGATGAACTGGAGCAGAAACGCAGTGTTAGCAACAACGCTGCGGAAAGGCATATGCGCAAGAGGGACGATCTCAACAAGCAGACCCGCGAATGGGTCGCCAAGAGGGACGAGCTCAACGCCCTGGTGCGCAGCTACATCGACGAAGCAGGCAAGCACAGAGAGGAACGCGATTCTCTCAACATGAACGTCCAGCAGCAGAAAGAGCTGAGGGACGAGTGCAACAAGCTGGTATCCAAACTGAGCGAGGAACTCCACGAGATGAGGAAAGACCGTCCTCAGGCAGACAAGAATCAGCCATCACTTAGACAGCTCAAGAAAGAATTCTCCGATCTCGAGAGGAAGCAGCAGACGCAGGTCCTCAAGAAGAAGGAGGAGGAAGCCCTGGTCAAGAGCCTGAAGGCACTGGACGACCAGATCCGCGAGATAGAGAAGAGCAGCGAGCAGAACGAGGACATGCGCGACAAGTCCACCGCCCTCAGGGAGGCGAAGGCCCAGGCCGAGGTCCACCACAAGCTCGTATCCGAGTATGCGGATAAGGCCCAGGCCGAGCACGATGCGATGATCCAATTCTATGAGAAGGCTGACGCCGTAAGGAAGGAAGCCGACGAGGCCCAGGCCAAGTTCATAGAGTCCAAGAAGGCAGCAGACGAAGAGCACAGGCTCTTCATCGAGGAGAGCAAGAGCTACCACGAATCCGACAAGGACGTCTACAGCATCAAGAGCAAGCAGAGGGCTGCTCGCAAGAGGAAGAGCGACGCGGACAACAAGAAGGCCGCAAACGATCTCTTCGCCCGTTTCAAGGAGGGGAAGGTCCTGGACACAGAGGACCTTATGATCCTTCAGAAATCCGGCTACCTCTGAAACGAACCTTTCCAAGTCTGGGTGGGCGGAAGAGCCGCCCGCCCAGACTAACTTTTAACAGACCTATCGACTCTTATTGAGTACAGTAACAACAACTTTAAATACAGACTGAGTAATGAAGCAAATGGGAAAAAAGGCTAGTCCTGTAGAGTGCATCCCATCCCTTCTGACTGGCTAGCCTCTTCCCGTAACTTCTACCGCAAATCTTTATTACGGACGCGCCTCATAGCCTCACACATGGTTCTAGAGGGGCTAGGGAAATCTTTGAGGAACGCCGTCGCCAGGGTGACGGGCGCCACGTCCGTGGACGATCAGCTCATAAAGGACGTGGTCAAGGACCTGCAGCGGGCCCTTTTGCAAGCGGACATCAACGTACAGCTGGTATTGGAGCTTACGAAGAAGATCGAGACCCGGGCCTCCCAGGAGAAGCCGCCCGCAGGTAAGAGCCCCAAAGAGCACGTCATCAACATCATCTACCAGGAGCTAGTGGACCTGGTCAAGAGCGACGAGGGGCTGAGAATGGGGCCCCAGACGATAATGATGGTCGGCCTGTACGGTCAGGGGAAGACCACCACCACGGGGAAGCTCGCTCATCTTTTCAATAAAAAGGGATTCAAGGTCGGGCTCATTGCCGCCGATATCTACAGACCTGCCGCGTACGAGCAGCTCAGCCAATTGGGGGAGAAGGTCGGCGTGGACGTTTACGGGGAACCGGGAAAGAAGAATGCCGCCGAGATCGTGAAGAACGGGATGCAGCACTTCAAGGACAAGAAGGTCGTGATAATCGATACGTCTGGAAGGCATGCCCTGGAGGCCGACCTGATAAAGGAGCTCCAGGACATATCCGCTGTGGCGAAGCCTGAAGAGAGGTTCCTCGTTCTGGACTCCCAGGTGGGGCAGCAGGCCGGCCCTCAGGCCGAGGCTTTCCACAAGGCCGTGGGGGTCACCGGCGTCATACTCACCAAGATGGACGGCAGCGCCAAAGGCGGCGGCGCCATAAGCGCCGTGAACAAGACATCCGCCAGGATAGTATGCATAGGTACCGGCGAGCACATACGCGACCTGGAGCCCTTCGATGCCAACCGCTTCATATCCCGTCTCCTGGGGATGGGCGACCTCTCGGCCCTCATGGAGATAGCCAAGGAGGAACTGCAGAACGAGGACGGCATGGAGGAGATCAGCTCCCGCATGATGTCAGGGAAGTTCACTCTCAACGATATGTACCATCAGATGCTGGCGATCAACAAGATGGGGCCTCTGCAAAAGGTTATGTCCATGATCCCCGGCATGAGCAAGATGGAGGACAAGATCAACTACGAGGAGACCCAGGCGAGGCTGCTGAAGTACCGCTACATAATGGACTCCATGACCCTGGAGGAGAAGGAGGACCCGTCGTTGATCAAATCCTCCCGCGTTCAGAGGATAGCCGGCGGCTCAGGTACATCCGTCCAGGACGTGAGGGAACTTCTCAAGCAGTACAACCAGAGCAAGAAGACGGTGAAGACCTTCATGGGGAACCGCAAGATGCGGAAGCAGATGATGAAGCAAATGGGCGGCGCCGACCTGGACTCCCTGGAGTGATCCCTTGATAAGATTCGTGATAATAGGGCACAGGGCCCATACCACCGCCGATTTCAAACTTGACGACATAGCCGGAGGGGCTGGAAGGCTCGACGTGCTCGTGAGGTGCGTCAACTCCGCATTCTTCCTCAGCCACAACATAAGGAAGGACGCGGAGCTCTACCTTGTACTCCTGGGAGGCGAGGCTGCGCCAAAGACCGTTAGGATATCCGGCAGGGAGCTGAGATATCTGAATCCTGACGAAAGGAGCACGGCCTCCCTGATAAGGAACGCCCTGCTGAAGAAGGTGGGGGACACAGAGGTACGGGCCTCTCCCGGGATATATGTGTCGAGGATGTCCTTTGCCGGGCTCATGGAAGAGCTCTCCAAAACCTCCAGATTCGTGTATCTGCGGGAGGACGGGAAGGACGTCAGGGAATTCGGATTCCCCGAGAATCCGTGCTTCATACTGGGCGACGACAAGGACCTGACCGAGGAGGAGGAAGCCGTCATGTCATCCTATGATTTCGACATGATAAAACTCGGACCGCTGAGCCTCCATGCGAACCACTGCATGATCCTGGTGCTTAACGAAATGGATCGCAGGGCCTAGTCCGTACGATGCTTATATTATTCGGACACGATTAACCGGCCATGGCTGAATCTGAGCGGGCGCAGCAGCACAGGCACTGCCTGAAATGCGGCAGAGCATTCACGGGCGACGGCAGGTACTGCGGCGACGGCTGCAAAGAGGAGAAGAAAAGGGAACTTAACAAGGAGAAGCGCAAGCTCCTTGCGATCTGGGCCGCCGGTGTCGCGCTCATGGTCATAGTCATTGCGCTGATGCTATGAAGGTCGCTGTCGCAGGGACCTTCGATGTCCTCCATGCGGGCCACAAGGCTCTGATAGATCGGGCCTTCGAGATATCCGACAACGTGCTCGTCGGGATAACCAGCGACGCCATGGCCTCCGCGGGGAGGAAGAGCGTCAACCCCCTCTGGATCAGACGGAAGGTGCTGCAGGAGTACCTGTCCTCCAAAGAGGGCAGATGGATGATATTCGACATAGACGACATCTACGGTCCGCGGGATATCATGGATGACGTGGAGATCCTGGTGATCTCCGAGGAGACCCTGGGTAACAGCAGACTTGTGAACAAAGAGCGTCGCAGCAGGGGGCTCAAGCCCCTGGAATTCTCTATAGTCCCCATGGTGAAGAACGACGCCGGGGAGAGGATAAGCTCCACCGGCATAAGGAACGGGGTCTACGGACGCAGCGGCAGAAAGGGCAGGGACATCGCCGTAGGGTCGACAAATCCTGTGAAGGTCGAAGCGGCCAGATGCGTCATGGAAAGAGTATTCGGGGACGTGACCATAACCGCCGTTGACGCGGACAGCGGCGTCCCGGAGCAACCTTTCGGGGAGGAGACCCTGAAAGGTGCCGTCAACAGGGCCAAGAACGCTCTGGGAAGGCACTGGATGGCCGTCGGGATAGAGGCCGGCGTCTTCGAGATGTATGACGGCCTGTACGATGTGCAGCACTGCGCCATAGTTTCGCAGGACGGAGCCGTCACTATAGGGATGAGCTCCGGATTCAGATACCCCGATGATGTGGCACAACTGGTGAGAAGCGGCCTTACCGTCGGAGAGGCGATGAAACAGATATTCGGCGAGAACAGGGGAAGATCGGAAGGCGCCGTCGGGATACTGAGCAAAGGGCTCATCGACAGGAAGGAGCTTACCGAGCAATCGGTGAAAGCGGCCATGATACCCCGCATGAGGGAACTATGATAATCATAAAGGACGAAACGGACACGAAGGAAGCGGAATCCTACGAGGGCGTGAGGATACTTCTCCTCACCAACGGGAATATGAACGGCGATGCCGCCGGAGCCGCGCTCAGGCTCAGGAACATCACGGGGGGGAAGATGGCGGTGGCAATACTGGGTCATTCCGGGGAGAGCCTGAGGGAGGCTGACGCCACATACTATCTCGACGATCCGGTCTTCGCGGATTCGGACTGCAGGGCGTCCGGGAGGATCTCGGTCGCTCTCATTAAGAAGGTGTTCCCATGCGACTACGTCGTCTGTGGCACATCCTCTGCGGAGGGCAGCCCCTCGTCCCTTGCGGCCAGGATAGCCCTGGGATGCGATATGGAGCCCGTGTTCAACATCTCGGGCATCGACCGATCGGATGACGGCTCCCTGAGGATAATACAGAACGGCACCGAGAGCAAAGTCTCCTGGAAGGCCGTGTTCTCCGTCTCCGGAGGTAGATGGCCCGAGGCCGTGGCGGAGATCAGGGAAGGAAGGCATCTGAATCGCATAGATCTCGGCCTCGGGGTCTTCTCCGTGGGAGCCAAGGGCTCCAAGGTGCTCATCTCGAAGGAGGTGAGCTGAGATGTCGGAAGGATGCTCTGGCGGATCCTGCAGCACCTGCCCGGGAGGCTCCGGCTCCGACGGCGAGGACCGCCTACCCCCGGGTATGCTGGAACATTACGATCTGAATACGGACACGCGAAAAGGGATTCTCGTCTTCATACAGACGGAGGACGGGGTCCCGGATGCCTCGACGGCAGGAATTCTCACGCTGGCCCGCAACATATCGGACGACAGGGTTTTCGCCACAGCCTTCGGAGGGGTCGAGATCAAGGAACGTTTCAAGGAGATATTCGCCCTGGGGGTGGATACACTGTACCATATGAGGAACAGGGACCGGGGATACCGCCCTCTTCCGTGGGCCTCGGCCATAATGGAGGTGGCAGAAAGGGTAAACGCCGCCGTTCTGCTGTTCCCCGATACCCGCGCGGGAGAGGAATTGGCGTCCCTGTGCGCCGCGAAGGCGGATGCAGGGATATGTGTCAGATGCATGGATCTGCGCATGGAGAACGGCACCATGGCCGCGAAGAAGGATCTTGACACGGGTACGATAGGAGTAAGATTCGTTTCGCGCCCAGCGGTGATCGTCGCATCCTCGACCGGTCTTCCCGCGCCCGTATCCGATCCGGGCCGCAAGGGCACCGTGATAAACCGCCCCTATTCCCTGGAAGAGTGATCATCCGACGAGCTGCTTGATCTTCGCATATACTTCGTCGGCATGGCCCTCGACCCGGACCTTGGGCCAGACCGCCTCAACCCTTCCGTCCTTGCCGATTACGTAAGTGGACCTTACGGTCCCTTCCGTCTCCCTGCCGTACATCATCTTCTTGCCCCAGGCGCCTGCGGCCTTTATCAGCTCAAGCTCCTGATCCGAGAGTAGCTTGAATCTCAGTCCGTGCTTGTCCGCGAACTTCCTGTGAGATTCCGGGGAATCCTTGCTCACGCCTATTATCGGTATGTTCCTCACCATCAGCTTCTTGTAGATCTCGCTGAATCCGAGGGCCTCCTTCGTACACCCCGGAGTGTTGTCCCTGGGGTAGAAGTACACCACGAACATAACGCCCTCCAGCATGGCCGAGTCAAATGTCTGCCCGTTCTCGTCCGGGAGCCTGAATGCAGGGAATTTGTCGCCAACCTCCATCAGACAACACCTCCCCCGCGGGCGTCTATGAACCACTGAAGGTCCAGCTCCACCATCATGACCGGATGCGTTATCTCGAATCCCTCTATGACCTCCGGAGAGACCTCCCCGAAGGACCCTATCCTCTCGCCGTTCACCATGACGGCCGCCCCCCGGCCTGGTATGAATGTCCTGTCGGTGCAATGTGCCAGCTGGTACTCGGTGCCCATCTCCCTTAGCACGGCCTCCATATAGGACTTGGACTCGGTGAACGAGGACCTGGAATCCATGACCACCCCGCAGAGGTGCCTGCGCTTCCTGCAGCCGGAGATCACGTCGCCAACCTCGAATATCCTCTGAGGCAGGTCCCTGCGCTTGTTGCGCCTGAGTATCCTCATCAGACTGGGAAAGAGGGATGCCCTGAGACAGGTGTGGTCCTCGGTTATCGGGTTCATGATCAGGACAAGATCCTCTTCCTTTATCCCGGATATGCCGAACTCCTCCCTTTCCGAGCTCAGTGTCAGCGTCACGGCCTCCGTGAACCCGAGACCCAACATAATGTCCCTCATCGACTCCGAGACAGCGGTCTCCGCCATGAGAGAACCCGTTGTTTGGGTCATTGAATGTGTGCCCCCAAAGCTCTCAAAGCCGTACCCTATCGCGACATCCTCGTACAGGTCGACCCTGTGCATTATGTCCGGTCTGGTCGACGGCACTTCCGCGTAGACCGCGTCGCCTTCCGCCATGGCGTCGATTCCCATGCGGCGCAGGGCATCCGCCGCATCCTCGGGAGATATATCCCTTCCGAGGAAACGGGCGCATTCGGATGCGGATATGGCCCAAGATGACGGGGACAGGTCCGGGGACTGCGATTCCGACCCCCCGTCGGACATGGTGACCGAACCGATGGAGCCTCCCCTCTCGGCCATTGCCGTCACTACTATATCGAGAGCGCTCTTCACCGCCTTCCCGTCGATCCCGGTAACATCGATGAACAGATTCTTCGTCCCCGTCGTCACAGTGGTGAGGGCGCCGTTGATGATCGGCGGGAATGACAGCACGTCGCCGCCGGCATCCGTTATGACCGGATATCTGCTCTTCCCTTCCAGAAGATGGGCGTATGCCTTGCCCTTCTCATGCCTGGTCAGTACCACGCCGAGATCCATCTCCTCATCGGATGCCAAGGGCACGAATCTTATCTCCCCCGGTTCTGCGGCCCTGTATACGAAGGGCGGGACCACCTTGTCAAGATCGTGAACGCCGATCGCCAGCTTCGACCTTTTCCTGCCGATGGTCATGTGGAGCTTCTCCTGAAGCTCCATCAGCGATTTGATGAACTGATCGTCAATCTCCACGTCAAAGACCGCGGCGCATAGGATATAGGGCCTTACACCTTTCACAGAGGGGTCCACGGTCACGAGGATGTCCGTATCCTCCACCTCATACTCCTTCATCCCCGGCTCTATCCCGAGGAATGCCCTCATGCTGCGGGCTATGCCTTCCACGCAGTACATGTCGGGGCGGTTGGGGAAGAACTCAACAGACATGTCATCCGAATCCCCCTCCGTACCATGCATGTCCGCGCCGATCATTGGTATTCTCTCGATGAGGACCTCTTTCGGCACCTCCTCCCCCAGAAGGGAGCACAGATCATTGTAGTCGAAATTGATCAGTGGCATACTACTGCCGTTATGGACGGTGGATATTAAGGACTTTCCAATATCGGCCGATAGAAGATTAGATAACAATGCAAACGGATTCGAAGTCCATGAGCATGAAAATCACCATGGTTCAGGCTAGGGGATTCGTGGACGATCCCATGACCAACTTCTTCAAGGCAAGGATGAGGGTCAACAACGTGGACTCGGACATCTTCGTCTATCCGGAGATGTATTGCAGCGGTTATGTGCCCGAGGTGAAGCGCATGCAGCCCGACAAGACCACGGACATGGTGGTGAACAACATGAAGACTATGGCCGGGAAGCGCAACTGCGGCATCGTGTTCGGTGCGCCAAGGATCATAGACGGCAAGCTGTACAATTGCGTTCTGTTCGCAGGTCCGGACGGGATAGTGACCCACAAGAAGACGGTGCCGACCACGGACGGCGTCTTCGACGAGACAGATATATTCGAATGGGGGGACGCCACGACCATGTTCGATTTCAGAGGCCTGAAGATCGGACTATGCACGGGCCAGGAGCTCTGCACCCATATCATACCCAGGCGCTATGCGGAGAACGGTGCTGACATCGTGATCGCCGTTGCCGCTTTCACCGAAGAGCAGATGGCGAGGACGGAGAAGATCGCCGTTGCCCGTGCCGTAGAGAACAAGATCTACGTGATGCTGGTGAATATGGTGGGAGAGGACCCGGGGAAGAAGATGGGCGGGAAGAGCATGTTCATAACCCCTGATGGGGAGATCGCCGAGAGGTTCAGCGATTCCACCGACCTGAGGGAGATCCGCCTCGAGGACAACTTCCTGGATGCGGTGGCGGGACGCAGCCCGATCCCGGAGCCGAAGCTCAGGAGTTAACGTCCCAGGTCCTTGTGGGCTCTGCCCAGCTGCCCTGCCGCCTGAGCGGCCAGAGTGGACAGCTCGCCTGCCAGCACCGTAGCCGCGATTATCTCGGCGAACTTCCTGGCCTTGCCGTCTCCTTTGCAGCCCATGATCTCCAGCGCCTCGGACTGGGCGGGGAGCCTTGTCCCGCCTCCGACGGTCCCGACCTCCACGGCGGGCATCCTTATCGCTATGTACAGGTTGCCGTCGACCTCCTCGCAGGTGGTCATGCAAAGGCTGGCCTCGACCACGTGGGCGGGGTCCTGCCCGGTGGCTATGTAAACGGCGGCAGCCATATTCGCGGCATGCGCGTTGAATCCCGTGCTGCCTGCCATCGCACTGCCGATCAGATTCTTCCTTATGTTCGTCTCCGCCACGGCGGCGGCCGTCGTGTGCAGTTTCGATTCAACGAGAGAACCGGGTATGGTCGCCTCTGCGAGTACCACTTTCCCCCGTCCGTTTATAGCGTTGATGGCGGCCGGCTTCTTGTCAGTGCACATGTTCCCGGATACTGAGACCATGACCGCTCCTGTCTCCTTCTCGATCAACCTGCACACCGCCTCTGTGGCTATCGTCGCCATGTTCATTCCCATGGCGTCACCTGTGTCGTATGAGAACCTGAGGAAAAGGTTCCTGCCGTTGGGGAACGGTTCTATCGTCAGGAGCCTGCCGTGCTTCGTGGTGGCGGAAACGGCCTCATCAACAGCCTCTGCGTTATCGCATATCCAATTGATGACCTTCACGGAATGGTCTATGCCCTCGGTCCTGAATACCGGGCCCCGGGTCATAGCGTCGGAGAGCACTTTGACTCTGGCTCCTCCGGATTCAGATATAACTGACATGCCCCTGGAGACGGAGGCGATAAGGGCGCCTTCCGTCGTGGCCATGGGAACTAAGAAGGGGCCTCCGGCATGATCGCCCCTGATAACAACGGGGCCTGCGAATCCCAGAGGGACCTGGGTCACACCGATCATGTTCTCTATGTTCTTGGAGGCCAGCTCCGGATCGAAGGTGTAATCCCCTATCGCTTCCAGCTTAGTCTCCGTGAGATCGGACACCGCTTTGCGCCTGTCATCCACATCAGCGCGGCTGCGCCCTCTGTTCTTCAGCCCCTTTCGGTCGACCATGCAATCTCATGTTGCGAAGCGTAAATATAGGTTGCCTTCGCGGGCTCAGAGCTTCTTCTGCAGCTTCCCGTCCTTCTTCTTGCGTACGACGGACGTTCCCTGCTTTGAAGCAAGGATCTTGGCGTACTCGTCCGCCTCCGCCTTGGTCTTGAAACGCTTTGTGGCTATGGGCGCACCTTCGGGCTTGACCTGCCACCCTCCGTCGGGATGGGTCGACACGACCTGCCTCCTCTTACGCGCGGTCCCGGATTCCTCTTTCTCGGCCGGCTTTTTATCGGTTTTTGGCTCTTCGTTTGCCATGTTATTTAAGTATGTCGATAAGAGCTTATTATGCTTCGCAAAGCTCCGTCTCACCGAGACTGTTCGGCGCAGGACCGGTCCCTGCCTTTCAGCAGCAGTATGTGGGCTGACACTGCCGCTCCCACGATAGGAAGCACTATCGCAACGATCCCGCCCCTCATCATCAGGGCGGAGACGATCAGCATAGACCACAGGAAGATGAGGGCGTACGCCTTCGTCCTGCGGGACACACCCTTCCCCTCCCTGTAGTTCTCTATGTATTCGCCGAAATAGCGGTTCCTTGTGAGCCACCCGTACATCCTCGGGCTGCTGGTGCCGAAGCACAGAGCCGCCACTATCACGAAGGGTGTGGTGGGGAGGATCGGCATTACCACGCCGATGCCCCCGATCACCATCGCGACAGAACCTGCCGCTACCAGCGCCGTGCGTTTGACCCTGTTCATACTGAGCTCGTCGCCTTCATGCGCTCCGCATGGCTGAGCCCGGAGAGGCGGATCACCTCATCCATGTTCAGGGACATGGCCTTGGCGATGCGCGTTCCGTAATCCTTGTCCGCGAGATAGCAGTGGGCAGCATGGCGGTACTTTATGTTCTCTGTCGCCGGCCCCATATTCCTTGCCGTGTTCTCTATCAGAAGGGCCTTTTTGTCCTCGGTGATAAGGCGGTACAGGTTCCCGGGCTGGTAGAAGCAGTCATCGGTGGGATCCTCCTTCGGCTCGTAGCGGTCCATATTCCCTTCCAACGGAAGCGATGGGTCCCTGTGCTCGGGCTGGCCCAGCCACTCGTCATAGCTGTTGGGGGTGTATGAGAGCACGGAACCGTAGTTACCGTCCACGCGCATCAGACCGTCGCGGTGGTATGCGTGGACCGGTACCTTGGGGGAGTTGACCGGTATAAGGTCGTGATTCACGCCGAGACGGTATCTCTGCGCATCCCCGTAGGAGAAGAGCCTTCCCTGGAGCAGCTTGTCAGGGGACAGGCCTATTCCCGGGACGAGGTTGGTCGGATTGAAAGCGGCCTGCTCTACCTGGGCGAAGTAATTGTCAGGATTGCGGTTCAGCTCCATAACGCCCACCTCGATGCGGGGGTACTCCTTGTAGCTCCACACCTTCGTTATGTCAAAGGGATTCTCCCTGTGGTTCCTGGCCTGCTCCTCAGTCATTATCTGGAAGTACAGGGTCCACTTGGGGAAGTCCCCGTTCTCGATCGCGTTGTAGAGGTCGTTCTGGTGGCTCTCCCTGTCCTTGCCGACTACGGCCTCGGCCTCCTGGTCCGTCAGGTTCCTTATCCCCTGCTGGGTCCTGAAGTGGAACTTGACCCACACGCGCTCCCCTTCTTCGTTGTAGAGGCTGAAGGTGTGGCTGCCAAAACCGTGCATATGACGGTAGCTTGCGGGGATCCCCCTGTCGGACATGACAATGGTGACCTGATGTAGGGCCTCCGGAAGAAGGGTCCAGAAGTCCCAGTTGTTCTGCGCGGAGCGCATATTGGTCCTGGGGTCCCTCTTTACTGCGTGATTCAGGTCCGGGAATCTCAGAGGGTCCCTGATGAAGAACACGGGGGTGTTGTTGCCGACCAGGTCCCAATTCCCTTCGTCTGTGTAGAACTTCACGGCGAATCCGCGTATATCCCTCTCAGCATCTGCGGCTCCCCTCTCCCCGGCAACGGTGGAGAACCTTACGAACACATCGGTCTTCTTCCCGATCTCGGAGAATACCTTCGCTTTCGTGTACTTCGTGACGTCATGCGTCACTGTGAATGTGCCGAACGCCCCCGAGCCCTTGGCGTGCATCCTTCTCTCGGGTATGACCTCCCGGTCGAAATGGGCCATCTTCTCCAGGAACCATGTGTCCTGAAGCATCATTGGGCCCCTGGACCCTGCGGTCAGAGAATTGTCGTTATCCGGGACCGGTGCTCCGTTCTTGCTTGTTAGGGGTCTCTTGCCATTCATGAATTCGGACCCCCTTATTTCTATATAAAACAAATTAATCAACGGCGTAGTGATGCAAAACTATAATCCGCGGACGCTGTATCCGGCAGCATGGCGGATGAGGCTTACGAGGCGATGTCCAAAGCCAGGCGGCAGAGGGACAGCGGAAACATCAAAGGTGCGGTGTCCACACTCGAGTCCTATCTGGAGAAGGACCCCCACAACACGAAGCCGCGCCTCCTGCTGGCGGAGATCCTTGTATACAGCTCCGACAGCAGATCGTACGGCATGATGCAGTTGGACGTCATACTGGATCTGGAACCGGACAATCACAATGCCAGAAAGGCCCTGGTCACGGTCCTGAAGGATAAGAGGAAGAACATCGGGGAATGCGACAGGCATTACCGCTACCTCATCGAGCACTGCCCAAGGGATGCGGACCTCATGAACAGCTACGCGATCTTCTGCAAACTCCAGCTGGTAGACTTCGACAGGGCCGAGGAGCATTATCTCAAGGCGATAGCCCTGGAGCCGAAGAACCCCGATTACAGGATGAACTACGCGTATCTTCTTGCCGGGGACATGGACCGGCCCGCGGATGCGAAAGAGCAGCTGGAGACCATACTCTCCTACGACCCTGCGGATGCCAAGGCCGAAAGGGCGCTGATACAGCTCATGGAGAGGCGCTTCAACCCTGACGGGACGCCGAAGAAGAAACGCAGGTTCTTCAAAAGGAGATGATCTCTGTGCACTGGCCTGCATTTAACGCTGTAAATAAATAATAGCGAAGGGCATTCGGAGACAGGTGAATCAGATGACTGCCAATCAGCTTAAGGGAAGCAAGACGGAGAAGAACCTCATGGAGGCATTCTCCGGAGAGAGTCAGGCCAGGACGAAATATACATACTACGCCTCTCAGGCCAAGAAGGAAGGCTACGAGCAGATCTCAGAGATTTTCATGGAGACTGCCGAGAACGAGAAGGAGCACGCCAAGCTCTGGTTCAAGGAGCTCCACGGCGGAAGTGTCCCTATGACCATCCAGAACCTGAAGGATGCGGCGGCCGGAGAGAACTACGAATGGACGACCATGTATGCGGATTTCGCTAAAGTCGCCAGGGAAGAGGGCTTCGTCGAGATCGCCAGGGCCTTCGAGAGCGTCGGCGGCATCGAGAAATTGCACGAGGAGAGATACCTGAAGCTCCTCAGCAACATCGAGAACGGGCTCGTTTTCGAGAGGGATGAGGTCGTCATGTGGAAGTGCCGCAACTGCGGGTACATACATGTGGCCAAGAAGGCCCCGAAGGAGTGCCCTGCCTGCAAGCACCCTCAGGCGTACTTCGAGATCAGGGCTCAGAACTGGTGAAACCCATTTCCCACCTCATGGTGGGACCTATTCTCTTTTTATCCTGCGTAAGCTTACGCTCTAATCATGAAAACCATCGACGTGCCCGAAGTTGAAGCGAAGTTCGCCTACCTGGACCCCGAAGAGATGCGCTGCATGATCAACAACCTCATATGCCGTGACGGCGACTGCCGCAGGTGCAGCTTCGTGTCCGACGGATCCCTTACATACCTCACGGATGCCATATGCAACGAGCTCGAGATCATAAGGTACCTCCTGGGTGAGGATTTCGATGATGAGGGCGAGGAGTCTTCCTGCGGATGCGGCTGCGGATGCGGCAGCGAAGACGAAAAGGACTGATCACTTCAGCCTTATTGTCTCCAAATTCAACGGGGCCTTCGTCTCTATCCTGTATTTCTGATACAGGGAAGAGGCGAGGTCCGTACATTTTCTGTCCTCCCCGTGCCCGATTATGACCTTTGTGGGCCTGGGCTCCATGGTGGATATGTATTTCATGAGCTGCCTGCGGTCCGAGTGGCCCGAGAAACCGTCAACGGTCTCGATGTTCATCTTGACATCCAGCTTTATGTTCTTGCCCCTGTCGTGCACGGTGATGTCCTTCCTGCCGCGCTGGATCGTCCTTCCCGTGGAACCCTCGCTCTGATATCCGACGAACAAGAGCCAGTTAAGCGAATTGTCCGCCCATTCCTTGAAGTATTCCATGACCGGCCCGCCGGTCATCATACCGCTGGTCGCGAGCACAATGCACGGATCAGGGGAGTGGCATATCTCCTCCCTCATGGCGGAGGTCTCCACCCTGCGGAATATCGGCGAGAGGAAGGGGTTCTCGTTCTGCTGGAATATCTGTGTCTTCAGGCTGCTGTTCAGGAACTCAGGGTAGGCCGTGTGTATGGCCGTGGCCTCCCATATCATTCCGTCCAGATAGACCGGCATCTGGGGCAGCCTTCCGGTGCGCATCATCTCCTCGATCACGAGCATCACCTCCTGGGACCTTCCCACGGCGAAGACAGGGATCAGGACCTTACCGCCCTTCTCCGTGGCCTGCTGCAGAAGATCGTGCATCTCCTGGGATGCCTCCATACGGCTGGGCTGGTTATCCTTCGCCCCTCCGTACGTGGATTCGATCACCAGGGATTCGAGGCGTATGAACTTATTGACCGCGGGGTTGAAGAGCCAGGTCTTCTCGAATTTGTTGTCCCCAGAGAATGCGACGTTGTGGAATCCGTTGCCTATGTTGAAGTGCGCTATCGCTGACCCCAATATGTGCCCGGCATTGTGGAAAGTGAGCCTCACATCCGGGGATATATCTGTGGTCTTGTCGTAATTTATCGGTATGACGTGCAGTATCTCGTTCCTGACGTGGGACGCCTCATAGGGCGCCTTCCTCGCCTCCCCGTACACCAGCTTGATGAAGTCCAGCTGGAGCATGGCCATCAGGTCCCGGGTGGGGGGTGTGCAGTACACAGGCCCGTCATACCCGTACTTGAAAAGCACGGGGAGGATGCCGCAGTGGTCCATGTGGGCATGGGTTATCACCACTGCGTCAATCTCACTGAGAGGCTGCATCTCAGGGACGTTGAAGTAAGGGAATCCGTCGCTGGACGGGTCCAATCCGCAGTCAATGAGTATCCTGCTCTCCTTGGTCTGCAGCAACGTCGCAGACCTGCCCACTTGCCTGAATCCCCCGAGGGCCGTCATCCTGACGAACTGCTCCCCGGACTCCAGGGTGGGTCTCGATATCTTGCGCCCTATGCGCCTGAGTATCTCGGTCCTCTCTTCCCTGTTGTGCCTCAGATAGCCTCTTACGTCCGAGATCGTCTTCGAGTTTATGGGAGGGGCTCTGACAGGCTTTATGTTCCATCCTGTGTCGGCCCTGATCTCATTGAGCAGCTGTCCCCCCTTGCCCACTATGACATGGGGATTGATGGCCTCCACCATTACCACTCCGGTATCGTAATCAAAGAACATGTCTGTTATATTGGCATCCGCCGGGGACATCTCCTTTATCCTGGCCTCCACATCGTCGGAATCACCTAGGGACTTGGGGTCTGGCCTTATGTCGAATCTCTTCCTAAGCTGGTTGGCCAGCTGCTTGGTTATATTGGCATCCTCGGAGAACTTCTCAAAATCCTTGGAATATATGACGACTATCGGCCCCTCGAACTCGATGCCCGATATGTCTATGTCTGCTGGCACTATTTTGCGTATCTCCTCACGTAGCGTGTCGAAGAGTCTGTCCGTATTCATCTCGAACCCTGTCTATAATGTATGGAATTTGTTTGGTAAAGGTGTTTGATGAAGCTTTTCAGTTGGGATATCTGAACCCGAGCTCTGCGGCACGCGTCCTTATAGCCTCCTCGGGCATGGACTCGAAACCGTCCGGCCCGATGAAGGATATGAGCATGCCGTCCCCGGATGCGGAATCCCTTCTTATGGAGGAGTTCAGAGCGGCTATGGCGATATCTATGCCTTCCTCGCGCGTCATGCCCTCCTTGTACTTCTCCTCGATGACTCCCATGGCGAAGGAGGATCCGGACCCTACGGACATGTAGTTGTCCTCTATGTGCCCTCCGGCACCGTCGATGCTGAATACATGACCTCCCGTCTTGTCGTACCCTCCGACTATCAGGCCAACGTAGAATCCCTGGCGTATGATGTTCGCTACCAGGGTCGATGCGGCCTTGACGGACATGGGCTCCCCTCTCTTCATGCTGTAGAGGGCTACTTCCGACTGGGCGTACCTGACCATGAGCTGGGCGTCTCCCACCAGGCCTGCGATCGTCATGCCTATGTTGTCTGCGATCTTGTAGACCTTCTGAACATTGGAGTGGGCTATTATGTGGCCCATCGTGGCCCTGCGTTCAGATGCCATGATGACCCCGTCCTTGCATTTCAGGCCGATCGTCGTCGTCCCGGTCTTTAAAGCGTCTTCAGCCATATGATATACCTTCCAGAAATCTGACTCCCTCAAAAGGCAGCTGTCATTCGACTTCTGCGGACAGCCTCATGCCTTTATGGCTTATAACCTTTTTCTTCCAGATTGCTATGCTCTGCCTCTTCTCGGATAGTATAGCCAGGTTATGACTGCGCCGATAAGTGCCAGCGCAGCGGTTACAAGGAATGTGTAACGGCTTGCGCTTACGAATTCAGGATATGTCGAAGGCACCAGATTGTCGGTGCTGCCCATGAAGATTGATATCATGAACATGGCTATTCCCAGGGCAACCATCATCCCGGACTGCCTCATTATAGCTATCACGGAAGCGGAAGCGCTGCTCTCCTCCCTTCTGCACAGTCCCATCATCACGTTGGTGTTGGGTGCCCCGAAGAGTCCATGGCAGATCCCTGTGAATATGAGCGCGATCATGACCACGAACAGAGGGGTCCCAATATCCAGGGTCGACAGCGTCAGCAGACCGAGGAATGCGGCGAGCATGCCGGCGGTAGGCAGTATGCGCCAATCCAGCCTGTCGCTGTATCTTCCCGCGAAGGGGGAGATCAGCACCTGGAATAAGGGCTGTATCAGCATGACCATGCCGGCCTCCGAGGCGGTCAGGGCGCCCACGCTCTGAAGGTACAGACTGACCATCATCACCACGGAATTGGCTGCGGCATAATTGAGGAAAAGCGATACGGAGGCCGATTTGTAGCCCTTATTGGAGAACATCGTAAGTCTGAGCGCCGGGAACTTCTCTGTCTTCTCTATGCGCACGAAGACCGGAAGAAGGGAAAGACCCACGGCGATAAGCACCGCACTGGTCAGGGACGGCAGTGTGAAGACCCCGTACATTATTAGCGCGATTGAGGCCCCATAGACAACAGACCCCTTGTAGTCGAAGGGCTCCCCCTCGGATGCGGGGGCCCCCTCCCTGAAATTGGCGAGCATGAGCATTGCCGCAAGTGCCAGCGGTGTGATTATGTAGAACGTGCTTCTCCATCCGAGTGCATCGGTGAGGATCCCGCCCAGCATCGGTCCCGTAAGTGCGCCCAGATAGACGAACATCGTGCTCAGGCCAAAGGCTGTGCCCCTGTTGCCGGGAGGGTACACATCCGTCAGCAGGGAGACGCTGGCCGTAAGTATGAATGAGGTCCCTATGCCCATGGCGGACCTGAACACCAGCAGGGATGCGAAATCCCAAGAGACCGAAGCCAGCAGAGAGAAGACCACGATTATGAACAGACCGACGTAGACGACCTTCTTCTTACCGCATATCTCAGACAGCCTGGCCGCAGGCACCAGGAATATGACTGAGGTCACGAAGAACGTGGTAACGATCAGGCTCATGCTGTGGGCCCCTACATTGAGATCGTTGCCCATTGATACAAGTGCCAGACTGACCATCATCCCCATCGCTGGCGATATGAATGCCATTATGCACGCAGCAGCCAACACCCTGCGCCTGACGTTCACGGGATGGTCCTGATATTCCATTGACGGCCAATCATGCATCCCCGATATATTTCTGTTTTCAGAGCCCTTAAAATATACGCTCACTCATGTTGAAACGAGGAGGGTAGTGCGTAAGTCCATTCCTCGGGCATGCATAGATACCTAATCCTATGCACCTCAACTGCAAGAACAGGATGGCCGCGCGTCAAGGCTTCAGCCCTTGCCCCCTCACTTCTCCCCGCTACCGTATTCCAGGTATCCGTAAAGGAGAACGGACAGACCCGTTCCTCCCGCCGCTCCCGTGACCGCCAGGGACAATATGAAGGCTGTCCCCAAGAATGCCTGCACCGCCCAATCGGCAGCGGCGGTCGCTATGAGAATGGATCCCGCGATCATGGCGCGCTTTGCGCTCAAGCCCTTATGCAAAATTGCCGCCAAAGCTCCCAGCACTGCACCCATGATCGCAAACGTGCATCTGGCACATAGGGGCATCTGCGATCCGTTCAATATCAGGGACCTGCCCTCCTGCTGATGGCACACCATATCCCCGAAGGCATACAGCACATCCGGGAAGAAGATGCTCCAACGCCGATCGGTTATCCCTATAGATCCGCCGAGACCGGCATATGCGCCGTACGGAGCGCTGAAGGGCGCCGCGAACATCAGCACCGTCAATGCCGCCGCAGATATGAGTACCGCGGAGAGGATGGTCTCGGTCTTCACACTCTCTGATTCCCCGGAGGATATAATTCTGTTTCCTCACACCGACATCTGCGACAGAACGTAGAATATCGTTAACGAGATCGGAACCATCAGGCCGAACCTGAACACCGTGTCGGGGCCGCCTCTGGATGTCAGAGCAGGCGTCAGGACGGATATGAGGGCAGCAAGCATTACCAGGTATATCGGCAGGATACCGGCGATCCCGGACATTCCTGAGGAGCCCGTCATCTCAGATATGGGCGCAAGCATCATCATGCTCATCCCAAGTATCAGAGGAGCGAACACAGACGCTGTCCCGGTCATCATGTCCAGGGTGCTCTTGAGCTTGTTCTCTATCCCGTTCCTTATTCCTTCCTGGTCCTGCAGCTGGTGAGCCACGCTCACCGCAAGTCTTCCTGATTCCCGCAGGTCCTTCTCGGACGCCCTTTGCACATCTGCGTATTTGGAGGCCAGGAAAGGAGATACTGAAGAGAGGGCCATTGATATGGCGGATGCTGTATCTCCTCTGCACAGTACCATCTCTCTTGACAGGGATCCCGCGATCCTTGCGCAGTCCTTCCTGGCACTCAACGATCCCACAAGCGCGCTCTCATAATTCTCGCCGGATATCAGCCTGTTCCCGAGATCGAAGAGAGCATCCCTCAGAGATGCCTCGGACCTCTTCCTTTTGGTCTCTGCGGCCACTTTAGGGTAGACCGCAGCCGCTGTAAGCGCACCGGCCAGCCCGAAGGGGAATGTGATGCATTCCGTGATCCCCATGCCGGACTCCATGCAGACGAGGACTAAAGGCACAGCTGCCATCATCGTAATGGTATATTTCCAAGGCTTCCCCGAAGCGTTCCCGGCGAAGGGGTTCCTGCTCCTTATCGACATAACGGCAAAGGCCACCAGTGCCGGGATCAGGATCAGGGTTATGAATGCCACAGATGTCGGATCCAAGGCCATTCCGCTGCCCATGCCCATTATCGGCATTATCGAGACAAGGATCATGGGCAGCATTATCCCGAGACCGAATATCAGCATGCACGGAGTGCTCAGCTTCGAGCTGTAGGATTCCCCCATCAGCCTGAGACCGGTAAGGACGGTCTCCTCCGCATCCCCGATCATCTCCGATCTTCTTACACCGTCGGATGTGTCGGCGGCGGTTATCAGCATATGCACGGCTCTCCTGAAGGGCGAGAGCTGGGACGGCAGCGATGACAGAAGATCGAGAAGGCCCTGGTTTATGCCGTCCGTTCTCCTGCAGTCCGCATCGCGGACTATCCCGGCGAAGAGGGAAGCGATGTTCTTGGGCCCGTTGGCGGCCACATCCCTTACGGCCGAGTCCAGGGAACCGTTGGATCTCAGCGAGACCGACATCATGCCGATCACTGTGGGTGCCTCGTTCAGCATAACCTCGGGGCTGCATGCGGTCTTATGCTCCGACATCGACACGTAAACGGCGACAGGTAGCAGTATAAGGGCCGGGATCGCACTGAGAAGAGTTGTAAGGCCCCAGATGTCGGTCAGGATCATACCCGCAGCGACGGAGAGCACCCCCGCTATCACGGAGAACTGCTCTCTCGCGTTCATTCCCCCTCACCCCCGAATCTTGCGAAGCGGAGCCGGAAAGCCCCCATTATATCGTCGTAGGAGGTGACCCCGGAGGACAGATGCTTGGACAGGAAATCATTGGCCATCACTATCCACTCCGGCCCGAGGAATCCGCCCCCGTGCCTCTTGGACATCTCAGAGAGGAACTCCCTCATGGCCGCCCTCACCGAGATCTCCTCCAGCATCTCCGCCTCGGTTATCCCTATCTCCGACATTATCCTGCGGATCGCACCGGACGATGTGAGGGCGGCCGCAGATGACAGATCGATGAACTCTCCCGGCCTGGACCCTGTGGACACAGCCTCCGAGAGCCTCCTGACCTGTCTCTCCTCGCCTCTTCCTCTGAAGGAGCCCATGGTCACCAGGAAGTCCGTGGCCATGAACGCCTCAGGGGATATCCCCATGTCGTGGACCACTCTGTCGTAAACGGATCTTGCAGAGTCACCGTGTATCGTCCCCAGAATGGAACTGCCGGCACGACCCGTCCTCATGCTCTGGTAGAGGGTCCTTGCCTCGTCCCCCCTCACCTCTCCGAGCACTATGGCCGACTCCCCTAGCCTGAGCGACACCCTGAGCGCTTCATCCGCCCTCCTCTTGGCGTCCCCTTCCATGCGGTCATCGATGAGCATTGACTGCACCTTGTATCCCATGGACCTCATCCTCTCCCCCGGCAACTCCATGGTATCCTCTATCGTCAGTATCCTCTGGGATACCGGGAACTCGAAGAGCAGGGCCGACAGGAGGGAGCTCTTGCCAGAGCCCCTGGCGCCGCAGATGAGGAAGGTGGACCGGTTCTCCACCAAGAATGAGAGAAGACCGGCCGTGTACGGATCGATGGACCCGTTGGCTATGAGCCGGGTAGTGGTCCACGGCATCCGGGAGTGCTTCCTTATCGCCACGGAGTCGCCGTTTGGACTGAGCGGATACCCCACGACGGTGGCTCTTGCGCTGCCGCCGTCCATGTCCGTCTCCAATATAGGATTCGTCTCGCAGTAGAGCAGGCCACTCTCCCTCTTCAGCACGTTTATGAGATTCCTTATCTCCTTGGGCTCCGCCACAAGGTTGGTCCTGCATCTGACGTGGGAATTGAGCCCGCTGACTTGATTCAGTGTTATGTGGATCCTGTTGTTCTCGCAGGGTGCATCGATATAGATGTCCTCTATGCGGGGGTCCCGCATCAGAACGTCGAATATCCCCAGACCCAGCGTATGCCTGTGTACCGTCTCGCAGAGATCGGATATCATTATCCCAGATACGTCTCCTTTGGCATTCTCGAACCTCTTCCTAAGGAACTCCCCGGCCAGGTACATGACGGTCTGCCTGTCCATGCTGCCACCTTTCTTCCGGTACGTGTCGCGAACGTGATCTATGGCTGCGGATACGGAATCCCCTATCTCGCCATGATACGAATACTCGTCCGGTATCATGTTGTACTCTATCTCTCCGTCCTCAGTCCTCACCAATGTAACCCTGCCGTCCGGCAGGCCGTAGGTCTCCAGGACCTCCGTATCGGATATATCTCCGACGGCCCATGTGTCCGCATAGGCGGGCTTCCTTCTCACGCAGCGCCTGCCTATCTTGGCCAGGCTCTCGGATACTGTAGGGGTCTGAGAACTCCTCTCCACACAATCCGGTCTATTAGGGGCATCCTCCGGGAACTCGGATCCGCTGACTGGGAATTCGTCATACGCCAATATGTCCCCGCAGGCCTTCTCGTCCATGATGCGGGCCATCCTCAGACCCCCACCACTCTGTATGCGGATTTGACTATGTCATCCGAGACCTCTTTCAGCATCGCTTCGATCTTATCAATGGCTTTGTGTGTACGTATATTGCAGGCGGCGCATCTGTCGTCATCCAAAGATGAGGAGTCCAGGATCTTCCGGGCAGGGTCCACGTCCATTTCCGGGAAATCCGCCCAGATGTCCTTCATCAGGTTGTCCATGGAGCTCGGGCACGTCAGGCATCTGCCGCCTCCGTTGCAGAATGCATCCTTGGCAACAAGATCGATCCTCGACAGATCATTCAATATCCTGACCGCATCGCCGGAGTACTCCTTGTCCATACCTCTGTGGAGGACTATCCTCTCCGGCTCGCCGGATCCGATGACCCGGGCCCTCATGCACCGCAGGCACATGTCGCACCCATAGTCCGATTCTCCGTCGCAGTCATCGCACTCTATCCTCAGAACGTCTGATGCCTTCTTCTCCTCGGTCCTCCTGCGGAAGCCGAACATAGATTTGAGATTCATGAGAGAAAGAGCCCTTTTGAGGTTCTATTAAAAAGAAACCGTACAGTTAGTCAGGAAGCCTTAATTACAGGTGCACTGAATAGAAGCGCATGGAAATTCTTGCACCTGCGGGATCGCCCGAGGGATTGGTAGCGGCAATAAAAGGCGGATGCGATGCCGTCTACATGGGAGGGCCCAGCTTCGGGGCCAGAGCCTCCGCCAAGAATTTCACCGATACGGAGATGGAAGGTGCCGTGGATTACGCCCACAGGCACGGTGTCAAGATTAACGTAACTGTCAACACAATAATCAAGAACTCCGAGATGGGTACCGCGGTCTCATATGTGCAATTCCTCAAGGACATCGGCGCAGACGCTGTGATAATCCAGGATCTGGGTCTTTTGAATTCCATCAGACATATACCGATAGCGAAGCACGCCTCCACCCAGATGGGCATACATTCCAAAGAGGGGCTTCAGTGGTGCGCCGACAACGGCATAAGCCGTGCCATACTCGCAAGGGAGCTCACCCTGGAGGAGATAGAGGGGATCGTCAAGGACTCGCCTGTGGAGACCGAGGTGTTCATACAGGGCGCCATGTGCTATTCTATGTCGGGGGGATGCCTGTTCTCGAGCATCGTCGGCGGCAGGAGCGGCAACCGGGGGGAGTGTGCCCAGCCCTGCAGGAAGAAGTACCGCCTGCCGGAGGGCGACGGGTATTTCCTGAGCAACGCCGACATCTACGGGATGGATGCCATGGAAAGACTGCGCGATGCGGGCGTGGCATCTCTGAAGATAGAGGGGCGCATGAGGAGCCCGGCCTATGCCTACCTTTCCTCCAAAGCGTACTCCCTGGCTAACAAGGGGATGACTGGCAAGGATCTGGATGATACCGTGTCCCTTCTCAAGACGGTATTCAACAGGGGATTCTGCCAGGGATATCTCGGAGGTGCGGATTCCCTGGTGCAGTCCTCTTACCCTGACAACAGGGGTCTTTTCATGGGCTCCTTCGAAGTGAAGAATAAGAAATTCTCGATAAAGGGCACCGATATCAATTTCAAGGACGGGATATCCCTGTTCAAGTCCGATACAAAAGTGGGAGGCTTCAAGGTGGCCGACCAAAATTGGGCCGTAGCCCCCTTCGCCATACCGGACGGCGTCTACGATGTATACCGCACCTACGATCCCCGGCTGGATGAGATAAAGAACCTGATCGGCAGGGCCCCCAAGCTCTCTGGCGGCAAGGTCAGAAGAAATGTGCCAGAGCTCGTAATGCAAAAAGCAGAGCGTCTTACAAAGAGGGCAGACATCTCCGTTTACGTATCTTCTATGAAGGTTCTGGATGCTGTTCTTCCCTATGCGGACAGGATATACTACGACGGCGAAGGGATACAGGAAGCCGAGTCTGCGTGCAAGAAGGCGGGCAAGGAGTTCGTAAGGGTCCTTCCCCGCTTCGAGCCATTCAAATCCGACACCGGCGAATATCCTGTGATGGTGCACAACCCCGGACAGATCCAGGCGTACAAAGGAAGGAAGATCTATGGGAGCTACACCCTGAACATGTTCAACTCCGCTTTCCCGAACTTCCTTCATCAGACGACTATGTCTGTGGAGATGACCCGCAGCGAGATCAGAGAGACCGCCCTATACTATCCCGGGAGGGTGGAGCAGATGGTTTTCGGGAGAACGGAGCTCATGTTCACCAGGGACCCCCATCTGGCACAATGCGTCCTCAGGGATGAGCGGGAATACGAGTTCCCCGTGTACAGGGACGGGGTCGGAGCCAGGATACTCAACTCCTCGGACACGATGCTCCTGGACCGCGTGGGAGAACTGGAGCGCTACGGGATAGATTCCCTGGGAATAGACCTCAGGAAAAGGCCTGTGAGACTGGCATCCGAGGTCGCTTCCGCATTCCACAGAAGGGATACGGGGAGAACGGAGGAGATAAGACGCCTCTGCGGCGGGACCCTCAACACGGGGCACTATCTCCGCGGGGTGTAACCTCTAACTGTAGCTCTTTTCTTTAATACCCTTTCGGCGGCGTCTTAAATGCTATGAGAATGGGCAAGAACGCCGAGGGCGGCTTCATGGAGGCCGTCGCGGCGATGATGGTCGTGACAGTGGCACTGTCCGTATTCCTCGGCGCCCTGGCCGTGGCCGGGTCCCAGGAGCAGGCGGTGCCTGATATATGCACCGATTATCTGAAGAATCTGTCAGTTTCCGACGGCGCGGTTGTGGGTGAGGTGACCTATGAGATGGAAGCGCAAAAGGACTTCGCGGGCCTCTCGTGCATAAGGCTCAGGGCCCACGTCGCCGGAGGGTCCGAAGTATACGAGAGAACTGCAGGCTCTCCCACTGAGGGGGACGTACTTTGCGAAACCGGCAGCATACTGCTTAAGGACGACAGGGGCAGAAGCGTGCCAGTGGTCTATGAGGTGGCCGTATGGCTCTGATCAGGAACAAGAGCGGGATGCTGTCCTCCTTGGATGCGATGGTTTTCCTTTCTGTCATGATCCTGGTGTCCGCAGGTCTGTTCGCGTACGCATCCTTCGAAGAGCCGGAGACGATGACCTCGAAGGAGGTTACAGAAAGCTTCTTCGCCGCAGAGCTCAGGGTCTCGGACCTGTACCCTACGACGGACGCTCACACGGCGCCGGTATCCGATCTTATGGCTGCATGCATAAATTCCGGGAATGTGACCAAAGCCAAAGAGTATACGGAAAGGGTCATGAGGGACCTGATACCTGGTTACAGGTCCTTCTTCGTCGAGATGGAATTCGGCGGCATGATCATGACAGCGGGTGAGGGGGGCGGCCGAGTGTCGTCATACTATGAGACAGAGTACTCAACGGCCGGTGGGCCTCTCAAGGTCGTCGTCTGCATATATTAGGCGCCGAACTTCTCGGACCTGTTGGCAAGATCCATGCATATGGGCAACAGGTCATGCCCCCTGATGCGTCCGAGACGGCCTTTCGCACAGCCGTACTCGCTGTACTCCTCCGCATCGTCCTGGATCATGCCGTCTGTATAGATGGTGAGAGGCACCGGGTCCCCAGTGTGGTCGCCTGTGGTGGACGGTGTGCTGTGGTCTGCCGTGAAGACCACGACCATGTCCTCGGGCATATTCTCCCTCAGGTATTTCGCCGCGACATCCGCCTTCCGGATGACCTCCATCTTCTTCGCATACATCATATCATGGCCGCAGACGTCCGGGGCCTTGAAATTCATAAGAACGAAATCGTAATGCTCCAGGGTCTCCAGGGCGATCCGGGTCTTGAGTATCATGTCTGTATCGGACCCGCCGGTGCATGCCGGAGGGAGGTCTATCACATCCAGGCCGCAGACACCGCATATGCCCTTGATCATGCCGACACCGGCCACACAGGCTGCGGACATGCCGTTCACCTGGGGGAATGGGTCTATGTCGGGGAAGGAACCCGCACCTCTCGGCAGTAGTATGTTCGCCTCCGGGAGCCCGGCCTCTCTCCTCTTCCTGTTCACCGGATGATCCTTCATCCTCTCATACGATATCCTGACGAACTCGTTCACCACTTCCGCGGTGAGGGCCGCCTCGGGCACCAGCGGTTTCGATTCCAATACCTTTGCGGTATCGTGGGGGTCTGCGTCAGTAACAAGGGAACTCAGCCCGAGGCCCCTGAGCAGCAGTGCCGCCCTGTGCTCCGTCCCCTCTCTGACCGTGACCTCCACCCCCTTGATCATTATACCAGACAGGGATCTCACAAGCTCGGTCGTATCCGGTGCCTTTATGCGCCCGGCCCTGCGGTCCAGGATGTTAAGGTCGCTGTCAACGGTTCCGAAGTTGCATCTGAATGCGACGTCGCCCTTCCTGCCGATCAGCCCTATCCCGGCGGCCTCGAAGGGCCCGCGTCCGGTGTAGACTTCTTTGGCATTGTATCCAAGAAGAGAGAGGTGGGCGGTGTCGCTCCCCGGCCTTATGCCCGGGGATATCACATCCATGATGCCCGAGTTGCCCTTCGACACGAACCAATCGATATTCGGCGTGTCGACTGCCTGCAGCGGGGTCTTCCCGCCCAGCTCCGGGCATGCCCTGTCCCCCATCCCGTCCATTATGATGAACAATATCCTCTTCTTGGAAACGGCCATCTTCAGTTCCCCAGCTTCTTCAGGACCCAGGCCATGTTCTTGCCCAGGTTGTGCATGGTGCGCACTCCCTCCTCATCGCTCTCGTAATCCCCCGGAAGACGTGCCAGGCTCATATTCCAATACGAAGAGCTCACGACTACCATCTCGTTGATCATGAAGAAGTGGTTGATGCTGTCCAGCGTGTGCGTGGACCCTGCGCGTCTGGCGGGCGACACGGATGCGCCCACCTTCCTCCAGAGGCGATTCCCGGCACCGCCGTTCATGTAACCCACTCTGTCGATGAGGGCCTTCGCTTCCGTCGTAAGATCGGAGTAGAATGTGGGGGATCCGATTATTATTCCGTCCGCGGAGGTCATCTTCTCCGCGAACTCGTTCATGCCGTCGTCCGGAAGAGAGCATCTTAGATTCTTGTCCCTCTTGCACGTGCCGCAGGCTGTGCAACCCTGGAGCAGTCTTCCCCCTACTTGGATGAACTCTGTCTCTATTCCTTCCGCCTCCAATACTTCCAGAACGGCCCTTAGCATGCGGGCCGTGTTCCCGTCCTTATGTGGACTGCAGTTGAATGCCACTACTTTCATATCTTCCACCTCATGCGTCCGGCCACAGCTCGTGGGCCATCTCTCTGAGCTTGAACTTCATGATCTTCCCGCTGGCTGTCATCGGGAACTCGTCCAGGAACGCGACGTACTTGGGTGTCTTGTACCATGCTATCTTCCCTTTGCAGAAGTCCATGACGTCCTGCTCGGTCATATCGACGCCTTCCTTCTTTATAATGAACGCCCCCGGCTGCTCCCCGTACTTCACGCTGGGCACGCCGACGACCTGTACGTCCCTGATGCCAGGCATGTTGTAGAGGTAATCCTCGACCTCCTTGGGGGATATATTCTCCCCGCCGCGGATTATCATGTCCTTTATCCTTCCGGTGACCTTGAAATATCCTTCCTCGTCCTTTAGGCCTAGGTCCCCGGAGTGGAGCCAGCCTTCCTTGTCTATTGCCTTCGCCGTCTCCTCGGGCATCTTGTAGTATCCCTTCATCACATTGTAGCCGCGGCAGCAGAACTCCCCCACCTCGTTCACGGCGCATATCTCGTTGGTCTCGGGATTGAGTATTGCCGTCTCTATGCCCTGGAGGGTCTTGCCTACCGTGCTGCATTTTCTCTCCAATGAAGGCTCGTCGTACCTTGTCTGGGTCATTCCCGGGGAGGACTCCGTAAGGCCGTAGACGATGGTTATCTCGCTCATGTTGAGCTTCTCCACGACCTCCTCCATTGTCTTGATAGGGCACGGGGACCCGGCCATTATGCCTGTCCTTAGGCTGGAGAAATCGAACTTAGGGAAGAGCTTGTGGTTCATCACCATTATAAACATGGTAGGGACGCCGTAGAGCGACGTGCACCTCTCAGCTTCCACTGAGTTCATCACCATGATCGGGTCGAAGGTCTCGCAAACCACCATCGTAGAGCAGTGGTTGATACATGCCATTACACCCAGGACGCATCCGAAGCAATGGAACAGGGGAACCGGGATACAGACCCTGTCCTCCGGCCCGTAGTTCATGTTCGCGCCGATCCAATAGCCGTCATTGGCTATATTGAAATGAGAGAGCATCACGCCCTTCGGGAAGCCCGTGGTCCCGGAGGTGTACTGCATCATGGTGACATCGTGGACGTTCACGGAGTCCTTCCTCTCCTCGTACTCCCCGTCGGTCGTCTGCGCGGCCATGGATTTTACCTCAGCCATAGAGTACATCCCGCGGCGCTTCTCCGGCCCCATGAAGATGACCCTTTTCAGATGAGGATATTTCTCGCTGTGGAAGGAATCCCTAGGCTGGGTCCTCAGCTCCGGGACGAGTTCGTACACTATGCCTACGTAATCGGAGTGCTTCACACCGTCTATGAGTATCAGGTTCTCCATGTCCGATTGCTTCAGGACGTAGTCCAGTTCCTTGGACTGGTAATTGGTGTTGATCGTCAGGAATATGGTCCCGATCCGGGCGGATGCGAACATCAGAACGATCCAGTCCGGCACGTTGGTGGCCCAGACCGCGATCTTCTCCCCTTTCTTGACTCCCATGGCCATCAGGCCCTTGGCGACCCTGTCGACCTCTTGGCCGAACTCCCTCCACGAGAGGCGGAAGTCCCTGTCCGCGTAGACCAGGGCATCGTTGTCGGGGTGAGTGGCTATGCACTTATCGAGAAGATCGCCCAATCTCTCGTCAGTAGTTATCTCCTTGCGGGGAATGCAGACCAAATGCTCACCTCAGTCCGGTGCGTAGAGCACGGCGAATATCTCCGCCGGGCCGTCGACTGCCCCTATGAAATGCGGAACCACTGAATTGTAGTATGCGGTGTCGCCCTTCGAAAGGATGTGATCCTCCTTGCCGTATCTGACCAGCACCTTCCCGGAGACGATGATTATGAACTCCTCGCCCTCATGGGACGACAGCTCCTTCACCTCGTCCACCCCGATCTTGATGAAGAGGGGCTCCATATGCCTGTCAGTCTTGCCTTTACCCAGGGGGAAATAGCGATAGTGGCCCTCGGCTCCCCTGTGGGAGGAGGTCTCCTCGGCTCTGGCATCATGCTTCACTATGACCGGGTCCTTGATGTACTGATCATCCATGAACGTGCCTACCCTCTGACCTAGGGCGCGGGACAGTTTGATTATGGATCCGAGGGGCGGGTATACCTTCCCTTCCTCGACGTCCCGGATAAACTTGGCGCTTAGACCAGTGTTCGCCGCGAGCTGCTCCTGGGTGAGGACCAGGCCTTCCCTGTATTTTCTGACTCTTGAACCAAGCTTATCCGTGTTAGCCATATGAAATCTCCGTTTTTGCATCGTGGAATTATGGTTTTAAGATAAAAGATTAGCCACTCGCGCATGCTTGCGGTAATAAAGAAAAGAGAGAGGGGCATCGCCCCTCCGTTTCAGTACCGGTAGGACTCCGCAGCCTCTCTCAGGGCGATTATATTCTCTAGAGGAGTCTCGATGGGCGTCTCGCATCCCGAGCCAAGCATGAACTTCCCGCCGGAGGCGGCCGCCTTCATTATCCTGTCGGAGTCCGCCTTTATGGATGCGGGGGTGCCATTCCACATCAGGGCCACTGGGTTCACGTTACCTATGAGGGTGCATCTGCCGTCCAACTCCTCCTTGGCCCTGCCCATGTCCACCATGAAGTCGACGCTAAACCCGTCGATCCCCGTCTCCGGGACCTCTTGGATGATCGTGTGGCTGTTACCGCAGATGTGCATCAGGGAGTACATGTCCTTGGAATGGACCATGTCCGCGATCCTCTTCGTCCCGGCGCACACGTACTCCATGTAATCCGGCCCGCTGATCAGGTCCCCGGACGCGGAGGGGTCAGCCATTATAAAGAAGTCGCCGCCCATATCGGATATCATGTCGATTATCTTGTAGGAGTGCTCCGAGCCCCTCTTAACGGCCTTCTTCGCGATGTCAGGCTCTAGCATGAGGTCCATCATCATGGTCTCCACCCCGCGGAGGAATCCCGCGGAGGTGAAGGGACCCCAGAGGGCGCCGCCAACCATGGCGTCGCCCTTATAGGTCTTGAAAAGCTCCTCGCTCTTGCCTGCAATGCCCTTCCAAAGGTACGGGCATTCCTTCTTGTTCCTCGGGTCGTAGAGCGGTTTGGCGTCCACGTCCTCTGGGTCGACGAAGTAAGCGCCGTGTACGCTGCAGTAGTTATCGTCGTGGAGCTTCCACTCCATTTCCAGGTCCATGAACATGGCGTTGCCCTCTGGGCAGCCCATTAGGAAGTCCGTCTTGACCTTCGCCGAATAGTCGCATGCGATCTTGGCCGATGCCTTGGCATCGAAACGGACATCCTTCCATTCCGCCCCCGCCAACTTGGTCATGACAATCATGGCCATCTCTTTGACTGGCACGCGGTCCGGAAGCTCCCCGTTCAAGGTGGCTTCAACCCTCTCTTTAGAAGTCATCTTTCTCATATTGATTTCCTCATGGAGATATGATTCCCCCGGTATAAGATAGTACGGATATTTGCTTCAATAAGTAACATCCGTGTAACCGTTTCCGCCCGTCGCCGGGGGGTGAAGAAAATGAATTGGGAGGGGCTATGCCCCTCCGTTTCAGTACCTAAAGGACTCTGTAGCCTTCCTTATGACGACGAGGTTCTCCAAATGGGTCGCAATGGGCGTCTCTCACCTGGGGACGAGGAAGAACTTCCCTCCAGGGGCGACGGCGTCCATAGTCTTCTTCGCCTCCTTCTTTATGGATACAGGTTTCCCGTTCCACAGGGTGGCCACGGGATTCACGTTGCCCATGAGGGCGAATTTGCCGTCCAGATCGTTCTTGACCCTACCTCTGTCCACGAGGTGGTCGACGCTGAATACGTCCAGACTCATCTCGGGGACCTCATCCATTATCGTGTGGCTGTTGCCGCAGATGTGTATGAAGACGTGCCTGTCTTTGGAGTGTATCATATCCACGACCATCTTCGACCCTTTGCAGGCAAGCTTGAGGTAGTCCTCGACGCTTATGAGATCCCCTGAGAAGGACGGGCCGCCCAGCAGTTAGTAGTCTATTCTCAGGTCGGTTATGACGTCCGTCACGGAATAGACGAGATCCGCGCCACTCTTGGCCACCCTGATGACGATGTCGGGCTCCGGCGCGAGGTCCATCATCATGGTCTCCGCCCCGCGGAGGAATCCTCCAGCAGTGAAGAGGCCTAGAAGGATCCACCGAGCATGGCGTACCCCTTGTACATATCGAAGAGTGCCTCGCTATTGCCTATGATGCCGTCCCATAGGCACGGGCATTACTTCCTGTTCCTGGAGTCGTAGAGCGGTTTGATGTCGACGTCCTCTGGGTCGACGAAGTAAGCGCCGTGTACGCTGCAGTAGTTGTCGTCGTGGAGCTTCTATTTCATGTCCAAGTCCATGAAAAGGGCGTTGGTCTCCAGACTCCCCATGATGAATTCGGGCCTGACCTTCTTCGCATAGCCTATGAACATCTTCGCGGAGGCCTTGATGTTGAACCTCGCATCCTTCCATTGCACGCCGGTCAGCTTGATGGTCACGATGCGGGCCATGTCGTAGAACGGCACCATGTCCGGCTTCTATCCCCTTATCGCGGCCTCGGCCCTCTCCTTGGAATTCATCTTTTTCATCAAAGCATCTCCAGGAGGATAGGTTCTCTCACCAAAAAATGACGTTTATGCTATATTTGGGATATGTTACATGTATGTAACTGCTCCTGGACTCCAGAGACGGCCCTGTCGGCAAGATTATTATAACGGCATAATCTGACCCTTCCCTGATAGGATGCCAACGGCGGAAGTAAACGGCATAAAGCTGAGCTACAGCGTACAGGGGGACGGCGAGGCCGTTGTGCTCATCGGAGGATTCGGGGGCGACATAAATTTCTATCACGCCCTGATCCCGACCCTCTCCAGAAAGCACAAGGTCATAGTTCTTGACAACAGGGGGGCCGGTGCGACCGAGTACGGCGGACCCTTCAGAGGACAGGACATGGTCGACGATGTCTCGGCACTTCTGGACCACCTGTCGGTCTACAGGGCACACATCCTCGGATGGTCCATGGGGGGCCATATAGCCCAGGAGTTCGCCATACAGAACCCCGACCGCACCCAGAGCCTGACCCTTGTGTCCGCATACATGAGAAGGCCCGCAAGATCCAGCTATTTCATGAACGGTATAGTCAAAGCGGCCTCTGAGGGCGCGGATACGGACTACATAGGCATGATGATCAATGCATTCTGCTTCACCACAGATTATTTCGAGACAAAGGAGTCCCGGGGCAGCGGCATATCCGTTCCTAAGAATGTCAACGTCAACGGCCTCCTGCATCAGCTGAGCGCATTGGACGAGTTCGATACCCGGTCCAGGGCCAAAATGATACGGTCCCCGACACTCTCGATCCACGGATTGGACGATATAATGGTAGAACCGAAGCTGGGAGACGAACTGGCCGATCAGGTAGACGGCTGCCGCAGACTGCGCATACCCGGCGTGGGCCACATAATAAAACCGTCCCTGTACTCCGATGCGTTCATGGAGCACATAGCCCGTAACTCCCGAAGGTCATAGAACGGTAATGCCGTATATGAACCCGAAGATCGAGAGGATTATGGCAACGGCCACCATGGCCATCAGGATTGTCTTGACCTTGCCTTTTATACCGGATATGCGCACGGCCGTCATGCAATATCCTCCGAGGAACATGCCCACGGCCCCCAGCCCGACACCGGCTACGCCTATACCGGCGAAGGCCGCTATGGCCGCGACTGCGCCCAGGGCTACGGATATGTAAGCCAGATATACAGAGTTCACACCGAGCTTCATGCGCACGGCCTGGTCTATCCTCCAGTCGCACTCCTCGCAGAAAAGGGTCCCTTCCGGATTCTCGTGTCCGCAATTGGGGCATCTCATGAACGCAGTATCGGCGGGACTCCGATAAAACACCTACGGTTTGACGAAGACCGCTTCTATCCTGCGTCTCTCCGCACCATAACGCGTTGTCTCACTTACGATATCGAAGCGCTCTTCGCGAAAATCTGAGAACATCTCTCTGATACCGTCGGCATCCGCATAGGTGTATGCTATGCCGTTGCCCCGGATCACCGCACCGTCCCCGGTCCTGATGCCTTTGGATTCCCTCTGATCCCCTTCGGAGAATGTCCTCAGGAATACTGCGCCCCCCGACCTCAGTACGCGAAGGATCTCGGATGCAGCCAGCGAACGTTCCCCCGGGCCGAGATGCTCCGTTACGTGGACCAGGGACACACCGTCGAACTCCCCGTCCCCGAAGGGAAGGTCGCAGACGCCTGCGCATACGGCCTCTATTCCCAGTCGCGATGCGCACTCGGAGACCGCCTCCTCCGAGAAATCCACCCCGACGACGGAATAGCCTTCTTCCATGAGAGCCTTGGCGGTCTTCCCGCCGCCGCATCCGACCTCCAGGATCCTGGATCCCTTCGGGAATGGAAGATCGTACCTGGGAATGCCCCGCCACGGCCGGCGGTTATCTGAGTAGAATCTGTTCCAGGCCTCTCTCTGATCCTCCATGGCACCTGATTCCCGGGAACCGTATTTCTATATTGCACCCAAGGCTATTAATCGCAACACAAAGATAACGCCGTTATGGGTGAGCAGGAAGACGTTGTCGCGGAACTTATGAAACTGCCTTCAGTGAGCGAGAAATGCTGCATCGGGATGTATCTCCTGGGAATCAGAAGCATAGAGGACCTGAAGGGCAAGGACCCGGACGACATGTACTCGGCGCTGCAGCAGAGAAGGGACTTCTATGCCGAGCCGTGCATGCACAAGATGCTCAAGATAGCCGTCGGAATGGCAGAGAAGGGCATAGTCAGGAAGTGACCAGGGATCTAAGCCACGTATGGAATAAAGCGACAGCTCTGGACGTCAAGACGACATACGTCTCCTGGGGTCCTTTCATCATCCTCCCCGGCCTCAAGGATATGGATATGTTGCCGACCCTGCACACGGCGGGCCTGTCCGCCATTGCGTTGTTGTGAACGGCCAGATTTCGTATCAAAAGTATATCGTTCCATTCGCCCACATCCCCTTCGGAGAGCAGACCCGATTCCTTCGAGGCATCGATTATCGATCTGAGATTGATCCTGCGGGTGTCCCTGCCGACCCTCCCTGCGATACCTGAGTCCGAACAGAGGCGCACTGCGTCCTTGGATGCCTTCTCAATGGCCGACACCACATCCACGAACAGGTCCTTCGTCACCACGACCATCCTCTCTGTCAGCTCCCCCTCCGTCTCCGGCGTGGTCCTGAATCCCGAATAGAAGGACAGGATCTCCGCCGACATCCGCACCCGGTTGTGAATGTTCCAGAGGCTCATGGGGAGGGGGTCCCTCTTCCCGTCCGCCAGATCCGAGACCGATTCGGCATATACCTTGGTGGCGTCCAGGAGTGTCTCCGTCTCAGACAGCAGGCTCATGCCCTCATCAATATGGCATATTGTTCTTCTACTTACCGAATATCTGTTCAAAATAAATACGGGGAAGTGCTAACTGGGTCCTGATAAGGACATGTTCTGGAACCCTGACGCGGAATGCAAGCCCATCGAGGACCTGAAGAAGGCTCAGTACAGAAGCCTGAAGACGCTCGTCATGAGGCTCTACGAATTCAACGATTTCTATCATGATAAAATGAAGGCTGCAGGAGTGCGCCCCGATGACATCACCTGCCTGGAGGACATCAGCAAACTGCCCTTCATGACTAAGAACGATCTCAGGGACAATTATCCGACGAAGATGTTCAGCATCCCCACGAAGGACGTGGTCAGATACCACGTCTCGTCCGGGACCACGGGCAAGCCCACGCTGGTGGGTTACAACAGGCATGATCTGGACTATTGGACGGAATCCCTCGCAAGGGCCATGACCTCTGTCGGCATAACAAGCGATGACACAGTCCAGGTCTCCTACGGATACGGCCTGTTCACAGGAGGTCTCGGCCTCCACTACGGAGCGGAGAGGATCGGAGCCAGCGTTCTTCCGTCCAGCACCGGCAACACAGAGCGCCAGATCGAGCTGATGATGGACCTGGGCGTCACGGTCATAGCGTGCACTCCGTCCTATCTGATACATATGGGCGACGTCGCCGCGCGCATGGGGGTCGACTTCCGCAGGGACACCCTGCTCAAGAAGGCCCTTTTGGGGGCGGAACCATGGACCGAGGGTATGAGGTCCCAGATCGAGAACGGCCTCGGAATAAACGCTTACGACATCTATGGGACGTCGGAACTGGCCGGGCCCATGTTCACAGAATGCGCGGAGCGCAAGGGACTGCACATATGGGGCGATATGGCCTACGTAGAAGTGGTCGACCCGGAGACCCACGAGGTCCTGGGGCCAGGGCAGAAGGGGGAGCTCGTCATAACCATGCTCAACAAGGAGACATTCCCCCTGGTAAGATACATGATCAAGGATGTCACCACCATATTCGAGGAGGAATGCGCATGCGGAAGGACGTCACCGCGCATAGAGCGCATATCCGGAAGGACCGATGACATGCTCATAATCCGCGGGATAAACGTGTTCCCGTCCCAGGTGGAGCACGTCCTTATGAAGTGCCCGTCAGTCAACGGACACTACCAGATAATCGTGGACAGGGTGAACTCCCTTGACGTCATGACCCTTCAGGCGGAGATAAACCCCGAGGCCTTCAGCGACAAGATGGAGGATGTGGTCGCGATAAAGAGGCACATAGAGGGCGATATGAGAAAATACCTCAACGTCTCTGTTAACGTGGAACTTAAAGAGTACGGCTCCCTTCCCAGATTCGAAGGGAAGAGCCGCAGGGTGACGGACAGGAGGAAGTTCTGATGGCAAAGGAAAACATCATCAAACAGCTATCGATATTCGTGAACAACGAGCCCGGGAGCCTGGCCTCAATAGCGCTGGTTCTCAAGGAGTGCAACATAAACCTGAAGGCATTCAACATAGCCGAGTCCTCCGGATTCGGAGTGCTCAGGGCCATCGCGGACAACCCGGAGGAAGCATGCATGAAGCTCAAGGCGAGGAATATAGTGGTCAGGCAGACCGATGTGATCGCCGTTTCCGTAGAGGACCAGCCCGGAGGTCTGTTCAGGATCGCCAACATAATGGGCGATGCGAAGGTCAACATAGAGTACGCTTACGCATACACGGGGCGCAACGGCCCGTCCATATTCCTAAGGGTGGATGATCCGGAAGCGGCCGCCAAGGCGATAGGGAAGGCCGGTATGAGATGCCTCTCCCAGAGCGATATCTGAGTCGATCCATATGGGCAACATCAACGTAGCCGTTGTGGGCGGCAAGGACTTCGCCCCGTCCGTAGGGAAGAAGGGCACTGTGACCGACGTCACATTCTACGAGATAAAGAAAGGGAACGACTCGGTCACCCTCATAGAACCGTCAAAATACCCAGATAAGCTGTCATCGCTATTCTACGCGGCCAGCATGTCCGAGTACGCCATCCTGGTCGTGGACGCCATGGACGCCCGCCTCGGGGAGACGATCGTCATGCTGGACTCCGTGGGCCTGAACAAGGGATGGATCGTCCTGAGGAATTTCATTCAGAAAGAACAGCTCGATCCTCTTCTGGCCGGAACATGCCTCGCCGATTACGGGCACATAGAGGACGATGCCGTGAAGACGAGGGAGATGCTCATCTCTTTCGCAGGCACCCTCTCCAAGGTGCCCGGAGAAGGCTCCCGCGGCTCCTGCCCTGTGGACAGCCACTTCAACGTGAAAGGCGTGGGCACAGTGGTACTGGGATCTGTCATAGATGGGTATTTCAGGAAGCACGACAAGATGCGCGTGCTGCCCCTGGATAAAGAGGTCGTCCTGAAATCCATACAGAAGCACGACATCGACGCAGACTTCGCCTACCAGGGGGACCATGTGGGTCTCGCCCTGAGAGGCATCGACTCCGATGAGCTGGACAGAGGATACGTTTTGACGACCGACGGCTCGGTCAAGATAACCAGGTCCGTTTCCGGAAGGGCCAGGATTGTAAAGTTCTGGCCATCTCCCGTGAAAGAAGGCATGGTCCTCCATGTCGGGCACTGGATGCAGATGGTTCCGGGAAGGGTGGAATCCTCTTCCGGCGATCCCAAGAATCCAGATCTCAGGATAGCACTGGAATCCCAGATCATCCACAAGCCCGGAGACACGGCGCTGATGATGTACCTGGAAGGCGGGAAGCTCAGGGTGATGGGGTCCATCCCTCTGGAATGAGGAGGATGTGCCCGGGATGGCTCCTCCGGATCACTTCTTCCTAAGCTCCTCTATTATCTCCTCCACCTCTTCCTCCCCCTCGGCGTAGAACTTCGCCTCATCGGGATCCAGTTCCATGAGGAGCCTCATGAACTCCCCCGCGTGCACACGTTCTTCGTCCGCTATATCCGTCAGCACGGCTATGGCTAGCTCGTTGTCCGTGGACTCCGCCAATTGCATATAGAGCTGCGTGGCCTCGTACTCCGCGGCTATCATGAAACGTATAGCCCTTATCAGCTCTGCTTTCGTCAGCTTCTCGTCGTTAGCCAATCCCGAGAACGGATGACCGAAATCCGGCATGTCGTCACACTCCTTGGATGCCCTGGCGGAAGCGGGCTCCCGACAGGGGCGCATATGTATCGCGGCGTCGGTATAACAAAACTCTGAGAGAACGGTAATCTTATCTATCCTGTTTATCATTAAGGCAAAGCACCGTGCTATCTAATAGCACACTGTGGGAGCGATAAGGATGACTTTCTGGAACGAGAGAATCGAGACAATGCCCGTGGATGAGCTGAAGGAGCTTCAGCTTGAGCTTCTGAAGAAGCAGATCGATAACGTGTACAGGAACTCCCCCTTCTATCGCAAGAGGATGGATGACGCCGGGGTCAAGCCCGGTGACATCAGGACCCTCGATGACATACGCAAACTGCCCTTCATGAAGAAATCGGACCTCAGGGATAACTATCCGGATAAGCTCTTCATGCTGCCCTACCAGGAACTGGTCAGAGTGCACGTATCATCAGGCACCACAGGCAAGCCCACTGTCGTGGGATACACCAAGAACGACCTGGAGAACTGGTCAGAATCCCTTGCCAGAGGGATGACCTCCTTCGGGATGGGCAAGGACGACATGCTGGAGAACAGCCACGGCTACGGGCTGTTCACCGGCGGCCTGGGAGTTCACGCCGCGGGAGAGAAGATCGGCGCAACTGTCCTCCCCACCAGCACGGGCAACACCAACCGGCAGATCGAGCTCATGCTCGACCTTCCCGTGACTTCCCTTGCCGGCACCCCCTCATACATATTCCACATAGCGGACATCTGCGACCAGAAGGGCGTGGACATACGCAGGGACACAAAGGTCAGAAGGGCCATCGCCGGAGGGGAGCCCTGGTCCGAGAGCATGAGGAAGAAGCTCCAGGAGAGGACCGGGATAAGAGTGCACAACTGCTACGGGGCCAGCGAGATGTCCGGCCCCATGTTCCTCGAGTGCAGCGAGCAGCAAGGGATACACGTCTGGGCAGACCTTTGCCTCATTGAGATCCTCGATGAGAAGGGAGAGCCGTGCAGGGACGGCGAGAGAGGGGAGATGGTCGTGACCATGCTCAAGAAGGAGGCCTTCCCCATCATCAGATACCGCATAGGGGACATATCCCGCCTCATGTGGGAGAAGTGCGCCTGCGGACGCACACACCCCCGTCTCGACAGGCTGTCCGGTAGGACCGACGACATGCTCGTGGTCCGCGGGATAAACGTATTCCCTTCCCAGATAGAAGCAGTGATAGGTGAGATGCCTTTCCTGAGCCCGTTCTACCACATCACCCTGACCAACGCCAACTACATGGACAATATGCTGATCGAGGCGGAGCTCAACGAGGAGCACCTGACCGACGATATGATCGCGCTTGCCAGATACAGATCCGAGCTCTCCTCGAGGCTCAAAGAGGTCCTGAATATCAAAGCGGACATAAAGCTGGTGCTTCCCGGAACCCTTCAGAGGTTCGAAGGGAAGTCCAGCCATGTGACGGACAACAGGAACTGGGATTGATCAGCTCTCCGTCACGGCCTCCGTCCCGACGGCGTCCTCTCCGGATGACGGCCATACAAGGCAACCGATTATCAGCGCTGTTATCGACAGCGGCAGAGATATTATCAGCGGATCGACGAAGGGCCACAGCCCGCTCATCAGGCTGTCCGTGCCGAAAAGGGCACGGGAGAGCCCTATGACCGAGGATACCCCCTTGTTAACGAAGAAGGCCCAGAATGCCCATGATATCGATCCCACGATTATGCTTGCCTTAGCTCCGTTGAGATTCGGCCTCTCGGAGTACAGGGAGTACGCATAGGACGGCAGCAGCGTGGCCGCAGTGAGACCCATGAAGACCGCCGTCGCTTTGGCGATTATGTTCCCCGGCATCATATACGCTACGAGCACTACGACCACGGTCATGATCAGCGTCATTATCCTGTTGGGCCTCATGGACATGCCTGGGTTCCTGTTTCCCTTCCTCTCCTCGACCTGGGACCAAAGATCGTATCCTCCGGAAGCCCCCATCGTATGGAGAAGGGCGGCCATGGTCGAGATGGATGCGGACAGGACCGCAAGAACGAACAATGAGACGAAGATGTCCCCGAACATGACCCCGCTGAACAGCTCGCGCACATACGTAGGTATGATCATGTCAGGATTGCTCTCGTATACGATGGATATCTCCCCGAACCTCTCGAAGAAGAAGACATTGCTGAGCGGACCCACAGTGTAAGCGGAACCGACTATCATCAGCATGAATATGCTTCCGATTATCAGGGATCTGTTGAGGGATTTGTCATCCTTGGCAGACATGAACCTGACCGCCAGCTGCGGCTGGGATATGGCACCGATGCCGACTCCCAGCATGAATGTCGTGACGACTGTCAGCCAAACCTCCGAACCGAAGGATGAGAATGCGGTCCAGCCGTTCATGCCCTTGTCCGCGAGGGGCGCCAAAGCGGAGGCGTTGGCTCCTCCACCGTTACGCACCGTCTCCCAGAGATCGGTCAGGGCCGTGTTGGCCTCTACGACCCCGCCTAAAGTGTAGTATGTGAAGATCAAGATAACGGCCATGCCGACGAACATGATGGCCGCCTGCAGGGCATCGTTGTACATTACTGCGATAATACCGCCGTATGTGACGTATATCGCAACGATTATCGCGAACCCAATTAGGACCACGTCCTTGTTCAGGCCCACCACCGCCTCGATGAAGTTGACTCCGCCCAGCATCACGGCCGCGCAGTATATCGGCATTCCGACCATGACTATCACCGCGGACAGCGTCCTGATCATGGGGGACTTGAACCTCTTGCCGAGGAAATCCGAGAATGTGAATGCCTTCTCCTTCCTCCCGAGGCGTCTGGTCCTCCTCCCGAAGAATATGAACGCCACTGCCAGCCCGAAGAACAGATTGAATAGGACCAGCCACACCATGGACAGACCGTATTTGGCGGCCTGGCCTCCGAAACCCACTATCGCCGATGCGCTGAGGAACGTGGCGCCGTAGGACAGGGCAATGATCAGAGGGTTGTTCTTCTCAGTGTTTATCAGGAAATGCTCATTGTCTTTGGTGTGCTTGTATCCGAAGTACCCGAGCAGAAGCGTCATGGCCACGAATATCAGTGCTATCAAGATGAAGATGGCCGCATTCATTCCTCATCACTTTTCCCTTTGATCCATCCGTAGATGCAGCAGAAGGCCGCCGTCACAAAACAGGCCACATATCCGCCCCACACCCACGGGTCCTCGATTCCAAGCATCTATTCCGACTCCTATATGTAACGTGCTAACACTTAGCACGGTTGGGACGAGATTTCACAACCAGTATTTAATCCCTGCTTCAGCCAGACGCCCCAATGCCGTGCAGAGCTATCCATTCGGGTCGCCGAAACCGCAAGGAATTATATAGCGTGCCGTGGTTAGAACGTTGTCGGGCTTGACCGGGATGTTTGGCGTATCCTGCTATCCGAAACCGTCAATACGCGGAGGTGACAGCAGGGGGCGGCGTACATGGAAGTCGCAGGCCCGCAGAGTTACCTATGAGACTCTGTCTTGCGGGATCGGTGTGCGTATCGAGGGCGGCCGGAGGGTCGCTGTCCGTGCGCTAATCGGGGGGAACGGGCCAGGCCCTGACGGGAGCAGTCTGACCCTGAGCTACCGAAGTTCGCAGGGTAGCGGGGTTGAGGAGCGATGCGGTAAACCTACGGCGGAAGTGGCGACAACCCCTGTGGTCCGGCACTCATCTTTTCCATTTGGGCCTGCAGCCCGTTATCATGTCTGTGGAGAAATCAAAGAGGACCCTGTCCTCCTTGCCCGACACAAGTCTGAGCTTGCTTCCTTTCTCTATGCTGCCTACGATTGCGGCAGCTGCGCCCACTGATTCGAAAAGGGAGACGAGGCGCGCGGAGTTCTCCGGGCGGCACGTCACCACGAATCCGTAGCCCTGATAGGCCAGGATCCACTGCATGAAGTCCACGCCCTCCGGGACCGGTATCCTGCCCATATCCACGTACCCGCCTTTGCCGGACGCCTCCAACAACATTCCCAACGTGCCTATGCATCCCGGATTGCTCATATCCTTCGCGGCCGTCGCTATGTGCTCGGACGCTATCTCGGTGAGTAGGGCCATCTGCCTCTGCACGTAATCGTCATCCTTGGAGAAGGTGGTCTCCCATGCATAGGGCAGACTCGCGGGGAAATGACCGTCCAGGTCCATGGCGAATATTATATCGTCGCCCTCCTCAGCCGTATCGCTCCTGATTATGTCGGCCTTGGGGACCGATCCTAGTATGGAGACGTCTATGGCCTGATATCCGCAGTCCGGATGGGTGTGGCCCCCCACGATGGGCACATTGAACTTCTTGACGGCCGCCTCCAGGCCCTTGAGTATTTGAGCACAGGCCTGATCCTCCTTTATGGACATCACATCCACCATCGCCAGGGACCTCCCTCCCATGGCTGCTATGTCATTCACGTTGACAAGGACGGCGAAATAGCCTGCGAAGAAAGGATCTGTCTTGACGAGGGACTCCATTATCCCGTCTGCGGCGAAGAGAATGTAATCATCACCGAACTCTATTGCGGCGGCATCCTCTCCTTCCGAGGCCGCGACCGATCTGAAGGAATCTGTGGGAAGGAACCTGACGATCTCCCTTATCGTGCGCTTCCGCGTGACCCCGGGGAACGTCCTTATGGCCTTCACGGCCCCGTCCAAATCCATACTGACGCTAAAGAGGGAGTTATGATAAATAGTTGTCACTCGAAACTCAGCTTGGTCTGTCTGGTCTCCATTACCGCATGCCTGCAGTCCTTTATGTCCAACACCATTTCCATGAGAACCTCCGTCATCCTGTCCGGGAACTCCCTGGAGGGGTGGACCGCATTGCTGCTGGTTACGACGTTGCCCGCCCGGGCCATTATCCTCTTGCATTCCTTGGTCTCGTTATCGGATGCGGAATTGCCGATGGGCCTGTTCACGCCGGCCAGCTTCAGCTCTGTATCGAAGACAGGTCTTTTGAACAGCCTGCTCAGCGTATACAGGATAAGCTCGTCCGCATCGGGATCGATCTTCCTGCAGGCCTTGCCCACAGATTCGTATATGCTGTCGGGCAGGGCCTTGAAAGGCTGATAGATCTTGGACGGCGGGACCTCCCGCTCTCTGAGGATGTTCATATCCGTAAGCGCCCTCAGATATCCTGTCACGATCAGACGGTGCTGTCTTATTCCTCTGTCCTCCAGGTCCTTCGTGAGGGCACTGATGGATTTTCCGTCCTTACCGAGAGAATCGATGACTATCCTGTTGAAGTCCTTATCAACGTTATGCATCGCAATTAGTTGATAACAGATCTGATAACTTAAAGTTATGCAGTGCTGGTCCGCGAATGCCCGGTCTCGTCCTTCGTCAAAGCACAAAGTATGTTCCCCGATCTCTGAAGACAGAGAGGACAGGGGCTGCTCGTTGCTTCAGATGTCACGTATGAGGAGCATTCAACAGGAGGACGTGAACGGATCTGACAGAAGTGAAAGTATCTGAGATAAACAGGGATTGAATCATCATGTTCGATCAAATTAAATACATCTGGCCATATGTACTTGATAACAAATAAGATAACTAAATAGGTAATTAATAGCCATTAACGTTTTACCAATTCAAGTTCAGAAATCCCTTTATATGCATCGCATGAATGGGAAAGGTACACTTGCTCGCCATGAGAAAGGATGGGGGTGCGATAGATATGAACACGATTGCAGATTTGAAGAATATGAAGGGCTCGAAGACCGAGTCCACAGAGATCGGACTCTTCGTCAGGACGTCCGACGAAGAGCTCAAGAAGTGGGACAAGCAGAAGATATACGATGCACTCGTGCGTGAGACCGATATAAACGAGGAGACTGCGCGCATCGTCGCCAGGGAAGTAGAGAAGATGGTCTCCAAGATGGACATAGAGTACATCACGGCTCCCCTGATCAGAGAGCTCACCAACGCAAAGCTGATGGAGTACGGACTTGAGAGCGTACGCAAGCAGCATACCCGTCTCGGTACCCCGATCTATGACGCCAGGGAGATCATAATGTCTCCCAACAAAGAGAATGCCAATGTTCCCCACGGCCCTGAGGCCACCAACCTGACCCTTGCAGAGAACATAAAGAAGGAGTTCGCTCTGCTGGAAGTCTTCTCCCCCGATGTTGCGGATGCTCACATGAGCGGGAGCATACATGTCCATGACCTCGGCATGGTGGACAGGCCCTACTGCAGCGGCCAGTCCATGGAGTACGTCAAGAAGTTCGGTCTGAACCTTCCCAACGCGCTCTCCATAGCCAAGCCCGCCAAGCACCCAGAGGTTCTGATCGAACAGATCATAAAGTTCTCCGCGGCCCTTCAGGGCCACTTCGCCGGAGCCATAGGCTGGGATGCCTTCAACACGTTCCTCGCCCCGTACCTGGTGGGTGTCGATGATAGGAGGATGAAGCAGCTCGCCCAGATCCTCGTGTACGAATTCGCCCAGCAGGCGGTCGCACGCGGAGGGCAGTCCATATTCAGCGACATCAACATCTACTGGGAGACCCCGGGCCACTTCGTCGGCGTACCAGCCATAGGGCCGGGCGGAGTCTACACCGGAAAGAACTACGAGGATTACGAAAAGGAGTCACAGGCCTTCGCCAACGCGCTGATAGACGTCTATCTGGAGGGAGATGCTATGGGACGCCCGTTCTTCTTCCCCAAGCCTGATATACACATAACTGAGAAGTTCTTCAGGACCCCGGGCCATGAGGAGTTCCTCTTCAAGATCAGCAAACTGGCGGCCACCATGGGCAACTCGTACTTCGTGTTCGACCGCGGAGAGACCGCGAGGATCTCAGAATGCTGCCGCCTGGCGATCAATCTCGACGCCAAGGACCTCGAGCTGGTCAGGGAGCCCTGGAAGATGAGATTCACGGCGATGCAGAACATCACCCTCAACCTTCCCAGGATAGCATACAACGCAGATCACGACGATGCGAAGCTGTTCTCCGAGATAACGGAGCTGCTGGAGATCTCCGTGAAAGCGCACCTGCAGAAGAAGGATTTCCTGAAGCAGCTGATGGACATGGGCAACCACGGCCCCCTCTCCCTGCTCTCAATGAATCTCGACGGGAACCCCTACTACATGATAGAGAACTCCAGGTTCCTGGTGGGCGTCCTCGGGCTGAACGAGATGGTGCAGTATCACATCGGCCAGGAGATGCACGAGTCCAAGGAGGCCCTCAAGTTCGGCCTCAAGGTCACGGCCTACATGAAGAAGGAATGCGACAGACTGGCGGCCGAGCACGGTATCAAGCTGCCTCTGGAACAGACCCCCGCCGAGTCCACAGCCTACAGGTTCGCGAAGCTGGACCTCAAGGACTACCCGGAGCAGGCGAAACAGGTCGTGAAGGGCAACCTGGGGACCAACAACGTCTACTACACCAACTCCACGTACCTGAACGTCGGAGCGGATATCAGCCCCATAGAGCGCGTCAAGACGGAGGGTATGTTCCACCCCCTCATCGAAGCAGGCGCCCTGTCACACATATGGCTCGGAGAGTCCAGACCGACACCGGAGAGCGTGGCTGCCTTCGTGGTCAAGACATTCCGCAACACCCAGAACACCCAGATAGCCTTCAGTCCCGAGTTCACCTCCTGTCTCGACTGCGGACAGACAACAAGGGGCCTGACCGAGACCTGTACCAAGTGCGGGTCCGGCAACATAGAGGGCATCACTCGTGTGACCGGATTCTTCTCCAAGATCTCCGGATGGAACAGGGGGAAGATAGGGGAGCTCAGGGACAGGAACAAGGGACAGTGCTTCTGACGAAACCGCTTTCCATCCCACAAACCCTTTTGCCCCCTCACCCGGGGCATATTTCTTTTTACGCAATGATTTAATACGCTACGACATAACGCCGGATGAAGGTGCACATGGATCCCGCCTACATCATACTGCTCGTCCTGGTCGCCATCTACGTGCCCCTGTACTTCTACGTCAGGAAAAGCGACAGGATGCATGCCCGGGGCATCGTGCCTTACGGCCCCACCATCATGATAAAGACGAAGTTGGGGCTGGGGCTCATGGACCGCCTCTCCAAGCACAGGAGGTTCTGGAGCGTCTTCGGACTCGTCTCGAGGATCATAGCGCTGTTCCTCATGGCCGTGATAATCTTCGTCATGGCCCTGAACATGCTTCTCATCCCCAGTGCGATAGGGCGCAGCGGGATAGGGATAGAATATGCTCTGGCGATACCAGGCCTTAATCCCATGTTGCCTCTGGTGTACGGCGTGATTGGTCTCGTGGTCGCCATGGCGGTGCACGAATTGGCCCACGGGATACAGACCAGGGCCAACGGGATGAAGGTCAAGTCCTCCGGACTGCTGTACGCCGTGGTCCCCGTAGGTGCTTTCGTCGAGCCGGACGAGGAGGATGTGTCCAAAGGGAACCGCAGGGCCCGTATGGACCTGTATGCGGCAGGAATAGCCACGAACTTCATAGTCGCCGCACTGTGCTTCCTCTTAATGACAGGAGCCATGTCAGGAGGGCTGTCCTCCGAATACGGAGATAATCCTGCGATATCAAGCATCGAAGGAGGTACCTTCGCCTACGACTCGGGGATACCTGCTGGGGCTCTCATCACTCACATAGACGGGACTCAGATCGCCACAATAGAGGAGTTCCGAGATGCGGTCAGCGCATACGGCGCATACGACGTGACGTACATTTACAAAAACGAAGGCGGTACGGCCGATGTCACCATGGGCGTGCGTATAGCCCATGTCTCCTCCGGAACGCCGGCCTCGGACGCCGGAGTGACCGACGGCATGTACCTTATGGCCATGCAGGCCGAGGGCGGGGCCTGGGTGGAATTCGGGAATATATATGATTTCATGGATTTCATGGGGACCACCAGACCAGGGGATGTGTGCCTTCTAAGAGTAACAGAAACGGCGGATGACAGCATCCCCATCGATAAGCAGGTTACCCTGGGCAGCAATGACGGGATAGGATTCCTCGGAGTATCGGTGAACACCTCCGGATTCATGTTCACCACACCCAACGAGAATCTCGCCAAGGGCATGAATCCCTTCCACGGGGCCACTGACATATCGGAGGGGACGATGTCCGCCCTGTCCTTCATAGGCGCGCCCCTGAGCGGATACGCGCCCATACCGGCGAGTACCCAGTGGTGGTACGACTCGGACGTGCTCCCCGCAGAGGTGTTCTGGATCCTGATAAGCATCCTTTTCTGGATATTCTGGCTGAATCTCGTGCTGGGGCTGTCCAATGCACTCCCTGCGATACCTTTCGACGGAGGGTTCCTCTTCATGGGCGGCATGGATTACATACTGGAGAAGACAGGCATGTCCTCCGAAAGAAGAGAAAAGTATGCGAGAGCCGTGACGGGCGTAACAACATGGATCGTATTCCTGGGACTGATGCTCGTTATGATGGTTATCATAATCTGATTATGTCATCGGAATCCGGGCCTATTATCCTCTCAGCCCATCTCAGCTTCCTGGCCTTGACGGCCGGGTCGGATCCCTCTTTTATTGCAGGGGACATGAAATCGAAGCCCGCGAGATGTATCCTCGACGCCCCGAGGTGCCTCGCGATGCAAACGGCGCGGTCGCCGTCCGTGAACCCACCGTAATTGACCAGAGGGCCGAAGGGCCCGGACTGGGTGGTCAGAACGACAGGGCCGGAGAAATCCCTTGCGTGCTCCATTATCCTGTCAGAGTTGTCACCGTGGGCATGGATGAATGTGAGAGCACCCATCCTGGAGGCTTCCTTCTGACTGCGGACATCCCCATCGAGATCTGTGACGATCACATCCGGACGTGTTCCGGCTTCCATAAGGATGGCCGTCGCATCCCCTGCGGAGATAAGCGTTCCAGGGAACCTGTCCCGTGAGACAGGCTCTTTGTACGCCGGCCCGAAGACCGTCACCTCCCTTCCGAAGAACAGGGATGCTTCATCCTCTCCGATAAGATTCGCATTGATCATGACTGCGGCAAGAAGCCTTGCCGATGCCTCGTCCTCAATCCGGGAATATCCGAAATCCTCCAGGATCTCGGAGTATATTCTCCCCCACTCATCTGGCCGCATTGTCGGCGGCCTCCTCTTCCTCGGCAGCGGGGCCCGGCAGGTTCCTGAAGGATACCTGCAGAAGACTGGCGACAATGGTGAAGAACAGCCCGAGGATTATCTCGATGGCCACCACGATATCGTCGACCGCCCCGTACCCCAGATAGTTCCTCATGAAGTCCAGGACCCCCTGTATTATGAACGCCAGGCCGAAGACTGTGATTGTACCTATCATAAAAGAGCGGGATACTTTCTTTTCGTTGATGTAGCTGTTCAGCACAACACCGAGATCAGCAAGGAAGACACCGAAAACTATGGGCCACAGGGCATTGGATACGAATATCAGGACCAGGTAGACTATGTTGTTATCAACGATTGACTTTATTGAATTGGCCCCTAGGAATATTCCTATCAGGAACATGGACACGGAAAGAAGCGAGAAAGTAGCCGCTATATTGCCTGAGCTTACGTGGGCGGTCCAAACGCCCACTTTGTCCAGAAGCCTGTCCACCATCGAATATGCGTACATCAGGATGGTCGATCCGACAACGAGCCCGGTTATGGGAGTCGCCAGATCGTACAGGAATATCTTATTGCCCACGTAGATCTCGTAGACCGGGACTGCCAGATATATCAGGGCTATGAGGCAGATGAAATACCCTATGGGCGCCAGGAATCTCCTCCTCTTCTGGGGGTCCCTTATCATCTTGGTGATTATGTAGAGCGCTCCTTCCAGACCGGGGGACTGCTTCACGTACACCCTTCTGACGGAATCTATCGGTATCCGGGAGGACACGATCGGATAGACGTACTCGTCCTCCGCCCCGTCCCCCACAAGTATGGCCCTGTCGGGCCTGACCCTCTCGATGACCTCTTCCAATTCGTCGACTATGGCCGCATCCGATCTCGGTCCCACTTTCTGGTCTCCGCATATCAGGGCTATCTCCACGTTGCGGTCCTTCTCCAGATCGTTGTAGATATTGATGGCCGCGAACAAGGCATTGACGTCCGAATCCTCCGGATCTGAAACACCCAGGCTCATGGACGCTCTGAGGGCGGCCTCGATCCCTATGGCGGGCGTCTGAACTCCGCCCTTCATGCCGAAGTCGTTGTCCCTGTCGACAACGAGGATTAAGGTCTTCTTCACACGACCGAATCTGTTTGAGTGTATTATATCCTTTACATGGGCTCACCCGTAACTCCGACAAAGGTTTTTGAAAAGGAGAGCTCTATGAGGGAATATGAGAATCAGATGGCATGGGCATTCCTGTTTTGAGATAAGTGACGGGAAGACCACTATCGTCACCGATCCCCATGACGGCAGATCCCTGGGAATAAGGCCTCCGTCAGTCAGTGCGGACATAGTGCTGATCTCCCACGATCACTACGACCACAGTGCCTCCAGGGTTGTGAACGGGAATTTCAAGATATTCCAGTCCCGAATCGGAAGGTTCGAGTCCCGAGGATTGCAGTTCAACGGCATAGAGACATACCATGACGCCGCAAGGGGAACGCAGCGGGGCCTCAACACAATGTACAAGTTCCAGATGGACGGCATAACGGTCTGCCACTGCGGAGACCTGGGCGCCATGCCTTCCTCCCGGGTCCTGAATTCCATATCCGGCGTGGACATACTCTTCGTACCCACAGGCGGCGTCTATACGATGGAGAGCAAGGAGATAGAGGAATTCATAAGGGCTGTGGGACCCGGCGTGACCGTCCCCATGCATTACAGGGTAGGCGGGCTGACCCTTCCCATCAAAGATGTGGATTATCTTCTGGATATGGTATCGGAAGAGTCGGTGAAATATGTGGGGAACTGCGTGGATGTGGCCCGGGAAGAGCTTTCCGAATACAAGGAATGCTGGGTATTCGACCGTTAGTACAGCTTCAGGGCCTCTTCCAACCTTCCCATCTCGATGGGTGTGGAAGTGTCTCCGACCAGGGCGCCTTTGGAGTTCGCTATAACGCACGGCGCCAGCAGCCTGCTGCCGTGGTTCAGTGTGGTCTTGTGGGGCTCGACCTTCAGAACATCGGCGATGAGGGCCATATCCTCTTCGGACGCGCCCATGTGGACCGCGATGCCCTTGTTGGTCACGCGGCACACTGCGCCGGGGGTCTCTATTCCTGCTATGGCGGACCTGACGCATTCCACCCCCAGGATATCCTCTATGGACCTGAGGGACGGATCGCTCATGTTCGGGTTGACGATGGCCCCGCTATCGTTCGCTAAAATGTTGTTCCCCGCGGCGTTGAGCCTGTCGTCCAACGCCAGAACGGGTAAGAAACGGCGTATCGCCTTCAGTTCATGCTCTTCAGCAAGACCGGAGACGACGGCGCCGTTGGAGTTCATTACGGTGAGAGATCCGATGAGATACGATCCCGCCACGGTCATCCTGGTGCATTCGACGTTCAGGGCCTCCTCTAGGTCCCTTACGAACTGATCGTCGCTGTTGGCAGCTGCCAATGCGAAGCTCTCGTTCGCCGCCGCGAATACACCTATGTTAGGACTGCCGCCGTAACGGGATAGACGCATCAAACCAGATCACTCCGACAGGGATACCTCTACGAGACCGTCCTCGAATTTCACGGCTTTCACGGTGACCCTGCTGGGGGGATTCTGTATGCCCCTCTCCCAGATCTTCTCGTTGAGGCCTGTGTCAATCCAGACTTTCTCCGCATCCACCTTCATATGCCTGGCGATGTTGTCCCTGATCTCCTTGATGGCGCGCTTGGCCCTTCTCGTCCTTGGCGCCATCTTGGTGGCCCTGAGGGGTATCGTGATGATTCTCTCATTCTCGTCTGCCATATAGATCACTCCTTAAGGCTGGTCATGCGCCAGGACCTTCTCTTGGGGTGGCGCAGGAACTGTCTGTTAGTCCTCATCATCACCCATGCCGGCACGCGACGGTTCTGTTTTCCGGCCTTGTTGAGCCTGGCCTTCATCGCTGGGGGTTTGTTGTTGGTCATTGTCATCTCCTCTCGATGTTGATCTCCCTCTGCTGAGGTGCGATCTGTCTGAGTATGTCCTTCAGCATGGCATCCGATACCATCTGTCTGATCCTCCCGGCTTGCGCCAGTTGTATCAGCTGCATCTCTACGGAATCGGCGAACCCGGGATTGGCAAGTTTTATGTTGGCCAATCTGTCCCTGGCTGCGGGCTCCAATATCTGCCTGAGTATCGCCTGTTTCTGGGCCTCGGCCTGCTGGCGCTGGTTCTCCGCAAGTTGCTGCTGAGCCGCCATCTGCTGCTGGCTGGACTGCATGCCAGCCATCTTTCTGCGCCTTATCGCTTCCAGTTCAGGATCTTCCATGCTGCTCACATCCTCATGATTTCATCTCGTCCTGTACCTCTTTGGCGGCGTTGTCCAAGAGAGACATTCCGGTGGGGCTTATCATGCGACCCTTTTTCTCCTTGGGAACGAGATATCCGGCCTTCTCAAGCTGGATCATGCATTTTCTTACTATGTTGCGGCTGCCCTTGACAGCTTTGTTCGGTCTGGATCCGTTATCCGCGGACCCTCCGTACTCGGCTGCAAGCTTGGAAGTTCCCATGGGGCCCTTCACATAGAGCTTTCTCAGGATGGAGGCGGCCCTTGTGTACCACCAGTCATCCTGAACGGGCGCCTTCTCTGTGTGCCTGCCGGTCTTGACATACTCGGCCCACTCAGGGGCTTCGATGGCCGAGTTCTGTTTCAGTTTCTCGGCCGTCTTGAGTATGAGTTTCTCCGCAGGGACGTCATAGACGGTTACCATTGATTTCTACCTCTCGGAGCCGCGCGGACGTATGCCGCACGACGATAAGGTCTGGTATATGGGAATTGTATATAAGCGTTGCTACAAGTGGTATGAGAAGTCCCTTCGCACGTTCGGCACTGGCCCCCGTGCGACCTGCAGGCGAAATGCCTGCCACGGCGCACCCGAAGATGCAATAACCGTGATACGGAGGATTCACTCGGGATATATCAATCCATCGGCGCCGCATCGCCAATCATTATTAACCACTCCGAGCTATGCATCGGTATGAGATTCGTCGTGGCCATGACCGGCGCCTCCGGCGCGGTGTACGGAAAAAGGCTCCTCGAGAAGCTTCCGGGAGAGAAGATCCTGGTCATGTCCGATGTGGCCAAGAGCATGATACCTACAGAACTGGAGTGCGGCCCCGAAGGGTTGGCGGAACTGGCAGACGCCGTTTACGACGACGGGGACCTTTTCGCCCCCATATCCTCGGGCAGCTATCGCTTCGATGCCATGATCGTCGTCCCCTGCAGCGCATCCTCCCTCGGGAAGATCGCCAACGGCCTGGCCGACACCTTGATAACCAGGGCTGCGGCCGTGGCCATGAAGGAATCCAGGAAACTGGTGCTCGTGATCAGAGAAACGCCGAAGAGCGCCGTGATATTGGAGAACGAGCTGAAGCTCGCCAGGAACGGCGTCTGCATACTGGATGCGAACCCGGGCTACTACCACAACCCCCGGACTCTGGACGATGTCATCGATTTCGTAGTAGGAAGATGCATGGACCAACTGGGGCTGGAGCACGACCTCTACAAAAGATGGGGCTGAATCACTCCAGGTAGATCGCCGGCCTTCCCGGCACTGCCATCCTCGCCTTGTCGCCTGGATCGTATCTGCCTTCCTCATCCGAGGAATAGACCTCGGCTTCCAGACCCATCTCCTTTGACAGGAATCCTGCCGCAGCGGCCAGATGTGCCCTCTCATCCGATTCGAACATAGGCCTCATGCTCCCGGCGGGCAGGCGCATCATGTCCTCCGCCGTCTTGCGGGCCATGTCCGAAGCGGCCTTGCCGTGAACCTTTATGTCGGGATCGGACATGCATGCCTTCGTCAGGGACGGTATGCTCAGCTCCCCTTTCTCCTGTAACTCCAAAGCTTTGCCTAAGATCCCGATCTTCCATGACGGCGCGGTGTAGAGCACCATGCGCTTCGGTTCGATCCCCGTAACCTTTATTATCTGCTGGGCATCGGACATGACCTCCCTTATCAGATCCTCGCCGTACTCGGCCGGCACGGAACGCTCCCCTGCCTCGGGAAGCTGTGCCTCGGAAACGAGACCGTCGAATCCCGCGGCCTCCCACATCTCCTCCGCCATATGGGGGGTCACCGGCATCATGGCCGTTATCCATGTCCTGAGACATTCGGATATCGCCTCTGGGTTCTCACCGCCCCTTCTCTGGTACCATTTGAGATCGTTGAATATCTCGAAGTACGCCACCGTGGCCATCTGCCGCAGGTCGTACCTCTCCATGGCCGAACGTATTGTGCTCACGTGGGTGTTCATCCTGGAGACAAGCCAGGCATCCATCTCCGTCGCGGAGCCTCTGTATGACGACAGGTCGCCTATGAACGAAGCGATCCTGTCTATCCTCTGCGAATAGGACATCACATTGTCCTCGTCCCACTCCACATCTGCGAATGGAGATGCTACGTGGGCGTAATACAACCTCATCCCGTCAGCGCCGAACTTCTTCGCCGCTCCCGGGATCGGCTGGGCACCGCCCTTTGATTTGGAGATCTTGCTCTTCTTGCCTGTGATGTACCAATTGACCGTTATTCCCTTGGGCCACATCTCCGGAGGCAATATCGCCACATGGTTCTTCAGGAACGCGGGGAAGTGCACGGTCATGTGCTCCTTGCCCCCCAGGTTCATGTCCAGAGGGTACCAGTAGAGGACCTCCGCCCTTATCTCATCCAGAAGGGACGTGTCTATGCCGCATTCCCCGGATACCTTCTCTGCATCTCCTTTGCCCAGTATCGCATAGTCGAAGAACGCCTCCGTCATCTGCTCCGGTTCGATGCGACCGTCGTTGGCGTACATCGATATCAGGTAATAGACGGGATAGAGCGTGGAATCCGATATGGCCTCGATGATCCATCTCTCGTCGAATGGGAACTTGGTCCCCAGCCAATTGCCGAGACGCACGCACGCCCTCTCCCTGAACCATTTCAGGACCGCGTGCACGTTGTTGTGGTACTCAACAGGGTTGATCGTCATCGTCCTGCAGTGATCGGAGGTCCTTTGGGTGAGATCCTCGTTGCCGTAATCTATGAACCACTGATCGTCTATCCTCTTGATCACGACCTTGCAGCCACATCTGCATACCACTTCCTCGGAGAGATCAAAGAAGACGTCTGCTTCCCCGGAGTCGATCATGGCCTGCTTCATGCGTTCCTTGGCCTCCTCGACGCGCATACCTGCGAACTCGCCGCAGATGTCCTTCATCACGCCAAGGTGATAACCGTCCTTGTAGACCTGCTTCTTTGCCTCTTCCAGGCGGGGGTCGTCCGCCTCTTCTATGCCCATGCGCTCTACGATGTCCTGCGCAGGGAAGTCCCCGTAGCCTTTCATTGAGATTATCGAGATGGGGACGACGGCATCTATCGTCTCCTTGGCGATCCCGTATCTCTCCATATAGGAGTGGTCCTCCTTGAGCTTGGTAAGGGACATCCAGTCATCCGGAGCGTCGGACGGCACCGATGTGACCATCCCTGTACCCACGTCCGGATCGCAGAAGGCGGCCGGAAGGACGGGGATCTCCCTGTGGATCATGGGCGCGATGCATGTGCGGCCCAAAAGGTCCGAGCCTTTCACAGCCCCTATGCTCTCGAGACCGTCCTTCTGATGGCTGAGCTTCTCGTATGCCTGAGGAGACACGATCCATGTCTCTCCGCCGTTACGGACCTTGAGATACTCCACCTCGGGATTCACCCAGAAGCAGACCTGTCCGTAGACGGTCTCCGGCCTCAGGGTGGCCGCCACCAGGATCTCGTCGCCGGATCTGAACTTGAGAAGAGTGAATTCCTGCGTTTCCGCGTTGCCTCCCTTGGACAGATCCGTTTCCGAAGGATCGACGGCCACGGGGCCGCACGAGAGGCAGGCAGGCGCGAAATACGGTTTCTGTATGAGGAGACCGGCTTCATTGAGCTTGCGGAACTGCCACTGCATGAACTTAGAGTAATCGGGATAGAGGGTGCACGTGAATCTGCGCCAATCCGCAAGGAAGCCGAATCTCTTCCAATACTCCTCCTGATACACGCCGTTGAAGAACCAGACAACATTCAGAGGATCCCTGAGCTCTCCTTCCAGCTTCTCGGGGGGACATCCGTTCCTTACCATGTAATCCATTATGTCCTTGTCCCCCGCCGCTATCCTGGCGGCGAGGCTTATGGCGCCGTTCCCCGTGGCATGGGTACCAACCGGGAACAGGACGTTGTATCCTGTCATGCGCTTGTATCTGCCGATGGCGTCCGCATAGGTGTATCCTCTCATGTGACCTACATGCAGATATCCGGTGACGCCGGGATATGCGAATATGATCATGAACTTCGGTCTTTCGTCCCTCTCGGACTCGTTGAGCTTCCGGTCAGACCATCTGACCTGCCACTTCCTCTCTATGCTCTCATAATCAGGCAACTACAGACACCCTCGGATTTGATGCCACTTCAAAGAGTGCTTTAATTATATAAGTATGCGAAAACATGGGGCAGGACGCAGAGGATCTAGCGTATCTGACCTCAGTAATGCGTATTCCCTGTCTGCATTGCAGATGTAATGCAATGTAAGACAACCATTAAATACACGCATTACGTCTTCACATTCAAGCCTGAAGGGATGGGCTCTATGGGCTGATAGAGGCATTGAAAATGAACGTGGGAAGGCAGATAACGCTCAGGATGGGAGCAGATGAGGTCCGGGACATGGACTCTTATCTGTCTGAGCACCCGGAGATCGGCAGCCAGTCCATGTTCATCAGAAATGCCGTCCGCGAATACATCAATAGGGATGCTGATGTTGCGGTATCAGAAAGCGACGGGATCCTCGTCCGTTTCACCGAAGCGGAGATGATGGCAATAGATGCAGTGGTCAAGAGCGGGGACGCATTCGATGCGGCTGATTTCATCAGGCTCAAGATTCGCGAGTTCCTGCGTCCGCAGAACACGGACCAGAAGGTCGCCCACGACGCATACCGGCTTGCCACATCAGAATTGGTGACGAAATGAGGACTCAGAAGGGATAGACCTGGAGGAGGGATGGGATCTCGGATCCGTAAGGATCCGTTACTCTTCCCAGGTCTGTTGAAACGTCTTGATCAATGAAAGGGATGGGAACAATGGTGAACGACTTCGACAATGAGGACACTGTCATCGAGCCGCGCGTAGCCGTGGTCGGCGTAGGCGGGGCCGGTTGCAACGTGGTCAACAGCGTCTATTGGGATTTCGCCTCTGCGGACACCATCGCGATCAACACTGACCGCGCGGCCTTGGAGGCCGTGAGCGCGGACAGGAAGCTTTTCATCTGCAGGAATGTCACCAAGGGTCAGGGTACCGGCGGCGACAGTCTGCTGGGCAGGAGATGCGCCCAGGCTCACATGGACGATATATGCGATGCCCTCGAGGGGCACGACATGGTGTTCATAGTCGCCGGCATGGGCGGCGGCACCGGGACGGGCGCGGCGCCCGTCGTGGCCGATATAGCTCAGCGCATGAAACTTATAACGTTCTCCATTGCTATCAACCCCTTCTCTTTCGAGAGCGCGAGGGGGCGGGCAGCTAAAGGCGGAATGAACCAACTGAGGGCCGTCTGTCCGATGACCGTCAGCGTGGAGAACGACCTCATTTTACAGAACCGTCCGGATATGGCGTTGAAAGATGCCTACAGGGCGGTCAACAAGAGCGTGATCTCTTTCATGAAGAGGCAGAGGACCAAGACCGTGGAGGTCCTTATGGAGCAGCTCAGGCACCTGGACTCCCTCATAGTGGACGCAGGGGTCCCAACATCCACGGGAGCGGTCGGCGGCAACGTGATGACGGACTGAGCCCGGCAACGGCGGAAGCGCCATCACCAATTACAAAGTGTGGTACCGGACCGCGGATACGGAATGGACCCTGTTCAGTAACGTTAATGCCCTGACGGCGACCGTCACCGGCCTGACCAATGATACGGAGTATGAGTTCAGGGTCGCAGCCGAGAACGCCGTAGGGGTGGGTGACGTGAGCGATGAAGTGGTGTCCACGCCGAGATTCGACATGTTGGCTCTCCTGGGGGACCCGATGGCCCTGGCCATAGCCGGCGGGTTGCTGGTTCTCATAATCATCGGCGTTGCGGTTGTGCTTCGGAGAAAATGAGCCGTTCGGGCTGAACGCCCGGCCCGAAAAAGGGCCGGGCGTCACGCCCTTTTCATCCTTTCTGCTTGGACATGTGCTCGTAGCCCATGTCGAAGGCCTTCTTGTTAAGGTCCACGAACTTGGGAGGCACATTCTTGGCCAGCATATCCTTCAGAAGGTCCTTGGACAGAGGGAACCCCTTGGCTGCGGCCACTGCGCCTATCATCACGGCATTGGCCGCCACCGCTTTACCTGCGGAGATCGCTATGGATGTGGCGTCTATCGTTACAAGGTTCTCTGTCCTCTCCTTTACTGCGGTGACCATTTCTTCGATATTCGGATAATCCTCGAACCCTGCGGCGACCATGGACGGATACACCGGGTCGAGATTCATCAGTATCTTGGTGTCCTTGTTCGCCAGGGATACATTCCTGCAGGTCTCGACAGGCTCGAACCCCATCAGGAGATCCGCTCCTCCGGCTGATTCCAGAGGACTGATGACCTCATCGCCGAATCTCAGGGTGCAGAGGACGCTGCCGCCTCTCTGCGCCATGCCGTGGACCTCGCTCATAGCCACTTTGTAGCCTGCATTCATGGCGGCGCTGCCCAGGACCATGGAGGCCAGGAGCACGCCCTGCCCTCCGACGCCTACGATCTGTATCGTGTATCTCATTGTCTCACCTCGATAGCGTCCTTGGGGCACACGTCGGCGCACATGCCGCAACCTATGCACTGTACTTCGTCCACATGGACCTCGTCCCCTCTCTTCACAAGCGCAGGGCACGCGATGGTCTTCAGGCAGGTGTAGCACTTGATGCACTTGCTCTGATCTACTTTGGTCTCCCTGATCACCAGGGTCCTCTGCTTCTTAAGCTCCAGAGGGCACGCCATCTTGGAGATGACAACAGCCACGCCATCCGTGTCGATGGCCTCCTTCATGACCTTGGATGCCGCTTTGACATCGTAGGGATTCACGGTCGCCAGGAAGTCCACGCCTATGCCTTTGACGACCGACTCGATGTCCAGGGCCTCGGTGGTAACTCCTCCGAAGTCCCTTCCGGTCCCGGGATTGGGCTGATGCCCCGTCATGGCCGTTGTACGGTTGTCGACGATGACCATCACCAGTTTGTGGCCGTTGAACTTGGCGGATATCAACGGAGGTATTCCGGAATGGAAGAACGTGGAGTCGCCTATGAAGGCCACCGGCTTCTGGTCGGTGACCTGGGCGAACCCTCCTGCGGCACCCGCCCCGCCTCCCATGCAAATGATGAAATCAGCCATGTCGAAGGGGGATTGCACACCGAGGGTGTAGCACCCGATATCCGAGCAGTAAACGGCCTCCCTCTTGCCCATGGCCTTCTTAGTTGCGGCGAATATCCCGCGGTGAGGGCATCCGGCGCACAGGGTCGGCGGCCTTCCGGGCAGCTTTATGTCCACAGGCTTCAGCGGTACCGGTGGCTCATCCATCTTTACCAGGTCCTTCAATCTTACGACGACGTCCGGGGAGTACTCCCATTCCACGGGCAGATGGCCGCTCCTCTTCCCGTACACGGGAACGGACAACTTATTCTGGGCAGATATCCTCAGGACCTGATCCTCCAGGAACGGTTCCAATTCCTCGACCACTATTATCCTGCTCTTGCCTTTGATGAATTCCGCTATCTTCTTCTCCGGCAACGGGTTCGTGAATCCCAGCTTCAATATCTGTACGTCTTTGATGTACTCCTTGACGTATGTGTAAGAAACACCCGAAGTTATCACTCCTGTGTCTCCTTCCCCTTCGATGAAATTCAGAGGCGATACCTCCGAAAGGGCCATTGCCTTCCTGTTGAGATCCAACAGCTTGACCCTGTTCTTCTTCGCGAATGCGGGTATATTGACGAATCTTGCGGTATCCTTCTCAAAACGGCCTTTCGCAGACGTTTCCTCGGGAGTGCCGAACTCTACTATCCCGCGGGCGTGATTCACGCGGGTTGTCGTCCTGAATATAAGAGGCAGTTCCAATTCCTCGGATACCCTGCATGCCTCAGCGACCATATCCTTGGCCTCGGCAGGAGTGGAAGGCTCCATCATCGGCAGAAGTGCCAGCTTGGAGTATATCCTGTTGTCCTGCTCGTTCTGGGAGCTGTGAAGGGACGGGTCGTCAGCTGTGAGTATGAGCATCGCGCCCCTTACGCCGGAGTATGCCAACGTCATCATAGGGTCAGCGGCTACGTTCAGACCAACATGCTTCATGAACACGATGGACCTGACACCGGACGATGCTGCGGCCGCTGCCGTCTCCATCGCCACTTTCTCGTTCACGGAGAACTCGAAGTACATCCCGACCTCTTGGGAGATCTTCTCCAGATTGTTTCCTATCTCCGACGAGGGTGTCCCCGGATATGTGGAGGCGAACTTCACCCCTGCTTCGATGAGCCCTCTGGTTATCGCCTCGTTCCCTAGCAGCAAGTCCGTGCCGCTGTTCGATAATATGTCTGCCATTTTCACGCCTCCGGTGGGAGGTTGTATTACGAGGCGGATTTATAACTATAACCGATATACGGGAGATGCGCGCGGGGGTAGCCAAGCCTGGCCAAAGGCGCAGGACTTAGGATCCTGTCCTCAGCGGTTCGAGGGTTCAAATCCCTTCCCCCGCACCATTATCTCATTCTATCTGAAATCATACTTGCGCCTGCAGCATCTGCCGCGGGGCTCCTCTTCATCTTCTTCCGGTGACTTCGATTCTTCGTCTTGGACATCCACTCTGCATCCGCAACCGCAGTTCTCATCATGAACGTGTTCGTGGTCATGATCGTGGTCATGAGTATGATCGTGACTGTGGCCGCGGTGGTCGAAGTCCAGGAAAACGCCGGAGTCGTCCATCGCATGCATGATCTCGTGCTCCAGCTCGCTCCTGTCCACGTCCGTCAGGGCGGCCATTATATGGAACTCGGCCTCCCGTGTCGGGCGCAGGGTGCCGTGGTGCAGCACGCCCTCGGAGAGATCTGTCAGATTGAGGGTTATTCCGCCGGTGTCGGTGGACACGGACATCTTTATGTGGCCGATCATCGCACCGGTCTCGGACTCGGCCCATCTGCCTATGGCCATGAGCATGTCCCCCAGACGCCTCTCGGCATCCGCATTGAATCCTCTTATCCTGCCTTTGAAACCGACTGCGGTTCCTCCTGCCATCTCCGCTGACGTCTTCATCTCAGTGCCTCCAAGAACCTGTCGACCCCTTCAAGGGTCTTCCCGGAGACAACTAACGCAGGTACGTCATATAAATCCTTCAGAAAAGAGAGAACACCTTCGACCTTCTCCGCAGACTGACCGTCCGCCTTGTTCACCAAGATGATATCGGACTCCGAGATCTGCTCCAGGAAGAACTCCTTCTTCCTCTCAAGGAATATATCGAAACGCGGCACGTCGACTATGCCTATTATGCGGATGTCCTTCACATCCGTCCCGGTGCTGACTATGGTGTCCCTGACCTTCTGCGGAAGCGCCAGGCCCGTGGGCTCAACGATGAATACATCCGGATCGATCTCCTCTTTGATCCCTGCGACCGCCTCGAACAGAGATTGGGTCAGAGTGCAGCATATGCACCCGTCCGGGAGCTCCACAGCCTTGAATCCTTCGGACCTCAGAGTGCTGCCGTCGACGCCTATGTCACCCATCTCGTTGACGAGTATGGCGACCTTCTTCCCCGAGTCCAGGTAATGCCTTGTGACCGTCTTGAGGAATGTCGTCTTCCCGCTTCCCAAGAACCCTCCGAGGATGTATACTATCATGCCGCCGTCATCGGAGCAGCGGATTAAATAGGGTTTGTCGCAGGCCCTCACATAAGGTCCCGCAGGTCCCGTATCATGAAGGTGTACGGGCATTCGGCCACGGGCCCTCTGGGAACGTATATCCCATCTATGCCCGCAGCCTCCGCTGCGAACATGTCGCCCGGGCTGTCCCCCACATAGCATACGTCCTTCTTCTCAAGCCAAGGATATTCGTTCAAGGCATTGAGAAGCCCATCCGGTGCCGGCTTATGGTTCTTCACGTCGTCATACCCGACAATCCTGTCAAATCTTTCCAGAAGGCCATGCTTCAGGAGAATGGCGACGATGCGCTCCCTCATCTTGCCGGAAGCTATCGAGAGGCCTTTTCCTCTGCTGTGCAAAGTACCTATAACTTCCTCGGTCTCAGGATACGGATCCGTCCTGGAGGCCATGGATGCCCTGGACTCGGCTATGAACGAATCTATGAACCTCTTCTTCTCGGCCTCAGAGCGAACGAACCTGTCCGCGGTAACATCCAACGGCTCTTGGACATACCTCCTGCAGTCGGCGACGTTGAACGGTATACCTATGGACCTGAACGCCTTAGCATAAGCTAGTTCCACCCCTTTCAAGGAGTTGAACAGGGTCATGTCGAAATCGAAGATGTATGCCTCGTATTCTCTCATATCACCTTACGCAACGGCCCCTGTGCTGCCATCGGGCTGGATGTTCTCGCTCTCCAGCATCTTGAGTATCTTCTTCCTCAGGGCTGTGAACTCCGGGGACGACCTGTCCCTGGGGTGAGGCCACGGGATCTCGATCACCTCTTTTATCTTGGCGGGGCGCTTGGTCAGGACCACTATGCGGTCCGATATGTACACGGCCTCGTCAACAGAGTGAGTAACGAATATCACCGTCGTATCAGTCTTATCCGTTATCCTTAGCAGCTCGGTCTGCATTATATTGCGGGTCTGGGCATCCAGGGCTCCGAAGGGCTCGTCCATGAGTATCACATCGGGCTTCGTCACCAAGGCCCGGGCGATACCCACGCGCTGCTTCATGCCTCCCGAGAGCTCATGGACCATTGCGTTCTCGAACCCCCCAAGGCCGACTGACTTGATGTACCTTTCCGCACGCTCCCTCCGCTCCGCCTTGGGAACACCTGCGACCTCCAGCCCGAACTCCACATTCTTCCTTACGGAACGCCACGGGAACAGGGCGAAATCCTGGAAGACCATGCCCCTGTCCGGCCCGGGGCCCTGGCAGCATTTGCCTCCTACGGTGACCGTGCCCGACGTAGGTTCCATCAGTCCCGCTATCATACGCAGTATCGTCGTCTTACCGCATCCGGAAGGACCTACTATGGTTATCAGCTCGCCCTTCTTTATCTCGAGGGAGAAGTCCGCAAGGGCCACTGTCTCCTTCTCGTCAGTCTTGTAGGTCTTGCTGAGATTGGCTATCGATATGTCCCCGCTCATTCTATCCCCATCCTTTTCACTATTGTCCTATAGGCGTAGTCGGAGAGGCCGGTGGTCAAAAGACCCAGTATGGCGATCAATACTATGCCCACGAACACGTTGGGCCAATATCCGAACTGTGCCTGTATGCTTATGAAATATCCTACGCCGCCGCCGAAGGAGGCGTACAGCTCGGATGCGACTATGCACATCCAGCCGACACCCATCCCTATCCTCAGCCCGTTCATCACATAAGGCACGGATGCCGGGAGCATCACCTTGGTGAATACCTGCAGCTTGTTGGCCCCCAGAGTCTTGGATGCATCGACCCAGTTCGGCTCGATCTTCTTGACTCCGAATATGGTATTGGTTAGCATTGGGAAGAATATCCCCACGAAGACCACCAGGATAGGTCCCCATACATATCCCACGGTGAAGAGGAATATGGGTGCCCACGCTATCGGAGCTATGGGCCTCAGTATCTCGAGCGTAGGGGAGGAGAACTCGTTGATCGTGTTGGAATATCCCAACAGCAGACCCATCGGGACCGCCACCGCCAATGCTATCAGTAACCCTGCTATGAATCTCTGAAGGCTTATGGACATGTGCCCCCACATTGTCATACCGGACACCATATCCCCTTTGTCGAAGAGATACAGCATAGCATCCCATGTCTCTCTGGGAGTGGGCACTGCGGGATTGTTCAACAACAGAGCAAGATTCCACCATATAAGGAAGAAAACCACAAGTGAAACGGCAGAGATCACCATCTTCCTGATGAATCTGTGACTTTTGTCGTTCTCATCATAATTCAATAATTCCAGATTCATCTTCTCACCTCAGTGCGTTTATGGACAAAGAGACCACCGGCGGGGATCCTACGAAACCCAGATTCGCATGGCCTGAAAGAAGTGCGTTCATTACGTCCCCTCCAGCTCCGAAGGGGCCAACCAATTCAACCTCTATACCATAGTCGTTGAAGTAGCCCTTTTCTATACCCACGTGGAGAGCCAATTGGTGCACGTCAGCCGCGAGATATGCCACTTTAATGCGCACAGATCCCGTGCCGACTACACCCATCTCCGCAGGAGTCTTCAGATCCAGATGCTCGCTGTCGTTGAACACTGTATCCAGATATATTCCGTTGATCAGGTGGTTCGTGAAGTCCAAAGGTGTATCGTATCCCGCATTCGTGAGGGTGCTGGAATTAACAAGACCCAGAGACTCATAGGTCTCTACCACATTGGCCAACTGATCGTTGAGGTCGTCCAGCTCATATGCGTATAATATGTTGTTAAGAGCGGCTTCTGCCGTTGCGTCCGTCATGGGATCTTTCGGTGTCCCGACTTCTATAGCCTTACTTATCAAATAGCTCCAATTCGGGTCACTGGAACCGTTATCCATAACACTCTGCATCCATTGAACCGATTCCACGTAAGCCGCCAGGAACCTTGTCACCGCAACCGAGTTATCTGACAGATAGGAATTGTTCGCTGCCACAACGCAGCACGGATGCCCGGGCTGATAATCGCTTGTCTTCAGAATGCTCTTGCATTCCCCAGATGCCACTGCGACGGCGTAATGGGGCTCCCATGCGATCCCTCCGGTCACATCGGAATTTTTCATCATCCAGTCTAACATCTGGCCCGGTGCCTTTTGCGTCCAACGAACTCCGTCGGTCGAAACATCCTGTCCATCCTGAACGAAACTTAACCCCATCTCATCCTTAACTATTTGCATAAGCATCATATGCTGGATGGAAGAGGGGCCCGGCGTCATGAAAAGCGTACCTCTCCAATCATCAGGATCGTAAGTTACGGCTCCTGTACCATCTATAGTCACAAAATTATCTGTTATGTCGCTCCTCACGAATATACCGGATCCTTCGTTATTGACCCGGGATATTATGGAGACGGATTCTCCCTCCGACTCCTGCTGCGAGAGGACCAGGCCGGAAGCTGACAGTACGATGATGACCGCCAGCACGGCTCCCCACATCTTGAAATTCCAGTTCAATTGCGGCACCTGGGATTACGAGACTCTCATCAGATATAAAAGTTAAGATTTTAACACACAAGTATTTCGTTTGTACTTTAAGGATAAAAATTAACGGGACTAACCCGATATGGGTCTAAGCAGAACGCTCTGCCACAAATATGATGACAGAAAAGCTGGGTTGAAGAAAAAGTAAGATGTTTCGGGATCTGAGCTCAGATATCCCTGTATGCGATGGAGTACTCCATCTTCTTGGCACCGAAGTACTTCTTGGAGAACTCCGCCGCATCCTTGGGGCCGAACTCTTTGCAAGAGAATATGTTGATGAAGGCCCTGTTGGTGTCCTCTGCGAAGTGACCGGAGATCATAGAGGTCTCGATCAGCTGCACCAAAGAGTAGCCTTCTACTTTGGGCTCGGAACCGAAACGAACCACGATGGGCTCTCCGTATCTCTTCATGTCGATGTGCTTGGCGAGGTCAATGGCGAAGTTGGTTATATGCTCCTTGCTGGATATCAGCTTGAGGTCGCATTCTCCGAGATCTACCGCGACCTCGAAGCCCCACCTGTTCTCATTGTTGTACTTGTCTATGGCTTCCTTGTCTTCCAGAAGCTTGCCTGTGTATGGGCTCATTACGTACATGCGGATCTCTCCCGACGGATGACCGTCATCTACGGAATATATCGGTTCTGTATTTGAAACTATAACCTCCACTACGAAACTCGTAGTTACTAGAACTCAATTTATTAGAGTGAAAAGGCCATACTGGCACCCATGACGGGAATAACGGGTTCCGACGTGTTCTTCACAGACATGGATGTAGGCATAGACGACAGCCTTCTGAAGAAGATGAGACGCGTATGCGAAGCGGCGGGGATCGGCAAGATCGACGTGAAAAAGAAGCTCGTCGCCATCAAGATGCATTTCGGAGAGTACGGCAACCTGTCATTCCTCAGGCCCAACTACGCCAAGGTGGTGGCCGATATGGTAAGGGAGAATGGGGGCATACCATTCCTGACCGATTGCAATACCCTGTACGCAGGATGCAGGAAGAACGCTGTGGAGCACCTGGACACCGCATACGCCAACGGATTCAGCCCTCTCACTACCGGATGCCAGATAATAATCGGGGACGGCTTAAAAGGCTCAGACGAGACCGTTGTGCCGATAGACGGCGAATATGTCACTGAAGCGAAGATCGGGAGGGCCGTGGCCGAGGCGGATGTCATCATATCCCTGAGCCATTTCAAATGCCACGAGCTCACCGGCATAGGCGGCGCGGTGAAGAACCTGGGAATGGGCTGCGCCTCCCGCAGGGGGAAGATGGAACAGCACTCTGAGGCGAAACCGCTGATCGACAGGGATGAATGCAGAGGATGCAGAGAGTGCTTCAAAGCGTGCGCCCACGGCGCGATATCCTTCCCTGAGAAGAAGGCCGTGATAGATTACAGTATATGCGTAGGATGCGGCATGTGCATATCTGCCTGCCGCTTCGATGCCGTGAGCGCGGGCCCCGATTCCTCGAAGGACCTGCTGGGCATGAAGATGGCCGAGTACGCGGCGGCCGTCGTCCAGGGTAAACCGAACTTCCACATCAGCGTGGTATGCGATGTCTCCCCGCTCTGCGACTGCCACGGGGGGAACAGTACTCCGATAATACCTGATGTAGGGATATTCGCATCTTTTGACCCGGTGGCCCTGGATGCCGCATGCGCCCGGCTCTCCGCGGCCCAGGAACCCATAGGGAGGAAGGTCTGCGGCAGGGATATCTTCGCCGACGTGAACGAAGGAACGGATTGGCGGATCGCCCTGGAGCATGCGGAGAAGATGGGGCTGGGAACGGCCTCATACAATCTGATCGGGGTCAGGTGACCTTGCTGAAAGGCGTTAATTTTAATAGAGCGCCTGCGGATTAATGCATATGGACCCGGTGAGGCTTTTCGTCTCAATCGAGGTGCCCCATTTGGGCCCCCTTGAATCTGTGGCAGAGGACATCGGCGGGATACGCGGAGCGCGTCCAGTCCCGGACAAGCAAAGACATCTCACTTTGGTATTCATAGGCGACCTGGATGCCGAGTACGCGGAAAAAGTGTGTGAAGCCGTGGAGGGAGCCGTGGAGGGGATCGGGGCCTTCCGCATAGATCTAAGGGGCGTGGGCGCATTTCCGAATCCCCAGAGGCCGAAGGTCGTCTGGGTCGGAGCCAGCGACGACGGTTCGATGGCCGCGCTGTCTGAGGCTGTGCGCAATTCGCTGGATGCCGTAGGGGTCGGCTACGACGGAAAGGAGTTCAAACCGCACATAACCTTGGCCCGCATGAGCGGAGGCACCGATGTCGGCGGTCTCGTATCCGGGAACAAGAGTGCCACCTTCGGATGGTTCACCTGCGATTCTGTGAACGTCATGAAGAGCACCTTGCGTCCATCGGAGGCCGTTCATACCCTTATCAGGAAGATCCCCCTAAGAGGCTAACTGTAACTGTCCGCTTTTATCCCCCCGCTTTGCGAGACATCATCATGAAACGCATAATGCGGGTCCGCAGAATACGCAGGGACAAAAGCGGAGGGATCGAAGGTCTGCCCCTTCAGCTCATGATACTGATCGTGATCGCCACTCTCGGAACTTCGATAGTGGTGGGATGGATGAACGACATAGAGATGCCGAAGTCCATAGGGGATGTGACCGTGGACAACGACAGCATCCCCCTCGGAAGCCCGGATAACAACGGCAACAGATCCACTAAGGAAAGGTTCTCGGTCTACGTCACAGATCAGGACGGCAACCCTTTAGAAGGGGCTACCGTCGTCATAACGGGGCTGGGGGCCAATGACGGACGTGGCGGAACGGTATACTCCACGACAGACATCAACGGAAAAGCGATATTCGGATCGATATACGTGAGAATGAACTCGCCTGTGGGGCATATCGATGTCAGCGTGTCAAAGGCCGGATACGGCGAGAACGGGGACTGCAGGATCGCGGTGATCGCTTGAAGATGAATAGAAGGGCGGTCCTTGACCTGCCCATAAGGATAGTGGTGGTAATGGCGGTTCTGGCAGCCTCGCTGCCCTTAGTGGGATCGGCCCTGGAGCATAATGAGGAGATGACATCGGCCGCCGCTCTGGAGAATCAGGTCGGGAGGATAACAAATGCGGCCGCGGCCGTCTACTTCTCCGGGGAGGGGTCGTGCAGGACCGTCGACTTGGACATTCCCGCCGGGTGCAGCATATCTATAGGCGGAAGCGGCGGAGAAGCGTACTCCGTCAGAGGGATCATGGGGAACAAGACCGTTTACACATACTACATGGACAAACCCTCCGTCGGATTCTCGGATGGGGCCGTGCTGTCCGGGAAATGCACCGTGCTCGTCAGATGTTCCGACGGCGGGAACGGATATCCGGTGATAGATGTGATCGCATGATCGAGTTCACCCTGTCCAGGGTTGCCCTGGGCATATGCGGCATCATTCTGCTGGCCTCCGTAATCCCCTTCGTGGATAGCGTCCACGAGGACAGGGTGGAAGCCGGAATGTCCTCCCAGGCGGAGAGCATTGCCGCCCTGGTGGACTCATTCGGGAGTTCGGGATCAGATGCTCTTACGATCTGCGCCGGAGAGCTTCTTCCGACAACATCGTCCACTTTGCGGTTCGAAGGGCACTTCGTGATTATGGAGTGCGGCGGCTCATCATACAGGGCCGCCATGCTATGCGATACTGTATCTGAAGGAACATACTCATGCAACAGTGTTCTGAGGCTGACAAAGAACGGACAGGCCGTTGAAATAGAGGTGCTGGGTCTTACTTAGAGAAGGCCTTTATTATCTTCCTGAGGGTCGACAGGAACCTTTCTATGTCCCCGCGGTCGTTGTATATGTAGACAGATGCCCTGACGGACCCCTCCAGGTTCCTAGATTCAAAGAATGGGTGGGCGCAGTGCATGCCGGACCTGACCATCACGCCGCCGATGCTGTCCATCATAACGGCCACATCATGGGACGACAGGCCCTTCACGTTGAACGAGAATATGCCTCCTCTGGAAGCGGGGTCCTCCGGTCCGACGACCGAGACCTCGGGCATTTCCTCTATCGCTTCCTGTATGATCCTCTGCAGGGAGATTTCGTAGGCCTCCACTTCTTTCATGCCTATACCGGACAGATAGTCCAGGGCCGCCGACGTTCCTATTATCCCGGAATAATTGAGAAGCCCCGCCTCGAACTTCTCCGGCGCGGGGGACGTCTTCACTGAATCGTAGGTGGTGAGACCAACGGTCCCGCCGCCGTACATCAGAGGTCTCAGGCTCTTCAGGGCCTCCTCCTTCCCGTACAGCATGCCCACGCCCGTGGGCGCGAGCATCTTGTGCATGGATGCCGAATAGAAATCGACGTCCAGATCGATCATGTCCACGTGAATATGGGGTGCAGCCTGGGCGCCGTCCACGGATATTACCGCTCCGGCGTCGTGGGCGATCTCCGCCATCTCCTTTATCGGGTATGTCACCCCGGTGACATTGCTTGTCTGGGTGACCGATACCGCCTTCACATCCCGGGTGACGGCCTCTTTGTAGGCCTCGATGTCGAACTCACCTCTTTCGGATGTCCGGAAGAACCTGCGCTTTATCCCTCTCTCCTGAACCCTGAACCATTGGACATGATTGGAATTGTGCTCCGTATCTGAGGTGAGCACCACGTCGCCGGGCCCCAGATCGAGGCCGAGAGCCACCGTGTTCAGGCCCTCCGTGGCGTTCTTTGTGAATACAAAGCATCTCGGGTCATCCGACCCGAAGAACCTGGCCATCTTCTCCCGGGTCTCATCGACCTCGGTGGATACGCGGGTGGCCATCGAATGGACGCTCCTGCCTCCGCATGACGGGTACTCCTCATAGTACTCCACCATCTTCCTGATCACCTGATCCGGCTTCAGGCTCTGGCATGCATTGTCCAGATAGACGGAGCTGCCTTTCCTGACAGTAGGGAAATCCGCCCTTATCTTGGATACGTCCATGGGACCGCCTATTGCCGACGGTGTTATTCATTGTTTCCGTCCCTTCCGGCGAACTATAATTATAATAGCCTTGGATTCCAATCAGCTGACATGGACCTCAGGACATCCGTAGGGAGCCTCGCGCTCGACAACCCCTGCATACTGGCATCTGGCATAATGGATGAGACAGGGGAAGGCATGGCCCGCGTCCTGAGGGCGGGTGCCGCGGCCGTTGTATCCAAGTCCGTGGGCACGGGCCCGAACCCGGGGCATGCGAATCCGAACTTCATCGAAGAAGAAGCATTCTGCCTGAATGCCATGGGCCTTCCCAACCCCGGGATAAAGGTATACGCAGAAGAGATGAGGACAGCCGTCGCCTGCGGAAGTGTGATCGGATCCGTTTACGCATCATCGCCGGAGGAATTCGCCGAGCTGGCCGGCTGCATGGAGGACTACGGCGCATGCGCAGTGGAGCTGAACCTCTCATGTCCCCACGCCGCCGGGTACGGCATGGAGGTGGGAACGGATCCCCACATGGTCAAGAGGATCGTTTCCGTCGTTAAGGATGCTGTCAGCATACCCGTATGGGCGAAGCTCACGCCCAACACCCACATACTGAAGGATATAGGGAAAGCGGTGGAAGAGGCGGGAGGGGATGCGATAGTCGCGATAAACACCCTGAGAGCCATGAAGATAATACCGGAGTTCGGGAGGCCCTTCCTCAGCAATCGCTTCGGAGGCCTTTCGGGAAGCGCGATACGCCCCGTGGGTGTGAGAGCGGTATACGACCTCTACAGCACTGTGACGATACCTATTGTAGGGGTCGGCGGGATCTGCAGCCACCGGGATGCCCTGGAATACATAATGGCCGGAGCATCCGCCGTTCAGATCGGCACCGCGGTGCTCAAAGGATTGGACGTTTTCTCCAAGGTCAACGAAGGATTGAGGGATTTCATGAGGGAGTACGGATATCCCTCTGTGAAGGATATGGTAGGTGTGGCACATGAATGATGTAGTGACCGTTACCGGTAAAAGCAGATCCGGTGACATATGCTCCCTTTCCTTCGATTGGGACAGAACCGTGGAGCCCGGCCAGTTCGTCATGGTGTGGGCGCCGGGAATGGAGGAGATCCCGCTTTCCCTGTCTTCGGTCGGAGATGTCAAGAGCATCACCTTCCGTATCATAGGCAAGGACACCGAGGCCCTGGGGACCAAAGAGACAGGCGACAGGCTCAGTATAAGAGGACCCTACGGCAGAGGATACAAGGTCAACGACAGGAAGAGGACCCTGGTAGTGGGGGGAGGCATCGGGATAGCTCCCGTGCTGCCCATGATGGCGGACGGTTTGGATACCGCGTTGGCAGCCAGAAGCGCAGGGGAGCTGGATTTCGCTCTCCCGGCCGCCGATAAGGCGACAGGTAAGACCTGGATATCCACCGATGACGGGAGCATGGGGTTCTGCGGGAACGCAGTGCAGCTGGTCAAGGAGATCCTCAAGGAGAGGGAATACGACGAGATCCTGGCTTGCGGACCGGAGATCATGCTGTTCTTCCTCCATAAGTTCTGCGTCGAGAACGGCATAAAGTGCCAGATGTCCCTTGAGAGGTACATGAAATGCGGGTGCGGGATCTGCGGGTCCTGCATGATAGACGACAAGAGAGTATGCGCCGACGGGCCGGTTTTCACCTGCGGGGAGATCTCGGGAATGAAGGACTTCGGGCATGCCAACAGGGACCCCTGCGGCACCAGGGTCCTATTCAGGTGAAGGATGCAGGACCTGCTGGAGATAATGCACGGAAGCCTGTCCGTAAAGGTCCCTTCCAAACTTTTCTCGGGATACGACGCCAAGCTCGATTCGGCGGCCGCTGAGGAATTCAAAGAGATCCTGGGAAGCAGGTATCCCTGGCTCAGCGCCAACTCCCTGGATGTTCTCATAGAGACGGCCAGGAAGAAATACATCGAGACTCTGGACGAGGAAACGAGCGGTCTGTCCAAGGTGGAAAGGCTTCGCAGACAGGGGAAGCTCGATTCAGCGGAACAGCAGCTTAGGCACAATGTGGAAAGATATCCGGAAGATCCGGACGTATGGTACGCCCTCGGGAAGATGCTGTGCGAGACCGGAAGGGCCGAAGAAGGCTATGAGGCCTTCAACAGAGGAAGGTCACTCTTCCGCAAATAGCGCGTTAAGCGCCTCTGCGACCTCGGGGATCGTTGCCCCCCAAGGGACTGACACGAGATCGCCTTCCATGCGGTGCCCGTTCTTGACCTTGCAGCATTTCGTTATGGTCTTCACACCGTCATTCGGTGCGTAATCGGCAGGGCAGGTGTTTATGAACCTTGGTTCGAAACCGTAAAGGGATTCGAATATCCTCTTGGAAAGATGGCATCCCACCAGAGTGACATCCGCATCCGCATCCGGTGCGGAGTCCAAATAGGATACCGGTACAGATGATTTCAAACCGGAGACCGCACACGGGAACATGATCGGACCGGAGGTCACATCTTTTGAGAGGACGGCCATGTCCACGTCCACACATTCCTGAATTATCGGATGCTCAACGAATCCCGAGTCTAGAGCTTTTTGCACAAGGACCGACAGCTTTGAAGGGGAAGGCGGAACGCTGTCTATGACCATGAGCCTTACAGGTTCCAATCCGAAGACGAAGCTCACGTGATCGAACATCCCCTTCACCACCACTGCCCTCCCGGGATGCCCGGCCTGTATCCGGGCCATAGCTGGCACATTCAGAACGTCAAGGGCGGGGTCCTCGATGAGATCCGTATTATCCGGCAGAGAGACGATCTCGAAGGAGACCACGGGCCTGAACAGTCCGGTCCCCTTCTCCTTCTCTATGCGCACCGTCGCATGATCGCTGCCGTTGATCAGGACCATGTCCTCTGTCCGTGTGTAAGCGCTCCAGGATCCGAACATACGTGTGATGTTCTCTTCCGTAAGTGGAAAATCAACTTCTCTGACGGACACATCCTTGCAATGCATGCCATGTGATGCCTCCCGCGGTATAAATCTGATGTCCGGAATAGACGGAATGCAATAAAGTAGAAATAGGAATACTGGATTGGTGGAAACTGCGTGTCGGGATAACATAGGGGCCATGTGGTGGACTGCAGATCCTCATACGGGAGTTCAAATCTCCCTCCCGACCCCACTTTTTAGAATTGTGTAGATTCTTGCTTCTCCGGGCGAGTTTTATCACTGTATCCGCTTATGATATCCTCATGAAAGTTCGCATCCTCGGTGTTGAGAATGGCATCCTGGACGACAGATTCGGCTGCAGGGGCTCTGAGTTCAGAGAGGATATGCCGACCAGGTCCTTCGGTTTCCTGGTTGAAGACGTGCCGCCCGGAACCGTGTGCCTCGCAGGGATATTCGACGATCCGGACTCCGTCCCGGTCAGCGGTTTCTTTTGGATACATTGGTGCTTCGTCAATCTCAGAGAGCACGGGATGAAGGAGAACGCCAGCCTGATGGGAGGCGACTTTGTTCAGGGAACCAACAGCTGGCACAGCGGGCTTTCCGATTTTACGAGAAAGGAGGCATTGGGATACGGGGGGCCGGCTCCTCCTGACAGAGAGCACGAGTACAGGTTCAGGATCTTCGCTCTATCCTCTGTTTTGGATCTCAGCGATGGATTCTATCTCAACGAGCTTATGAAAAAAATGAGGGGAAAAGTACTGGCACATGCCTCCGCATATGCCATGTACTCTCCGAGGGTTTGATCAGATCTCTCTGCGCTTCATGAGCAGATATGATACGACCAGAGTCACGACTCCCCACGCTACGGCCACACCGGTGGCCTTGAGAGGATCGTAACCAGGTTGCATTATAGTCATGCCTTCCAACAACTCCTGTGAAACAGGCGGTACCACATTGGTGCCGTAAAGAACGGCATTGGATATGTGAGTATAGACATAGTCTATTATGTACCACGGCTCGACGTTGTAAACGGCAAGCATACTGTAGAGTATATTCGTGATCAAAAATAGGAAGAAGAACGTCAGGATAGCCGATGTTCCACTCTTCTTGACCAGGGAACTGAACATCATTGCCACTCCCGTAGCCGCGAATACATAGAGTATCGCGAATGCCAGAGACAGCAGTATGTTCGGTGGCAGCTCCTGAGTATACGCGAATATGGCAACTATCGACATTAGATAGTAGAGTGCCATTGCCGCTATACCGAGGATTAGCGCCGAGAACAGCTTCCCAATGAAAATAGGCCATTTCTTTATCGGCCTGGTGAATACCACCAGAGCGGTGCGCTCCTCATACTCTGAAGATATTGCGCCGGAGGCGAACATGGCCACAATTATTACTACCAACAGATAGATGAAGGACACGTAGCCGGCAAAATGATCCTTAGCTGTCATGCTCTCATTAAAAAGGACGGGCAATGCTGTTATGAGGCCCCATACCAAGAGAAGAAGCAGACCTACCAGTATTATCTTCTTGCCGCGAACGTACTTCACGAACTCGTTCTTTGCTACTACGTAGGCCTGCCTGAGATCATCCGATAAATTCCCTGACATTGTATCACCTCGACTCCTTTATGATGTCCAAGTATCTGTCCTCAAGGGTATTCCCGCTCTGAGCGAGACTGTATATCCCTATATTCATGGAAACGACTTCCTTCATCAGTTGGGCCTGGGCCTCGCGGTCCCCGTCCAGACGGACTGTTATCTCCTTGCCCAGAACGGTGACATCGGATATGTTGCTGAGCCCTTTCAGCTTCGATACCGCTTCATCTATGCTGCCAACGGTTTTGAGGACGACCTTCCTGCCTGAGCTGAACATGACCTTTTCCAATTCGTCGTGAAGCAGCAGCTTCCCATGATTTATCATGGCTACGCGGTCGCATAGGTCGCTGACCTCATACAGCATGTGGGAGCTCATCAGCACGGTAAGGTCCCTTTTGCCGTTCCTGATCCCTTTCAGGATCTGCCTCATCTCCGCCGTCCCCCTGGGGTCCAGACCTGACGTAGGCTCGTCAAGTATGATGACGCTTGGATTATCAAGAAGCGACTGACCTATGGCGATCCTTTGCTTCATGCCCTTGGAGAAGGTCCCTATCCTGTTGTCCTTCCACTCCGTCATCTTGACCTCTTCCAATATCTCGTCGGTCTGGGTCTTTATCGACTCGGAGCTCATGCCTATTATCTCGCCTATGTAACGGAAGGTCTCCGCAGGCGTCAGGTAGGAATAGAACTCAGGGGTCTCCACGACGGTGCCGGTGCCTCTGAGCGCTTCCTTCGGATTGGCGTTCACGTCGATTCCGTTGATGAGGGCGTTGCCCCCGGAGGCCTTGGTGAGGTTGGTGAGGATCTTGAGTGTCGTGCTCTTCCCCGCGCCGTTGGGCCCGAGGAAACCTGTGAAGCTGTTCTTCTCGATATTGAGATTCAAATCGTCTACGGCGACGAAGCTCCCATAGGCTTTTCTCAAGCCGTGTATCTCGATTGGGTAACCGTTAGACATCTTTATCGGCTCTTTATCGGCCCACCCTTAAAATATATTTCCATGCGCGTATGTGAGAAACGCGTAGTTCATAGCCCGGGATCGGGCCCTTGTACCGAGAATAGACCCTTCTTTGCAAATGTATATAAATACCCTTTAAATACCCTCTTAAAGGTGATCCGATGTCAAAAATGAATATTGAGAATGTTGTAGCCTCTACCTCCCTGGAACAGGAACTTGATCTTAACGCCATCGAGGATGCCCTCGACGGAGCGGAATACAACCCTCAGCAGTTCCCCGGGCTCGTGTACAGGCTCAAAGAGCCCAAGACCGCAACTCTGCTTTTCAGAAGCGGCAAGGTCGTCTGCACCGGCGCCAAGAGCTACCTGGAGGTCAAAGCAGCGATAAAGAAGGTGAAAGAGGACCTGAAGAAGGCCAACATCTTCATCACTGTCGACCCCAAGATCGAGGTGCAGAACATTGTAGCATCCGCGGACCTCGGACAGGAGATCAACCTTAATACGGTGGCAATAACCCTCGGCCTCGAGAAGGTCGAGTACGAGCCTGAGCAATTCCCCGGACTCGTCTACAGGCTGGACGACCCCAAGGTTGTCGTTCTTCTGTTCGGATCAGGGAAGATGGTATGCACAGGGGCGAAGATACCCCCAGATGTTGTGCGTGCCGTTGACAAGATAGCCGAGGAGCTCAGGGCAGTCGGTCTGATGTCCTGATCCTCCCCCTTACGGAGGGAAGCGCATGACTGAAGGCGGCATAGCAGGCCTGGTCGGCAACACGCCGGTCGTTGAGCTTAAGAAACTGACGGCCGGTCTGCCGTCCAAGGTCCTCGTCAAGATAGAGGGCAATAACCCGAGCGGCTCCGTAAAGGACAGGGCCGCGCTCTCGATGCTCAGGGATGCGGAGGCCCGCGGACTTATCTTCCCGGGAGGGACAATAGTCGAGCCTACTTCGGGCAACATGGGAATAAGCCTTTCCATGATGGCCGCGGCCGAGGGATATCGGGCGGTCATCGTCATGCCTGACACCATGAGCGCCGAGCGCATCAGCATGATGAGGGCTTACGGGGCGGAGGTTGTTCTCACCCCCGGAGCGGACGGCATGTCCGGTTCCATAGAGAAGGCGGATGAGATCGCCGAGAAGGAGAACGGCCTCGTCCTCAGGCAATTCAGCAATCCCGCCAACATCAGAGCCCATGTCACCGGCACTGCGAAAGAGATACTGGAGCAGGTGCCGGACGTCTACGCTATCGTTGCCGGGATAGGCACCGGAGGCACCGCATCCGGGATAGGCGAGGGGCTGAGCCTCTATGGATCGAAGGCGTTCGTCGTCGGCGTGGAGCCGGCTGAGAGCCCGATGATAACCGGCGGCTTCCACGGAAAGCACGGCATACAGGGGATAGGGGCGAACTTCGTGCCGGAGAATTACCGCCGAGAACATGTCAGGGCCGTCGTGACCGTCTCTACGGATGATGCCATGAGAACGGCGTCAATGCTGGCAAAGGAAGAGGGGATATTCGCAGGGATATCCTCCGGCGCCGCCGTGCGTGCCGCGCTGGAACTGGCGGCGGAGGTCAAAGGGAAGAGGATATTGGCCATCCTGCCGGACCGCGGGGACAGGTATATAAGCACGGGGATGTTCGAATGAATGATATGAAAATACTCCCTGAGGACCTGGCCGCTGTGATGGAGCACGATCCGGCCATCATCGACGAAGAGGATGCCGTCAACTACCACACCGGACTGCACGCGGTCGCGATGTACAGGGAGAGCCACGATCTGTGGATGCGGGGCAATCGGAAGGAGGCCCGGGCCATAAACTATAAGGCGCATATGCTGACCGGGGCAGATATACACCCGGGTGCCACGATAGGCAGGTCATTCTTCATTGACCATGCGACCGGCGTGGTCATAGGTGAGACGGCCGTGGTCGGCGATCACGTCATGATATACCAGGGCGTCACTCTGGGCGGGGTCTCCACCAGCAAGGGCAAGAGGCACCCCACCATAGGGAACAACGTCGTCATAGGCGCCAACGCAACGGTGTTGGGCGACATAAAGATAGGCAACAACGTCCGCATAGGTGCCGGCTCCGTCGTGGTCAAAGATGTGCCAGACGACTGCACTGTCGTAGGTGTCCCGGGCAAGATAACCAAGCGCAAAGGAGTCTCGGTGGACACGGAGCTTAGGCACGATGATCTTCCCGACCCGGTGAAGGAGAAGTTCTCCGAGCTGGAGAAGGAGATAAAGGAGCTCAGGAAACGTCTGGAGCACCTTGAGGGATAGACCCCGAACAGCGTCTCCGAGCACACTTTATAAACCGATAGTGAATGTCCGAATGCGACCATGTCTCTGAAGATCCATAACACGCTGACCGGTAAGAAGGAAGATTTCGTCCCCATAGATCAGGGGAAGGTCAAGATCTACGTGTGCGGCGTGACAGTCTATGACGACATCCACATGGGCCATGCCCGCAGCATGATCGTCTTCGACATGGTGGTCAAGTACCTCCGATATTCAGGGTACGAGGTCACCCACATAACCAACTTCACTGACGTTGACGACAAGATAATCAACAGAGCCAACGAGGCGGGCATACCTCCGTTGGAGCTCTCCGCAAGATATATCAGGGAATACTTCAGGGACGCCGAGGCCCTAGGTATCGGCAGGGCAGACATATACCCTAAGGCCAGCGAGAGCATGGACGACATAATCGCCATGGTCCGGGAGATAATAGACAACGGCTTCGCATACGAGGCGGAGGATGGAAGCGTTTATTTCTCAGTCAGGAAGGTGAAGGACTACGGTCGCCTGACCCATAGGAGCCTTGACGATATGGAATCGTCCGGCAGGATCGCCGAGGACCCCATGAAGAAGGACCAGATGGATTTCGCCATATGGAAGAGCGCTAAGCCAGGCGAGATATCCTGGGACTCGCCCTGGGGCAAAGGAAGGCCGGGCTGGCACATCGAGTGCTCTGCCATGATAAGGAGCCACCTCGGAGACAAGATAGACATACACGGAGGGGGCAACGACCTCATTTTCCCTCACCACGAGAACGAGATCCTACAGACCGAGGCCTGCACGGGAGAGCCCCTTGCGAACTATTGGATGCACAACGGCATGCTGCAGGTGAAAGGGGAGAAGATGTCCAAATCCCTGGGGAACTTCTTCAGGGTGAAGGAAGTGGCTTCGAAGTACGACCCTCAGACCATACGGTTCTATTTCCTCAACACCCATTACATGAGCCCGCTTATCTACAGCGAGGACGCGCTTGAGGAGGCTTCCGCATCGCTGAAACGTCTCGTGAACAACTATCGCGATCTCCAGTCGAGGTCCAGGGCCGGAGCTGCCGGTTCCGATATGGTCGCGGAGACGGAAGAGGCACGCGCATCATTCAGGGAGTCTCTTGACGATGATTTCAACAGCCGGGGCGCCATAGAGGCGCTTTTCGTGCTGGCCAAGAAGACCAACAAGGCTCTGGCGGACGGTTCCATATCTTCGGAGGGCGCGGAGAGGGTGCTATCCTTCCTGAGAGAAATCGACGGAATGCTCGGCATCTATCCGTCGGAAGGGCTCTCGGACGATACTCTGGACAAAGTCATGGACATACTCATCGCCATACGCGGAGAGCTCAGGAAGAGCAAGCAGTACAAAATGGCCGACGAGATACGCGACAGACTGGCGGATGCGGATATCGTTTTGGAGGATACCGCGGACGGTGTGAAATGGAAGAGGGCCTAGCTAGGAAGAAAGCAGAGCTGATACTCGGAGGCGATGTGCGAATACCTGATGGGTTCAGAATGCCCTTCAGGATCTCCAGGTCCACTGCCGGCCCCGGTGCCGGGAAACGCGGCGCGGTATTCGCCTTCGGCGGCACCAGAGTGAAGAAGGGCATAGTGGCATCCGGCGGGGATTTCGAGCTGGTGGTCAAGGAGGACGGATACTCCCTGAACAGAGGCGGAAGGATCTTCATTGACGATGTCACGATAGAGCCTGTGATCTTCCATGCTCCGGGCCAGGCCTTCTTCAATATGGACAACAGATGCATTTTCCGGTGCATCTACTGCAGATCCCCGAACCTGGAGAACGGCAGCAGGGTATCGGGAGAAATGATGGTCTCCATGATACGCGGGCTACCGGAGGGCGCTGAGATCGGAGGTATAGCCGTCACGAGCGGCGTCGTCGGTAACATCGGGGAGACTGTCAGGGACATGGTTGAATGCGTGTCCGTGCTGCACAGGGAATTCCCGGATCTGCCGATCGGCGTAGAGCCGTATGTCAACGAGAAGAGCCAGATAGATGCTTTCAGCGATGCCGGCGTATCCGAGATGAAGATAAACGTGGAAACGGCGAGAAGGGACATATTCGATCTTGCCTGCCCGGGACTGGACCGGGATGCTCTTTTAGAGATGCTGGAATACTCCGTCTCCGTCTTCGGGAGAGGGAAAGTGGCATCGAACATAATCGTCGGTCTCGGGGAGACCGACGAGGATGTCGAGACCGTGATGGAGAAACTGTGCGCCATAGGTGTGGTCCCTGGACTCAGACCGCTCAAAGCGGGTTCTGAAGAGCTTGTACGAATATCGGAGACCTTGGGGACTCCCGCCGGTGCCGACGCTGACAGGATCGTCAGACTGGCAAAGATCCAGAAGAGGGTACTTGCGGAGCACGGACTGGGCACATCTCAGTTCAGGACAATGTGCTTCGCCTGCGGCTGCTGCGATCTGGTACCTTTCAAGGACCTTTGATCCTGAGGTGCATCCTATCAGAGAGCTCGCAGGCTTTGCATTTGCTCCCCAAAGTGGATTCTCCACATTCGCACACCCCCATCTTGGAGGGCCCGCGTCCGCCTTGTATCATAGGCCTAAGTTTGTCATAAGAGGACAGGATACTGTGCCTGGTGCCCGGCGTCCTGGCCTCCAGTCCGTCGATGATGTCCCTGTACTCATTCCTAAGTGCCGCCTCCCAGTAAGGGCAAGTTCCGTCATGGAACGGTATGCCGGAGAGCATCGCGTAGAGCAGGCTCTCCTTTTCGGGGAGAGATCTCAGAGGATTGATCCTCGGGACCATCCCCGGCTGCACAATATTGTGAGGCCCCAGTCTGGCCAGCCTTTCCACGTCCCCCCTGACGAAGTTCATCATGATCGACTGCGCCATATCATCCAGGTTGTGCCCTGTGGCCAGATATTTCGCTCCCATCTCTTTCGTCATAGTATTGAGGCATTTCCTGCGGAAGACGCCGCAATAAGTGCAGGGGCTCCCTACATCGGAAAGGGGTGCGACCTGATCCATCGTCAGACCGAACGTATCCCCGAACGATACTTTGCGGAACTCTATGCCTCTCTCCGCGCAGAATCCCTCGGCGATGTCCGCGCTCGGAGGCCTGTAGCCTTCTATACCCTCGTCCACCGTCACACAGCAGAGCTCTATCCCGTTCCTGCCGTCGAACACGGAGGACATTATGCTGAGCATGACCATGCTGTCCTTGCCTCCCGATACGGCCACGGCCACCTTGTCCCCGGCCCTCAGGTCTGCCTGGATCCTGATCTCCTTCTTGACCCTGCGCTCAACGTAGGATTTGAAGTGCGCGGCACAAAGATGGGAGCCGTTGTACCTTATGTATGAAACGGCCCGGGAGCTGCAGAGATCACATTCCATGATGATACTCACAAACGTTGCGGTTAAAGGAGTTTCGGTCAGGATGTGTTGTACAGCCTTGGAGGAAGGTCCGCATCCAATATCGTCTCTATCTTCTTTGAGAGCTCTTTGGAAGGTATGTCCGGCACGGATATGTATGATATCCTGCCGCCCTTCTCCTCGTCGGCCATCTTCTGCGTTGATATAAGTGCCAGATGATCAAGGTCCTTCAGATATGACCAGAATTGGGTGTGCTTCCTCGGAGTTATCCCGTACTCCTCGCACACCACCCAATAGGTCTTCTCCGCCACTGCCGTGGACACATAGGATTGGTCCTTTATCGAGCGGGCGACCGCAAGAAGGGTTATCAGACGGTTCACGTCCAGGACTTCGAGCTTGGATTCCGTTACCACAGAATAGGTCTCCGCCTTGGCGGCCCTGACCTCTTCCGCTGTCACAACGCCCGCGGGTAGCATCTCGGCCTTCCTGGCCGACATATCGAGAAGCTCTATGGCATATCGCGCGTCACCCCATTCCGAGGCTATGTCCGCTATAAGCTCTGCGGCGTCGTCCCTTATCCCTCCTTCACGAAGCGCCTCCTTCGCACGGGCGCAGACGATGGCTTTGAGCTCCCCGGACGTGTACTTGGGGAAACGGACTGCATTGGACCTCTTGAATGTGGATATGGATGCCTCGTCCAGCTTATCCATTATGTACTCCTGGGATATGAGTATCAGGGACACCGAGGACTGTATGTTGATCGTCTCCTCGTTGAATCTGGACAACTGGTATATCAGATCCACGGACCCTTTCTTCAGGAGAAGGTCCGCCTCGTCGATGACTATTATCAGCTTCTTCCCAGATTTGGATATCTGCCCGTTTAGAGTCCTAAGCATCTCCGACGGAGAGAACCCTCTGTCGGGGAAGCCGGGATCGAAGTGCCTGACCAAGTGCAGCAGTATCCCTGCCTCGGTGGGCCTCTGCCTGCAGTTGACTATGATATAGTCTATCGGCACATTATTCTCCGCACCGTAGCGCATGATGTCTGCGCAGAACCTCTTGGCCGTGGCTGTCTTGCCGGTTCCGACGCTGCCCGATAGGAATGCCGTCTCGGACCTTCCGCTCTCAACCACCGGACGGAACAACATTAGGAGCTGATCCATCTGGGCCTCTCTGTGGATGAGCTCCTTCGGAACATACTCGAAGGACAGTTTCAGACTGTCCTTGATCACCACGGAGGCCTTGCGGGGGAACATATCAATTCCTGCTAACCCTTATGAGGCCGGAGAACGGGACGGTCTCGATCCCTTTCTTCTCCCAGACGTCAGCGATTATGTTGATGCCCAGGGAATCCGATGCCATATGGCCGGAGATCACCAGATTCACATTGTGCTTCTTGGCCTCATCGATGTGACTGTCGGGGAAATGCATCCCGACTATTGTACCGACCCCTGCCTGGGACATCTTCTCGTAGACCTCCTTGGGCCCTGAGGTCCCGCCCGTCATCTTGAATATTACCTTCCCGCAGCGCCCGTTGGGATCTCCGCATATTATGTTCGGAGGGGAGTTCTGCTCCGCCGCGATCTTGAACTCTGGCTCTTCCATAAGCCGGTCGATTATCTCCTTGAGACGCTTCGGGTCCTCTTTCGAGAACTTCTTCTCCAGGAAGCTCTGCACGCAATTGTCCGCCGGAGTATGGATATTCATTATTGGCATGCCCAGCAGCCTTCCCGCATCCACGGACTGGTTGTAGTTTGATCCCATGACGTTCCTGAGGACCTCCTTCATCCGGGGGGCCATTATCCCTTCCGCCACGTTTATGGGCATCCCGACCTCGTGATACATATCAGTCTGCATCCACATGACCTCCGGAAAGGACGTCTTTGCAAGACCCAGCGGGTGATGCCCTACGACCGCGTCCACACGCTCCCCCTTCTCCCTGAGCCTGTCGGCCAGGACCATCTCCCCCGTGCCTATGTCGATGCCCCAGAGTATTCTGCTCACCTCGGCATCGCCGTCGCCCCATGAGAATCTCGAATCCGCATAGGGGTTCCAGAGCCTTTCCTCATCGAAATGCTTCTTTGCCTTCTTCGCCCCGTCCCGGGCGTCCTTGGCCTCCCTCAGGACCCTTTCGATCTCCTCTTTGGGCCTTGGATCGTGCTTGATCCCCGTCTTAATGGCCAACTCATAGGCCTGACTGAGCTTCATGTCACGAGGTATGGTTTTGTGATTGATAAACGTGTATGGGCTTTCAGGGAACATTTATCACTTTGAACCAGGTTAGGGAGGATGCGGATCCCGATGAATGAGATTTGGACTGAAAAATACAGACCCAAGGCCCTCAGCGAGGTCGTGGGACAGAAGCACGTCACCGAGAGGCTCGAGGCTTACGTCAGGACCGGCAACATGCCCCACCTGCTCTTCACCGGCCCGGCTGGAACAGGTAAGACCACCTGCGCACTGGCACTTGCCAAGGAGCTCTATAGCGACTCCTGGAAGGGCAACTTCATGGAGCTCAACGCTTCGGACGAAAGAGGAATAGATGTCGTCAGGGGCAAGATAAAGGAGTTCGCCAGGACCGCCCCCCTCGGAGGAGCTGACTTCAAGATCATATTCATGGACGAGGCTGATGCGCTGACCACGGATGCCCAGGCCGCATTGAGAAGGACCATGGAGAAGTACTCCCGCATATGCCGTTTCGTCCTTTCCTGCAACTACGCATCAAAGATAATCGATCCTATTCAGTCAAGGTGCGCCGTTTTCAGGTTCAAGCCCCTGACCCAGGAGGATGTGAAGGGCTTCTTGGAGAAACTGGTGGCCGCCGAAGGGGTCAAGATCGTACCGGAGGCCGTGGAAGGCCTTGTGCATGTGTCCCGCGGCGATATGAGACGGGCGGTGAACTCACTCCAGGTGGCAGCATCCATGGGGAAGCTGATCGACATGGACACGATCTACCAGACTGTGGGGATCGCGAATCCCGAGGAAGTGAAGAATATGCTGGAGACAGCCATATCTGGTAATTTCGTGGCGGCCAGGAACATGCTCGACGAGATAATGATCGGCTACGGGCTTTCCGGGCAGGACATAATCAAGCAGATCCACGGCTCGTTCTTCGAACTTGGCATAAGCGACAGCGACAAGGTGCGCCTCATGGACAAGACCGGGGAGATCGAGTTCCGTATCATAGAGGGGAGCAACGAGCGCATACAGCTGGAGGCTCTGCTGGCCTATCTCGTTATGGTAGGCGGCAACAACAGATGAATCAGTAGCGGTTATCGAATATCCTATTCGATTTCTTCTCGCTCCTTGGCAGGTCGCCCATGGGCACGGCCTTGGCCACTATGGTCAGCCCGACTCTGGACTTGAACATGTCACACACCCTGCTCTCAAGGGCATCCCCCTCCTCTGCCGAAAGTTTCGTTTCGAAGAGTACCGTCATTATATCCCTGCCGTTTAGATGGTCTATGATCACCTGATATTCGCTGCTGGCACCTTCGGCCTCGCTTATGATCTCGTCTATCTGCCCGGGGAATATGTTGACACCTTTCACCTTGACCATATCATCCGTGCGGCCTATGAGGGTCGCTATCCGGGGGAACTCTGATCCACATTCGCACTTGCCGGGTATTATCCTGCTCAGATCGTGAGTCCTGTATCTGATAAGAGGAGCTCCCTGCTTCTGCAGAGTTGTTATCACTATCTCACCTATCTCGCCATCTGGCACATTCTTCCCGGTCTTCGGGTCTATGATCTCTATGTAGATGTAATCGCTCCAATAATGTATGCCGCAGTCACAGTCGCAGCTTATGCCTACACCGGGACCGTATATCTCCGTCAGTCCGTATATGTCGTAGAGCCTGACACCGAGCTCCGATGCGATCCTTTTGCGCATCTTCTCTCCCCAGCGCTCTGATCCTATGAGGGCCCTTTCCAGGTGTATGCTTTCCTTCACACCCCTCTTCTCGATCTCCTCTGCCAGAAGAAGCGCATAAGACGATGTGGCGCACAGGACGGTGGATCTCAGGTCCTGCATCATCTTGATCTGCTTGTCAGTGTTCCCGGGCCCCATGGGGATCGCCATCGCACCTACCCTCTCCGCCCCTGCCTGGAACCCGATGCCCGCGGTCCAGAGGCCGTAGCCGGGTGTGATATGGATCCTATCCATCTCGGTCACTCCTGCCATAAGGTAGCACCTTTCGAACATTTTTGACCAGTCGTCAACATCCTTCTTTGTGTACGGTATTATCACAGGAGTTCCGGTAGTGCCGGACGAGGAATGTATCCTCACGACCTCTTTCTCCGGGACGGCCTGCAGCCCCAGGGGATACGCATCCCTGAGCTCGTGCTTGTCTGTCATGGGGAGCTTGCGGAAGTCCTCCTCAGACCTTACGGCGCTGAGGTCCAGGTCCTTGTATTTTTCTCTGTAGAAGGGGCTTCTCTCCTTCAGGTCCGAAAGTCCTGCCAGGATCGTCTGCAACTGGTCGTCGTTCATCATAACGTATCCTCACCGCGATGGATCGGATACTATTTAACATTGTACTGAAAATATTCAGTAATGTATATTATTGTTCATTTTCTGAATCTAGAGAAGAACCCTCTCTTCTTTTTTTGCACATCAGGATTTATGTCTGATATGCCGGAGATCGGTATACGGGACTTGGACATCAGATCCGGAGTGTTCAGCTGGACGAACTCCTCTTCCTCCGGCTTGCCGTCGTCCCACATCACATTATCCTTGGACGTCAGTTCTATGAGATACTCCTTGGCCTCCGCGTTCCCCTTCCTGGATGCGGTGGACAGATACTTTATGGCCGTGCTCTTGTCCTTCTCAACGCCCCGGCCCTCCGCGTACATCTTGCCCAGCATATACCCGCATCCGTCATGACCCTTCTCCGCGCCGTTCCTGAACGACCTTGCCGCGGCCATGAAGTTCTGGGGGATGCCCTTGCCTCTATAGTAGAGCAGCCCCAGCTTGTAATCGCCGTCTGGATGGCCTGCATCGGATGCCTGCCTGTAGAGCTTCATGGCCTTGTGGAAATCCGCATTGGCCCCCCCTGAGAGGAGCATCATGTCGGCCTTTGCGACCCTTGCCTCCGGCAATCCCCTGTCCGAGGCCTGTGCATACCATCTGAGAGCCTCGTTCGGGTCTTTATTCACACCATAACCATACTCATGCATCCTGCCGATCTGCATCTGGGCCTGAGAATATCCCAACTCTGCGGCCATCAGAAGCCATGAATAGGCCTCATTCTTGTCCTGTTCCACGCCCTTGCCATCAAAATAGGCCATCCCAACCTCGTAGATGGCGGAATCCATCCCTTTGTCGGCGGCCTTCCTGAACCATTCCAGCGCTTCCTCGTAATCCCTCTCCACAACATACCCTTCGCTCAGGATGGAACCGTATTCCGCCTCTGCTTCGGGGTGGCCCGCCTCGGCCGAGTATCTCATAAGCTCCAATGCCTCACCCTGCGCATCAGGGTCATCTATGAGCTCTAACGCCCTTTTGTAAGCGAACACGGGGTCGACACCTCTGTGGACGCTCATATGACATTCACCGCCTTCTTCTTGGACTGCATTATCTGGGCCGGGAGCATGGACATGCCGTTGCTCATATCGCATTCTATTACATGGCCGTTGCATTCCACGAACATCTGTATCAATCCGTTCGGATCGACCGCGAAACGCACGTTCATCTTCGTTCTGCCTCGTAAGATCTTCCCGGGAAGGGGGATCTCGAACCTTTTCAGCATGAAGCCGTAGGGCAGGCCTGTGTAATACGTCCCCGGATTAGCCTTCGTCTCGTAGATCTCCAGCTCCAGGGTCTTCTGGTCATCCCGCTTGGGTCTGAAAACAGCCTCGGGGGTCATGGGGAGGGGAGTGCTCCTGAAAACGATATTGTATATCGTCTCGTTCCCGTCCACGCCCGCCTTTATCCCCAGAGTCTTGCTGAGGACCGGTTCCACGACCAGATTGCCGTCAGAGAAGACAGAGTCCGCGTACAGAGCGGCGCCTTTGGCCATGGATGTGAACGGCTCGAAGATGTCCGTCCTGACCGTCGGCAATGCATCATCCACGTAGCGCATCATGGCCGAGATCTGCGATTCGCCACCGGTCATCACCACTCTGGAGATGTCCCTCTCCCGGAGACCGGCGGATCTCATGGCATTAAGCATCATTGTGGTCAGGCGCAGATTCAGCTCATGGGTGGCATCCTCGAATTCCTCGCGCCTTACTGTGTAGGTTACAGGCATCCCGTTGACATTTATCGTATCCGTCACCCGGTTCCTGGCAGTCAGTAGCTCCTTGACACGCCTGGCCTCGACAGCTATGTCCTTCCTCATCTTGCTGTTGCGGTCTGCCTCCTTCTGCGTCATGCCGTACGCATCTATGATTTTCCTCTGGATTATGTTGGCGAGATGAAGGTCCCAATCCTTGCCTCCGAGATTCCTGCTGCCCTCGTTAGCCAGGACGCTGAACCTGTTATCGCTGACCTTTATGACCGCCACGTCGAACGTTCCGCCTCCCAGATCGAATATGATCAGGTTGCCCTCCCTGAACCTGCTCTCCTTGCAGTAGGCTATGCAAGCGGCAGTAGGCTCGTTGATCAGCTCTATCGCCTCCAGCCCCGCTATCCTGCCCGCCTGTATGGTGGCCTGCCTCTCCGGGACCCCGTAGTCCCCCGGAACGGAGAGAACGGCCTTGGTCGGCATCACACCGTGATTGGCCTCGAAGCGCATGAGCATCTTCCTGAGCACCAAAGCCGACATCTCTGTCGGGGTGTACGTGGAGCTCATCACGGTCCTGGTGTACTTTGTCCCCATCTGCCTCTTGAAGCCGGAGACGAAGTTGCTGTACCCCTCTATGCGCGCCTGGGCCTCCGCCTTGGAGCCCACTATCTTTCCCATGTCTGTGAAGAGTATCGATGACGGAACTGTTACGGAGCCGTCCTGACTCTTGTCAACTTCCAAATTGCCTTTGCCGTCCAGATAGGCCAAAGCTGTATTGACTGTGCCCAGATCTATGCCCACGCAGTAATCATCCATCGCTTATCCTCCGGTTCATCTCAGCCCCCGTATCACGCCTTCGGCATCCAGATCTATCCTTTCTGCCGCAGGGTTCTTGGGGAGCCCGGGCATAAGCGTCATCTGACCGCATATAGGTACTATGAAACCGGCCCCTGCGGAAACGTAAACATCCCTGACCGTGAGCTTCCACCCTGTAGGGGCACCTTTCCTGGAGGGATTGTCGCTTATTGACGCCTGGGTCTTCGCTATGCAGACGGGCAGGCCTCCGTAGCCCGCCGCTTCCAATGAGGATATCACCTTCTCCGCCGCCGGCAGATAGTTCACCATCGAGGCGCCGTATATCTCATAGCCTATCCTCTCTATCTTCTGCTTTATCGTAAGCTCGTTCCCGTACAGGGGCCTGAAGTCCTTCCCTTTCCCGATGGCCTCTACGACCTTTTGAGCCAGCTCCATGCCGCCCCTGCCGCCCTCTGTGAAAACCGTGGATTCCGCAGAGGGTACGCCGAGAGAATCGCAGTGGGCCCTGATCTCGGCGATCTCCTCGTCGGTGTCGGACGGGAACCGGTTTATGGCCACAACGACCGGTACGCCGTAAAGCCCAAGATTGGATATGTGCTTGTCCAGATTCGGGTACCCTTTCTTCATGGCCTCTATGGTCATGGTGCCCTCGTCACCGATATCGGCATCGCCGTGCATCATGAGCGCTCTTGCCGAAACGACTATCACCGTGCAGTCCGGCGAAAAGCCCGCCTGTCTGCAGACTATGTCCATGAACTTCTCCGCACCCAGGTCTGCCGCGAACCCGGCCTCCGTCACAGCATAGTCCCCCAGCTTCATGGCGGCCCTTGTCGCAACTATGCTGTTGGATCCGTGGGCTATATTAGCGAACGGGAATCCGTGAACGAACACGGGCTGCCCTTCCAGGGTCTGTACCAGGTTCGGGTTGATAGCGTCCTTGAGGAGGACCATCATCGCCCCTACGCAGTTCAGCTCCTTCGCGGTGACCGCGCGACCGTCGTATGTGTACCCTACGACTATCCTCTCCAGCCTTTCCCTGAGGTCCTCTCTGTCGGAGGAAAGCGCAAGAATTGCGGATATCTCCGATGCGGATGTGATCAGGAATCCGCTCTCATGGGGCACACCTCCGATCGATTTGCCTCCAAGGCCCACGACCGTGTTCCTGAGCTCTCGGCAGTTCATGTCGATGGCTTTCCTCAGTGTTATCTTTGTAGGGTCTATGCACAGCTCGTTGCCTTTGGCTATGTGGTTCTCCGTCACTGCCGACAGCAGATTGTGGGCACTGCCAACCGCGTGTATGTCTCCTGTGAAATGAAGGTTTATGTCCCACATCGGATAGATCTGCGAGAATCCTCCTCCTGTGGCACCCCCCTTTATACCGAATATCGGACCTATGGAAGGCTCCCGGAGGGCTCCCACCACTTTCTTGCCTATACGGCTGAGCCCCTGAATAAGACCTATCGTAGTGACGGTCTTCCCTTCGCCTGCCGGCGTTGCCGTTATCGCCGTAACGAGGATCAGCTTCCCGTCCTCCTTGTCACTGAAGCGCTTCAGCACGTCGAGGGGGATCTTGGCCATATCCCTGCCGTAAGGTATCAGCTCGCAAGACGGGATCCCCATCCCCTCGGCCAATTCTGCAATGGGCCTGACCTTGGCCTCCCGAGATATGTCCAAATCAGATTTCATATAATGGGTACCCGTAAACGCTAATCTCATTTAACATTTTTTTGAGATACCCAGTCTGAGTACCAGGGTCTTTTTCCTCCGCAGTTAAGCTGATATTGGTAAGAAAGTCATATCTGGCTCTTTCAAAATATGACTGTATTGAGATACTGTCCGCCAAATAACGGATAAATGGGTGGGACAGTAGATGCACCGCATATCGGACATCGGATGACACCCCTACCTGCACCGAAATAAGTTTAACTGTAGCCTCAGGCTCATATATCGAAAGAGGTGCGATGCTATTTTGTGATAAAATGAAAAGAGGATGCGTAAGCGCAGAAGAATATGAGGCGGTCTTCGTCCTGAGCGATCTGGTCATATTTCTGCGCGATCTGGTGAAGGGAGAAATAGAAGAGGACCCGCAGTACCTGGAATATCTGGTATCGGAGATATGCAGGACAAGGGGCGAGGTGTGTGATAAAGAGATCGTCTGACCTCAGCCGTGCCTGTCCTTCCCAGCCTTGGCCAGCACTTCTCTTGCATTCTCGTTGCCGTTATCTGCAGAAACCCTGAGCCAAGTGATCCCTTCTTTCGTATCCTTCCTGACGCCTTTTCCTTCCAGATACAGCATACCCAGAACGAACTGGGAATCAGGATCGTTCTTCTCCGCTGCCAACCTGTACCAGCGGACCGCTTCTGCATAATCGCCCCTTTCGCAAAGCATGGCGGCGAGATTGAACATGGCCTCGGTCATACCGCATTCGGCCGATTCCCTGTAAAGGGCCTCTGCCTGGTCCCTTCGGCCTTCTGGATCAGTTCTCTCCCGATAGATGGACGCAAGCCTGAACTTGGCCTCCGGGACCCCCATTTCCGCTGCGACGGCGAACCACCTCTCTGCCTCATTTCTGTCAGCAGGGACCCCGTCACCTTCGTCGTACATGACGCCGACCATATACATGCTCGTCACATCGCCGGCCTCGGCCGCCTGGATGAACCTCCTCAGCGCTGACGGGATGTCCCTGTTCTCGGAGAAATAATGCATCATACCCAACTCCGCGGCCGCTCCGACAACACCTTTGTCCGCCGCGGCGCTCAGATATTCGATGGCTTTCTTCTCATTCCTCTCGACTCCGTAGCCGCCCCAATAAATTACCCCGAGACCGTAAAGAGCCTCTGCGGACCCTGTATCCGCGGCCGCCTGAAAGAGCATACGGCCCCGGACGTGATCCTTCTCGACCCCGCGGCCGCTCATGTAAAGCTCGGCCAGAGCGCACTGCGACCGGGCGTGGCCTCTCTCCGCGGCGGCACTGTATGAGCCGATCGCCTTCTCATAATCTCCCTCCGATTCCGCGACCCGGGCCTTGTCAAAGAGCGCATCGAGATCCATAATGGCATTAACATACGCCGGTGTATAAATTCCTTGACGAAGCACCGATTTATATCCGAAATGCAGATACAGACGGTCGATATCATGGCTGAGTATATCTGTAACACATGTGGATACATCTACGATGAGGAAGAAGAGGGCGTTCTCTTCAAAGACCTGCCCGACGACTGGGAGTGTCCCGTCTGCGGTGACGGAAAAGATGTTTTCGAATTGAAGTGAAACAGAATATATTCTACGTATAATGTATTTTTTCTTTGTAAAAAATACGAATTTCGTAGAATAGTCTACTATAAATAGTAGTAAAGAGATTATTCTACAGCGAGGTGAGACCAAATTTCAAAACGGGATAACGACAGGATCTGCGGCGAAGACAGGAACGACAAGGCACATCTGTTGGTTGAGAAATGGCCGGTCGGCATCTCACGATGCGGATGAACCGGGCTCTTCCTGACTGCAAGACTCGGCTGATGACCGCACCAACCCCTGCCGTGATGCGGCAGGGTTCTTAAATCCCTCAAGGATATTTCTAAGCGCACCTTTCCAGATTCCGACGGATGCGATATATTCAATACCTCTGATTCGATAATATGATGCCATGACAGAAGACCGCGATCTGACTGATAGGATCCGGGAGATATGGCCCCATTTCGCAGTAGCAGATGCGACCGCGTGGGACACGGATCCGCTGGTATCCGCAGCGATACCGCCGGCCCATAGACCCAGAGCGATAATGCCCTCTGCCCTTTCCGTCTTGGTCCTTTGGGTGCCTGTATCCCCGACGATACTGCACACGGCGCCGTCCATCTACTACAGAGAGCATTACAGGACCCTGAACACACTTTTGGACGTGACCGCGCAACGCATTGCGACGATGCTCGATGCAGCAGGATACGATGCAGCTTACATCCCGCGTGACGGGTACCACGGGATAGAGGGCCTCAAAAAGGACCCGTCGTCCTTCTTCTCTCACCGCCACGCAGCTTATCTGGCCGGGATGGGGGTGTTCGGGATGAACAATGTGCTGCTCACCGAGACCCACGGACCGAGAGTGAGATTCACTTCGGTGATCTCCTCTGCAGACATCCCTGCAGGTAAGCCCATAGGCAAGGAACTGTGCACAAAGTGCATGAAGTGCGTTAAGGAGTGCCCCGCCGGCGCTCTCAGCGGCGATACATATCCCGGAGGTCTGAACAAGCCTCTCTGCGTCGAAAGGTCCGAGGCATTGGCCAAGAAGGGCATATCACCCTGCGGCAGATGCATCGCTGTATGTCCCGTAGGCAAGAAGGTGGAACCTCCCTCAAAGGAATTCATTGAGATGCTGCACAGATACGAGATGTAAGCTCCTGAAGTAAACTGGCTGCTTCCTATACAGAACAGAAAAGCGTCCTTAGTGGGCCCGAAGAGATTTGAACTCTTGACCTCCCGGTTATCAGCCGGGCGCTCCAGCCAGTCTAAGCTACGGGCCCAATTGGATGTCAGTCAAGATTGAAACCCCATATATAGATTTTGGCCAGATCGGGGTTTCAATTCAGGGTGTGGCAAAGAATAGATACGGGCACACCGTTGCGGGCATCATGGCGCAAACGTTCCATTGGGTGGAGGTCATGACCATCTGCCATGCGACAGAGCGGGAAGATCTTCTGCTGGATGTCATGGAGGCACTAGCAGGAGAGGGCAACGTCGCTCTGGAAGAGACCGAGGGCCATTTCGGCAACAGGATCGCTATAATGAGTACCAAGATAAGCAGGGAGAAGGACACCAGGCGCCTTTTCTCAGCACTTGGTCCGGAGCTTCTCTCAGATCTGATCGGCAATCTCGGAGAGAGGATTGACGACGATTGCACCTTCTACCTCAGACTCGATAAGCAAAAGGCCGTTCAGGGTTTATACGCCGCTTCCCGGGGAGGGGATGTCGTCTCAATAACAGGTAAGATCGCTTCCCATCCGGCGAGGAAGGTCAAGGCCGTTGCGGCGATGGAGAACTTCCTGTCGGATATCATTCAGGGTCCATGTAATCCTTCTCCGGCTCCTCTGTGATCTGAAGCTGGATAAGCCTCACCCGGTGGTTCCTGACCGAACGGATCTTGAAGAGCGCGTTCCCTACCCATACCTTGTCCCCTTTTATGGGTACCCTGTTAAGCTTGTACTGCATGAAACCGCCTGCGGAATGCTCATCATACCCGTCCAGGTCAAGGTCGAGGTCCAGCTCCTCCATTATGTCCAATATGTTGGCGTCGCCGGTGATCATGTAGCTGCCGTCGCTCTCCTTGACCACTGTGTGTCTGATCTCGTCGCTCTCGTCCCATATCTCACCGACTAGCTCCTCCAGAAGGTCCTCCAGGGAGACTATGCCTACGGTGCCTCCGTAGGAATCCACCACCACGAGCATCTGCACGATGGACCTCTGTATCTCTGCCAAAGCATGTGCCAGCGTAGTAGATTCAGGTATGAACTTAACAGGACGTATTATGTCGGATATCTTGAAATCCGAACCTTGGAAGTGCTTGTTGTAAAAATCCTTGGCGTAGACTACCCCGATTATATTGTCTATGTCCCCGTCGTATATGGGCACCCTCGAATATCCGGATGCCAGGAATGTCTCTTTAAGCTCCTCCATGCTGACGGATTTATCCTCGGCGACTATGTCGACACGGGGTATAACTACAGTATCCACGGTCTTGTCGTCGAACTCCATGGCGGATTTGATCAGATCCCTCTCGGTCTTCTCCAACTCCCCCTCTCCCTCTATCTCGTCCACGATCGTGGCCAATTCTCTTTCTGTGAAGGAGGGGGAGTCGTCGTCGCCGTTGAATCTTTTTGCCAGAGAGGATGTGAGCTTCTCGAAGAGCCAGGTTAGCGGCACGAACACCTTCAGGGCAACGCCCATGGATCCGGAGAGACTGACGGACAGGCGTTCCGCATTAGCTCTGGCCAAGCTCTTGGGGATTATCTCCCCGATCGTCAGTATTACCAGGGTCATCACCAGCGTGGCCAGCGGTACTCCCAGTGCTGCGCCGAAGAGGACGGTGAAGAGCCATGCGCTGAGGGTGGATGCGGTAATGTTGACCGTGTTGTTCCCGATCAGTATAGTGGATATCAGTCGGTCATAATTCTCGGTCATCCTGAGGACTTTGACAGCTTTCCTGTTACCGTCCTTAGCCATGCTCTTGAGCTTTATGCGGCTGACGCTGGTGTATGCGGTCTCCGAAGCGGAGAAAAATGCCGACAGAAATATCAGCAGGACCAGTAACAAAGAGACTGCAATAAGGACCTGCGCCATCAAAACATCCCTGCCGGCAAATTCACCGTGCGTACCTTCCCCTGCATCAGCGAGGGGGATCCTAAAGTCATATCCTTATCATAAGCGGAACTGGTTAAAAATATCATCGCCGAAAAACAATACAGCATCAGCGTTAATCGGGGGAATAAAAGGAAAAGGGAAGTGGTTTGCAAGCTTCTGGTCTGCCGATCTTACATCGACATCTTGCTCTTGACCTCAGGCGAAAGCATGTAGAGGAAGAGCATGATGTAGATCACAAGGTACGCAACAGCGTTCAGGGCGTTGAGGACTACCCAGAGGAGTTCGCCGCCGAAAGCGCCTACAAGTCCGAGAAGACCGCCGATTATTCCCAGCAGGAAGACGATCAGCAGGATGACCCATATGATCTTCTTCAGTATCGGGGACAGGTCCATCTTCATCAGAAGGCCGAACAGGATCAGCAGCACACCGATCACGATGGATATGATGTTAACTGCGAATATTCCCTGGACGATGTCAACGACACCGACGATTATGATGAATCCGACTACAAGCCCGAACTTGGACGTGACGCCTTCATCAAACAGCGATCCTATGTTCAGCTTGGACTCTCCCTGGTACACACCAAGGCCGAAGACCAGCAAAAGCAGGCCCGCGATGAGCATGCCGATCAGGCCCAGCTCGAAGCCGTTCACTACCCATATGATAGCTGACAGCACCATTACAAGACCCGCGATCATGGCCATCAGGCCGAAGTTCTTGGTTTCGTCAAAGAATGACATGACAGGATAAGGCAGGACTGGACTAATAAACATTTTCGTCGGTCCGTCAAATGATTACGCGCGCAAGGCTTTGCCTGCGAAAATATATTGTTTATATAATTGCAGATACATCGCATTAAACAATTACCCATAGGGTGTCAATCATGGCTGAATTCAAATATGAGATCGTCGAGAAGATAGCGGTCCTGTCCGAATCCTCCAAAGGATGGAGGAAAGAACTGAACCTTATAAGCTGGAATGACAGGGACCCCAAATACGACATAAGGGAATGGTCCCCTGAAGGAGATAAGATGGGAAAGGGGGTAACACTCACGCTGGAAGAGGTGGCAATCCTCAAGGAAGCCCTCGAGAATAGAGAGATTTAAGGAAATTAATCTGCCAAGGTTTATAAACACAATCGGACTACACCGTTCCAAGGCATTCTAGGATATGCCCTCGGCCACCAGAACAGGGGAAGAGGAGATTATCGGGAATTACCGAGAGAGGAATAAAAATGGCCTACGAAAACAGGGGATACAGAGACAGAGACCAGCCGCCGAGAGAGTACCACAAAACAACTTGCTCGGACTGCGGCGCGGAGTGCGAGGTTCCATTCAAACCTACGCAGGGCAGGCCCGTTTACTGCAAGGACTGCTACAAGAAGCACGCCCCGCCAAGAGAAGAAAGGCGCGGCAGATACTGATCTGTACCCCGGATCAGATCAAACCCCTTAATCCAAACATATTGTTTTTGAACGCATATTCATATCTGGTTCAATATGACCAGGATCACTCAGTACGGGAAGCCAGAAGGAGAGGAGGGCCGCGAGGTCATACGCTCCATGAACAGACATCACAGAAAGCTCTCGGAGTGGGCCCTCTCCCATATAACGGACGGCGAACCCTCCAGGATCCTGGATATCGGATGCGGGGGCGGTATGCAGATGTCCCTGATGGCGGATATGTTCCCGAAGGCGTACATAACCGGCCTTGACCACTCGCCGGAATCGGTGACCGCCGCATCCGAGACCAACTCTGATCTCATGGCATCCGGGAGATGCGGTGTAATGGAGGGCTCTGTGGAGAGGCTTCCCTTCGGGGACGGGCAGTTCAACCTGGTCACCGCTTTCGAGACCTACTTCTTCTGGCCGAATCTGGAAGACAGCATCGCGGAGGCATGCAGGACCGTTGCTCCCGGCGGGACGATACTGATAGTCTCAGAATCCTATCCCAATCTGTTCTTCAGGCGGATCAACGAAAGGAACAGAAGGCTTTACGGAGTCAATGTCGTCGAGAATCATCAAATGAAGGCAATGCTGGAAGCCGCGGGAATGTCCGTGGAGACCAAGACGAAGAAGCTTAGGAACTGGGTCTGTTTCATTGGCCGGAAGGCCGTCATCTCTTCCTAGAGCGGTTCATCTCCACCTTCATATGGGTGGTCAGCCCGGTCATGCCTATCACAACGATCCCCGCGCCCAGACAGAGCAGTATCGCACCCGGCAGGGTAAAATCCATCATTATGGCCCCGAGACCGAAGAATGCTGTCATGGCCCCCAGGAAGAAAAGGGTCCTCATGGATGTCTTGCTATGCCAAACCACGTCACTGAGATGAGATGAAGAAGGTTAAATGGTTTGGGAGAGGACCGCTTATGCGATCCTCGTTCCCGCGGAGGGCGTAGCACTGGAATCGTAGACGGCCGTGACCTTGAATACCCAAAGCGCATTGGCGTGGAGCTTCATGGGCTTGAGAGCCTGGTTCATCTGGTCGATGCCCGGGCCGCTCGTCTGACGGTCCAGGACCTCCACGTCTATCGTGTAAGCTTCCATGCCTTTAACGACGAGGAAGGACGCCTTCTTATTGACAGAGAGGTTGGACTTGGTCCTCTTCATGAGGATCTCGCCCACAGCCATCGTATTTTCGTCTATCGCTATTATGCTCCCCGCCACTACGGCATGGGGCTGATTGGACGCATCGGAGGATACTACCGCTTTAACGGACTCCTTGTCTGCGACCAGATCCATGACCTTCTTTGGAATCGATACCATTTTCGTCACCGGAACGAAATCTACCGCACGCTATTTAAGGACTTAAGTAACAATGGTGTGAGCGCACGGTCAGTTCTTCGCCTTGCTCTTCCTTATGTTGTAAACGAGAAGGACCGCCAGATATACGGCGCTCATCAGGACAAGGTATTTGAAATCCATAATGCCGAATGACATGCTCCCCACAATCCCTAATGCGTATTTATTGCTTGTCCGTGTTGTTCACGCAGGTCAGATGCTGCACTACGAGATTTATCTTGCCGTCCTTGTACAAAGGCACCGAATGACAGTCGTAGATCTCTCCCGTGGCAGGTATGGCTCTCTTCCTGGCCTCTCTCTGTAGGACGGTTCCCGTGATCTCACAGTCATCACAACGCTTGTTCCTTCCGAAGAGCGTATAGCACCTCTTGCCGATTATCTCGTCCAAAGTGACTTTGAATTTCGACAGCCCGGCTCTGTTCATCCATACCAGCGTATGCTCGGAATCGTGTATGAGTATGATGTCGTCTATCTCGTCCAGCACCACGTTCAGGATGTCCTCGGCGTAATCACTCGTCATACTGCAATCACCGACAATCGCATCGCATTGCAGCCTATTAAATTTGGGGTGCCTGACATTCTGCTCGCATGAGGCAAAACGTACGTATTGCATAACCAATTCTGCGAAAACCGCATATTTATAAGCTTACGGCTGTGTGAACCGCAAAGGCTGTGGACACAATTTTTATAATAACAACGGATAGGTCCGCTGAATGACCTACGATGTCATCATAATCGGCGCTGGTCCCTCCGGCCTCACTGCCGGCATCTATGCCAGGTCCAAGATGATGAAGACCCTGATCCTTGACGCCGCGGAGGTGGGAGGACAGCTGACAGCCCTATACCCGGAAAAGGGAATACATAATTATCCTGGATTCGAGAGGATACAGGCCAGGAAGCTCTCGGACAAGCTGCATGCTCAGGCTGAGTCTCTGGAATGCGAAATCAGGAGCCACGAAAAGGTCATGGACATAAATGACGGGAATGAAGAGCTCGTCGTCGTCACCACCAAAGGCGAATATCACACCAAATCCGTGATAATAGCCGTAGGCATGGGAACGTTCAAACCCAAGCGCATGGGGGTCAAGGGAGAAGAGGAGTTCGAAGGCAGAGGCCTAACATACATCCTGCCTGTCAAAGAGGAGCTTGTAGGTAAAAAGGTGGTCATGTTCGGAGGCGGCAACAGCGCAATAGACATGGCCCTCGTCTCGGTGACAGTCACCGACACGACCATCGTGCACAGGAGAGGCGAGTTCAGGGCCGACGAGAGCAATGTCATAGCCTTGGAGGAGAGCAAAATCAAGAAGATCATGAATGCCGCGCTTGTATCTGTAAACGGCGAGGACTGCGTCAGATCCGTCACCATCGAGCAGAACGGCAAGACCTTCGATCTGAAGGCTGACCTGGCAGTGATCAACATAGGCATTTCCTCTGACCTGGAGGACATAAAGAGATGGGGCGTGGGCCTGACCGAATCTGGCCTGATAAAGGTTGACTTCGAGATGAGGACGACCCGGCCCGGCATATTCGCCTGCGGTGACGTGGTTGATTATCCGGGGAAGTACAAGCAGATCATCACCGGATGCGGAGAGGCGGGCACCGCCGCCGTAGCCGCATATAAATTCGTCAAGAAGCCTTATTGGGCGTAAAAACTTAGGGGGTTTAAGGTTTAGGTGTGGGTCAGCGCTTGTGGCGCGACTCACTCGACAATGGCGCTGGAGGGGCACTCGTCAACGCATGCACCGCAGTCTACGCATTTGTCGTCATCAATGACTGCGACGTCATCGACAACTATTGCGTCCTGGGGGCAAACGTCTACGCAGGCGCCGCATCCGACACACTCATCTACGTTCACTTTCGGCATTTCAATACCTCGGACTCACGTATCGAAGCGCGATATAATATCTTTTGCACTTCGGAAATGAAGAAGTGTTGTAGGCCGGTGAATTTTTTAACCGTGCAGAGCGTGGGCGTGGCATGGACTACATATCCGGGGATATCTGGACACCTGACGGCATCTTGGCCGGATACGTAGTTATCGAAGACGGCAGGATAGCCGAGGTCGTAGAGGGCGCGTGCCCGGGGACCCCTGTATGCTCGGGCCTCGTCATCCCTGCACCAATAGACGCACATACGCACATTGGCGACGCAGGGCTCTGCCTGGACCGCAGATATTCACTTGAGGAGCTTGTGGCTCCTCCGAACGGAGTGAAGCACAGATTCCTTTCAGGGACTCCGAGAAAGGAGCTCGTGAGCGGCATGAGGGCATTCTCCGAAAGACTGCTGGCGGGGGGGTTCTCCGGGTTCATTGATTTCAGGGAGGGGGGAACAGAGGGCTGCAGGATGCTGAGAGAGGCGTCCGAGAGCGCCGTGATACTCGGCCGTCCTGTCTCCGAGGCATTCGACCAGAACGAAACGGACGACCTCCTGAGAATGGCGGACGGCATTGGGATCTCGGGAATGCGGGACATGGATCACCGTTATGTGGAAAATCTCGCCGAAGCGGCCCACAGAGCAGGGAAGATGTTCGCACTGCACGCCTCGGAGAACAGAAGGGATGACATAGACTCGATCCTGGCCCTCGAACCGGATTTTCTGGTGCATATGTGCGCATCCGAAAAGGAGGATCTGAGGAAATGTGCCGATTCAGATGTCCCGATAGTCGTGTGCGCCCGGTCGAACATGTACTTCGGCCTTGTACCGCCCATAAAAGACATGTTGGACGCAGGGGTGCGGGTAGCGGTGGGCACGGACAATGCCATGCTCTGCGATGCCGATTCCGGCGCGGAGCTCGATGCTTTCACGAACGTACTGATGTCCCAGGGAGGAGACCGACTAGATGCGGTCAGATGCTTGGCCGAGGGCGGGAAGAAGATATTAAATGGTGGTGCGAATATCGGTCTGAGGGCTGGAGCGGAGGCGGATATGGCCGTTTACCGCATCAGAAACTGCGGCACCGAGGTCGTACGCTTCGCTCCCGGTCTACAAAGGAGAGCTGACAATGGCATTCAAGAGTATACTCGTACCCACTGACGGAAGTGAGTACACCAAGTTCGCGGTAAAGGAGGCCATAGATCTGGCGGCCGCAATAGGTGCGAAGATAACAGCGGTCTACGTGCTCGACCGCGCCCTTTTCTCGAACATGCCCATGGATACGGCTGTTCTCAATGTTTACACCGTCCTGGAGAAGGAAGGCAAGGAGGCCGTGGAATACGTGAGGGCAGAAGGTAGGAAGAGAGGCGTGGAAGTAGATGTCAAGGTCGTCGAGGGGACACCCGTTAAGACGATAGTGGAGATGTCAGGCGACTATGACCTCGTCGTCATGGGAACGCTCGGCAGGACCGGTTTCTCGAAGCTCATGCTGGGAAGCGTCGCCGAGAAGGTGGTAAGATACTCCAGCAGTCCCGTTCTTGTGGTGGGGAAGCCCGCGGAGGGTCGCCAATGAAGACGATAGCAGAGGTCATGATGCACCTCCCCATTGTAGTCGAGGTCCCCGGCAGCCGCAACGACGCCATAAACCTGATGGTCCGCGAGAAGCTGACGGGACTGCCCGTTGTCAGGGCCTCCGACGGCAAGCTCGTGGGGATAGTCTCCAGAAGGGATGTTTTCAAGAATTTCAAGGAGAATCAGCTCTCCCTCATCATGAAGAAGGACATAATCACGATAACCCCGGACAAGACCATCGCGGAGGCCGCGAAGATTTTCACATCCAAGAGGATCCACCGCCTTCCCGTGGTGGATGACGGCAAGCTCGTGGGGATAGTCACCCCTACCGACCTTCTCGACGAGATAGTCGCAATGAAGACCCCTATGAAGGCAGAGGATGTTCTGAACATGAAATGTGTCACTGCCTATGAGAAGGAGCCTCTTTCATACACCGTCCCCGCGATGAGGATCAGCGATGTCCCCGCGATGCCGGTACTGAATGACGACGGCGAGCTCGTGGGAATACTCACTGACCGTGACCTCTTCCTGGATCAGGGCAGGGACTCCGAGGCCCTTTCGAAGCTGGGCCTTGACGAGGGATACGAGAAGTTGGCAGGATACCGCAATGTCATGCCCCTGTTCTATGTGGCCACTCAAAAGGAGATACCAAAGGAGTACCTCGTAGAGGATGCCATGGTCAGGGACCCGGCGACCGTCTACAAGAAGACGTCCCTGTCGGATGCGGCCAAGATCATGAAGGTCAACGACTTCGGCCAGCTGCCAGTTCACGGCAACAACGACGAACTCATAGGCATGATATACGATATCGATGTCCTCTACGCCCTAGTTGGTAAGCTAGATGGCTGATGCTTCGGATATCCTGACCCTCTGCAGACGCAGAGGATTCATCTGGCCCTCCTTCGAGATATACGGCGGAGTGGCCGGTATGTTCGACTACGGCCCCCTGGGCTGCGTGCTCAGGAACAACATAGTGGAGAAATGGCGCGCCCTTTACAAAGGCAGAGAAGGCTTCGTAGAGATAGACTCGGAGACGGTGAGCCCGAAAGAGGTCTTCAAGGCCTCTGGGCACGTAGATGAATTCTCTGATTTCATGACTTTCTGCACGAAATGCGAGTCCCCGTTCAGGGCAGATCATCTTGTGAAGGGCTTCTGCGAGAATCCCGACGTGCTTTCGGCGAAAGAATTGGAGGGCATGTTCGCAGAGCACGGGATAAAATGCCCGGAATGCGAAGGGGACCTGGGGAAAGTGGAGGAGTTCAACCTCATGTTCAAGACGAACATAGGCCCCGGATCCAACAGGATCGGCTACCTGCGGCCGGAGACGGCCCAGGGTATCTTCGTGAACTATCCGAATCTCTACAGATACAACCGTGAGAAGCTGCCTTTGGGCGTGATACAGACCGGACGCGGGTACCGCAACGAGATAGCTCCCCGCCAGGGCATGATCCGCATGAGGGAGTTCAACATGATGGAGGTAGAGCTCTTCGTTGATCCGGAAGATAAAAGCTGGAACAGGTTCGACGATGTCAGGGACTGTGAATTCACCCTGATACCCCAGGACGGCAGGCAAATCACCGTCACCGTGGGAGAGGCCGTCGACAGGAATATCATCGTGAACGAGGTCCTTGCATACTTCGTGTATGCCACAAAGCAGCTGCTTGTATCCATCGGCGTGAAAGAGGACAAGATACGTTTCAGACAGCACCTGAAGGATGAGATGGCCCATTATGCTGCGGACTGCTGGGACGCGGAAGTGGAATTGTCGTACGGATGGACCGAGGTCACCGGCGTTGCCGACAGAGGATGCTGGGACCTTTCCAGGCACGCCAAGTTCTCGGGGCAGGAGCTCACCCATTTCAAGAGATTCGACGAGCCCAGGGAAGTGGAGGAGGAGAAGGTCAAGGCCAAGCACAGGGCGCTTGGGCCCAGATTCAAGAACCGCGCTAAGGAGATAGCGGCGGCCATAGAGGCGCTGAAGCCATCCGACGTAAGGAACAACGGGATAACAGTCACCGTCGGCGGCGAGATCGTGGATCTGACGGAAGACTTCTTCGAGGTCGTCCTTGTCAAAGAGAAGGTCTCCGGTATACGGGTTATACCCCACGTGATAGAGCCCTCCTACGGACTGGACAGACTTTTCTACTCGGTGTTGGAGCATGCTTACGATCACGACGAAAATGAGGACTACACGGTGCTTCACCTGAGGCCGAGCATGGCCCCGGTAAAAGTGGGGGTGTTCCCCCTCATGGAGAAGGACGGCCTTGATTCCATCGCCCTCAGCATCTCCGAGGACCTCCGCATGTCAGGCATAGAGACCGTCTACGACGGGGCCGGCACCATAGGCAAAAGATATGCCCGCATGGACGAGATCGGAACGCCCTGGTGCATAACCGTGGATTACGAGACCGTCGAGGAAGGAAAGGACAAGGGAACCGTAACCCTGAGGTACAGGGATACCAAAGAGCAGGTGCGCCTCAGCATAGAAGATGTGGAGAACCGCATACGGGACATGCTACGGGAAGACGCGTGAGGCCATCTTATTTAATACCTTTCCGGATTTGCCCAGCCAGCATCCTGGCCGGGCCTTCCTGTAACGGCGTTCTGAGCTTCCGACCGCCCTTCGGAACGGTAGTTCGCTATCCTTTATCTACCTTCTAAACGATTGCAAATAAGAGGTGTGAAATTGGGAGTTGAAGACCTACAGGATCTAAAAAAGCTCTCCATGCTTAGATCTATGATCAACAGCAAGGGGATCGAAGACATTATGAGCACCGAATTCCCGAAGGCAAGCCCCGAGGACCGCATAAGCGATGTAACATCGCTGATGCGAAAAACAAAGTACTATGATGTGCCGGTCATAGAAGACGGCGAATACGTCGGAATGCTTAGCTACGGCACCATGCTGAAGAAGGGAAGCGTCTCTCTTGACACAAAGACCCACAAACTCGTAGGAAGACCACCTACGGTCTCTAAGGGCATGAGCATCACCGATGTGGCGGAGATGATGATCTCCAGCAACAGCCGTCAGCTGGCGGTCCTGAATTCTGGAGGGAAGAAGGTGATAGGTACGATCTCCAGGTCCGCTCTCCTGGAAGCTGCGGCTGAGGTAAAGTCGTTCAGGGAGATCAAGGTCTGGGAGCTGATGAGCAACCCCGTCGAGTCCGTGAAGAACACGGCTATGCTTGATGACGCTCTCGAGATCATGACCGGCCTGGACATAAGGACCGTGCCGGTCGTGGACAACGCGGGCAGGGTAGTTGGGATAGTCGGCATGAACGAGGTTACGGACCACTTCCGCAAGAGCGATGCAAAGACCATCGGGGACGCCTCCGGCTCCAAGAAGGAAAGAGCGTCCGTGCCTATCGACACCATATGTGCCACAGCGCCGAAGACGGTGAACTGGGACGATGACGTCGGCACCGCCGCGAGGGTAATGATCGATAACGAAATATCCACGCTGCCCGTCCTGGAAGGCGAAGAGCTCGTAGGTATACTGACCCAGTACGACATAGTTGAGCTGATCTCCGCATGCAGGGAAAGGGAGGTCCTCTACGTTCAGATCAGCGGTCTGGACGACAACGACAAGTCATACCACGACTCGATCTACGATACGATCGGCAAAGAGGTCGAGAAGATCGCCAAGATCAGCAAGCCGTCCTCCCTTACCATGCATGTGGCCAAGTACAAGGACAAGGGAGAGAATAACAAGTACAGCATCACCGCCAGGCTCGCCACTGACAACTACAGCCTGAGCCTGAAGGAGGTGGGCTGGGACCTGATAAAGACGGTCAACGATCTGATGAAGCGCATGACTTCCGAAGTGGCCTCCGCAAAGGACGCCCGCCGCACTTACCGCAGAAGAAAGCGCTGAAACCTTTCGCAAACCTTTTTCAACACCTTTTCTATAGGTGTCCCCAATGGCCCAATATGATTCCGCATCTATAGAAGAACGTTGGCAGAAGATGTGGAAGGAAGAGGCTGTATACCGATTCGACCCCGGATCCGACAAGCCCGTATACAGCATAGACAATCCTCCCAGGTACACGTCAGGCTCCCTTCATCTGGGCCATGCCACAGGTTATTCGCTGATCGATTTCGCTGCCCGATACAGAAGGATGAGAGGGTGCAATGTGTTCTTCCCCCTCTGCTTCGACGTCAACGGCACGCCGATAGAGGTCCGAGTGGAGAAGAAGCACGGCATAACCAAATTAGACCTCCCACGCAGGGAATACAGGAAGCTCTGCTCCGATTTCGCCAACGGCTTCATCGAGGAGATGAAGCACCACTTCGAGATACTCGGGGAGAGCATGGACCCGAGCATATACTACCAGACCGACGCCACCTATTACAGGAGGATAACCCAGATCTCCTTCGTGAAGCTCTTCAGAATGGGATTGGTCTACAAAGGCAACTTCCCGGTCAACTGGTGCCCGAGATGCATGACGGCACTGGCCGATGCGGAGGTCGAGTACAGGGAAAACCTGGGCAAGCTCAACTACATCAAGTTCAACATAGAGGGCGAGGACGGGCATGTCCTCATAGCTACCACAAGGCCCGAGCTCCTGTGCACATGCAAGATGGTGGCGGTTCACCCGGACGACAAGAGCAAGTCCGGCCTCATAGGCAAGAATCTCATCACTCCCGTCTACGGGAGAAAGGTACCGGTCATATCCGATCCGAAGGTAGACCCCGCATACGGGACCGGGAACGTCATGATCTGCACCATAGGCGACAAGGATGACCTGGAATGGGTCATGAAATACCGTCTGGAGATGGAGAAGGGGATCGACGAGCTGGGAAAGATGACATCTCTGGCCGGCAGATACGCCGGCATGACGGTCCCCGAGGCCCGGAAGGCGATCATAGAGGATATGGCAAAGAGCGGAGAGCTCATAAAGCAGGAGGACAACCAGCAGAATGTGTCAATCTGCTGGAGATGCCACTCGCCGGTGGAGTTCCTCCAGGTGCCCCAGTGGTTCCTGAAGACACTGGACTTCAGGGACAGGGTATTGGAAGAGGCTGACAAGATAAACTGGTATCCGGCCTTCATGAAGACAAGACTGCAGGACTGGGTCAATTCTCTGGAATGGGATTGGGTCCTGAGCAGGCAGCGCATATTCGCCACCCCCGTACCTGTATGGGAATGCGAGAGATGCGATTACGCCGTACCGGCAACAGAGGAGATGTGCTACTGCGACCCCACCGAGGATGCGCCCCCTGTGGAGAAATGCCCCGATTGCGGCGGGAAGCTCATAGGGAGCACCGATGTCTTCGACACATGGATGGATTCCTCCGGCTCCGCCCTCTACAATACGTTCTGGGAGAGGGATGCGGATCTCCACGAGAAGCTGTTCCCAATGTCCATGAGGCCCCAATCCCACGACATAATACGCACCTGGGCCTTCTATTCCATACTCAGGAGCGAGCAGCTCAAAGAGTCCAGACCGTGGGATGACATAATGATACACGGCTTCATCATGGCCCCGGACGGCACCCCGATGCATTCGTCCATAGGGAATGTGATCGACCCCATACCCATACTGAAGGAGTATGGCGCAGATGCTCTGAGATACTATGCCGCCACATGCTCCCTGGGCATTGACCATGCATTCAGAGAGAAGGACGTGATCCGCGGAAGGAGGCTCTGCAACAAGATCTTCAATCTGGGTCAGTTCGTTTCCCGGTTCTTCGATTCGAAACCCGAGAGGCCCGGAGAGCTCAGGCTCCCGGACAGATGGATACTAGGCAGATACTCGGATGCCGTCGCTAAAGCCACTGCGTTCTTCGACGAATACCAATTCGACAAGGCGATGAAGGAGGTAGAGAGCTTCATATGGCATGAGTTCGCCGACCACTACGTGGAGATGGTAAAGTCCAGGAAAGATGACGCCGTCAGATATACGCTCTACACAGTCTTCCTCGGCTCCCTCAAGATGATGGCACCGTTCCTGCCCCACGTCACCGAGGATGTGTACCAGTCCTGCTTCGCGGGGCACGAGGGCACCGTCAGCCTGCATCTGACATCCTGGCCGGAACCGATCCTCAGGGATGCGGGGGCCGAGTCGACAGGAGATGTTCTGAAGGACATCATAGCTGCGATAAGAGGATGGAAATCCGATAAGAAGATGCCGCTGAATGCCGAGATAGACACGGTAGAGATAATAGGCAGCGGGGCCGCCGCCCTCTCTGCCGCTGAAGCCGACATAACGGAGACGGTTAAGGCAAAGGAGATCGTCATAGCCGAGGAGGCAGACCTGACCGAGGAGGCAGTAGGGGTCAAGCCCGTCTACGCCAAGCTGGGACCTGCTTTCAAAGCCGATGCTAAAGAGATAACCGCGGCAGTCTCCCGCATGAAGGCCAAAGAAGTGATGGAGGCTCTCAAGGACGGAGCCTTGGAGATCACCGTCGGCAACGTGACCCACGCTCTGGGGCCGGAGTTCTTCGACATCGAGAAGAGACTTATGCTGGACGGAAGGGCCGTTGACACTATCCAGGTCGGGGACCTGCTAATAGCCATAAGCCTGTGATCCCGCCTGAACGGAGACCTGGCGGCCGATGTCGTCATGGTTAAATACGCACCCCGTATTGATATCTTCATGGACCAAGTCACCATTGCCATGCTGCTGATCATCCTCGGTGCGCTTCTGATAATAGTGGAAGCATTCAGCCCGGGCATTTTCATGCTGATACCTGGCACTATCCTGGTGTTCCTTGGAATAGTAGGTATATTCGCCCCAGACTTCCTCTTCAGCTGGTACTCTCCCGTTGTGGGTCTTCTGCTGGCGGTGCCCGTCACGATAATCACGCTGAAGGTCTATCAGCGCCTCGGTGAGCCCGAGCCCCCCACCACGACAGTCGCAGAGACACTCATCGGGAGGGAGGGTGTGGTCACCGTCGATACAGAGCCAGGCAGCCTTAGGGGAAAAGTGAAGATAGACAGCGAGATATGGAGCGCCACCTCGAAGGACCCCATACCCGCAGGCAAGAAGGTCATAGTCATTCACAGCGAAGGCGTTCACGTGCGCGTGGAAGAGTGCGTATAATCCCTTTTTAAGAGATGAGCCGTATACTCTCATTATGGCAATGGACCTCCTTATCCCAATAATCGCATTCCTTGCGATATTCGGCACTGTCATAGTGCTCGTGAGCGGTGTGAAGATCGTACAGCCCTACGAGCAGGCTATATACATGAGGCTCGGAAAATATGTCCGGATCCTCAATCAGGGATTGAACATTGTATTCCCCCTCATCAATACCGTTGTGAAGCTGGACCTGCGTACGCAGGTCCTGGATGTTCCCAGGCAGGAGGTCATAACAAAGGACAACTCCCCTGTGAATGTGGATGCGATCATCTATATCAAGGTCATCGACCCCAAGAAAGCGTACTTCGAGGTCACCAACTACAGGATCGCCACCATCAATCTGGCACAGACCACCCTCAGATCCGTGATCGGAGAGATGGAGCTGGATCAGATACTCTCGAACAGGGAGAAGATCAACCTTCAACTCAGGGACACCTTGGACGAGTCCACCGACAAGTGGGGAGTCAAGGTGGAGGCCGTGGAGATAAGGGAAGTGGACCCGGCCGCGAAGGTCAAGGATTCCATGGAAGAGCAGACCTCCGCCGAGAGAAGAAGGCGCGCGGCCATCCTTCAGGCGGACGGTATGAAGAGGGCCGCCATACTGGAGGCGGAAGGTAAGAAAAGGGCTCGCATACTGGAGGCGGAAGGTCTCAGGCAGTCCAAGATACTGGAAGCAGAGGGGCAGAGGCTCGCCACGATCCTGGAAGGACAGGGTCAGGCCCAGAAGCTCCGCATACTGTCCGTAGGCGCCGCAAGCATGGATTCCAAGGCTCTGTCAGTGCTCTCGATGGAAACCCTGCAAAAGGTCGGCGAAGGCGAATCCTCGAAGATCTTCTTCCCGATCGAACTGACTCACCTGGTTGACGGCATATCCCAGTATATGGGAAGCGCTGCGAACGTACCCGACAGGGCAGTCTCAGATCTAAAGGATGTCAGAACCAACATAGGCGATCCCGACGAGATACTGGGACCTATACCCCGGCCCGAGGACATAAAGGCAGAGACCGACAGTATCCAGAGTATGATCGAAGAGGATATCTCGGAGACCGAGGAGATGGTGAAGAAGAGGTGATACCTCAGAGGTCAGTGCAGGACCTCAACGGCTATGCGCTTTCCCTTGTGCTTGCACTTGGGGAGGTCCATGGTCATCCTGTTGCCAAAGTCCCTGTGGACTTCGACGACTGATGAGTCCGCACCGACCTCGATCCTCCCTATCGCCGCATCGCGTATCCTCGCGTTGCGTATTATGAAATCGGCAAGCATCACTTTCCCGTAACCGTCATTCTTACCGAGGTTGATCTCGAACCTGACCATTCCGAAGGGATCGGACAACTGGTCGTAGTCTACGACCTTTCTGACCGTGTCCCTCTCACCCTCATCCTTGTCCGGCACATCCCTCTTGACTATCTCCATGGCCGTGCGGGCCTCGAATTCCCTTATGAGATATTCCTCGTTAGATGTTACGAAGGATACTGCCACACCTTCCCTGCCGGCGCGGCCCGTCCTGCCTATGCGGTGTATGTAGGTGTCCACATCATCCGGCATATCGTAGTTTATCACATATTCGATATCATCTATATCGAGGCCTCTGGCCGCCACATCGGTTGCTATAAGAAGATCTATCCTGCCTTCCTTCAGGTCCCTGATGACCTTCTCCCTGCGGGATTGAGGGAGATCGCCGTGTATCGCTTCTACCTTGTATTTCAGACCGGTCAGCCTCTCTTCGAGGATGTCGACCATCTTCTTGGTCTGACAGAATATTATCGCTTTGGGCTTATCGATATCCAATATCCTGCAGAGGGCCCAGGTCTTGTTCCTTCTACCCACACTTATGTAGTACTGTTTGGTGAGATCAAGAACGACCTCGTCCCTGGAGACAGTTATCTCCTTCGGCTTCGGCATGTAGTCATACGCAAGCCTCTTGACGCCTTCGGGCAGCGTTGCCGAGAACAGCAACATCTGCCTCTCCGGGGGCATTGCCTTCATTATGTACTCGATATCCTCTATGAATCCCATGTCCAGCATCCGGTCGGCCTCGTCCAGGACCAGGATCCTTATGTCGGCGAGGTTGAGGACCCTGCGGTCGATCATGTCCCTGACCCTTCCGGGGGTTCCGGCCACTATGTCCGCCCCTTTCTCCAATTTGGAGATCTGGCCTTCGATGGACGCTCCCCCATATATGGCCACGACCTCGTGGCCGGAGTACTTGGCCATCTTGCCCACTTCTTCAGAGACCTGGTTGGCCAATTCCCTGGTAGGCGTAAGTATGATCGCCCTCGGGATCCTGCCTCCGGCCTCTATTCTGCCCAGGATTATGGATCCGAATGCTCCGGTCTTGCCCGTTCCTGTCTGGGCCTGAGCGAACATATCCATCCCTTCTATGCCTGCCGGGATCGATTCTTTCTGTATAGGTGTCGGATTGTCCCAACCCATCTCTGCTATCGCCTTTGCAACGTCATCTTTGACGCCTATCTCGATGAAATCACTGATCATGATAAATCTCCTGCCTGGGACTGACCCAGACATCGCTATTATGCGGCCAATGATAGATGAACATCTTTTAAATACCTATCTAACAGGGACGCCAGCAGCCTGAGTTTAGATAAAGTTTATATGAGACAATATTATCCCCGTCTCTACTGCGGATGTAGTGTAGCTGGTTATCACTTGACCTTGCCAAGGTCAGAACTCGGGTTCGAATCCCGGCATCCGCACTCATACCCTCCCTCGTCACATTCTGAAAATTCGTCTGCATCATCATACTTTCCTGACAGAGTTCGAAATATCTAAACTCCGGAAAAGAGCACACGAATCGTGATGACAAAACAACAAATGATGTTTTCTCAACCTTACATAATCACAATTGCACCATCACAAACGAACAACGATGACAATATCTCCTTTGTGCTTCCTGAACCAGGTCCATCGAAAACATAGATCATTCGGATGAAATGTCTACATCCCAACAAATTTAATGAGAATTGCGACAAAGAATTCTAGAAAGTATTATAACACAATCATTGGATGTATCATCCAACTGAGGTTACGAGAAATGAACACCAAATATCTTGCTATACTGTCTGTACTGGTAATCGCAGCAGCAACTATCGGCGGTGCCTTACTTTTCATGGATCAGGATGACTCCGATGAATCTTACGCCATAGTCGTCACAGATGATGCCGGAAAGGAGATAAAACTCAAAGAGCCACTGGAAAGAGTCGCTGTCGTGAATTCGAACATAACTCTGACGTGAAAGTGTGCGCTACGGCCATAACTCTAGAGACCATCTCAGAGATAATGGAATGTGCCAGATCCATGGATCTTAATGACGATACGATATGCATCAACACCTCCAGATCCAGGCAAGTAGGCGGATATCATCTAATGACCGCCAATAATCCGATATATATATCGATGCTGACAAGGAGGACTTAATGAACTATCCTAGAATCCTTTTTGCTGCCGCTTCCAGTGGAAACGGCAAGACCACCATTGTGTCCGGGATACTTCAGGCACTGATAAACAAAGGATTTAAAGTTTCATCATTCAAATGCGGACCGGATTACATAGACCCGATGTTCCATAGCAAGGCAATTGGTACGAAATCCAGGAATCTGGACGCATATTTCGTACCCGAGGATGTGATGAGATACCTATTCGCAAGAAATGCCGTGGGCTCTGACATATCGATCATAGAAGGAGTCATGGGATTCTACGACGGCATAGGCGCGGATTCTACAGAAGGCAGCTCTTACGACATATCAGAGAAGCTAAAAGCACCAGTCATATTGATAGTGGACTGTAGAGGGGCTGCTATCTCTTGCATCGCACAAATCAAAGGGTTCAAAGAGTTCCGCAATAACCGCATAGCCGGTGTTATAATGAACCGAATATCCTTTAAGATGTATGAGAAACTGAAACCTTTGGTAGAAAGGGAGCTAAACATAAAAGTAATAGGTTATGTTCCAGTAACCAAGGTTTTTACTTTAGAGAGCAGACATCTGGGACTTATTATGCCGGACGAGATGGCAGATATAAAAGAGAAGCTTTCAGAACTTGCCGAACTAATAATGGAAACTGTGGATCTGAATGCATTGCTTTCCATTGCAAGCACAGCAGAGGGCATATCATGGAGGGATCCACAAGTCAGAACAGCCGACGGATGTGCCAGAATAGGTGTGGCCTCTGACGAGGCTTTCTGTTTCGAATATGCGGATAACATAGAACTGCTCGAGCGCTGCGGTGCGGAGATAGTCAGGTTCTCACCAATACATGATGATCGGTTACCGGAGGTTGACGGCTTGATATTCTACGGAGGGTATCCCGAACTGAAGGCCAAAGATCTCTCTTCCAACACGAGAATGATTCAAAACATACGCTACAAACTTGAATCTGGCATGCCATGTCTGGCCGAATGTGGGGGCCTCATGTATCTGGGAAAGGAGATAATTGATACAGATGGGGAATCTTGGCCTATGGTGAACGTTATTGATTCGAAATTCTCTGACTCGGGAAAACTATCCCGTTTCGGATATACAGAGCTATGTTCGGAAAAGAACTCGATGATCCTTCCGGCCCAAGGCGTCGTGAGAGGACATGAATTCCATCGCTGGGATGGCGACAACTGCGGAAACGCGTTTCGTGCGACAAAGACCAATGGCGACTCTTACAGATGCATGTTCTCAATGAACAACATTGTAGCAGGATTCCCGCACCTCTACTACTATTCCAATCCCGAAGTCCCCTGTAGATTCGTCGAGGCCTGCATAGAATATTCGAAAAAATCCAGCTGAAACGATTTCTATTCAATCCTCTGATCAAACTGTATTTCTGCCAATTCCTATTCTATCAAGAGAACTGCAATCAACATCCACCAGCCTGATCCGTTTCCATACTCTTTTCCACATGCATCAGTCCCTGCGGCGCAACATGTGTATGGCGATAAGGGACATCAAGAAGACCACATCGGCCACCAGGGCCTGTAATGCTTCGGTCGGATCATATCTGTCGGACAGCGGCGTGATTATCATCTCCGCGCTCTTGGGACCTTCCCCCGCGGCATTGACCGCCGCCACCTGGAATGCATACTCTGCTCCGTTCACAAGACCTGCGACCGTGTGAAGAACATCAGAGGTCCTGGCGACCTCTTCCGTGCCCTGGTATATCACATATTCCATGATGTCCGAGCCACCGTTATCTTCAACGAACCATTCCAGTCCGACACAGCAATTGCCGGCGGTGGCGGAAACCACGGGTGTCCCGGGTATGGTATGCGGTATCGCCGTGATCTCTGCGCTCGCGGGCCCGGCGCCTGCTAAATTCACCGCCGCCAATCTGAATGCGCAGACTTGACCGTTGATCAGGCCTGTGACCGTCCCATCCTCGACCGTGGTTGTGCAGTACCTGATCCAATCACCGGTCTGACCGGCCTTATACCATACCTCATAACCGGTTATCGGAACGCCGCCATCGGTGCCCGGGACATTCCATATCAGTCCGACCTGTCCGTTCCCCGGCTCAACACCTACTATGCTGGGCGCCCCGGGACAATCCGCCAGTATCTCGAATGCGACGGTAGGATCGACCATTATGATCTCGTGATTCCCGCCGGCGGACAGTGTGCCGATCGTTATGGCATAGGTGCCTACGCTCTCGCCGGAATCCCTTCCCAGAGCTCCGGTGACTAAGACGGGTTCGGACAGAGCATATGACAAGACCGGGTCCGCCCCTCCGTAGACCTTGCTCAGGGTGTCGGGAGTGACGGTAATGACCCTAGGATCTATGGACCATTCAAGATCCTCCACCGTACCGTATATCCCATGGTTGCCGTCAGGGACGAGGATGACAGAGGCCTTGAAATCCCCTGCATCCATTTTAGACGAATCGGTGTATTGCGCAGTGAGACCTTCTGGCACATAGGTCAGAGAAACAGACTTCGTCGTACCGTCGTATACGAAGGAAGAGGCGTAATCCCAGATAAGAGGCGAGACGTCGACGGTCTTTTTCAATACAGTGAACGTTCCGCTTCCAGACGAACCTGAATAATTTCCCATTCCAGTTGCGGTGATCGTGGCGATACCTGCGTTAACATTGTCTGAATAGGAAATTGTGTAATCCGTGCCCATTACCAGGGGAGAAGAGCCGTCCCGGATCAGGATCTCCGGCTCTATGACCGATCCCGTATATGTCTGATCGTCGATCTGATCAACTGTGAGATTCGTCGCCTTGGGGATTATGTTCCAGGGGATCGTCTTCGCTGCTGTGGTGGCGTCGGACCAGATGTAGCCGTCCGCCAGGACGGCCGTTGCCGTGTAGCTTCCGGCGTCGGTTCCCGTGTTCCCGGTCAGGGTGTATCCCGCTGCTGCGGCGACACCGGTCTGCTGACTTCCGTTATAGATCAGGGGCACCGCCGAGGGCGCCTCCACGGATGCCTTGCTGACGGTCAGGGTTCCCGCCCGGAATGCTATCTCGTAGTTCGTGGATGTGAGGCCCGAGGGGGTTATGATGAATGCGTTCTCGTAAACGCTTCCGTCATAGCCGCAGGCGAGGGTCAGGGTTCCCGTCAGGACAGATTCGTCATCGGAGCCGACGAATCCCGTCATGGTCGCGGTGAGGGCCGGGAGGGCCTGGGGGAAGGTGACGGACTTGTCCTCGGCGGTCACCGTCAGGGATGCCTTGGTTATGTTCCAGACCACAGACTTGTTCGCCGTGGTGGAGTCGGACCAGATGTAGCCGTCCGCCAGGGCGGCCGTTGCCGTGTAGTCTCCGGCGTTGGTTCCCGTGTTCCCGGTCAGGGTGTATCCCGCTGCCGCGACGACACCGGTCTGCTGTATCCCGTTATAGGTGAGACCGGTCACTGCCGTCGGGGCAACGACCTGTATCTTGCTGACGGTGAGGACGCCGGTGTCGTAGGTGATCGCGTAGTTCGCGGACGTCAGGCCCGACGCCGTTATGACGGCGGTGGGTGCGTAGACTCCGCTGTCGTAGCCGCTTGTGACGGAAAGCGTTCCTGTCAGTGCC
>ENA-UOOI01000079-UOOI01000079.1-fermentation-metagenome-genome-assembly--contig:-NODE-79-length-114422-cov-54.573548_pt1 | contig 114422 bp, 112 predicted proteins | sample MGYA00245779_ERZ724027 | MGnify/ENA primary metagenome ERZ724027 (study PRJEB28704, sample SAMN03018318) | fermentation metagenome | biome: anthropogenic terrestrial biome; feature: soil...
CTATTGAAGTTTTAAGGAAGCTCCTTCGGAGCTTCCCTGTTCTTTTAGAATAATAATGACTTGCATATGAACTCGTAAATCCAGTTGCGTCAATTGCTGTAATAAAAGCCTTTTCTCCATGTGAATAAAATAGCTTTAGAGTTTTTGATAAAATTAGGTTAAACCATGAGTAAGGAATTCTGGACACAAACTTTTGAAGAGTAGTGTAATGAGGAACCCTATCAAGGTCAAGTTTTTCCTTTATACTACTCATAAGGTCAATAAGTTCTACAAAATCCCTATAGTCTGTACTTATATACTCTTTCAGTAAAACAAGGACAAGAAGCTGATGTTGAGTATAAACATGTTTAGAATATTTGCAGGAATAAAGGTTCAGTCTGGAAGACTGAACTGTTTTGAGACTGAGCTCAAGAAATTTAATATACTTATTTGATGACAATATGGGACGCTCCTCGTTTTTTGTGGGACAAAAAATAAGGAGCATTTTTACAATTTTATTTTTATAAATTTTTGGGTAATAACAGAATTTAGAGGATTTCTACAGAGCCCTTCTATTTTCATTTTTTAAATATATTTAATTTATAATTTTTACAAGCTATTTATATGGTCCTAATTCGCTACTTTTAATTATCATTTCTGCGAAAAAATAACTAGTATCTCAAAGATACACATAGGAATATTTAACAGGCATATTTTCTGCTTCGTAAAATTACAAAAGACATTCTCTAGGTAAAATTATTATATATAATGACCAGAAGGAACCGGACTTAAATACAATATCTATATAAAGGAATAGAAAAGGCATAATGTTAAGAATCAAGGAGTTTAGCACTTGAGTTCCAGCGAAAAATCAATTAAAGATTATTTACCTATTCTCTCTATGGGAGGATTAATCCTTATAGTGCAGATTCTTGCGCTATTTTTGTCCATGCCTATGAAAGCTAATGAAATGCAAGCTTTTGAAGACCCAACCCAGGTGTCAAATTCCATATATTATATCATAATGATCCTGGTTTTTACTCTATTTGTCCTGTTGGCACTTAAGAAGAATATGAAATGGGTAATCAGCCTCTTTATTTACCTGGCTATAATAACCACTCTCTATTACGTATTCTTCGCTCTATTTACTCTCTTTCCTGCTCTCTCTGGATTTGAAGCCGTCGCCTCGTTTGTACTATCTGCGGGGATAACAGTATTACTCTACAAGTACCCCGAATGGTACATAGTTGACATTGCAGGGATTTGTATTGCAGCCGGGGTCAGTGCTCTGATAGGAATTTCCCTTTCAGTTATACCTGTAATAATACTCCTGCTGCTTCTTGCAATTTACGACGCGATCTCGGTATACAAAACAAAGCATATGATAACTATGGCTGAGGGGATAATGGACCTAAAGCTTCCAATCCTGTTTGTTATTCCAAAAAACTTGAACTATTCTTTCTTACAGGAAGACTTCAAATCTGGAGAAAAGCGTGAAGCTTTTTTCATGGGGCTTGGAGATGCGGTTATGCCTACTCTGCTTGTAGTTTCAGCAAATGTTTTTATGATAAGTAAAGGAATCTCATATCCAGTCATCGGGGCTATCTTGGGTACCCTTGCAGGACATATAGTACTTTCTATCCTGGTAATGAGTGGAAAACCACAGGCAGGACTTCCCTTTTTGAATTCCGGAGTAATTCTGGGTTTCTTTATTGGTGTTCTGCTATCTGGAGCCTCAATAATGTGAAGTTAACTTTTTCACTATTTTTTTGTATTAACTTTCTTCACTACTCTCCTTTATAATACTTTTTTTATGTTAATCTTCTTCACCATCTCTTTTTATGATGCTTATGTTCTTTTTTCCGATTTTGCAAAGATTTTTTATTTTACAGTATATATCACTTAATATGCCCAGAAGAATTGCAGTGGTCTTTGACAGTGCAGGAACCCTTCTACATATGTATAGAGTTGCAAAGGATGCTCGAACCGGGAATATCCTTGAAAATATAGAGAGTACTGCTATTGTCGCGCAAAAGAATGGATGTGGGCTTGTGGTCCTGAATGCCGAAAGTGATATTATCCTGCGCTCGAGAAAAGATATGCCTTTGTTTGAGTTTATAAGAGAATATGGAGTTTCAATAGGGATAAGCTGCTCAAAAGGAGAGTTTACCCAGAAAATTGCATGTGAAGTTATAAGGGGAACAGCCCCTAGAATGGGTGATGTACATGATGTGCTGGAGATGGTTACAGTTCGTTGCCCAAATATTTTTTATCTCGCAGCAGGTTTGATAGTTGACTCAGAGGCTAAAAGTGTCCCATATGTCTTGAGTACAGGCGGAAATGTGTTTAGTACCACGCTACAAACAGTCCAGACTCTACATGCCATGGAAGTGGATACATATATAGCATCTGGAGATAGTTTATTTGCTCTCACGCAACTAGCTGAGTTCATAAATATCCCCAAGGAAAGAGTCTTTGCCTTTTCAAACCCCCTGATGAAGGAAAAAATAGTACTTGAACTAAAAAGAAAGTATGAAAAAGTAATCATGGTAGGCGATGGAATTAATGACATCTTGGCGTTCAGGGCAGCAGATGTTGGGATAATGACAACCCAGCAAGGTGACAAAAGACCTGAAGAACTTAGAAAATCGGCAGACGTGGTAATTGACAACATAATAAAAGTTATAGATATTGTAAAAGCGCTATGATTAATATAAAAGGGGGCATTATTATCAAATTAATATATCACGACGGGCCGATATAATAAAATGGACCAGTATGGCATACTTGTCAATATTAATAGCATGACTGGTCAATGTAATAAAACAAATCAATATAACGCAATGAGTCAATATAACAGGACAAAAATAATACTGATTAAACAAGTTTCATCAGATGAATTTGACTTTAAGTGTTAACAGTGAAAAAATAATGCGTTACGTTTAAGAATCTTTACTCTTATGTAGTTGTTGCCCATTTGTGTTAAATTCATTGTTATATTATTCTACTTGCAGTAATTGCTTTTCACTCTTGAGCTATACGCCCAGGCAGGCAAGAGCCATTAGAAAGTTTTGCAGCTCACAATTGCGGAGGAACATTCATGCCAGTATTTATTGAAGTCAAAAATTTAACCGTAGATTTCAACGGTCATAAGGCCCTGAAAAACGTAAACTTAAGTATCAACGAAGGGGAAATTGTTGGAGTTCTGGGTAAAAGCGGGTCCGGGAAGACAATTCTGATGCACGTACTTCGCGGCACAGAATCTTTTGAGAGTATTTCAGGTGAAGTTATTTATCATTTAGCTCGCTGCTCGAAATGTGGTTATATCGACCGGCCCAGTAAAACAGGCCAAAAGTGCCAGATCTGTGGAGAAACTCTGGAGGCTTTTGAAGCTGATTTTGTAAATCTTTCCCTCTACGATCCAATAAGGAAAGATATCACCAAGCGCATAGCTATCATGCTTCAGCGCACCTTTGCCCTTTATGGAGATGAAAGAGTTCTTGTAAACGTCATAAACTCTCTAAATGAGATCGGCTATACAGGAAAAGACTCTATGAGAAAAGCGGTTGAACTGTTGGAAGAAGTAAACCTGAGTCACCGCATGATGCATGTCGCAAGAGAACTTTCAGGCGGAGAAAAACAAAGGGTTGTGCTTGCAAGACAGCTTGTAAGAAATCCCCTCCTTCTGTTAGCTGATGAGCCTACAGGTACCCTTGATCCCATGACTGCAAAGCTTGTCCATGATGCCATGCTCAGGGCAGTTAAGAATTATAATATGAGCATGGTTCTGACTTCGCACTGGCCTGAAGTTATTGAACAGATGGCGGATAAAGCTATCCTGCTTGAAAACGGAGAAGTAGTCCAGGAAGGGGACCCACTTGAGGTTTCCGCAATTTTTATGCAAAGTTTATCCATGGTGAAGCAAGAAAAGAATGTCATGGTCGGGGAACCTATAATCAGAGTAAGGAATCTCTCAAAACGTTATATTTCAGTTGACCGTGGTGTGGTAAGAGCTGTGGATGATATCTCTTTTGATGTGAGAGAAGGAGAAATCTTTGGGTTGGTTGGGGTAAGCGGAGCAGGCAAAACTACAACCTCAAAGATTCTTATGGGAATTTTACCGCCCACATCAGGAGAAGTTGAGGTTCGTGTGGGAGATGAATGGGTTGATATGACAAAATTGGGAGTGGAAAATAAAGGAAGGGCAACCAAATATATGGGATTCCTGCATCAGGAATACGGGCTTTACACTCACAGCTCCGTTATAGACAACCTCACTGAGTCTATAAGCCTTGATCTGCCTTTTGAACTTGGGGTTAGAAAAGCAATAATCACACTCAAGGCTGCTGGGTTTGAGGAAAATAAGGCAAAAGCTATTTTACCCAAAATGACTGAAGAACTGAGTGAAGGGGAGCGGCATAGGATTGCACTTGCACAGGTTCTGATCAAGGAACCTAGAATTGTCATTATGGATGAGCCTACAGGGACTATGGACCCGATTACCAAAGTTTCGGTGACGAATTCTATTCTGAAAGCCAGAGAGGAGATAGGGGAAACATTTGTCGTTGTTTCTCATGATATTGATTTTGTAAATGAGATTTGTGACCGTGTAGCACTCATGCGTAACGGGAAGATTGTGGATATAGGTAGCCCAAAGAACATACTATCTCAACTCACTGAGGAAGAAAGGATAGAAGCTGCAGAAGAAATATAAATATGCTGCCACCTCTTAGTATAGAAAATACTAAAATGAGGTGCCAATTACGAGTAATGAGATCAGCGTTGAGGTGAATGGGCAAAAGTATGCCTTACCTGCAGGCTCTACCCTTAGAGATGCCCTTAAAGTTTCCGGAGCCTCTTATATAGCTGGCACAGCGATCGGAATTCTGAAAGAGACTGCTGAGGAAAGGACTGGAATAATCACCGAATACGCTATCAATACTCCTAGAGGAGAATTCAGGATAGAAATTAAAAATCCTGAATCGCCTTCTGGGAAATTATGGGCTGAGCATTTTAAAGAGTACGAAGGTAAACCTGTCCACTGGGCAAGCTCTGAAGCTTTGGCTTTCGGACCCTTTGAAGCCGAAATTAAACCTTCGCGTGAGACTAGGACTTTTGAAGTGTATTCAGTGACGTTTGGAGCAGGAGGCTTTGATCCAAGTAATACTCACCTTATCTTTTCACTTAAAAAACATACTGCGGAATATGGGACTCCTGAAGATGGGATTTTTGCAGAAGTTGTGACTGGAAGAAATATCTTATCCAGGCTTTCTAGAGAGGATAAAATTCTTAGTATTGAGCCAATTATTGAATGGGAGCAAATCTCTGAAAAGACCTGCACAACTGATCTCTCTTTCCCGCTTGAAGATGGAAACAGCATATTCACTTATTTTGAGGTAGAGCTCTCCAGGAATGCTCCCAGAGGGGCAGAGCATTTCTATGCCTTGACCCGTGAAGGAACTCTCAGTGTAGATGTAACTACCAGTTCATTTGTCTCGGACGATGGTCTGAAAGGAGAACCAACTCCTTATGAAAATTTCGAGCCGAGACGAGAAGGTGCAATTTCTGTCCGAACAGTTGGATATGGGTTGGGTAGAACATATATTTCCAGAGAGGAACGACCTTCAAGTCTCGTGCATTCGGTTGTGGGGCAAGTAACGAAAGGTATTGAGCTTATCAAGCTCGCAGAAAAAGGACAGAAACTCTCGGTTGAAAGTCTTCCTCCCCAAATAGTTCTTCTTGGACATAGCTTTGAAGAGGCCGAGCCCGTACTTTCTTCTATAGGAGTTGAACTGGTAAAAGACGGATATACTGGAGAGGATGCAGTAATTGTCAGCCAGGATCCGCCAACGACTCTGGAAATTCTTGGAGAGGCAAAAGTGACTGCTTATGCGGTATCCAGAGCAAAACTGGTTGAAATCGAACTTTACTCTGAAAATGCTCCCAAATCCGTGGACTTTTTCCGTCATGCCCTTGAACTTAAGATAAAAACCGTTGGGAAGCTGCCTGTTTATATGATATACGACGACACTTACCTTTTTAAAACGGAAAAAGAAGTTGTGAAATATAAGGAAATTCTTCCGGAAAATACACCTACTGACAAAGTAGCTGGAGGGGAGATAGGGATTACAAATCAGGCTGCAAAGAGAATGGGAACTATAGGGGTGAGGCTTGCAGACGACGAGCTTTTTGGGCCCACCGGAGAAAAATTTTCCTCGACTAATATTATTGGCCGGATAGTAAATCCTGATAAACTTCTTGATGTCAAAGAAGGCGATGTGATATACGTAACTGAAGTTGTACGCAATAAACTTAAAAGCAATAATTAGTAAAACAATCGCATAAGTATTCAGCGTACATAATAAGTATAATATCTAAAAGAAGTAATATACGTAAGCACAGTAATAAGTAGCCTTAATTTCACATACATTTAACTAATTCACATTTACTGATCTATTGCAGGTGAAGTCTCCCGAGACTAAGGAGAGACAAATATGACTGAAACGAAAAAAGAAGAGATTACAAAGTATATTGTAATCAGTTCGGATAAAGTTCTGCCTTCAGACGCAGCTATGAAAATCTACGAGTCAGAGTTTCCAGTTACGGTAAAGGAGACATGTTTTGGACTTATCGTATCAGGAGCCAAAGACGATGTCCAGACAGTGGTCGAAAAAATCCGACAGCTGGATAAAAATCATATTTTTGTAAAGGATAGGGGATTCCCACCAGGAGATGAGAGGCGTTGCCGCGCAAGTAGGGGTGGAGGTCCACGGCCTGGATTCCACTTCTTAAGGGAAGAGGTGGGAATACTTCCTGCCATAGGGGCTGCACTTGATGAACTGGAAGCAAAGGAAAGTATAAAAGAAAAAGGCAGAACGAAGTGCAGGCTTAAAGCTTCTGATCTGAAGAAAGTTATTGAAGAAGAGCTTGCGAGGTGAGTTTTTGGTAAAGGTTTTCATTTATCCAATAAATAGTCTTATTCTGGCAGACCTGGTTGAACGTTTCGGGCACAAACCCCTTACCATGATGAGCCAGATCCGAGAAAAAGTTACAAGCCTCAGTCTGGATTCTCCTCCTATAAATATTACTCCTGAAGACCCTAAGTTGGGGCTTAAGTATGCTGCAATTGAAGTGCCGGCTGGAGTAAGGGGAAGGATGGCGTTAATAGGCCCTCTTATAGAACAAACAGAAGCTGCAATTATAGTTGAAAACCCGCCTACTGACTTTGGCTGTGTGGGTTGTAACCGCACAAATGAGCTGACGAAGTATCTGATCCGCTCAAAAGGTGTTCCTGTACTCGAGGTAAAGTATCCAGACTCCGACGAGGAAGCCCGTGATTTCGTAAACAAAATAGCAGCATTTCTGGAATCTTTGCCTAAGGAAAAAACTGAAACCGAGGAAAAGGCGAAAGAAGAAGAATCGGCAGAAAAGGAGGACAAGGAATGAGCGCTGAAGAATCTTCGCTTGTCAAGATTGCACTGGTATCCTGCGGCTCTGAGTATGCCGGAGTTCAGCCCGAATTTGAAGAAGCCGCAGCTAAAGTAAATGCAAAATTTATTTATCCTGAAATTGATGTTGCATTCGTAGATACTATAGGCAGGGATTTCGGGCTTGAGGTTGCGAGTGGAGACCTGAGGCTTATGATGGCCCGGGCAAAGGCTGTTGTTGAAGGCATAACTAATGCTGATGGAGTTTTTATCACTACCTGTTTCCGCTGTGCCGAAGGAGCTATTGTACGGAATGAAGTCAGGAGGTACATCCATGAGCACTCCAACATTCCGGTAATCAGTTATTCATTTACCGAAAGTACAAGTGCAGGTACCTTGCTTACTCGTCTGGAAGCTCTTACTACAATTGTCAGACGCAGGCACCTTCTTACAAGGGAAATTCAGACCGGACTGACTGCAGGAATAGATTCAGGGTCAACAACCACAAAAGCCGTGATAATGAGGGACAACAAAATAATAGGCAAGGGCTGGGTGCCCACAACAAAAGTCCTTGAAAGTGCTGAAGAAGCTTACTCTATTGCCCTGAAAGAAGCCGGAGTTTCCAGGGAAGAAATTCAGGCTTTGGGTACGACCGGATACGGACGATTTCTTATAGGCAACAGTTTTAAAGCCCAGCTTATCCAGGAAGAGATTACTGTTAACTCAAAAGGAGCCGTCTACCTTGCTGACAAGCAGAAAGGCAATGCAACAGTTATTGATATAGGCGGTATGGACAACAAGGCAATCTCGGTTCAGGATGGAATTCCTGGAATGTTCACAATGGGTGGGATTTGCGCAGGCGCCTCAGGACGTTTCTTTGAAATGATTGCAAAGCGGCTTGGTGTGGATATCACCGAACTGGGAGACCTGGCAGTCAAAGGCATGCATGAAAATGTATCCATGAACAGCTACTGTATAGTTTTTGGAACCCAATCTCTTGTAAATTCCCTTGCAAAAGGAGCAACTCCTGAAGATGTGGCTGCTGCAGCCTGTTATAGTGTAGTAGAACAGATCTACGAGCAGCAATTGCAGGAAGTGGATGTTAAAGAGCCGCTGATTCTTGTAGGCGGGTCATCACTAATTGCAGGAGTCCCAAAAGCTCTCGGAGAGCTTCTCAAGATCGATGTCCTTGTGCCCGAGAACTCACACTTGATAGGAGCAGTAGGAGCAGCTTTGCTTGTTTCAGGCTTTGTGGAGGAGTGAGAAATGATGAATCCGCTTGAGATCTTTGCTGTTGAGTCCGCAATTGCATCGGAGCAGGAATTCTACAGGAAAATTATCGAGGATAATCTTGCAAGTCTCAAGCTTGCCCCGGCAATAGGGAGGATAAAGGTAATGCTGAGACCTGAAGATTCCCTCTTTCAGATGGCAATTCTCCTGAGGGATGTAGGTACCAGAGTTACAACAGCCGATATTGCCGATGTGGAAGCAAAGCCAGTTGCCGGTGAGATAATAATTTCAATCAAAAAAGAACAGTATATTCCAGAATTACTGGGGAAACTCTGGGAGCGTTATGGAAAAGCGAACATCAGCCAACCAGACCGCTGGACTGTAGCCATAAGTACGGATAAGGCAGAGGAAGAAGCGGCTTTTCTTAAAGATATGATGGTTGCAGATCCAAGGCACAGGCTTCATGAAAATCTTGTTGATTTCGCAATCCGTGTAACTCCAGAGGGTTTCCGGGTTCGGTATCATCTATATAAAGGTAATCGATTTATTTTTGTAGCGTCCGAGGAAGTTTTTAAACGTGAATGGGTTGAAGAAGCAGAGGCAATGCTCGAAGAACTGATGAAAGGAGGGAGAACATAAGATGGCGGCAGTACTTCGACCCTATCTGTATACAGGCGGTGTACACAAGCATGGGCTTTTAATCGAGCTGCTGGAAGACCTTGGAGGTTACATAATCCAGAAAGTAGTTACAGGGACTGAAGTTAACCTTATAATGCTTATTCCTGAGAAAGATGTCCCGGTAGTGAAAAAGCAGTCTGACGAACTGCTTGGAATGATGGTAGAAGCTCCCTTGACCGGAGTTGAGATCGCAGTTATTTCACCAACCCTTGCCTCTCATCACCTTCCGCATTCAGCCTGTGATGTGGCAGAGTACCTGCGCCACCCTGGAGCTAACACAAACATGATAGGCCTTGCAAGAGGAATGGGGCGCAGGGTATCCCTATCCACGGATTACGAAAGGAAACTTATCAACGAACATGATATTGCAGTTTTCACATTCGGATCTTTCAGTGATTGTATTGTAAATAAGAAACCAAAACTCTTTGAAGGCATAGAAATCCCGATTGTGGTTACAGGCGGTCCTGACTTGAAGACAGAGGACGTTCCCGGAGCAGACCTTTACGTTGGGGATATCGGAAGGACTTCTCACAGGTTAAGGAAAATCGAGGAGGTTAGCGCCCTTGACAAACTCAATGAAGAAGTTGGAAAGATTGCTGATAATATTCGTAAACAGCAGGCAAAAGACCCCCTTGCAGTACTTCCTGCAAGAGCGATGAAGGAGATTGAAAACCAGGTTCCTGAAATCCAAACAGTACTTTCTCCTGCCCCGCTTACCCTCCAGCTTAACGGGCTTAGAGTCAAGCTGCCTTATGATGAATTTCACGAAAGACTTGAAAAACTAGAATTCGATGAAGGGGTTACACTTTCCGAACTTGCAAACATTTTGAAATCAAAAATGAAAAATTATATATTGATAAAAATCAAATCTAAGTCTGAAGTTGGTTTTGCAATTTGATCCGGATTCTGTTGCTTTAAGAGTTTATCAACTTTACATTTTACTGGGTTTGTGTCTTTTCACTTATCCTTTAAACTGTAATGCCTAATCAGGAAAACGGTGACTGAACCCTTTTTCCACGTTAATCTATGCTGGTGGTTTCGTATGGAACTTGAGGACATTGTGGAAATTTTGAAAGAGGACCCCGAGAGAGCTGTTCCTGAGCTCCTTGAGGATGTCCGGAAGCAATATGGCGAAATTCCTTATATCATGAACTTCATGAAAGATCTTCCTGAAATCTTCATTCCGAAAACACTTTATGATAACTCCATAATGAGGGAATTCAAGAATCTCGATCCGGAAACAGTTGAACTCATTTCAGTAGGCGTGGCTTCTGCCCTTCGATGTGAGCATTGCCTGAAAATGCACATCAGAATTGCAAAAAGAAGGGGAGTAAAGAAAGAAAAGATATTTTATGCCATTATGATAGGAGCATCCATTTCCAGTGCTGCTGTGCTCGCTGAAAGTACAAGAGCGCTTGCAGATGAATTTCCTGATGAGAGAAGTGAAAATGGGGAAGAAAAAAAATGCCCAGATTCCAATTGTGAGATCTGTGATATCTCCAGGGCTGCTCTTAAGTAAATAGACTGACTCAGTAAATGCATCAAGTAAATATATCAATTCGATTTTTGTGGCTTTGTAAACTCATTTCAATAGATCCGACTTAATTTTGAAAAGATGATTCCCCAATCTGGTCCTGCTAATGTCACTATTTAATGTTAATTCCATCAACAATCATCCATCGATCAGATGGATCAATATAGATGAATCAATATAGATGATGGCTTTGCACCGAGTTTTCTTGTGAATTAATGCGGAAGATCTGCGGAACAAGACTTATGGGATAGGTAGTATACGATTAAGTCGAGTTTTTAGGGTTAAATATTATTTATCATGGAGGCTAGCTTATATAAATTCAAACAGTATATGCGGAATGGAACAGTATGTATGGAATTAGAATGTCCTTTGTGCTGCTAATGGTAGTACTCGTTTTACCCACTCTATCTACTGCATCTGAAGCGATTCCTGAGATAATCCTTGATTATCCGTGGGATCATTCTCCTATCACTGTATATATAGATAACATCAGTGTCCCCGAGCACTATAGCCCTACCTACTACACGCAAATAGAAGAGGCTATGAAATACTGGGAGAAAGGAGGAAATAGGAACCTTAAATTCACTCCTGTCTTTGAACTTGTGGATTCGAAAGACGCTGATATCAGGATTAAGTGGGTTGAAAATCTGGAGAACGTCGAAGGAGCTCCTTCAGGCGTTGCTGGTTATGCAAGGCCCAGGATATCGGATGATCGATACTTAAGGGTGGATATAGTCCTTGAGGTAGGGAACTATCAGGGAAAAGCTTGGCGCCAGTATGGGGATGCAACAATGCTTTCTATTGCAAAACATGAGTTTGGACACGCTCTTGGCCTGGGACACAGCAGCGACAGGCGGGATATCATGTATCCAGAGCATGAGCAAAGAGATAACATAAATCCTCTTCTCCTGAGTAAATATGGTCCCTTACTGCGCGCGGCAGTTTTTGTAGCTCTAATATTTCTCCTTTACCTAGGGGTAAGCTGGCATCACAGCAGGAAAAAGAGGAAAAAACTTGAGGATGAGTATTTCAAGTAAAACTTACCTCTAGTTTACCCTAATTAGTTTCTTATCCTAATTAGTCTCAAATTTTTCTTAAATTTATCTCAAATTAAACCCGGATTAAATATGCATCTCTGGCTTTTCTTTATTTTCTGCAGCGAATCTTTTAAAGAATTCCTTAAAATGGTCTGGAAGATCATTCATTTCCAAGATACTATCAAGAGAGCTCCATATATATTCCACGTGTTCGTAGCTCAATTTTACATCAGCCATGATATATCCCCCATCATATATTATGGCAATCACCTTTTTTTCCGGAAGCTCAAAGGTAGTATATCCTGCGATGTCTCCTGGTACAAGCGAAATTTCGGTTTCTTCCCAGACCTCTCGTACAACAGCCTCTTCAAGTGGCTCCATATGGATCAGCTTTCCGCCTGGCAGGTCCCATTTCTCGGGATTACTGCTGGAGTTTTCCGCCCGCTTGAGAAGCAGGAATTCGCCTTTCTTGTTCCGGAGAATAGCATATACAGAGATAATATAAGGCTTCTCCAAATTCATAAGATAATAATCTGAGCTTTCTATGTTTTAAAGGTTAGTTCTTTAATTTAAATCTTCAGGATGTATTTTTAAATCTTCTCAACGCAATTTTTTAGAAATAGTCGGTACTGTCGCATTAACCTTTTGAGATATTTTAGAAAACTGGAGTTATTCAGTGTTAACTCAAATAGGAACATATATATTTCTTATTATAGGTGTTTTTTTTTGAAAAAGTGGGAATAAAAAACTACTCTTTCAATTTTAATTCCTGGAACCAATGAAAAGGCTAAGACTTTTTTTCACCTATTTTTTGAATGTCAAAGTCATAATTCGGCTCCAGAATTCATTGCTCAGAGTAGACTAAAGTCACTAAATTTGAAGGTTACTTACAATCCTAAATAATTCAAAAATGAGGGTTGAAGGTCTCGAATATTGAGGGAGCTGTGAAGAAATGTTTACTACATATTTAGAATTCAATGGGCAAATGCGAATATAACTGGATATTGGAACAAAACCAAACCAGGGTAAAAATCCTTTGGATAAAGGGGCAAATAACATGAAGATTGAGAAAAATAAAGCAATTTGTTTTGGGATATTTTTTGTTTTATCACTGATGACCATAGGGAGCGCAACTGCAGGTTCGGAAAGTAACTCAGTTATCTACGAAGACCGGATAGTCTGGCAGGATGATAATAATGGAAATTGGGATATTGAAATGTACAATATTTCCACTTCCACTAAGATTCAGATTACAAACAATGGAGAAGATCAGCAAAATCCTGACATCTACGGGAACAGGATTGTTTGGCAGGATTCCCGTAATGGAGGAGGCGGGAGTTACTGGTGGAGTCTTTCTGGGAACTGGGATATTTACATGTATGATATTTCCACTCAGAAAGAAACTCAAATGACCAAGAATGAATCAATACAAATCAATCCTGTTATTTATGGTGATAAAATCGTTTGGCAGGATTTCCGTAACGGAAACTGGGATATCTACATGTACGATCTCTCCACTTCTACAGAGACCCAAATAACCCATAATTCCTCAGATCAGACTTCACCTGATATTTACGAAGACAAAATAATCTGGGTTGAAGAATCAAAGATCCACATGTATAACCTCACCACTTCCGAGGAAACCCGAGTCTCACATGGTCCTGGCTGGACACTCGATTTCGACAGCGATCCTTCCATTTATAAAGATAAGATTGTCTGTTCAGCTGAGACAACTTCTACTAATTATATAATCAAAGTATATGACCTCACCAATTCTACCGAAAACGTGATTAGTGACTATATTGACTATTCATCTTCGCCGGATATATATGAAGATAAGATAGTGTGGATAGATAACCGTAATATGATTGACATTGGTCAATGGAACTATGATATTTTCATGTACAATCTCTCCACTTCCAAGGAAACTCAGATTACTACAAATAAATCAAATCAGATGGATCCTGCTATCTACGGAAACACAATAGTCTGGGCAGATGAACGGAATGCTGTAACTTCTAACGACATGTCAGATATCTACATGTACAATCTCTCAACTTCAAAAGAGACCCGGCTTACCACCGTTGCAGAAGAACAGATGGCACAGGGCACTGAAATCCGGATCACTACCAGTGGGTCAGCATACAATCCTGTTATCTATGGAGATAAAATAGTATGGGAAGATTATCGCAGTGGAATCTACATGTATAATATCTCAACTTCTACAGAAGCCCAAGTAACTAATAATAAATCAAGTCAGGTGAATCCGAATACTTATGATGATAGAGTGGTATGGGCAGATGACCGTAATGGGAACAGAGATATCTATATGTATGAGCCTTCCACATCCAGAGAGATCCAGATCACTACCAATAAATCAGACCAGTGGGACCCCGCTATCTACGGAGATAGGATAGTATGGTTAGATCAGCGCAACGGGTATCCAAATAATGATATTTACATGTATGATCTCTCAACGCAGAAGGAAACTCAAATTACCACCAATGGATCAAATCAGCAGTCACCTGAAATCTACGGGAGCAGGATAATATGGGAGGATTGGCGCAACGGTGACGATTATAACAGAAACTCCGATATTTATATGTACGATCTTTCCACTTCCAGAGAAATCCAGATCACTACCGACAGATCATACCAGGGAGAACCTGATATTTACAAAGACACTATAGTATGGACTGATGAGCGCAATGGAACAGAAGAAATCCATGCATATAATCTTTCCACTTTCAAGGAAACTCTAATACCCACAAAAGGACATAAAGAAGACAGTTCTGCTATCTACGGGGATAGAATTGTCTGGCATGAGAATCGAAAGCTCAATTACGATGGATGGGGATGGGAAGTCTTCATGTATAATCTCTCTACTGGCACTGAAACTCAAATCAGTAGCAGCGGATCAGCAGGGCTTCCTGAGATTTACGGGGACAGAATAGTCTGGCATGATTCCCTCAACGGAAACCCCGATATCTACATGTTTACTCTTGCCTCGGCTGAGGTCCCGCCTCTGGATGGTAATAATACTGGAACTGATACAGGAGCCGATAACGAAACCCAGATTCCTGACAACGACTCTGGAAATGGAGATGACACCGGAACAGACAATGGTACTCAGGTTCCAGATAATGAATCAAATTCAGGAACAGACAATAAAGCAGACAATGAAACCCAGGTTCCAGACAATTGTCCTTCTAAGTTAACGCCTCTGGACAGGGAACAGGCTCTCAAGGAATATGTGGAATGTACGTACAAATGCCATGTAAAGACAAAAACCGGTCTAGCTACTCTTCTGGATTCCTCAATGTGCCACTATGAAAACTGCGACAATGCAAAAGCCGTCTCCATGCTTAAGTCCTTCATTCATCTCGCTGGAAAAATGAAGGTATGCAAGCAGATTTCCGCGGGGGAAGCGGATTACATGATCAGAGAAGCAAACAAAATTATCGACCAAATTGAGATGCATTAAGGGCAAGGATTGAATTTTATTTATCAGGAAATGTAACAGAAAATCAACGATATTCTGTTACATCCATTATTTTAATTTTGACAATCCCAATAAATAAGCCGCCTGCTTGCAAATTTGGCAAGGCACGTTTAATACGCCATGCCATAACGGCCGCCATGTTTTTTCGCAAAACTTATGCCCACCTCGGCTTTAAATTTCACATCCACTCGTAATGCATCAGAACTTCAGGGTTAAAGCTTTGCATTAAACTGTTTTCCGCGTATCCAAAAAAGAGACATCCCTGGCAATTTTTGACAATTTCCTTCCTATGTTCTTCCGAGTTTTCCCAGACGCTCTGAAAGCCGTCCCAGATAACATTTCCAAGAGGTTCATTTTGCACACGACAGGTCTCCAGAGTGCCATCATGCGTCACATTTATAATAACCCAGCTGGCTCTGCATTTGTAGTTCATTTTCCCGTCTCTGACCATTCCAAGATAAGTTTTGGAATTAATTATTGGGTAGCCCTGATTCTTAAGCTCGATTATGCGGTCAACTGTATTCCGGAATTTTTTCATATCACGGATTCCGATTTCTTTCCAGGTTTCCTCACTGATTCCTGGGAACTCGTGGACAGGTTCGAAGGAAACTTTTACTCCAAGTTTTTTTGCAAGCAAAATGAGGGTCTCGATATCGTCCAGGTTTTTTCCAGTGAGTACACAGTTCATCAGGATGGGATTCTTCTGCTGCTGGAGTTTTCTAATCTCGATAGCTTTTTTTAAGCCTTTAAGCAGGGTTTCGAAATCCATTCTCCTAATTTCTTTATAATTTTCTACCCCGTCCACAGAAACCGAAAGGTAATCCACATCCACAAGCTCTTCCGCTCTCTCGTAAAGCAGTTTCCCGTTAGTGACCATGGAAGTAATCATCCCGATTCCTTTAGCGTGTGCCATTATCTGGGGCAGATCCTTTCTTAGGAGAGGTTCTACAGTCCAGGCATTGTAGACCCCGATTCCAAATTCTCTTGCATCGTCTAACAGCTTGAAAATCTCCTCTCTTGTCGGTTCTTCCTCGGTTTTCTTCCAGTACTCACAGAACTTGCAGCTCATATTGCAACGGGCGTTTACACCATGGGAAAGGACAAATGGACGCTTTCTTACTCGGATCTGCCAGAGGGCTCTCGTAGCGAGGATAGGGTTAAATCGGGACATAGAAATCTCTTATTTATTTTTTTGCAGAAGATTGCCTATTATTCATTATCTTTTCTATTATAACCTTTTTTTGGAGAGCTAGTTTGTAACATATTTTTTTTCGATTCCATCTAGCTTAATGACTTATGAGCCGAAGCTCGCGGATAATTTGTAAACCATTTAATACCTAGAGAGTGATCAGATATGATATCAAAGTAAGCTAAGTCAAAGTTATCTGCCAAGAATCGTGTGAAAAATTCCTTGTAAATAAATAAAAATTGAGTTAACTACTAATTTACTCATAACTAATTTTGGGTGGGCTTAACAGTTACCGAATTTTGAATATTTCTGGGATTCCTGTGTGTTATTGCTCTAACTAAAAAACATATTCCTATAACCGGCATCACAAAGCACCAATAAAATGCCTGAAAAGCGACAACAGCATCAAAAGTCGGCCCTCCTTTTGAAAGTGAATGTGAAAGTCCACTGAGCGTGAATAAAAGGAGTAACATCGAAAGCATACTTGCTACATATGAAACTGCAAGATATGCATTCATCGAGTCAGGATGTCTATCCATAGATAAGAAGACCAGTGCCGAGAACGGGGATAGTAACGCCATAAATAGCATCACGAGTATTTCTGCGATGCCGATGTGGTCACTAAGAAGTTCTCTACCACTAAAAATGATCTAAAAATGATCTAAAAATGATCCAAAAATTTACTATAACCAGTACAAATTTAATTATAGAAAATATCTTAAAAAATTTTCAATTATTCAGACTAAAAACGAGTTTTGGTATAGTCTCTCCAATAACCCTATTATTGCTTTTAGTCTCATTATATTCTGTTTTTATAAATCAAATAAAATGGATATAAGTCAAATAAAAGGGATATTATACTGTAGTACAGAGAATTAAGTAGAAAAAACAAATACTTTCGAAAGATAAAGAATTTTAAGAAAAAATAAAGAATTCTACAGTAAAACCAGCTAATTCTACGTTATTAAACTACTGTTAAAGTTTTTATTGAAAAAAAGAATGCTCGCCAAAAGGCGAGTTGTAGATATTAAAGTTCTTCTGTGTTTATCCGAAGAGTGCGCCGAGGCCGGCCATTCCATCTTCTTCAGAGGTGTCTTCTTCCTCTTCTTCCTCTTCTTCAGCAGGAGCTTCTGCGGCTGCAGGGGCTGCTGCGGCTGCAGGGGCTGCGGCTGCGGGAGCTGCGAATGCTGCCTTTGAGATTGCTTCTTCGATGTCTACGCCTTCAAGGGCTGCGACAAGGGCCTTTACTCTGGCTTCGTTAACTTCGATACCTGCTGCCTGGAGAACGGCAGTAACTGCTTCTTCGGTAATTGCTTTACCAGCGTTGTGCAATAAGAGAGCTGCATATATATATTCCATTATAATCACCTAAATTTCGAATATCGTAAATTTGTTTATCCAAAAAGGGCACCAAGACCGGCCATTCCGTCTTCTTCAGAGGTGTCCTCTTCCTCTTCTTCCTCTTCTTCCTTTACTTCTTCTTTCTCTTCTGGTGCCTTGGCTGCTGCACTCGCAGCTGCTGCGCTTGCGGCTGCTCCGAGAACTTCCCTCAGTTCGTCATCCACGGCATTTGCATCTTTGTCTGCGGCTTCGGATGCAATGGATGTCATCTGAACATGAGCTTTTGCTAGCAAAGTGTCCATGACTCCGGAATCAAACACGACAGCATTGACACCAAGATTCTTTGATTCTGTAAAGGCTTTTGCCAGTAAGGTGCCGATTGTTGCGCTTGTCGGATAGGCAGTGTTGACAGAGAGGTTGAAAGCGTTCTGCGCTGCTCTGATAACGTCAGAGAAGTACTGGCTTTCGTCAATTGCAAGAAGTTCCGGTTCGTAAATAGTCCCATCATCATAGGCGGCTCTTAAGTCCAGACCTACAATGAGAGGGTAGATTTCCAGCTTTGAAAGCATGGTTGCGAGCTTCTGTGGAACTTTCTCACCTGCTTTACAGACAACCTTTGTTTCCTTTACTGCAACCTTCCCTGCATCTATTGAAGCGGGAATTCCTGCGCTCTGGAGTTCTCCTAGAATTGGTCCAGGTGGGAAACTAGTAGGTCCCTTCTGAACAACAATGTCTGCAGGAGATATTGCACCTCCTTTGATTGGAGAAGGGGTTTTTGTCTGTTCAAGCACTTTGTAAAGCTTGAAGGGACTTTCGTTAGTAAATATCAAAGCGGTCTGCTTGTCAAGATATTTATCCATCTCGGGAATGCTTTCTCCGAGCTCGTTTAAAGCCCGCTTTGTAAGAGTGTTCCTTGAGACTTTGAGCACTGCAACGTCTTTAAGGTCTCGGCGAATTTTCTGAATCTTAGTTGCAAGAATGCCTTCGATCCCGACCATTCCGAAGACCTTGTGGGATTGAATGAGTCCTTTTATATTATCGATCTCATCCTTTTTCCACAGTGGGATATTCTCCGTGCGATGTTTATTTTCTGCCATTTACACCACCCTTTCGGATTTTCCCATAGTCGTCGTGACATAGACTGTTCTCAGGTTGTGCTTGCCCTTATCCAGGACCCGCTCTAGCCTAGATACTATAGTCTCAATGTTATCTGCAAGCTGGTCAGGACTCATATCTCTTCGGCCAACAGGCACATGGAAAGTAAGCTTGTCTTTTGACCTTAATCTGACCGCATTTTGTTTGCTCTGGATAAGTTCGGTTATGTCCTTGTTAGGTAAGAGCGGAATAGGCATTTTCCCTCTGGGTCCAAGAACAACACCAAGGTTCTTACCAATTATTGGCATGAACTGGGTTTCTGCGATAAAAAGGTCACATTCATTTGCAAGAGTCCTGGCTCTGCTTTTGTCAGTCACTAGCTCATCGAGCTCAACATCAGAAATAACATACGCAGCACCGGCGGCATCTGCTCTAAGGCCCACTTCACCTCTTGCAAAAACGCCGATTTTCAGTTCTTTTCCGAGCCCGTGAGGAAGAATTACTTCTTCATCAACTCTGTTCTTCGGTTGGTTCATGTCAAGATTCTTTAAGTTAATCGCCAGGTCAACGCTTTCTGAGAAGTTGCGTTTTGGCGATTCTTCAAGTACTTTCTTGACAGCTTCCAGTATAATTTTTTCTGCCATCTTGTTCCTCCCCGTAGTGTTTGAACTTGCTTGTCCAGGCAGCCTTTTTGGCTTACTACGGTTGGTTTTAGGGCTTCCCCATAACCGGGTTCTGCTACTCTTAACAGTAAGCTTTGAATAGCTAATCGTTTTTATTTATTGCAATTATGAATATGCAAGATTCTTGAGCTATTACTGCTATCTGATTTAAAACTATTGGTGGCAATCAAACCCGGAATAGTAAAGGGATGGTAAAGTTTACCATTCCTCGCCGGCAAGTAAATCGTCGAACTTGCCTTCATCGAGTGCTTTCTGGCTATCTCTAGCCCGAACTCCCTCTACGGTTACACCCATAGGGACACAGGTTCCCATTACTTCTTTCATTGTTGCTTTGAGGTCGTAGGCAAGTACGTCTTCCCTTTTCATACGGGCGATCTTTGCGACCTGCTGGATATTTAGGTTTCCAACAACTTCACTTCCTGCGTTTCCTGATCCTTTCTGAATCCCTAGTTCTTTCATGATTAGGGATGCAGTAGGTGGAGTGCCTACCTCGATCTCGACATTTTTCTTGTCATCAACAATCACTTTTACAGGAACCTGCATTCCATTAAAGTCCCTGGTTTTTTCATTGATCTTTTCGACCACTTCTTTTATGTTGACCCCGAGCGGACCAAGCGCTGGACCTAAAGGTGGTCCAGGATTCGCTTTTCCTCCAGGGACAAGTGCTTCAACAATACTTGTCATCTGAGTCTCACCGGTTTTAATAAGGTATAAACTTTGTAGATCTATTTCAATCCACTATCAGTACTGGTGATTTATATTTTAATAAGCTGGAATTTTCGGTATTTTCCATCGTGTCGTGACTTTATTCCTTCTCTTTTTTAAGTATCCTTACAGTATCGCCACGAATTGTGATGGGAATCGGAACCACAGCATCAAACAGTTCCACAGTAATCTCCTCATGCCCTTCATCAACTCTCTTAACCCGGGCTTTCTCACCTTTAAAGGGTCCTGATGTGACCTCAATTATAGCCCCTTCCTTGATTCCTGTCACTGTTGGTTTGGGTTTAAGGAAATGCTCAATCTCGGCAATTGAAGAGCTCCCTTTTACAAGAGCCCGTGCATGGGGAATAGTTTGGATTGCTACTTCTACGATTCCAGGTTTAGGAGCCTCGACCAGGACATATCCTTTTAGCTCGTCAGGAGCAAGAATTGCCCTTATATCCAGCTTCTCCTTTTTCGAGATCCTAGCAAGAGTTGTCGCAACCGATTTTTCCTGGTTTGCCGTGGTTTTGATTACAAATATCTGTGAATCCTCACTCATTTGGCCACCCACTGGGGCAACATTGTCAACAGTACGTATACAATAAATCCTATTGCTCCCACTACCAGAATGCCAATACCTGCAACTTTGGCAATGGTCAAGAACTCTTCCCTGGACGGTTTTTTAGTAAGTTTCAGGACTCTCAAGTGTGACCGGATTACCTGACCAACGCTTTCTACAGTTATTTTCGGATCAAACGTGGATTCTGCCATCAATTCACATCCAGGTTTTCTTTATCTCTTTCATCTGTCTTTAATTCTTTGCCACAGTTCTTCCTCTGATTTTTCCATTTCTAAATCCATTTTTTTATATACAAATCTTAAGATTTATACTAAGGAAGGAATGGGCGGATTATATTATTGATTCCTATTATATGAAGATATCACTGACACGACTTTTAAACGTCAAAGGATTTCGATGCTGAATTTCTATTTATTTCAAAGCTTTAATCGCGTCAGTAGAAAGATCTGTTTTTGATGCTGAATTGTATCGGCATCATACGGTATTTACCATAAAAATAGTTTTCGATTGGTTTTATTCCTATCCTTCATTTTATTTTAAAGAGAGGAAAACAGTATTTTTCTCCAACCGAAGATTTTAATCCCTTTTGTCTCTGGTTTGATCACTCTACAAAATCAATTCCATATTTATAGGTAATATTCTTGTCACTTCCATGGCCGTAAATCTGGGCGGATTTTACTCCTGTGACCACGATCATGGTGCGTACGGTTTGTTCGAGATCTGGGTCAACCTGAGCACCCCAGATTAGGCGGGCATTAGGGTCTATCCGGTTGTAAACCTCCTGAACTACACATTCAGCTTCCGAGATCGTCATGTCAGGCCCTCCAACTACATTGACAAGAGCAGACGTCGCACCTGAGATGTCTACATCAAGAAGCGGGCTGCGCAAGGCTTTCTGTACGGATTCCACAGCTTTGTTTTCTCCGTCAGATTCTCCAAGCCCTATCATTGCGACGCCTCCATTTTGCATAACAGTTCTGATATCTGCAAAATCCAGGTTTACAAGTCCGGGTTTTGTAATCAGTTCGGTTATGCCCTTTACGGCTCTCATAAGCACTTCGTCTGAGACTTTGAAGGCAGCCTGAAGTGGAAGCCTTGGAACGACTTCAATGAGCTTGTCGTTAGGAACCACTATTACGGTGTCTGCGACATCTCTCAGGCGTTCAAGTCCGGCTTCTGCATTGGTTCTGCGGATATGGCCTTCCACGCTGAAGGGCAGAGTAACGACTGCAATTGTAAGGGCTCCTGCATCTCTTGCTGCCTCAGCTACTATAGGTGCAGATCCTGTTCCTGTTCCTCCTCCAAGGCCTGCAGTGATAAAGACCATATCAGAGCCTTCGACAACCTTGTTAATTTCGTCGATACTCTCGATTGCTGCATCTTCTCCTATCTGAGGGAGACTGCCAGCTCCAAGTCCACGAGTTTTCTTTTTCCCGATAAGAATCTTTTTGCCGGAGCGTGTATGAAGAAGGTGCTGGGCATCAGTATTTATGGCAATAAGGTCAGCTCCCTGGACCCCTTCGCCCATCATGCGCTGGATGCTGTTTGAACCTCCGCCTCCACAGCCTACCACTTTGATGGTTGTTTTAAGGCTTCTGAGGATCTCTTCGAGCTCAGCATCAACATCTGAGTCTACTACGTTAGAGTAATCTAAATTTGAATACTCTCCCTGCCCGGCACGTCCTTCCAGGGCAGATCGAGCTAGGGCTTCTTCCACAATGGATCTCATGCTACTGTTTTCCTCCATTTTATGGGGTAATTAATGTTAACATTAAAGGATAAATGTATTTTTTGAGGGAATATACATATTTTTACCATCACATATACAGTTTTGAATTTAATAGTTTTCCTTTTCCTGTCTTTAAACTAAACTGTATTTGTTTAATAACTTTTTTAATTATTCTACTTTCCTGTTTAGCCTCACATTTTTCTCTCAATGACTTTCATGTTCTGGTTTATTCACTATTTTTATCCTTTTATTTCCAATCTTTTTTAATTTTTTTACTTAATATCTTAATTTTTTTATTCTTTTATTTTTTGAAGCCTTTCCTATATTTTTACCTTTCTCTTTTCTCTGGGGTTATATGTTCTTATCCCCAATATGCGAGTCAGTTTGTGATAATTAGTTTTCAGGTTTGTCAATGTCCTGCAAAATTAGATGGTCACGCCTTTCCTCTAGATTCTCCTAAAATAATGCCTGTTGCAATTAGATGAGCAACCCTCAGAGGTTCGGGAATACTGCTTCTTATTGAGGTTAACTGGATAATCTTCTTCGCAGTTTCCAGACCTATGCCTGCTCTCTGGATATAAATAGGACTTTTTTTACCGTCGATTTTTTCTATTTCTCCTGCTCGTTTTATTATAGTCCACCGTGTTTCCCCATCCGGAAAATATTTGAGAGCAGATTTGATTTTCTCAAAATCCGGATATTCTCGCATAACAACAATTACAGGGATTCCGGTTTCCCTGTAAAGCACCTGTATATCAATAACATTAAAGCCTCCGTAGGTGATTCCATCGAGAATAACTGCTCGTATCTGGCTATAATGTTTACTCTTCTTTATCATATCGCAGATAATTTCAGTAGCATCAAGCCCGTCCCTTGTGATCTCGGAACAAAGGACTCCGTCCATCCAATCTCCACCCCGAAAAACAGCTCCAACTATCATTACTTTTTTATTAAAAAGTGCAGAATCGTCTATACCTAGAATTCGAACCTCGGGCTTTATATGAAAATCTAAACTCACAGGTGTTCTTTATGTCTGGATCACAAAAATAGTTTATCTGTTAAAAATAAACCCCCGAAGGGGCTTCTCGTTTATTAGATCTATTCAGTATGAATATAGCTTTATACGAACATGGTTTCAGGCAGGCTGCCAGGCATCATCTTCTGTGTTTCTGCAGCCATAGATACCTTATCTACAGCTTCGAGGAAATCCTCCATTTCAACCAGTTCTTTGTCTTTCCTGACTGCAAACATACCTGCTTCTGTGGCGATTGCCTTCAGGTCTGCTCCGCTCATTCCTTCGGTAACTTTTGCAAGCCTCTTAAAGTCGATATCCTCTGCAAGAGCCATTTTCTCGCAGTGGATTAAGAGAATCTTTCCTCTGGCTTCTATTCCTGGCATGGGGACATGGACAAGTCTGTCAAAGCGACCTGGCCTGAGAATTGCCGGGTCAAGGACATCAGGACGGTTTGTTGCCGCAATAATCCTGATATTTTTTCTCTTGTCAAAACCATCCATTTCTGCCAGCAGCTGCATGAGCGTCCTCTGAACCTCACGGTCTGCGCCGGTTGTCTCGTTTAAGCGCCTTGCGGCAATTGAGTCTAGCTCATCAATGAAGATTATACTTGGGGCTTTTTTCCGGGCCATCTCGAAGATTTCTCTTACAAGCTTGGAACCATCCCCAATATATTTTTGCACTAGCTCTGAGCCAACAACCCTGATAAAGGTCGCATGGGTCCTGTGAGCTACAGCTTTCGCAAGCAGGGTTTTACCTGTTCCTGGAAGCCCATAAAGAAGAACGCCCTTAGGAGGCTCGATACCTATCCGGGCAAAGCGTTCCGGCTCAATTAGAGGAAGCTCAACTGCTTCCTGAAGTTCCTGGATTTGCTCTTCCAGGCCACCTATCTGGTCATAGTCTACTTCTACGCTTTCGAGGACCTCCATTGCAGCAACAAAAGGCTCTTCCGTAGAAGGAATAACCTCAGCAATGGCAAGCGTATGCTGGTTCAGGGCGACTTTTGCCCCTGGCAGCAGTTTCTTCTCATCGATATATTGTGAGACATTAACCAAGAACTGTGGTCCGTTGCTGCTCCGGACAATTATTCTGTCATTCTTAATCACATCAATGACCGTACCAATAATGAGCGGAGAGGTCTTCATCCGATCGAGTTCAGACTGCAGCTTTCGTATTTCCCGTTCATATTTTATCTTTTGGTTTTCAAGATAACGTTTTTCGGACTCAATCTGGCTGCACTGCTCTTCCAGAAAACTGTTTCGGCTTTCAAGTTGCCTCACTCGGTCCTGGACGCTTTCAGTTACTTCCCCCAGCTCTCCAGGCTCGATTCCGTCATACACAGGTCCGGACTTACCAAGGTGACTGCGCATGCTTTCATCCTTACTTCTGGTACTTTCCGTCATGGAGCTCCGAATGATATTTAAGTTCATACCGTATATAGCGTTTTCGAAGTGATCAATATGCAGTGCGAAATATGTGGTGCAGAGATGCGCGGAAAGCCTATATGCATTACAGTTGATAACAGCGAGCTACAGGTATGCCAAAAATGTGCTCCATACGGTAAACCCGTTGATAAGCGAACTCCTGTGTCAAGAAAAATTTCTCCGGTAGTTCGTGCGGTCCCAAGAACCGGAAGTAGGCCAAAAAAGGATTTTTTCGATATTTTGAAAGACGAACTCTTGGATGACTATGATCGGATTATCCGGGAAGCCAGAGAAGCCAAAGGCTGGTCTCAGGAAGACTTGGCTGAAAATATCAAAGAAAAAGCATCTCTGATTAAAAAGATAGAACGTAGCGAAATTATACCAGAAGATTCCGTCCGAAAGAAACTCGAACACACCCTTAACATCAGACTTACTGAACGAGTGGAAGTCTCAGGGCAGGAAGTTTCCCACTTTAAGAAAGATACTACCCTTGGAGATATAGTGAAAATAAAGAGAAAATGAATCTCAACTACAAACTCTGTCCCGACAGCAATATCTGGTTTCCGGTAGTTCTCTTCTTCTGGAAACGGCAGAGGGTTAAATTAGAAGGCTTTTTTTAATCTCCTTCACCCTCTCTTTTGCATTCTTTTTATCCTTTATTGTGTGTTTTCTATTCTGTATCTTATGCTTTTTTATTTTTACGGCTTTTAATCAGTTCTTTATTTTGAATCTCTTTTTTAGCTGTTAATTCTCTTAACTAGTGTACTATAACCCTTTTATCTGTTTTTTCTCGAAAGATCTTTAAATTTCGATTTCGATATCATATACTTTCTCAGGATTTTCCTTATGAATTATCCAGAAAGGCTCTTCACCGTACTTTTCCATAAGCTTTATTGTTCTTTTGGGAATTGTCTTCGGGCCGAGTACTGCGCCTGGTCTGTCAGGATCGTCAATGTAATCTGTTTCCATCATGAACCGCGTACCTTCTTCAAGCGCATGTTCGATTGCTCCTTTGACCGAGATCACTCCCGGAAAAAGCCCAAGTTCCTCACAGGTTTTTACCAGAGGCGGAGAGTAATGTTTGACAACTCTGTACATTTTAATTCCTGTTATTCTCGCCCTCTCTGCTATGTCCCGGAGTTCAGGCTCTCCTACGCTTTCAGTATGAAGCTGGACTGCACAGTCTTGTTCTTTTCCCAAGAAAAAAGCATACTCCATTATCTCATTCGAAGCTGCCCAGACCTCGGCAGACACAGGGTAGTGAGGACGCCCTGACTTTATTCCTACCGCAAGACGCTTTTCTACGTACCCTGAGGCAAGTTCGAGACCTTTCTTTATGATCTCTGTAGCTTTCTGCAGTTCCATATACTCAGTAAGTTTTGAGACCTCAGCCGGATGGACTCCAAGCACAGGAAAAGCTCCAACCCCCAGCTCCCTGATTTTTGAAGCTATTTCTACAGTTTCGTCAAAAACCTTCAGGTAATCTTCAGGTTTTTTGACCTTTATTCCAAGCGACCAGCTGGGTTTGGTAACCAGAATTATATGAGTTCCTCCAGCGTGCTTGAATTCCTTTACTGCTTCAAGTCCCCTGGCTCTGGGGTCGATATGCATGTGGTTATCGGTAATTGGAACTTTTGATCGAACTTTTGCAGGCATTTTTTATCCCTCAAAGGCATGAAGTTTCCAGGTTTAATTAAAGTTTCATTCCTTTATCGGTCCCGTAAGTCGAGATACGGCATAGTGTTATTTACCCAAAACTTGAAATATATAGTCTTACGTTGAGTACGCGGGAAGATCCAATTATTTGTATCAAAATTTCGAAAAGTTCCCTTTTTTTAGCTTTTCAGTCGCTACGGTTCTTTAAATACGAACCCTAAGATCTGGTGATAACATGAGTAAAACCGCAGCAGTAATCAAAGGTGACGGGGTAGGCCCCGAGCTTGTAGACGCAATGCTTAAAGTTACAGAAGCCGCTGGCACAGATGTAGAATTCGTTATGTGTGAGGCAGGAGCTGGCTGGTGGGAAAAGCACGGAGGCAATTCCCTTATTCCAGACGAAACCTGGGATATTCTTGACAGTTCAGATGCCTGTTTTAAAGGACCGACAACTACGCCTGGAGGAATAGGCTCTCCAAGAAGTGTGGCAGTATCGATAAGGAGAAAGTATGACCTTTATGCAAACGTCAGGCCAATCAAGACTTTCCCTAATTCAAGTGCCCCTCTTGGAGATGTAGATATGGTTTGTGTGCGAGAAGGCACAGAAGGTCTTTACATTGGAGAGGAAATTCAGCTTACAGATGATGTCTCAATTGCAATCCGTAAGATTACACGCACAGCATCCCAGAAGATTGCCAGTTACGCTTTCGAAGAAGCTAAGAGAAGAGGGTATGATGCTGTTGTACCCATCCACAAGAGCAACATTCTTAAAATGACCTGCGGCGCTTTCTTAGAAGAGGTCGAAAAGGCTGGGCAAAGCTATCCAGATATTGAGGTCTGGCCTTATCATGTCGACAACATTGCCCAGCAGTTGATCAAAAACCCTCAGATTTTCAATAAAAAGATCCTGCTTTCTACGAATCTCTTCATGGATATTATCAGTGAGGAGTGCTCGGCTCTAGTAGGTAGTATCGGGCTGATCTACTCTGCCAATATTGGAGATTCTTACGCAATGTTTGAACCTGCTCACGGTTCAGCACCAAAGTACGCAGGCCAGGATAAGGTAAACCCCGTCGCAACTGTACTTGCAGGAGCATGGATGCTTGACTATCTTGGTGAAAAGGAGAAATCTGAAGCAATATTTAAAGCTACAGAGCGTGTAATTTCCGAAGGTAAGTATGTAACTTACGATCTCGGAGGCAATGCAAAACTCAGTCAGATGGCTGGTGAGATTGCAAAATACACTGCAGAAATTCTAAAATGAGAAGGTACTGAAGGAAATTCCTTTATTCCTTCAATTTTCCTTCCTTTGATTCAGCTATTTTTCCTCTACTTTTCAATTTTCCTCGAGCTGCATGTGCTGGGTTGCAGATGGGCTGGTAAAGGAAATACTTTTCCACATAAGCAAGCAGCTCTTCATCCGATATACAGGAAACCCTTTCTTCATTATCATAGAGTTTCTGGACTTCGGTCTGGATCTTTAGAAGTCTGTTGTCATCTTTTTCCACAATGGTCTCAACATCAAGAAGGTCATTTAAGGTCTCCTGGACCTTATAACGGATAACTTCCAGACCTGAAGAATCTCCTATAAGAAGGAGTCGCTTTCCCCCGACTAGTTCTGGAGGGTAAGGTTCGTAATTAAAAGGATTTTTGAGGACACCTGCGGCATGTATTCCGGATTCGTGGGCAAAAATATTTTTCCCGACAACCGCCTTGTTTCTTGGAACCCGCAGTCCAAGTTCTTTTTCCATGAACCTTGCAAAGCGAGTAACAGGCTCAAGGTTGTATCTATCAAAGCCTTCTACCCTATCTGCTAAGAAAAGCAAGATTTTTTCCATCTCGCTATTCCCTGCACGTTCTCCTATCCCCAGGAAAGTTACGCTTGTCCAGTTAGCTCCGTACCAGAAGCCTGCAATTGAACTTGCGGATCCGAATCCATAATCGTCATGGATGTGGGTTTCTATATTCTTTACTCCAATTTCATTTTTGAGGTATTGGACTATTTTCGGGATTCCGTAAGGCTCATCGATATTCGTGAACGGCATTCCATATCCTACGGTATCACAGACTCGGATAATACAATCAGGGTCAATTTCTATAATTTTCTCAATGAGCGGGAAAACGAAATTATAATTATCTGCTCTCGTCATATCCTCTAGATGTGCCCGTGTGCGTAGTCCATGATCCACTGCATATTGCAGGGCATCTAGGTATTTTTCTTCGGCTTCTTCCCTACCAGCGAGCCTCATCTTGGAAAAAATGTGGGTGTCCGATACAGACATCAGGATTCCGGTTTCTTTAAGCCCATCTACTTCGAGAATTTTATCTATATCAGCTCTTGAAGCTCTTGCCCAGCCCGTGATTTCGGGAAACTCGTACCCTATATCGAACATTAGATCTATAGCATCTCTGTCCCTTTTATTGAATACGAAGGCTTCTAGTTTTTCAATTCCTATCTCGTGCAGGTACTCATAGATTTGAAGCTTGTGTTCTCTGCTCAGAACTATTCCAGGCATCTGGGAACCATCGCGGATAGTGCTGTCACTTATATATATGTCGTTTCCATATGGCAGCTTTAGTTTGGGCAGATCATCATACGATTCATAAATTTTCATCGTGTTTCCTCCTTTCTTTCAGGCGGCAGGGCCCTGCATCGAGGGAGAGGGCTTTTACTGCGGGAAATTCCTATAAAGACTATTTTCAGGTCTACAGGTCAGGAAATCAACTGTATTCAACTGGAGAACACCAGCTTTTTATTAAGAGCTTATCCCAAAACTCATTTTTATTTCATTATTGCTGCTAATCCTACAATTCCCAAGTATAAAATCAGGAAATTTCATACTTTTTAAATATTTTTATATGATTATGTTCAGATAAAGATCCTTCCTATTGATTTTTCTTTTTGAACTTGTTCCAGTCTACCTCTATTGGTCTTCTTCTTTCTTTTATAAGCTACTTTGTCTTGGAGTTTTTAAGTGTACGTTACAAAACATTGAGTCATTTTAATCTACGGGAACAATAATAAAAAGAAGCAAAAAGTAATAGTTAGAGATATATAAATTACTAAAACGCTTAATTTTACTCCTTTTACTCTCTTGTAACCATTATAACCAATTGTTTCCTCTTTTTTATAGGAACATATTTTGTATCATAGGGTTAAACGCAGTTAAACTGAAAAATAAATAGCTCGAATTTTTAATTGTTCAAAACTTAATTTTAAATCACAGTATTTATCGTTATCGTATTTGGTTTGTATTTTTATATAGCATTTCTATGAAGAAAGATAATTATACGAAATATTCTAAGATCCCATACAATATTATCAATTTCATGGAAGAATGTAATGGTAAACTTCTGATTTCAACATAATTCAACATAATATAGTTTAGGGATAAGCTCTAAAAACATTTTTTAGTGGATACCTACTATTATTCTTCAAGACGGCGTCTTACGTTATACGCCGATGATCATATTATAATATGTCGTTATAGTTAAAATCTTTTTCTTTGAGGCTGCCAGGAATATCTCTCTGCCTTTCTATAAAAGAATATCTGGATATCTCCTGAAAAAGACTGCTTAAATTGATTTGAAGATTTTGTATAAAATTTTCTTGCTGAGGTTTCATCTGTTATCTGACAGTTTCATGAAAGTTTACTTTCCTATCTTGCTCTTCTTATTGATAATAAGGTATATCTATAACAAGTTATATTTATATTCGAGTCTATCTGAAATATCTACTTTCAACTACGTTTGCGTAAATCTTATAATTATCTCTGAATAACGAATATCTTCCTGATAGACTTGATATATGGCAGATTTAATAAATTAAGATTTATATCGATATTTATTTAATTCACATTTCACATCTTTGCTTTACTTTATCCCGAGGTAAAACATGTTCGAAATAGTAAATGTTAGCGGTGGGCCGACAAAGCCCGAAATTATTGCTGTGTCCCTTTCTAAACTCGGGCTTCGGGACGGAGATCGGTTTGCAGATGTGGGCTGCGGTACGGGATCAGTATCGATTGAAGCAGCAAAACTTGCCCGAAACCTGACAATTTATGCTATAGATGCTCGAAAAGAAGCTCTGAGGGCCACTGAAACAAATTTCATGAATTTCAATATAGAAAATGCCAGAATTTTAGCTGGTGAAGCCTCGGATCTCCTGAGCTCTGAAAGTTTTACTGATTTTATTGACTGCGCTTTTGTAGGCGGAACAAAAAATATTGATTCCGTGCTTGAAGCCCTTGTTAAGAAGAATACTCGAAGTATAGTGGTCAATGCTGTCCGCATCGAAACTGTTGTCAGGACAATTGAATCAATGAAAAAACTCGGGATTTTTGATGAAGCAGTTCATATTTCGGTTTCTAGAAGTGCACCAATTGCCGGAGAAACCATGTTCAAACCCGAAAACCCTGTATATGTTATTGTCGGAAAAAAACAAAACTGAAAATTGAAAATCAAAACTGAAAGAAAACTGAAAATTAAAACTGAAAGTTATCTTATAATTGAATTCCACTTTAGATCTATTTTTATAATTTACGGAGCGATAGCATGTTAATAGGAGTAGGACTTGGTCCCGGAGACCCTGAACTTCTGACCCTCAAAGCAGTGGACGTTTTGAAAAACAGCGATAAAGTATATGTGCCAGGTCGTCTGGCAAAAGATCTTGTGGCTCCTTATGCAGATGCCGAAATCCTTGAGTTTCCTATGATAAGAGATATTGAAGTACTCAATGCTCTCTGGAAGGAAAATGCTGACAAAGTGGCAGAAGAAGCAAGAAAAGGCACTGTGGCTTTTGGACTTATAGGAGACCCAAACTTTTTCTCTACATTTACCCATCTTAAAAAAGTAATGCGCAAGCACTATCCGGATATTGAGCTTGCAACTGTGCCTGGTATAAGTTCAATCACTTCCTTTGCTGCTAGGACCGATGTTGCAGTTGAGAGTTCTTTTGAAGTCAGCGATGGCTCTGAGGTAGGATATAAAATTCACCTGAAGGCTACGCAGCCAAAAACCATAGTTGAACAGCTTGAGGCTGAAGGATATACGGAGTTTATCTTTGCAGAGCGACTCTTTTCGGACAACGAGTTTATAATCCGCAAAAAAGAAGATATCCCAGAAAAAGGGAACTACTTCAGTATCATTTATGGAAAAAAGTGAAAGTAGCCTATGAGTATTCGCTGGGCCCGGTGTACAACGAACTCAGCGTACAATGAACTCAGCGTACAATGACTCAGTACACAACTTAGAATAAATACAAAAGCAAAGGGAATGGTCAGATGGAAAGAAAAGTCTATTTTGTGGGAGCAGGCCCAGGAAACCCGAAACTTATTACCGTACTCGGGCGGGAATTGCTTGAAAAAGCCGATCTTGTAATGTATGCAGGCTCTCTGGTAAACCCTGAAGTTCTTAATTACACGCAGGGGGAAACCGTGGACAGTTATGGGTTGACTCTCGAAGAAACCACTAAAATAATTGCGGATGCACTAGATGCAGGAAAATTCGTTGTTCGTCTTCACAGTGGGGACCCATCTCTCTACGGCTCTGTCATAGAGCAGATGGAAGAACTTAAAAAGTACAATATCGAAGTAGAAAGAGTTGCTGGTGTTTCCTCGGTTTTTGCAAGCGCTGCCGCTCTCGGCACACAGTTAACTCTTAATGGCGTTTCAGATACTCTCATTATTACCCGCCCTGCTGGAAAAACCCTGGAAAAAGACCTTATCCCGGAGCTTTCTGCTTTCAATACTACTATGGCAATTTTCCTTGGTACGCAGAAAATCAGGGAAATTATGGAAAAAGTCCGCTGCCCAAAAGATACATCTGTCGCAGTAGTGTTTCACGCATCCTGGGAGGATGAAGAAGTCATTACCGGAACTGTGGAAGATATCGCAGACAAGGTGAAGGACGCAGGAATTACACGTTCAGCGATGATAATTATCGGCGGAGTTGTTGACCCTAAAAACTACAGGAGGTCCTACCTATACGGAGTAGCACAGGAGCCGCTGTAATTACTTTTGAAAGAAATCGGGAGGTCGCGGCAAGGATAGCAGAACACCTGAAAGCGGATCTGCTTCTCTATGAGAAGGGCATATTCGAAAAGGCTTTTAAAAGCTATGGGGCAATAATTGCGGTCTTTGCCACAGGTATTGTGGTAAGGGACATTGCTCCCCTTCTCGAAAATAAGTGGTCTGACCCTGCTGTGGTCGTAGTTGATTCAAACCTAAATTTCGCAATTCCCCTACTTGGTGGACATCACGGCGCAAATGAGATTGCTCGAAAGCTTTCTCAACTCGGAGCAGTCCCTGTGCTTACAACGGCAACCGAAGTTCACGGTAAACCTTCAGTCGAGGGCATCGCCGATAGGCTTGGCTGCGAAATCTTCAACAAAGAATCCACTGTAGCTGTAAATTGTGCACTCCTTGATCAGGAAGTCGAGGTCCTTGAGGTTAAGGGGCCTAGAATCGTTGTTGTGGATGAAGATGTATCCGTGCTGGTAAGAAAACGGCAGGAAAACATAAAATAAATGGCAGCACATCGGACAGCAATTAACTGAGCTGACAAAGCTGATTTCACTAGGTGAAAGCTGAATTGCACTTAGGCGAAAGTTAGTTGACCTACACAAAAGCTAATTAACTTACGCGAAGGCTAATTATACTTACCCGAATTAATCTGGTCAGAAACTGGATTAGGATTCAGAGACGGTAATGCATGATTATTGGAATAGGAACTCGCAGAGGCATTACAAAAGAAGAGGTTATTGAAGCCGTGAAACAGGCTCTTTGTGAGTGTGGCCTGGGTCTTGGAGAAATTACGGCTTTAGCCTCTGCGAAACTTAAGGAAAATGAGCAGGGGATTCTGGAAGCGGGAGAGATGCTTGGAATTCCGGTGGATTTTTTGCCGGATGAAATGCTAAACAGTTACGATCCCCCTTCATCCTCTCAGGCTTCTCGCTTTGGGTTAAAAGGAGTTGCAGAACCTGCAGCTCTGGCCCTTTCTGAAGAAAAACAATTGATTTGCAGGAAGAAAGTCTATGGTAGAGTCACAATCGCAATCGCAAGATAAAGTAACCAGAGGAAAACTTTACATTGTAGGTATTGGCCCGGGATCTGTAGAACAGATGACGGTCAAAGCCAGGGATATAATCCTTAACGCTGATTATGTACTTGGGAACAGCACTTACCTGGACCAGGTAGCGAGTCTTCTGGGAACTCAGGAAATAATCCGCAGCTATATGGGTAAAGAAGTGGACAGGGCACGAAAGGCTGTGGAACTTGCAAAAACTGCAAATGTTGTCATGGTCAGTGGCGGCGATACCAATGTCTACGGCATGGCAGGTATCGTGCTCGAGGTTGCTGAACATGAGGGGCTTGATGTTGATATAGAAATTCTACCTGGAGTCACGGCAATTTTAGCCGGCGCAAGTATGCTCGGTGCTCCTGTTGTAACTGATTTTGCGGTCATAAGCCTGAGTGACCTTCTGACTCCTTGGGATGTTATTGAAAAACGGCTTAATCTTGCTGCAGACGGTGATTTCGTGATAGCTCTTTACAACCCGAAGAGCCGCAAGAGGCAGTCTAACTTTGCCAGGGCTATTGAGATTATCCGCAAGTACAAGGCTGACTCCGTGCCAGTAGGGCTTGTAAAGAACGCTCTGAGAGGAGAAGGCGAGGATAGGATCATAACCACTCTTGGAAAAGTCATGGAATATGAAGATTGGGTTGACATGAGCACCACTATTCTTATTGGAAATGTGGATTCCAGAATCTGGAACTCTCAAAAGAAGGATTTCATAATCACTCCCAGGGGGTATCACAAAAAGTATGACTACTGAACAGAGTGCTAATGAAAAGGCCGGTAACCTCGAGAACCTCGAAGAGTTTACCGAACTTACGGTTGATGTTAATCCCGAGCTTGTGAGAATTTGTAAGGACTCTGGGGCACAGACTGAAGAAGCCAAAGCTATCTACATGAAAAGCCGGACAATGATTCAGGAAATTGTCGGGAACAAGATACCTGAAGACCGTTTCCGCCAGCGCTGTGTTATTGCTACCGGAGATCTTTCTGTAGCTGATATCATGCGTTTTACTCATGATCCTGTGCCTGCAGGTGTGGAAGCAATTAAAAAGGGCGCCCCAATTTTCGTAGATATTAACATGGTAAAAGCCGGAATTACGAAGGCAGGACACAAATCCGAGATTATTTGTGTGCTCGATGAAGATCCGGATGCCGAAATTGCCAACAAATATGGAATTACACGCACGTCCGCAGGTTTTCTGGCTGCCCGAGACCGGCTTGATGGAAGCATCATTGCAATCGGAAATGCGCCCTCTGCCCTTATTATGGTCTGTAAACTTATCGAAAAAGGAGTAAGGCCAGCCCTTATTATTGGGCTTCCGGTAGGTTTCGTAAACGCAGCTGAATCCAGGGAAATGGTTAGAAACCTGAAAATTCCTGTACCCGTGATTAGTTGTGTCGGAACGAGAGGCGGAACTCCAATGGCGGTTGCATGCGTAAATGAGCTTGTTGCAATCGCAAGAGAAAGTGAAGAATAACACTTTCTCAAACTTCTATTTTATTTTTAGCCTTACTTTTTGTTTTCCAATGTCTTTTATTTAACCGATTTGCTCCCCAGCACCGGTTTTCTTTTTATATATTTATTACTTTCACTCATTTGTATCTCAAATCCTAAAAATAATTTCTTATGTGTTTTTGTACTTGTAAACTATTCTTCATATGTCTATTAAAGTTCGTGTTTGAATTTAAGTGGATAATTAAGATTTTCAAAATTAATTAATGTATAGATTAAAACACAAAGACATATGGTAGGATAAAAATGAGAAAATCATACACAGTATTGCTTACTCTTGTAGTCTTGCTCTCAACGACTATGAGTGTACAGGCCTTGGAATCTAAAACGATAGAAAGGCATAATGAGGCGTCTGCATATGCACGTTGGTTCAAAACAAACGACAATGTAACTGTCTATAAAACGACAATGTAACTGTCTATATGTACTTATCTGTAACTGAAACAGACGACGGAACCGATATCCACGTATCAACCTCCACGTACGGGCCAGATTTTTGGTCAGACAAGTCGGGATATCTGTTTACAAAAGACAATGTTTTCAAGGTTAATAAAAAACTTAACTCTGCAAGCCTTTCTGCGGTCAAGATTGAAGTGCATAACTGGTATACAGGTGAAACCGAAACTTTGACTGTCAAAGCTGACTGGATTGGCAAGGGCGATATTTCAGGGGATTCCTCTAAGTATAGCTCAAAGAATGGTGATTATATGCGAAAGAATAGTGAGAGTTCAAATTCTAGAGATGCTTCAGCTAATGGCAGTATAAACGGCTACGATCTTGGAGCAAGTTCCTATGCCAGTCTATCTAACTTCAAGTCTGCCTATATGAGTATGAATAAGTAAACGCAATATAATTACTAGGGTTTTAATCATTGTTTAATTTCTAATAATTTATGGATCTTTAAGGGGCATAGGTCTATTATGTTATCTCTATGCCCCGGCTTTTTTAATTTTCCATATCTAAACTTCTTTAAATCATTTAGTAAAAATGGTTCTGGTATATCATCCAGAATCCAAATAGGATGAGCACTATTCCCGCTCCTTTTTTTAAAACCGCATCCCATTTTGATATAACCCGAATTTTAGAGGAGGAAAAATGGGCTGAATATGCGAGCAAGAGCATTGGTACAGCAAATCCCAGTGAATAAATTGAAAGCATAAATGCACCATTAGCAGTGCTTCCTTCCACAGCTACCATAGCTAGGACCGAGGCAAGAAATGGGCCAACACATGGGATCCAGAGTACTCCAAGAGAAAGCCCGAGCAAAAGTCCAGAAACAAGTCCTTCCTCGTTCATTCCTGAAAGCAGGGGAAACCTTGAGAAAATATTGAAAAGACCTATTTCAAAAAGTATTGCAAAACCCATTAAGAGAATAAAGATCTCTGCCAGAATCTTAAGCTGTGCTATATAGGACTGGAAGGCTGCCCCAAAAGCAGAGGTTACTACTCCCATTGTAGTAAAAGATATGGAGACTCCAATCACTATAGCAAGGGGTCTTAATCTTCTTTTTCCTGCGGACGTTGCAAGGACTGCAGGCAGAAGCGGGAGAATACAGGGAGAAAGGACACTGAAAACTCCTGCGCTAAATGCAGCTAGAGGGGAAATAGCATCATAATACATGGTTGTTCGGATTTGTTATTTTTATGTTTATTTTGTACAGTGCAGTCTCTATTGGACTTTACAGTTACCGGAAACCTTGACTTTAGGTATAGCATGTCCTGAAGATAAGTCTTGGTAACTGGCTTTTTTTATTGAGATGTATCTTTCTCAGCCTGAATAAGGGCGAGATTTAGAACTTTTTTAAGTATATCTTTTTCTCCTGGGTTACCGAGAATCCTTGCCTGGAACCTATCTGTAGTTACGTTTCCGTCCGGTTTCATGTAAACATACTCTCCGTTTTTAACATTCATGATTACGGTTGAGTCTGGGACATAACCTATTACGAAATAGGATGCAAGCTCGGGACTCTTGTCTATATTTACAGAGATTATTGTGGCCCTTTCTCCGTATTCTGTAGCCAGTTCTTTAAGCATGGGATCCATATCCTTACATGAGCCACATCTTTCAGATCCGATTCTTACAAGAATCGGTCCCTGCTCGAGGGAGGCGTTTATCTCTTCAAGGCTGGTCACTTCAGTAACATTTTTTTCTTCTTTGGTTACCTGAACTGCTTGGGTATTTGTGGAGTTATTCTCTTTTTCTTCAGTACAGCCTGCGGTAAAGACTACACCTGCGAGGAGGATCAATATTATAATTAACTTTTTCATGTTATCAACATTAGTCTTTTATTTTATAGTATCTTGCATATTAAATGGTAACTAAATATTAGAATGATAAAATTCTTTCTTTTATTAACGACCTTTATTTTTCTGTTACTCATGAAATCCTAATTCTGGAGTAGAATTATCGATAAACCTCAAATAATTAACCGTAAGAAATGAAACACTTACCCAGTTTAAGAGACTTCTGGTATGACGAAAATATATTAAAAGAGCCTTAAATGATAGAATTATAAAAGTAAACGTAAGAAACAATGTGATAGATATTGAAAGGAAAAATGAACATTATAAAATAAATAGAAATTAGATATCAAAATAAAGGGAAATAGGTATCAAAATAAAGGGAAATAGATATCAAAATAAAGGGAAATAGGTATCAAAATAAAGGGAAATAGATATCAAAATAACTGATTAAGATTACTTTAGTTAACTGATTAAAAAGAAATTAACCGATTGAGAGGTTAAGCCTTTTGGGAAAATTATATTAACAAGGAAAAGTGTAAATCCTTCCCTCATGTCAAATATGTTCCTTTTTTTACTCTGCCTTATTTCTTCTCCTCCAGAGTTTTTTCTACAGCAGTCACAACAGCCTCGAAATTTTCCTGCCATTCTGTGTTGTGTTCAAGGAGGTACTGGACAACAGTGCCTTTATCTTCCATTTCTGCGACCTTGGGCTCAATAGGAAGTCTGGCAAGAACAGGAATATTGAAATCTTTTGAGGCTTTTTCCACGCCTCCAGATCCAAAGACTTCTATTGGCTTGCCGCAGTGGGGGCAGATGAGCCCATGCATATTGTCTACAAGTCCTATAACAGGTACTTTAAGTTTTTCAGAGAACTTAATTGATTTTCGAACGCTGATCAGAGCTACATCCTGTGGGGTTGTAACAAGCACCGAGCCGTCACATTCAGGAATCAACTGTGCTACACTTAGGGGTTCGTCTCCTGTGCCAGGGGGCAAGTCTATAATCAGAAAATCGAGTGCTCCCCAGTTAACTTCTTCGAGGAATTGTTTGATTGCTCCCATTTTGGCAGGACCTCTCCAGATTATAGGAGAGTCTTGATCTCCGAGCAAAAAACCGACAGACATCAACGAAAGGTTGGGAAGTACTTGAATTGGAAGAATACCTTCTTCATTTACATCGGGCGTTTGAGATTCTAGCCCGAAGATTGTAGGAATGGTCGGGCCGTGAATATCACAATCCAGAAGTCCAACTCTGTATCCACGCAGGGCAAGTCCAGCAGCGAGATTTGCTGCAACTGTGCTTTTTCCTACTCCTCCTTTTCCGCTCATTATCATGATCTTGCGTTTGATACGCCTGAGGTTGACTATTATTTTTGGCTCCTCTGGCTTTTTCGATAAACTCTCAAGTGGTTGAACTTTATCTGTCATTTTTACCGCCTGTATAAATCTCTATATTTTACCTGTATTCTGATTTTTCTTTTACGGGTCAGTATTTTCACTAGTTTCACTAGTCTCAGCGCTGATATAATTACCGCCCTTTATCTCTATCGCTTTTCCTGTGGTAAGAGCAAGAGCTGTTTTCGTTCTTGCAGCTTTCAGATCTTCCCAGAAAGCTCTCCTTGATACTCCTACCCTGATGGCTGCGTCTTCCTGTTTGAGGTCTTCAACGTCTACAAGCCTCAGGGCTTCAAGCTCTTCTACAGTGATAGAAACAACCTCAAGTTCCGACAGGGGGACTCCTCTGGGCTTGAAATATGTGATTTCAGGCGTTTGTTTAACGCGCCTCGGGCATTTTGGTCTTCCTCTGCACTTTTTCATAAGTTACTTATGTACATTGAAGAATAAATATATAATAATTTCTTTTTTACAGAAATACATATATATTTCTGTACAAGTGAGTGAAATTAAAGCAATTCCCTGTCAAAGGTATTGAGGAAATTTCCATAAAAGTGTGCATGTCTACAGGAAACGATAACGGCATGGAAAGAATCCTTGTGCAGCATCTTGTAAAAGCCCCAACTTATACGATAATGGATACCAGTAAATGAAAGGTTCATGTTATTGCAAACGAAAACAATCATACGAGGGCATGGAGCTGCCTAATAAATATCTTCACAAATGGGGTAGAAATTATGCTCTGTGGGGGAAATAGGGCATAAGGTACTTAATATGTTTGAGTCTTATGGAGTTCGGGTTTTTTAGACACAACAGGTACGGTCAGGGAAACATTAGCTGCCTGGGAGTCAGGGCTTCTCAAAGTGACAACAACAGAAAATACTTGCACAGAATACGGACATCATCATTAAGTAAAAATTAGTGCTTTAGGACATCCTGTTCGGATTTTTAATGTCTACCTTTTCTCACCTAGACTCTATTAACTTATTTATAGATTCTCGTGGAAATATTTTATACTTTCACAGCTTATTTGTGAGTATAACACCTTATTCATGTACGCCCTATTTATGTTAAAATCTGGGAGAAAAAAATGTGCAGTGCGCGTTATGCAGGATTAAGGAATGCACGAGTGGCAAAAACTGTTCTGTGATTAAATCTGGACTTGAGTATATAGGCGACGATCTGAAAGCAATCCAGATTTCTGCCTGGCTCGAATCTGATAACGTAAAGAGAACAAAATTAGAAGAGATAGCTATTTATGCAAAAAGGCTTGGGTACAAGAAAATAGGAGTTGCTTTCTGTGTTGAGTATGAGCGAGAAGCCAGGCTGGTTTATGACATTCTTTCAAGATATTTTCAGGTATTTTCAGTTTGCTGTAAAGTTTGCAGCTTTGAAAAAACCAGCCTCGGAATTAAAAAATCCGATGACCTGGAGTTTGAAGCAAGCTGCAATCCGATAGGCCAGGCTTTGCTCCTGAACGATGACCTTACTGATCTCAATATCATGCTGGGACTTAAAACAGGGTATGATATCCTATTTGCAAAAAATTCTGTCGCTCCCTCAATAACCCTATCTGTTGAGGAATTACCTCAATTAGTTGATCCAGAAATCGATATTATAGAATAAATTTTGATGTTATAGAATGAATTTTATGAATAAATTCTCTGTTTATGTTAGTTTAAGTCATGGAGAAATAAATGTTCAAAAAATCGAATATACCTAAGTCTGATTCTGAAACCGGATCTAAATGTCTTAAAATCAGAGCTCATCATCTGTGCTGCATCCAGGGGTTTCAGGGCTATGGATACAGCCCGGCTTTTGTGGCTAATATGCGGGCTGTAATTGCAGATATAAAGGCTTCTCCTTCAAGACCTTTGGAACTGGTATCCGAATGTGATGCGATTTGTGCTTCCTGCCCAAGCAAAAGGGAATGCACTGCGCAGGTATCAGTTAATTCTCGCAGTATCAGGAACATGGATCTTGTTGTTATGGAGAAGCTAAAGATAAAAGAGGGAACTATTATGGAGGCGGATAAAGCCTTCAGGCTAATCAATTCACAATTAGCTAATGCATCCGATATTGAAGATGTCTGTGGGGCCTGCAAATGGAGACAAAAGTGTCTGTGGTATCTGCAGGAGGAAAGATGATATCTTTAATTTCGGGTCTATGAAAAACACCCTCTTTACCTATTTTTCCTTGAAACTTTTTACCTGAGATTTTTTTTGTCTACTTTTTGCCTATCTCTTCCTTGAGATTTTTTCCTTGGACTTTTTACCTAACTTTTATCTTAATCCTGCACTGATTTCATAGATTCTTGCAAGAAACTCAATATTCTGGATTGCATTCTGTTCTATCCCCAGTTCATATGGAGAAAAGCCGAGAGCAAGGCCAAGCAACTGAGAATAGTGAAGGATCGGAATTGCGTAATCTGTTCCGAATCTTTCATTAACTGAGAGCTGTCCCCTGTCAAATTGTAAATGGCAGAAAGGACATGCATTGACAATACAGTCTACTCCTGCTTGTCGAATACAGGCGAGTTTGCGTTCGAGCATCTCAAGGGATTCAGGAGCATGCCCTGAACGGACTCCTCCTCCTGCTCCGCAGCACATCATCTTGTCGGTATAGTCTATGCTTTTAGCGCCTGTCGCTTCAACAAGTTCGTCAAAAAAAACCGGATCTTCGGTTTCTCCAAGTTTTCGGTCTCTTGAAGGCTTGATAAGATGACATCCATAGTGTAATGCCACTTTAAGATCAAGTGGGGTTGTAATATATTCCCCGAGTTTCTCAGGCCCAAGTTCTTTGTATAAGAATTCGACAATGTGCCTTATCTCGACAGTACCTCTAAATTCCATGCCGACTTCTTTAAGGCACATATTCGTGCATGCCCTTAATTCAGGATCTTTTTTCAATTCTAAATTAGCATCTGCCAGGGAACCATAACAGCCGTTGCAGATTGTGAGAATATCTCTTTCCAGCCTTTCCGAAAGAACTATGTTCCTACTGGCAAGGGCAAGCCAGGCTGCTTTATCAAAGGATTTGAAAACTCCGGGAGCAGGACAGCAGGAAGCTCCTGGCAGGTCGGATGCGTCTATGTTAAGCTTCTGCAGGCAAAGTTTAGTTGCGTTTTCAATTCCGGGATAACGGTTAGGCACTATGCATCCAAGAAATAATGATAGCTTCTCCATATTCTGCCTCCTTATTTTTCAGCCACCAGTTCGTCAAATTTGCATGCTTTGAGAAGACTCCTTACTTCTTGAAGAGCTTCAGGATACTTCTGTACGGTCTCAGGTATGGGATCGAGGCCGAGTTCTTCTCTCTTTTGCTTTGTTTCTTCATCCAGGGGGACTGCATGCCCACACTCAACGACCATTTCCGATATCTTTCTGTGTTCGGGAAGCATGAAACCTTCTTTTATCGCAAGTCTCCTGAGCTCAAGGAGGGCATCAGTAATTGGTATATCACGTGGGCAGCGCTCCTGGCAGGTATAGCAGGTGGTACAGAGCCAGAGGGCATCATCAGAAAGGACTGTTACCCTATTCTTGCGTGCCTCCCGAAGAATTCTTCGCGTATTAAGTCCGGTATTCCGCCCCGAAGGACAACTTCCTGTGCATGTGCCACACTGCATGCAGGAAAGTACATCAAGTCCTGCAGCCTTTAACACTCTTAGCAGTTCTTCACTCATACAGGTTCACTGTCTGATTTGTCGGTTCATCCTTTTTAAAAAAGAAAAGTAAGTAAAAATAATAAGATCAAGAGAATTATTCCTCACGCTGGTTATAACTCTCATGATATTTAACATACGCTAAATCTATTGGGATTGAGTAACAGTAATGAAAAATTTGAATCAAGATCTTAACTTGTTGATCGTTTGAATTTTTTTCACTGGCTAATAATAGCTTTAGAGGCTTTTAATTTATTTTTATACCTTCAGACAGAAGTTCTCGTTTCTATAGTTTTTGTTTCTTATATTCTATAGTTTTTGTTTCTTATATTCTATAGATTTTGTTTCTTATATTCTATAGATTCTGTGCTTTATTAATATATTATCTTTCTTATTATATAAAAACAATTACTATATTAAAGCAAATTTCCTAAATATGTTTATTTCCCTAATTCAAAGCCTTTCTTTTGCTAGTCTTTTTCCTGCGTACTATTCTGTTATTTTCCACTGTTTTATCAGGAAAAGTTTATTCCGAGGTCTTTAAGTCCATTGAGTCTTGCAAGGTTAACCAGCAGTGGGGTTAGTGATTCCATAGTGCTTGCCTGTTTAAGAGGGCCTCCATCAAGGGGTTTCAGACATCCCATATGTTCAGTAAGCTTCATAACCAGCTTCTTTGCTTCGGCATCATCACTGCAGACAAGTGCATCGTGCACAGCCTTACATTTAACAATATCCTTCAATTTTCCTGCCGGGATATTATGGAAGGCGGCAACAACTTTTGTGGAAGAGGGGACATTTTTCTGAATTGCAAGTGCTGCTGAACCTTCTGTCGGAGGTTTATATACAAAAAGATCTCCGTCTTTTGCCATTGGGACTACAGGAGTGATAAGAATTTTGTTTTCAAGAGCCTCATGAATCTCATTCAGCAGAGGTAACACATGGTCAAATCGAATAGTAAGAATTATTATTTCGGCTGCCTGCGCAGCTTCACGGTTACTGCTTCCTGTTATGCTTATCCCGGATGTATTAAACCCACAATTCTCAAGCTCGGATAAAGCTTGATTTGCGGCTTCCTCTGCGGCTTCCCTGGATCTGGAACCTATAATTACCTCGTTCTTTACACCTTCAGCCATAAGGTTTTGAAGGGCCAGTCTGAGCACCATTCCCTCTCCTATGTTTCCGGTTCCTCCCAGAATAGCTATTTTTAGCTTTTCAGAATTCAATTTGTATGAAACCTCCAATTTGCTATATCTTCCATAAATATGTCCGAGAGCTAATATAACTTCTGTCTTTGTTAATTATTTCTCTTTACCTCCTTCATTTGCCTGGACATTATTTAAAAGTTAAATGTTTTGGTATTATCTTATACTTTTTAACTGAATATTCCCTATCCGAATTACTCAAGCAGCAAAATCCCCACACATGCAGTTTTCTCAGGGTTACAGAACCCAAGTGTAAGTCCTGCGTTTTCCATCGCTTTCTGGAGGTTTATTCCTACAGCCTCAGGTGCAAAACGCCTGAATTCAGGTTTTATGCATCTTTCAAGGTTACAGATATCGCATTCATTACAGGAGCCTGGCCTCAGAAGATGCGCAAAAGTAAAACCTTCCCTGAAGGCTTCATACTCAAGCTCTAACATTTTATGGAAAGAGTCCTTCCGAATCTCTCCCCAGACTTCCAGGATATCTGGTATCTGCGAGGTGTCGCGTTCATCAACAAGTAATAGTGCACTGCTGTATTCCGCTATAATTTTTCTAAAATCCTCAACTGACATAACATTTGGAGGGCAGCTTAATCTCTTTCCGTAGCCTCTGCAGCCATAGGCGCACTTCAGAGCAATCTTGTTCTCAACCGGAATGTCACCTGCATCTACAAAATAAGCCTTGAGCCCCATACCTGAAGCTTTTTCAACAAGATCTTCGTATTTTCCTAACATGATAACCCCTTTTCAAAAAGCCATTTCGTTTTTACTCTTTGCTTCCTTTTAATTAGTTTCCTTTCTAATTATTGTTTTCCTTTTTGGGAAATGGACTGAAATTCCATTACTCTGAGAGTTAATTTTATCTTTTTAAAAGATCGTTGTGAAAAACAAAAGTTATTATGCATGTCTGTTATGTACATTTGCTCATAAGTTCTTGCTAATAGGACCTTACTGAGTTCACTAGATTCTTACAGTATTCATTATTGTGTTTTTACTAATATTCAATACTGCGAGTTCCATTTCTATAACTGATGACAGATAAACTTAGTAAAGGGAGATCCGCATGATTAAGAAAGTACCTTTAACCGAATTGAAAAACCGCATGAAAAATTTTAGAAAAAGAATGGATATCTCAAACCCTGAGTGGGAAATAGCTGTTATCTTCAGTAAGATAAATCTCTATTATTTTACAGGTACGATGCAGGATGGAATGTTAATTATCCCTAAGCATGGAGAAGCGACCTTCTGGATACGCCGCAGCTATGAAAGAGCTCTTGACGAATCCTTATTTCCCAGTATAGAGCCTATGAGCAGTTTCCGTGATGCTGCAAAGAGCATAAGCAGGCTTCCGGATACAGTATATCTAGAAACCGAGGTTGTTCCTCTGGCTTTATATCAGAGATTTCAAAAACACTTCCCGTTTAAGAATATTAAACCCGTTGACCCTCAAGTTTCCGCGGTCAGAGCAGTAAAAAGTGAATACGAGCTTTCGCTGACAAGAGAAGCTGGTGGGATTCATCAGCATGTGCTGGAAGAGCTTGTACCTGAAATGCTTCAGGAAGGAATGAGTGAAACAGACCTGGCAACCGAATTATTTTCAGTTATGGTTGAAGAAGGTCACGACGGAGTATGCCGTTTTGGAATGTTCGATACCGAGATGTTCCTGGGAAATGTCTGTTTTGGTGAAAGCTCGATTTACCCCTGTTATTTTGATGGGCCTGGCGGAAATTACGGGATGAGCTCTGCGGTTCCCCTGATTGGAAGCCGTGACCGAAAGCTGAGGAAAGGAGATCTGGTATTCATTGATGTCGGATGCGAGGTTGAAGGCTACAATACGGATAAGACAACAACATACATGTTTGGCTCTCCCCTTCCACAATTTGCCATAGATGCCCATAATAAATGCGTGGCAATACAGAACGAAGCGGCTTCAATGTTAAAACCCGGCGCTATTCCCTCGGAAATCTACGCTAACATAATGAATAAGCTTGATTTGGAATTCCTAGAAAATTTCATGGGTTTTGGTAACCGTAAAGTAAAGTTCCTCGGGCATGGAGTCGGACTGCTTATCGATGAAAGTCCTGTAATTGCAAAAGGCTTTGATGAACCCCTTCAGGAAGGAATGGTAATTGCGCTTGAACCTAAAAAAGGAATTGAAAACATTGGAATGGTAGGAACTGAAAATACTTTCATAGTAACTTCTAAAGGTAGAGAGTGTATTACCGGGGATAATTCCGGATTAATTCCTGTATATTGATTAATAAATGCTATAAAAAGCCAATCTCTAAGTAATTTGAATATAAATTAGTTATAAGAGTGAGTTCATGGATAAAAATGAACATTAAAAACAAGATTTAAAATTTTGATGTGATTATATGGTTTTTGTTACAAAAATCATATTTTGCGTTTTTATGGAGGTATAAATATTAAAAACTACCGAAAAATATCCATTCTTTTGGGAACTTTAGTATTGATTTTGTTGAGTTATTTCGTTGTTTTCCCATATTTGTTAGTCGGACCTCCAACGCCTCTATTTTATGTATATAATAGTGACCTCCAGAGTCATGAAATAACAGTTGAAGTATTTGATTCGCATAATGAATCTATATTCAAAGAATCGTATGAACTGGCTACCGAAGAACGCATAGCACAGCCCAAATCATTATGGCTATTGCTTCGATGGTCAATGCCGTTGTCTAAAGGAAAATATACATATTGGGCAGAAGGGGAGTACGAATTTAAAGTTAATTTAGACGGCGAAATTAAGGACACCTGCAGAACACTGCCGCATCCCTGGAGTTCTGTAGTGATAGATATAAATAAAGCTAATAATTCCGACTCTCCCATGTTTATAGGAATAATAACCGTATAATCTGTTGAACTCACTAACCTATTGAACTCACAAAAAAGCTAGATATTGATTTATCAGGTAATTTTGATATCGGCACCTAACATCTTATGAGATTGTTTACTTAAATTTTATGATTAAATCGTTCAATTATCAGTCAAACATTATTATATTATCATAATAATGAGAATTTATTTTTTAATGTACTTTTATTTAGATAACTTCGTCACAAATTACTTATAGGAATGAGTTCAAGATATGATGGACACTTGATAAGATATTTGACTGAACTTGGCCGATTCCCCCAGATCTAATTTAAACTCCACTTTTCAGCATATTCCGTTATAAATAGATATGAGGGATGTACTTTGAAAAGAACAATCGCAACTATTTTTATCTGCTTGCTGGCAGTATCGTTAATTTTTACTTTGGGGTGTACTGATGATCAAGATAGTCTGGCTCAAGGAAAAAATCCTGGAAATACAACAAATAAAACTCAAAATAAAGATGTTCCAGACACAAAACATGCAGGAAATATAATCTCTCCTGAAGAAAATATAGACTCCCTTAAACTTGAAAAGCGAAGCTCTTTTTCCAGATATTACAATAAAGAAAATCTATACAGTAAAGAAAACCTGCATTTTGAAGCAGATATTCCCCCTTACTCTCTGCCTCTAAAGGCTTCCGAAATTGCAAATTATGACAAATTCATCCTGAATATTTTCCTGACGAACGAAAGCAGAAATTTGTTGTACAAAAATGGATTTGTTGTAATCGAAAGTAGGGCGGCTGGAAATATATTTGAATTTGAACCGGTGAGAGTTAATGAAACTTACAAGGACCTGAAAGTAGCTGATGTTCCTATTTTCATTACTTCAGACTCTCTTCTTCACCTTTACCACATCCAGTTTGATGAGACTTTAAAAAGGATCGAAGAAAAAGAATTTTTTGACGGCCTCTGGAAACTTGATAAAGGTTTGCTTGAAGTCTCAATAGAGGATTATAACAGGTTGGTAGGGGATAATGCCCCTGAAGAAATAACGGAAGCTGCAAGAAGAAATGCTGCATACTTTGCCGTTGCTTTGAGTCTTCTCCAGCCTAAACCAGAACAGACAGAGCAGTCATGGGAAGATCCAGAAAGAGTTATACCCTTTGATCCTGAGGATACAAAGCAATACAGTTTCGAAGTCCCTTCATTTGTAAAAGCTGATGTAGATGCTGAACTGCATTTGATAGAAGCTCAGAAAAGAGGAACATCTCCTATTTTCAAGTACGATGAAGATTATTCTCAGTACATCCCACGGGGGCACTATAGATCCTCTGAAAAAATGAAGAATTATTTTAAGGCTGTGATGTGGCACGGTAGAATTAGTATGCTCCTTCAGCCGGACATGATTATTGCAGAAGACCCGGAAAAGGAAGCAAGAATTCAGACTATGCAGGCTCTTTTAATTTCCGACCAGCTTGACAGGGACAAAAATCTTCAGGCCAAATGGGACAGAATCTACGAAGTGACGGCTTTCTATGTAGGTTATTCTGATGATCTTGGACCCTATGAATATGTAAATGCTATGGATACCGCTTTTGGGAATGATAAAGAAAGAACAAACTTCGACAGTGAAAAACTTACAGCACTGAAATCCGAGCTGGAAAGGTACGAAAGCCCGAAAATTTATGGGGGAATAGGAGAAATAATTCCAGCAGGCTCAGAAACTGAAAGCAAAACTCTTGAGGCCGCAAAAGGGTTCAGGTTCATGGGTCAGCGCTTCACTCCTGACTCTTATATTCTCCAGGAACTCAATCCTCCTGCCCTGAATATCATGAGTCTTCTTGGCTCTGAAAGAGCAAAAGAACATCTGAAAACCCAGGGTATTTCTGAAAATGAGAAATACAAAAAAGCTCACAAATCTCTGGAAAATGAATTTGGAGCTTTTGATGAAGATGAATGGAATAAGAACCTCTACTGGGCTCAACTATACGCCTTAAAGCCTCTCCTTGTAAGTTATCCAGAGGGGTATCCTACCTTTATGCAAACCAAAGCCTGGGAAGATAAGCAGCTTAACACAGCCCTTGCTTCCTGGACCGAGCTCAAACACGATACTATCCTCTATGCAAAACAGACTTACCTCATGGGTATTCCCCACATTCCGGAAGAAAAACCTGTTCAAGGGTATGTCGAGCCAGTTCCTGAATTCTATGCCAGGATGCTTGCCCTTACAAAAATGGCACATAACGGGCTGGCGGAAATGGAAGTACTTGATGAACAATCGGACAAAGATTTCTCAACTCTTGAAAGAACTCTTGAAAAACTGCTGGAAATCTCAGTTAAAGAGCTTGAAAACAAAGAGCTGACAGATACAGAATATGAGTTCATCAGAAGTTTCGGGCAAAATATAGCTCCAATGCTTGAAAGTGTGGATATAACGTCCCAGAGCTCTGTTATGGTTGCAGATGTTTACACCTCTGCTATTGGAGTTTTAGAAGAAGGAACCGGAAAACTGGACCTGATAATAGTAGCTTATAAGCAGCCCGACGGCAGGATCGTGCTTGGAGCAGGCCCTGTAATGAGTTATTATGAGTTCTGGCAGCCCTCAGGGGGAAGATTGACCGATGAAGGATGGAAAGAAATGCTGACAAATAATCCTCCTGAAAGGCCGGAATGGGTTGAGTCTTTTAAAGCGTAAAAGATGCTATTCTGGATAGCTTATCTTTTTCACCCATTTTTTTAATTTCACAAAAACAGTCCGAAGAAGAAATAAAGGTGCCTGCCCAAAGAGGGAAAGAAACAACTATGGTTGCTGTTATTTGAACTGAATTGTATGCAGTCGAAAATCTAATACTATCAGATAAAAGGGAACCTGAAGGTCAAGCACAAAGGGGAAGATTATGAGAAAATGTATAAAAATGTATAAGATGGTCAAGAACATGGGAGACAGGTTCCCTGCAAAAGCTCTTTCCATCATGAAGACCATGGAAGTTTATTAGTGCAAATCAGAAGAAATAGGAGCCGGAAAATAGCTTCTTTAAATGTTTTTTAAAAGCTATATAAAAAATTTACTATTTTATCCTGATGCCGCGGACAAAAAACATCCTCATAATCTATACTTTTTTGAATAATTATCCTCGATAAAGGGGATCATTATGCCGTTTTTTCAAATAAGTTCCTAGATCCGTAGCAACTTTTACGGCAATTGTAATACTGATTATTTAAGAGTTTACACAGAAGCTATATGTGTTCTGGTTTCTTACCACTCATGGGTGACAGTATGAATAAATGGAAAATATTTATTTTATGTATACTTGCATGTCTACTGACTATTCCTGCAGTTTCAGCCGAAGAAGAATACGCGATAAACTCCGTTACTGAAGAGACTCCGGCTTCTGCCGAAAAAGATTACATTGTTAGCCCCTGGACAGAAAATTCTCCTGATTCAGAGAATTCTATTTTTTCTCTATGGTCAACCCAGTATATAAGCCAGGGGCAGACCATAATTCACAATGTAAACGTAGGCTCAGGAGTAAATTATCTTGAAGTGGATTTGAACTGGGGAGACACAAGTGATGCCCTTACCCTTAGCATTTATACTCCTTCAGGAAGCAACCTTGGAACTTATCGTGATAATTCTGACGGAAGTGTAAATGGCAGGATACGCCTCAATATAAACCCCTCTCAGGGATACATGGAACAGGGAACCTGGAAGTTCAAGGTCTACGGGGAATCGATCAGTGGAACCGAAGACTACACGTTTAATGTCGCACTGCATTAATTACAGGAGAATCTATCTCCTGTGCTTTTTCTCTTTATTTTTAATATTAACAGCCGGAGCTGTGGAATATATTGTAACCCCGGCTCCTGGTGATGAATTTGGGATTTCCGTAACCGGAGAAAATGTGCAAATAGTAGAGGATACTATAGAACCATACTGGCATTTTCTGCTCTGGTTGGCCGTAATGCAGTTGTTGGTGCAAATAGTAGAGGATACTATAGAACCATACTGGCATTTTCTGCTCTGGTTGGCCGTAATGCAGTTGTTGTTGGTAATAGATATACTTCTGTATCATACAAAGCTGATTTTCACAATACTCGGATTTAAGATTACAGAACACACAAATTTACTTGATAACCCTAACCGGAATCTCATTTACAGTTATATAGAAACAAATCCTGGAGCACATATTAGTGAGATTGTAAATAAAATAGGTTTGAATAGGGGAACAGTCAAATATCATATAAATGCCCTTAAAGTTCAAAACAAAATCGAAACCTATAATGATGACAGAAAAATAAGATATTTCGGAAGTAATTTAGCTTGTGATGAGGTCGAGAAAAAAGTTATTTCTGTCCTTAAAAACGTAACGAATAAAAGAATAATCTCAGAAATACGAAATAAAAAGTGTGATACAAATATAGCTCTTGCATTGGAAATTGGAGTTTCAAGAGCTACGATTAGCTGGCATATGAGATACCTTAAAGAGATAGGATTCGTAAAGGAAACAAAAATAGGAAGGAATGTGATTTATGAGATAAATCCATCATATAATTATTTGATAGATAAATATAAGTAAATTAACCCAGATCCAATTTAAAAATACTGATTATAAAAAACCGCCTCCGTTACAACATTTACTTTCAATATGTTATGTCCTTTTTCAAAAATGCGAGTATGGAGCCTATAAGCAAAATGAAAGGCAGAACAAAAAGATATGCCAAGTTGGGCCAGAATTCCCCTGCCCAAGCTCCAAGTGTGTAGCGGGTATCAAATATCCCTCCTATTCCAGAAGTAAGTCCTGTATTAATATCCTTTATTCCTACGGCAGTCACAGAAAAATGATAATCAGGTAAGAAGTTTTTGATGGTCTGAGTCTGGCTATTCGCTATATTGAGATCTTCCGAAAAAGCGTAACTTACAGTAAAGATTAACTTGGCAAGTAATACTGTTATGACAAGCCAAAAAATAAGGTTGAATAGAAAAGAATTATTTGATTTTTTTGCTATTGTCGAAATCATTATAGAGATTGCAAGGAAAATTAAAGCATAAAAAAAAGTCAGAGATACAAACATTTCGATCCTTATGATTTGCTGCATCGTAATAGGGAGACCAGAAGCCATGAGCATGACTCCAGTTGCCAGATTGATGGAAAAGAAGAGAACCAGCAAAATACATGAGCCCGATCCCAGGATTTTACCCAGAATTATATTGTCCCTAAACACAGGATGTGTCAATAAAACATTCATAGAACTGGACCTTATCTCTTTGACAATCGCATCAAAACCCAGTACAATACCTATAATGGGTGCAAAACAGCCGACAACTTCTGCTACCCCTTTGAATCCTCTCATTATATCGGGACTACCAAGAACATTCAAAGTATATTCAACTTCTGTCCCCTGTACATACGACCACGCAAGGACAACAAGCGTAAAAGTCGCTGTAAAAGAAAGGAATACCGGACTTTTTAGATGGTCAGTAAACTCTTTTTGGGCTATGACTTTGACATTTGAGAAATTTTCCACAGAATTTCCTCCTTAAATATCATCTCTCAAAAATGAAATATACGAGGCTGCCAGAAACAGAAGCGGGAGAATTAATAGGATTATTATATTTTGCCAGTAATATCTAAGCAGGTAAGGTAGTGAATAATGAGTGTCCAGAAATCCATGCACATCTTTCTGAATACCAAATCCTCCATAATAACTTAAGTCTTGAGCTCCAATTGTTATCTCTGCAAAATGATGCAAAGGCGAGATATTTTGAAATAAGGAAGCTGTCGAAGCAAAATTTTCCGTCATATCAAACAGTGTTTGACCTGATACAATAGATGCCAGCATTATGATAGTAGGCCCGAAGGCAAAGCACATATTGATCCATACCAGAACTCCAAAGGTAAGGGACTCAATTTCAGTTTTACACCAGACTGAACTAAACAGCCCGAATGCTGCAAAAGTTAATAAATAAAGGAAAGTAAATATCCCGAAAATTAACAGACGCAAGAGTGAATCAAGTTCAGCAATTTTTCCGGAAATAAGGAAATCAGAAGCTGCAATAATTATTAGGGATAAAAACACAACAAGAGCAAGAGTCATTGAAATTCCCAGAAATTTGCTTGTAATAATATTATCCCTGAAAACCGGATTTGTCAATAAAACATTCAGGCTTTTATTATTTTTTTCTTTAATTATCCCATCATACCCGAGAGCGATTCCTATCAATGGGAAAAATACCGCGATCACTTGGACAACTTCACCAAAATTATCTCCACCTCCACGATTCTGCAAATATATGAGTACAGTGCCTGTAAAGATAACCAGCAACACAATAAAACTCGGTTCATACAGTTTGTCCGAAAATTCTTTTTGTGCCAGTGTTAAAACGCTATCTTTGTTCACAATATCACTGCTCCCGGTTTTTATGTAGCAACCAAATTCCCATTATACAGGTAAAAAATTGTAAAAACATAAACGAAGGAGATTGCTTGCTTGCTTCTTCATGCTTAACAACCTGTGATGTGTTTGTAGAGCTGGATTCATCAATTTGGACTTTATCAACAGTAGCAGGAACTTCACTATTGATAATTTCATATATAGACATATTCTTCCAGAATGAAGAATTCCAAGCATCTAGTTCGACCAAAGAGCTACTTTCATAATTCCAGCCGCTATTTTTAGAAAAAAGTACAGATCCAATAGTAAATTGCTTTTCATCTGGGTTCCACTTTTCAAATGTATCATATTTGCCCTTTATTGTAGGTGTTACTTGAGTAAGGTTGGAACCATCAGAATTAATAATAAATAAAGGAGCAGCAATATTTTTTAGATTTATAGAGTCAGGTTCACTTTCAACAATTTTTCCGGTAACTGGGTTAAGGGCTGATGTAAAAACTATGATATTTCCAGATGGACTAATCGAAAATTGTGGATCTCCGGAAAGACTCCAGAAATAAGAAGTGGTCAGTCCGAAATTAGTAATAAAGGTTAGGTTGGTTCCATTAACATCGATTGAATATAGTTTATTTTTATTTTCAATGAATAATATTCTCTTACCGTCGGGGAACCACCGGGGCTTGGTAGCATTACCTTCATACAAAAGGCGCCTATTATTTTCACCATCTTCTATGATATATAGGCACCCATTGTGATCCACTAATAGAACTGAGCTATTTTGTTTCCATCTACCACCTACAGATTCTGTTAAGAGCGAACCATCAATATTAGAGATATATTTTTTTAAGTTTGTGTTGTCGGCGTTGGAAATGTAGGTCTGGAATAGACCATTCCCTGCTGTTGAAGTTAATGTTATTTTTTCTCTATCAGGACTGAGGGAAAAACGTACATATCTTTCATTTTTGTTTTCAGGCTGAAAAGTTCGAATTAAGTCGTTACTATTGCCGACAAGCACCACATTTCCTTCATCAGTGATAAAAAAAATTCTATTAGAATCCTTCCATATAGGTTGTGAAGCTTCTGATTGAAGTTTATGAACATTTATCCCATTTTCATCTGTAAGATATACTCCAAAAGAAATATCTCCGGGTTTTTCCCAATCAAATACAATTTTAGTAGAATCTGGACTCCATTTAAGATTATTCTGAGAACCAATACTCCCAAGATTATTTATTATACTTGAAAGGTCCGTATAGTTGGTTCCTATCCCCCTTAAATTAGTACCATCTGGATTACAAACGACAAAACAATTACCATAGTCTGATGGACCAGCATTTCTTGAGACTCGGAAATAGATCCTGTCTCCAGATGGAGCCCATTTTGCTCCAGGCATGGAATAGCTACTAAATTCTTTAATTCCGTAATTTATTTCTCCAAAAGTATGGGAATCAACGTCTAAAAGATAGTGTTTATAAATGTTATTCGAAATAGAGGTCGATTTGGAACAGGTTATCAGTAAATACTCCCCATTCGGACTGTATTCGGTTGAAACTGTTACAAATCCAGTGTCCCCTAAGATTATTTTATCGAAAGGAGTGACATTAAGACTCAGGCATTCTGATACGGGAGTTGCGTATGATATATTTATAGCAAACAATAATACAACTATTATAAATATATTTTTTAGCATTTTTAATCCCATCCTAAACTCAGAAGTTAATCTCCAGATTAAAAAAAATAATTCATTCTGGAATTTTACCAGAATGGGAGATTTCATTTACCTCTTGTATACGGTAAAAGTATAATCTCCATCACCCGGAAAACCGGTAACATCAACATGGACAGGGGATCTATCTAGAGTATAATCAAGCACTGCATTATTACCCTTCTGTACACGCTGCATGAGATCTCCATCGTTATCGAACATCTCAGCTTTCACACCTTTGTTTACTGAAGTGCTATCAAGATACAATTCAAGCCAATCATTAACAGCATAACTGTTACTATACCAGCAATCTTTTCCGTCTGCTGGACTCGCAGTTAATGTTCCATCAACATAGGTGTACTGACCACTATAACTGAAAGATTTTGCTGTACTCCACGTATCTCCTGCATCAGGATATTCGGCTGCTGCAACACCCACAAGCATGATACTTGCTATGAGTGCTACCATTAAACTAGATTTTATGTTCATTTCATCTTACCTCTCTAAATTTTTCTATTGAGAGGTTAAATCCGCAAGTATTAAGTAATTTTAAAACTATGCAGATTTAACCTCTTTTAGGGGTTGGAGTTCAACCGTCTTCTTCACATCCGGTTGAACTCCCCAATAAACTCCCTAAATTATTATTTTTTTCACACATTCATATATTTTATGTCCAAAGTCTCTAACAATTCACTATTAGTAAATATTATAAAAAGAATGATAATAATTCGAGATCTTTTTTCATGATAGTTAGAGACTTCGGACATAATATATTTAAAGAAGAAGATATTTTTTTAAAGTGATAGGTATTTCTCAGGATGATGTAGAGTTTTGGGAACAACAGTTCTTCTTTATTCATACTAGTTGAGAAAAAAATCAATGGCTTAAAGTGGTTACGTTTTAGAATAGCTAAACTATGTAGTCCCGCTTACAGCTCACTAATTTTCCTGATCGTTACCATATATAATATGATATTTTTAGGAAGTATATACGTGCCTGAAAATGAAGCGAAATTCCTCCTTGTGCTAGTCGTATTGCTTATTCTCACGTCCCTTCCGGCTGAAGCTGGCTTTGCTGAGGTCACGGTGGGAAACGATATTAGCGGGAAGGTTGCAAGGTCTGGGGACCTTGTTGAGTTTAGTTTTACTGTGGAAAAGGGATACAATACATCTAAGAGCATATCGGTTATGCTTTTCACAAGTAAAATACCTGAAAACTGGACAGCAGGCATATATGCGGATGGCAATCAGGTAAGCCACATAACTCTGCCTGAAAAAGCCAGCAAAAAGGAATTGACTCTTAAAGTAAGAATTCCTGAAAATACAAAAGACGGGGAGTATACTCTAAAAATAGGTCTTCGTCCCTATGGAGAAAACATCAGAAGTTATGATACGATATACAGGGAATTTACAATAACGGTTGACAGGGCTGCAATGCCTAATCTGGAAATTTATTCGGACATTCCAGGAAAAAAGACCCATCCTGGAATTCCTGTCAGTTTCGGAGCTTTTTTAGAAAATAAATATGAAAGTAGAGCAAATTTCCGGATCTTCATGGTTTCTAAACCCGAGCAGTGGGGAGTTAACCTGCTTTCCATGGATGGGGCCAGAATTACGAGATTAGGAGTGCCAGGGAGTGGAAGTCAGGAGTTTAAAATTCTCGTAAATCCTCCGCTCAATGCGACGAAAGGAGATTACGAAATTTTGATAGCAGCCTGCCCGGAAAAAGGAAACCAGAGCGTATTTTTGCCGCTCAGTGTTAGCATAAATCCTGAACTTTCCAGGGATGAGGATTTAAGTGCATATGTAGAACTGAATTCCAACATTGTGGGGCTTGATATTCGGCCTGAAAAATCTGCGGAATTTACGGTTTCTTTAAAAAACAGGTATGATCAACCGCTTAAGCTGAAACTTGAAGTCTTAAGCCTGCCTGAAGGGTGGAAAGCTGAATTTCTTACCATGGAAGACAAGGAAGGAAGGCTTTCTTCCCTTATGCTTCCTGCAGGAAAGGAACAGGAATTTACTGTAAAGGTCAAGCCTTCCCAAAACGCTACAGGCGGGCTTTATCCGATTATAATTACAGCGGTGAGCGAAGACAAAAGAGTTACCCAGCAGCTTGAGGTAGGCATCAACCATAATATCGAAAATGAGGAACTGCTCAAAGTCGAATCAAGCCCCAGCGAATTGACGCTGAATCCAGGCAGTTCCACCGAAATTAGTGTTAGCATTGAAAACCGAGGAGACGAAGCTCTGGAAGATGTTACTCTCGAGATTAACTCAGTAAGCGGCATAAGTACGCAGATCCGGGGTTTTGGAAGGATAGATGAACTGGAGGCAGGAGAGACCAGAAGCATCCCTGTAGAGATCACTGCAAACGCCAACGCCGGTTCTGGTGTCAAGGAAATTTTCATACGGGCAAAAGGTGACGGTTTAGTTAGTTCTGAGAAAAGTATCAGGGTAAACGTGGAGAAATCATCAAGTAGCGGGCTCCTCGGCATTGCAATGCTTGGATTTGCAGTCCTTGTGCTTGTTTTTGTAGTACGTAAGTTCGGAAGGCGGTGAATATGGAATCAATGAGTATGGAATCAATAGGCATAGAATCAATAGGCATGGATCTGGAACAAAGTGGAATTGTACAGAAAGCAGATGAATTCGCAATCGAGACCATTCATTTGAGTAAAATATTCGGGAAAGAGAATCAAATCCGGGCAGTGGACAACCTGAATCTGCAGGTAAGAAAAGGAGAGGTATTCGGCTTTGTGGGCCCGAACGGAGCTGGTAAAACCACAACCATGAAAATGCTTATCGGCCTGCTTGAACCAAGCGAAGGAAGCGGAAAGGTTGCAGGTTTCGATATTATCCGCGAAGTGATAAATATAAGGGAACGGACAGGAACCCTGCCTGAGCCTGCCGGTTTTTATGACAATCTCACTGCAAGACAAAACCTGCGTTTTTATGCAAAACTTTATAATATGGATTCCAAAGTCCGGGAACAGCGGGTTGTAAAATTGCTTGAAACCGTAGGCCTTTCCCGTGCTATCGATCAGAAAATAGGTGGTTTTTCCACAGGCATGCGCAAACGTTTCGGGCTTGCTCAGGCTCTCATTAACGAACCTTCAGTCCTTTTCCTTGATGAGCCAACAAGCGGCATTGATCCCCTTGGAGCCCAGATGATGAGGGATCTTATAAAAGACCTTAACCAAAGCAAAGGAGTGACCGTTTTTCTGAGTTCGCATTCTATGGAAGAGGTCGAGGAAATCTGCGATCGGATAGCAATAATCGCAAGAGGAAAGCTGCTGGCAGTTGGATCTGTAGAGGATCTGCGGGATATAATCAGAGCAAAGGAAGGTGTGCACTATTTGCTTGAGGTCCAGGATATCCCTCTCTCCGAGGTAGCAGAATCCATAAAGAATGTAGAAGGCGTGCAGGCTCTTGAAATTCAGGATAGGACACTGCATGTGCGTGCAAAAACGAAGCTCCGTACAGAGATTGCAAAAGCTGTCAGGCAAGCAGGCGGCACCGTATCCATGTTCGAGGAAGAAGAAATGAATCTGCAGAAATTGTTCCTCAAAATTATTGAAGGTACATGAATATTTGGGGTTAGTGAACTACCCCTGAGCTAAAGACTCAGGGTTTTACGTTTATTCATATAAATTAAGCATCTGTTTTGATAGTTTAATGATCTGTCGAAAAAAATTATGATTTGTATAGGTGACATTAGAAATAATTTATGAAGTTCAAAAAAATGTTGCTGATTTGTTCAAATTATAGATATTGAACAAATCATGTAACTATTCAGCCTGCCAAAATCCATCGTTTGATGTTGACTTTGATGAAATCGGCATGTTTGATTACTAGCCAATGAATGTTGAGAAAACGCAATCAATAGCCAACAATCAAATAAAATCAATTTCACGAAATTTGCCTATTAAATCTTAATAAAGATGGCTAATGATATTGTTTTACCCAGGCTGAATAGTTACCAAATCATATTATTTTGTTAATACAGGTTAATTGATATTTGGAATGAGGAATATGGTAAAGAAGAAAATTGTTTTTATGCTTATTCTGATAAGTTGTATCATTTTTACATCTGGCTGCGTGAATGAACTAGACGCAGAAGATACTGAACTGATTGCAGAAAATACTGAACTAATTGCAGTGAAAATGCAGGAAAAAGAAAATACTATCGAGGATTCTTCATATACTCTTTGTATAACAACGTTTCTTGAAGGAGAGAAAGCTCAGGAAAGAAAGTTTAATATCGTCTGGAAAAAACCGAATATGAAGAAAACAATTACAAAAGGAACAGAGAATGAGACTGTAATGATTTATGATGGGAAAATTGAATGGTTATACGATCCCGGGACAAATGCTGTCCAGAAAATAATAGTTCCTGAAGAATATCAAGAATCGGATCTCGACTACTTCAAGCTCTTTAACGATATTTTAGATGAATACGATGTTTCTGTGCTTGGAAATGATACTATTGACGGGAGAACTGCATATCTGCTTGAAGCAAAACCTAAAGAAGGAAGGGAAGAAAGCAATTTACTTGACGAGATAAAAATCTGGGTTGATAAGGAAACCTGGACACCCCTAAAATATGAGATCCACCAGGGATCACAGAGAATGGAAATCGAAATTCAAGATTTAAAAATAAACACTGACATTTCAGATACCGAATTCGTATTTGATGTACCTGAAGGAGCAGAAGTAGTTACAATGAATTTTGAAGATTTAATTCACAAAAACATGTCCGAAGGAGGAATAAAGGTGCCTGCCCAAGGAGGGAAAGAAGCAACTATGGTTGCTGTTATTTGAACAGAATTGTATGCAGTCGAAAATCTAATACAATCAGATAAAAGGGAACCTGAAGGTTAAGATCAGAGTGGAGGATTATGAGATAATGTATAAGATGGTCAAGAACATGGGAGACAAGTTCCCTGCAAAATCCCTTTCTGAAAATCAGTGACTTTTAATAATATCTTGAATAAACCACGGATAAATACAGATAAGCACGGATTTGTTCCCATAATCTGGAATTAATGAACTGGTTTCAAAGCCCTATATCACGAGTTTAGAATCCAGATATAGTAATTAAGCAGCATAGCAAAGCTAACCCACAGGATATAAGGGAACAGTAAATAAGAAGCTGTTTTTGAGATCTTCCTGAATTTTAATATTGTCAGAAGAATTGCAAACCAGAGCAGAACTATCTCGACAAAAGCATAGTAAGGAGATTTTAGCCCAAAGAATAGAATAGACCAGAGAGTATTAAGACCTAGCTGAATGCCGAAAATGAATATCCCCTTTTTAATTTCTTGCTCTTGCAGCCCTTTCTCCCAGACGAGGTAAAGTGAGATTCCCATAAGCGTATAAAGTGTTACCCAGGCTGGAAAGAAAACCCAGGCTGGAGGATTGAAGGCTGGTTTTTCCAGAAAAAGATACCAGTTCTCAAGCGATGAAGCTGTAAATACTGAACCTATTAACCCTGCAAACTGACAGAGCAAAATTGATGCCACAAGTTTGGAAAGATTGACCCTTTGAACCATACCATTCTCAGAATAAAATCTGGGATTTTACCGTTATTAATGTTAGGATTCAAGGGTTTGCAGAAATTGCTTAAGTCCTATTAGAAATAAAAGTTGTAGAAATCCTTTGCATAAAATTAAAGATTTCCACAGGCAATATCTTCCACTGGTATAATTTCTGATTATTTTTAACATCTATTATTTATTTTTAGTCTCGATCTACACTGACCCGAATATGCTGAAAAATCTCAGCATATTCTGGAACCAGGTTTTATTTCTTTGTCGGTGGTCAGGGCTGTTACGATCTCTATGCCGTCATCAGCTGCAAGCATCATGCCGTTTGATTTGACTCCGCAGAGTTTGGCAGATTTCAGGTTGACAAGTACGATAACGTATTTCCCTACAAGCTCTTCTGGAGTGTAATATGAAGCCATCCCTGCAACAAGCTGTCTTGGATTTTCTTCGCCGATGTCAACTTCAATTCTGAGAAGTTTTTTGGACTTTTTAATTGGTTCGGCAAGTAAAACCTTTCCTACTCTGATGTCAAGTTTTGCAAAGTCCTCGTACTCGATCGTGGGAAGGATTTCTCTTTGTTCGGGCTCTTCGGCTTTCACTTTTTCCAATTTTGCTTTCTCTAATTTAGCTTCTTCTGCAGTTCCCATTCCTTCGGATTTGGCTGGCTCTTTTTCGTTATCCTTTCTTGCGGTTTTCTTTGCATTTGCGGCTTTTACCCTTTGGTTTGCGATCTCTTCCATTTCCTTGATTCTGTCATCTTCGAGCTTTGTGAAAAGGATCCTGGGTTTCACAAGCTTTGTGCCTGCTTTTATAGGCACGAGAGCTTCATCATACAGGATAGTATGCAGGTCTCCTTCCTGGCCTAGCTCTTCCCAGGCGGTCTCCATGGTCTGCGGGAGCACGGGCTCAAAGACAAGGCTGAGAGCTTTTGCCAGGTGAAGACAGTTGTAAACAACCTGTCCGCAAGCTGCCCTGTCCTGTTTTATTAGGCTCCATGGTTCATGGAACTGGAAGTAGGTATTTCCAAAAGATGCAAGAGCCATTGCAGAATCAACGGCTCTTTTAAACTCGTATTCTGCCATTGCTGATTTTATTTCTTTTAAGGCTTTTTCGATTTCTTCCCTAACCTCGGGTTCGAGCTCTCCGGCGGGAACTTCCCCATAGTTTTTGAATGCGAAAAGCATTGTCCGATAAAGGAAATTCCCGAGGTCAGCCACAAGTTCGGAGTTAATCTTTTCCTGAAGCACGCGCCAGGAGAAATTCAGCTCCCTTGTATGAGAGGTATAACTTGCCAGATAGTACCTTAAGAGGTCGGGATGGAAACCATGGTCAAGGTAATCTTCTCCTACCCAGACTACATTACCCCGGGTCTTTGAAAATTTTTTGTCCTCGATCTTGACCATACCTGAAGCTACCACTGCCGTAGGCACTGAGTAATCTGCACCTTTAAGCATTGCCGGCCAGAAGATACAGTGATGATAGGCAATGTCCCCTCCTATGAAATGGACAATTTCCCCATCGTTTTTCCAGTATTTTTCCCAGGAATCTCCGGCTTTTGCAGCCCACTCCTCAGTAAAAGCGATATATCCTATAGGAGCATCTACCCAGACATAGACCACGAGGTCATCACGTCCAGGGAACTTTACTCCCCATTCCAGGTTCCTAGTGATGCACCAGTCCGCAAGTCCCTGTTTTACCCAGCCCAGGGCATAGTTCCTGGCATTGGTGGTTCCACAAAGCTCATTTGAGAGATAGTCCATGAGATAATCGCTGAAATCAGAAAGCTTGAAAAAGAAATGCTCCTGCTGCCTGTACTCGGCAGGTCCCCCGCAGATAGTGCAGATAGGGTTCCTAAGTTCTCCGGGTTCAAGATGCTTTCCGCATCCCTGGTCGCACTCATCTCCTCTTGCTATTTCGCTGCAATGAGGACAGGTACCTTCTACGTAACGGTCAGGAAGAAAACGATTGCATTTCGGACAATAGGCTATTTCGATAGTTTTTGGATACACATAGCCTTTTTCAATCAGCCTGTTGACAATGTCCAGAGTTCTGTTGTGATTCTCAGGATCATCCGTTGTCCCAAAAGCATCAAAGTAAACTCCAAGCTGTTTGAAAGTCTCGTCAAAATGTTTGTGATATATTTCTACGAGCTCACTAGGAGTGATCCCGAGTTCTTCAGCGTTTACGACAATGGGAGTGCCGTGAGCGTCCGAACCACAGACAAAGGTAACGTCTCTCCCTTCCTTTCGCAGGGAACGGGCAAAAACATCAGCGGGCACGTAGGTCCGGAGATGCCCGATATGCGCCTTGCCATTAGCATAAGGCAGGCCACAGGTGACAAGTATGGGTTTAGTGGATGATTCTGACATTCTTATCTCCATGTATTTTTTGTATATACTCCTCTCGATGATAACAACTCTAAAGTATATTTCGCTTACAAATTTTGATCAAACACAACCGTTGGGCCGCAACCGTTGCGCCGGTTGATCACGCTGTCACCAGGAGTTTTTGATCAAACTTTTTTTGAAAAAGTTTGCGGTCAAGCCTTTTTTAAAAAGGGTTGTGAGTAAGCATTTTTTAAAAATTTGAGATGACATATTTTATTTAAATGTGTATATATTATAAGGTAATCTATTTGAGGGATAGTTAATATTTCTATATAAAGATGGATGAAATGTAGGGACAGATAAATATTAGCTTCGACAATTCATGCTGTCAGGCAAATTGTTGCCGTCGAATTTCTGCAAGTTTTTATTCCTGGATTGCCGGCTACCATAATAAATTTGTTCTCTCCATTAAAGATTTTAATGATTCTCAAGACCAAAGATTAAATTGATAAATCTTAAGATATACGGTCCTATCAACTATGAACGATAAAAGCACAAATCCTGAAGGCACGAACTCAGAGGAGCTGTCTGAAGGTTCCGAAAAATCTGATAATGAAAAAATTGAAAATAAGAGCTTTAGTATGAATTCTAATCCATCTACAAAAGATAAAAAACGTAGCCTTGTGCCTTACCTGCTCATTGTACTGTTTCTGATCACTATTATATTGGGATGTATCGCAGTGATTTCCTACAGTTTTGGGGTTGGGGGAGATCTAGGAAGTTCTGAAAAGGTGGCTGTTATCTATGTTCAAGGTACCATACTTTCCGGTAATGTTCCTGCAGGGTTAGGCTATGCGACTTCCGAAGAGATTTCTGAAAATCTCCGCAGAGCTACCGCAGACAGCACCGTTAAGGCAGTTGTCCTTCGAATTAATAGTCCAGGAGGATCTCCTGCAGCAGCCCAGGAAATTGTAGGGGAAATTGAGAAAGCCAAGGCGAAAGGAATTCCTGTTGTTGTATCTATGGGAGACCTTGCAACCAGTGCTGCATATTATATCTCTGCACCGACTGATTACATTGTTGCAAATCCCTCAACAAATACAGGATCTATCGGAGTGATCTGGGTCTTCCAGAACATGTCTGCTTCTTATGAAGAAGATGGTATTGATTATTATGTTGCAAAGTCCGGAGAACTCAAAGACATGGGAAGTACCTGGAGAGGACTTACCGAAGAGGAAAAAGAGTATGCTGACGCTGTGGTTATGGAGAGTTATGAAGATTTCATAACCAAAGTTTCTGAGGGACGCAACATGTCCAGAAGTGAAGTGAGAGCTCTTGCGGATGGTCGAATATATACAGGAGTCAAGGCAAAGGAGTTTGGGCTTGTGGATAGCTTTGGAAATCTTTACGATGCAATTGACAAAGCTGCGGAACTTGGAGGAATTACAGGAGAGCCAAAAGTCCAATATATGAATAGAGCAAGTCTCTCAAGGCTGCTTTTGGGTTCGGATTCCGGAGGGTCTAGTAAGACAGCTGAGCAATTTGTCAGTTACTTTGAAGAAAGTCCTTATGGAAGAATTCTTGCCTGAAAATTTTTTAATTCATTTTTCATTTAACTTTCTTTTGAGTTTCCGGCTTTTCTCCTGCAGATTTTGTCCAGAAGCAAAATATTATCAATCATCAAAGACCCACTCCATCCAAGAGGGATTGCCCAAGCAGGTTTGCCTGTGGACTGGTCAACTTGTTCTGGAAGGAGTCCTGTACTGGTTGCTCCGGCAAGAGCCCATTTAATACATTGAATCCCCTCATCGGTCAGCTTTTTCACGGTTTCGTCATATCCTTCTTCTTTCTCATAGGGAATTTCATATGACGGGTCTAGCGTTGTTTTCTCACTGGGAAGATCAAGGGCAAGGGAAAGCATTGCTTCCGAAAGCCAGAGAGTAGTTACTACCCATGGGTTTCCGTTTATATAACTATCATTTTCATATCTCTTGATGCCGTAACTGAGGTTAATGGGAACTGAGAGCTTTTTCTTAATATTTTCTATCATAAACTGGATCATATCTTTCTCTATGGGATCTTTTGGAGAGATCATTCTAAAAGGAACATAGGTACCCAGAATGCTTGCATCAACTGTTTTATCAAGTTTCCCGTTAATTACTCCTTTTGCAAAATAGCCTTCCTGAAGCCAGAGACGATCAATCGTGGCCTGTTTGACGAACTCCGCCCTCTTCTTCCAGCGCCTTGCCATACCAGCTTCCCCATTTTCTTCAGCTAGGTGAGAAGCCCCCATGAGCCCGGCATAGATTGAGGCATTCGTATACGTAAAAACTCCGTAGTAAGTCTCCCAGAGATCCATACAGCTTTCGTGAATTCCTGACCTGGTCCGCTTCATCAGGTATTCAGCTCCCCTGAGTATGGAAACCCAGACCTCTTCGAGAAACTCAGCTTTTTTCAGGCCTTCGAGAATCCTGTAATAAACATCCATAGCATAGAGTGTGGCTCCCGTTTCATCTATCTGAGTCGAGTAATCAAAATTGCCCCAGGAGGGAGCTACGTCCCCATTGAGCCAGTAACGTTGAAACCAGGAACCGTCAGAGAGCTGGGTCTGGATACACCATTTGAAAAACATTTCACAATACTCTGGATAGCCGGAATGCTTTAGTGCGAGCACGACTTCTGAGGTATCTCGGTTCCAGCAGAAACCGTATCCTCCACATTTCTCAAAATTGGAGTCAAATTCCGGAGCAGCTACAAAGGACCCATATTCGCGGTCATTCAGGAGGTAAAGCACAAGCAGAGCTCGGTTGTAGGCGGTGAACAGCTCCTGACGCAGGTTATCGTGTCCTTCGAGCCCTGGCATTTTGAGCACCTGCTTTCTAGAAAGCCACATAACCCAATGTTCTCGTGTCTTTTCAAAAATGTATTCCAGTGGCAGTTTTGAGATTTCCTGCATTCTTTTATACAGGAGGCGTCTGGAAGAAGCAGCTCCTATAAAGATAATAAACTCATTTGTTCCGCCAGCCTCAAGTTCGAGATCCCAGCCAGCCGCGTTATTAATATTTCCTATATCTTCTTTATTTCTCTGGAGTTTTCCGTCTTCCATATCATATTTTGAATTCGTCCACCATATGGTGTCCATTGCCTTGCCTATTTGCCATTCAGTATAATCTGGGATGGAGTATATCCCTATATGATAATTTTGCCAGTATTGAACAAGCAGGCGAGTATCAGTATCACAGAATCCTGAGTTTTTCTTGGAGGTTTCTCCTACATTGAAATTTGAATAATAGAAAAATTTTCCTGAGATCTTTTTCTGGGATTGGATCTTAAATCTACGGATAAGGACAGGCACGATAGGGTGTACAAGGTCAAGAATGGAAATCCGTATTCCCGAGTCATGATAAAGTTTTGTGGATACGATATTGGTATCCTCTATATAATTCTGGATGGATTGCCATTCATTGTCACTTGTCCAGAGAAGTTTTTCTCCTGTATGGATACAGGCTACGGATTCTTCGACGTGTTGAGCATGGTCTCGTCGAGGGTAGAAATAGCCTAAGATTTCTCCTTTTCTCCCCATTGTTACAAGTAGCTCGTCATTTCCGAGAATGACATTAGGTTGCCTTATCACCGTGTCTCCCCTCTAAACTGATATTCCTGACTTGTACCGCCGGAAGGCGCAGGTGAGATTATATGTTCGCAGACTTTCTTGCCTGTGGCTTTACAACTAACCTCCCTAACACTTATGTTTTTTCCAAAATACTCAGTCAGGTAACCCGCAATATAGCCGCTCATAAAGGCACAAACTGGCTGATCTGCTCCTCCATAAACATCAGCTATAAATGAGTCTTTAACAATGACTTTTCCTTCATAAGTTTCAGGGTTACAGTCGATTTCCAGGATTCCCCAACCTACACCTCTGTAAAGCTCTGCAAGCACGCTTGCAAAGTTGCTGTCATTAAGATTCAAGATGCTCTTAAAATATTTTGCTGCGTGAATCCCACCTTTAAGACCTGAAATCGTGAGAAGTCCTTCTGCATGCGGTGCATTCTGGTTAAAAGTTTTAATGATATCAACAATTGTGAGTGCTCTTGCCGCAACTCCCCTGACTCCTATGACATTTAGAGGGAAATCCATGGAATAAACCATTCCGTATTTTGAAATCCCGTAATCTACTTCACTTACGACTGCAAGTTCCTTTATCTTCTGGGCGAAATCCCCTGGATCAACATCTTTGTTCAGCTCAGTAAATACTGAATATTCTCCTGTTTTTTGTGTAATATTATCCAGATGACCAAACATGATAAACGCATTCTCTTTTTCGAGAAAATCGATTACTGAGGATAAAGATCCTGGCTCTTTCGAATAGATTATTTTAAACCATACAATCTGCGAGCTTTCATTGAAGCCTGCAAACATGAATAAGTCCCTTACCATGCGACTCGACTCCCATGAATTAGTATGTGCACATCTAATTAAGCTATTGCGCTAAGTTTTCTGAATACCTTGGCTTTGAAATCCATTAGTACAGCCATAAAATTAACCGCTGCATCGAAAGGTGTAGAATGAATGCTGAAATATGAATGTACATCCCCGTCTCCGAGCCATTTGGTACACATGTAATAGTAATGGTCCGAAGTCAGCAGGTGCTTCCATATACGCAGGATCTCTGGATCGTCTATTTTCCTTACAAAGGGCTCAAGCAGCTTTATCTCCTCAAAACAACGCCTTTGCATATCATTCCCAAGCCATGCACTGGTATCACGTTCCATATCAGCCCAGGAAATCGTGGAGAAATCCCCAATATCAATTTCGGCTACAGGTGAGTATTTCTCGACAAGCTCAATAGGGGTACTGAAATTCAGTTTTGTCTTGAGTACTTCTTCGGGGAGCTTTTCCAGGAAGGGAAATATTCCGGTTTCTTCCCATTGGTGTTCTCCGAAAGTCTCATAGTCCATGAAGATATTAATGCAATCTTCATTAATTCCTGAAACCCATGATGCCCATTTTTCTGCAGTCAGGGGATATCCATCCCACCACCTTGCTGAAAATCGGTATCCTATATCGTCACTTAACTTGTAGTTTCTAAAGATTATTGGAAGTCCCGAGCCTTTTGCCCTGTAAAGCATGTTGGGAGACTTCCCATCAAGCATATGGTCTGCACCTTCGGTAAGGATTGCCCTATACCCGAGATCGGAAACAAGCTTTGCTATCGTGTTATTGTAAAGTAGTTCAGTATTGCGGAAAACCTGAGGTTTAACTCCAAGAAGGTCAAAAATAAGTTCTCTATGTTCTTTTATCTCTTCGATAAACTCGGTTTTGTCTTCAAAAAGGCTTGAAAGAGAATGATAAAAGGTTTCATCCAAAAATTCAACTGCTCCGGTTTCCGCCATCTGTCTGAAGCCTTCGAGTACATCTTTTCCCCAGTATTCGCATTGTTCGAGTAGAGTTCCGGTAATAGACAGAGAAAACCTGAATTCTCCCTTATGTTTGTCAAGAGCATCCAGAAGAATCCTGTTTGCAGGAATATAGCATTTCCGGGCTACTCTTTCAAAGATCTCCCTGTTGGTTCTCTCATCAAAATAACGGAAAAAACCTGATCGGTTATCAGGCCAGAACCTGCGCAGCCTGAAGGGTTGATGCAACTGAAAGTATATGCAAAGCGAGGTCATGTTTTTTCCTCCAGGACAGCTCTCCTGAAATCGGAAAGAATGGAAAAATAGTTTATAGCCCTTTCATATCCTTCCCTGATATTTCCAGAATTCATGGAAAAAAAGATTTCACTCTGCTGGAGGTAACCGTATATCTGTTTAAGTTTCCAGTAATTCTTGTTTTCCTTAAGCCGTGAGAGTTCTTCTCCAACTCTTACCAGTTCTCGCAGGTAAAGTTGCTGAGCATGGTTTCCTATTGCGTTATGCATACCATAGCGGATTGTCTGTTCGGTTCGCAGAGTAGGAAGCTTCAAAGGGGCAAATCTTTTCATAGCTTCAGACGGAGTGAGCATCTCAATATCCCTGTCTTTGAGGGTTTTTGGGAAACTTCGAATAAAATTGGTTATCATACTTTTATTTCTATAATGGAAGCAGAGATTTGCATAATTAAAATAAAGGGTCAGGACATCCCCTTCCATGCTTGCAATCCAGTCCGCAAACTTCTCAGGAATAAGAGGATAGCCTTGCCAGTCTTTTTTTGAGAATCGCAATTCAAGGTCTTCGCTAAGGTTTATATGTCTTAACAGAGTCGAAAGACGGTTTTCAAAGACATATACAGGCTCATATCCGTTCATAAGATTCCTGGACCCCTCAGCAATAAGACACTTAAAACCCAGATCAGTGAGAGTCCTCCCTACTCTTTCAGTATACAGAAGCTCTGTATTTACGAAAGTCTCTGGACTGGTTCCCAATAACTCCTGGAGCATTTCCCTGTACATAATCACTTCTTCTTTAAATTCGAAAAGGTCGGGATATAGTGAGCTAAGGGAATGATAACTGCAGCTCCCTGTAAACTCTACCCTCCCAGTTTCCCGAAGTTCACGAAATGATTCAAGAAGTTCAGGGTCCCATCTACATTGTTCAAGAAATGGCCCGGATAGATCAAAGGAATATTTTCCCCCTTTTTCTAGGGATTCCAAGATAAGATCATTAAGACGCAAAAATTGCCGACCTGTTTTTAAAAATTTTGAAAAAACGTTGTTTCGGTCAAAATACCGATCCATTTCAGGCACCCCAAAAAATCCTTCAATAGGCCAGTACCATTTTGGACTGTAAGGCAGGTGCACTCCCAAACAGATGCATACAGCTCTCATAACAAAATAATCTAGTACCGAAACCTACTAAAAACTATTGTTTTGGGTTAACGAGAAAATATTTTCTGTGTCAAATCTGAGCTTGCAAGGATTTAGAAGCACCAGTTTCAATTAAAATATAGCTTAAAAGGTAAGATGGGATCTCATCCCATCTTATTGGAAGCAAAGAAACTCTTTTACTCCCAATACAAGACCTACGTGGAAAAACCGCAACCTTGTAAGTTATTCCGCTTGAGTGAACGAAGTGAGCGAAACGGAGCCGTGCTCCCGAAGCGGAACTCGGGAAGGTCATTCCATCATAAACCTTGTAAGGCTTTCGTATGCGTCTGAGATTTCTTTGAGGGAGAGGGAAATCTCGAAATCTTTTCCTTTTACCTCAAGGGAATTGCCTTCTACCTTGCCAATTATCATATGAGGCACATCTTTGAGAATCTCCTGTACTGCTTCTGGTTCGCCTGTAACAAGCAGGGCTCTTGCTGGAGCCTCTGAGAATAATAGCTCCTCAGCTTTCATTTCTGCAACTTTACTCAGGTCTACCTTTGCACCGTAGTCTTTGCACATCCTTGCAAGCCCTGCAGCAATCCCTCCAAGGGAAAGGTCATGCGCCGAGCTGAGTTTTCCGCTCCTGGCAGTTTCGATAACGGCTTTTATTATTTCAGGGGCATTTTTCGGGACTGGAGGAACTTTTCCGGCATTCTGGGCTCCGAAACAGGCATAATATTCGGAACCTCCCATATCTGCAGTTGTTTCTCCTACTAAGATAATGGTATCCCCGGGGTTTGCAAAATAGCTTGATGGAAGAAGGGTTTCAAGGTCGACTTTGCCCATCATTCCTATTGAGGGTGTTGGAAGAATTGCGGTATTGAACTCATCACTTTCGTTATACAGAGAAACGTTTCCACCCACAACAGGGATTGAGAGCTCTCTGGCTCCGTCTCCAAGCCCAAGTACGGCGTTTTTAAATTGCCAGTAAATATCCGGGCGGTCTGGGTTTCCAAAGTTCAGGCAGTTTACAATTGCAAGCCCTTCTGCACCTTTTACAGCAAGGTTCATGGCATTTTCCATGATTGCAGTCTTTCCTCCGTTGTACGGGTCAAGAAGAGTAGCTCTTGGCTGGCAGCCACAGGAAAGTGCAATTCCTTTTTTGTCGGTAATCCTGAGCACTCCTGAGTCTTCTCCGGGTTTGACAACTGTTCTCAACTGGACTTCATGGTCGTACTGCCTGTAGATCCATTCTTTTGAGGCGATATTATAGGAAGACAGGACTTTCAGGAAAGCTGCCTTCAGGTCTTTTGGAGTTCCAGGGGCTTTACTTTCTTCAACCTGGACAATAGGAGCTATTGCGGTTTTTTCGCAGATAGGAGCTCCGCCTGTCAGCAGACTTATTGGAATATCCGCAACAATTTCCCCTTCAAACTCAACTGTATAGTTTGGTTCGTCTGTCAGATATCCAACTATAGCCCCATTAAGATCGTATTTTGCTATCAGAGCAAGCATGGCGTCGACATCTTCAGGAGCTACTTCAAAGAGCATGCGTTCCTGAGATTCTGCAAGCAGAATTTCATAAGCATTCATGTTGAGTTCGCGCTGGGGCACAACATCTGTAATGATCCGGGCACCGAGGCCTCCTTTTGCAGCCAGTTCTGAGCTTGCTCCTCCAAGGCCAGCGGCTCCAAGGTCTTTGCAAGATTTCACATAGCCTTTCTTTGTGGCTTCTAGCGTCATTTCTATTAGAAGCTTCTCAATATACGGGTCTCCAACTTGGACGTTTGTGCGCTCTTTAGCGTCAGATGATTCGAGGTCTCTGGAGGCAAAAGAAGCTCCTCCAAGTCCATCTCTTCCTGTGGTTGAACCTGCGAGCACAAGCTTGTTCCCGGCTTTCTGGGCGCGGGCAGTTATAATATCTTCTTCCTTACAGAGCCCTACTGCAACCACATTCACAAGAGGGTTTCCACTGTAATTTTGGTCAAAGAATGTCTCGCCATTGACTACAGGCACTCCTATGCAGTTTCCATACCCTGCGATTCCTTTAATTATCTGCTCGAAAAGGAAAAGGTTTTTTGGCGTATCCAGAGGCCCTAAATAGAGAGGGTCCACAAGGGCTATAGGACGGGCTCCCATGGAGATTATATCCCTTATAATGCCTCCTACCCCAGTAGCAGCTCCGTTGTAGGGGTCGATATATGAGGGGTGATTATGGCTTTCCATACCAATAGTAAGCACATATCCATCTTCAAATCTGATAACTGCAGCATCGTCTCCTGGGCCGATAATTACGTTTTCACCCGTAGTAGTAAAAGTTTTCAGGAGGGGCGCGCTTGAGCGGTAAGAACAGTGTTCACTCCACATATTTAAAAAGCAACCCTGTTCTACCAAGGTGGGCTCTCGCCCGAGTTCTTTTTTAATTATTTTAAGATCTTCTTCAGGTAACATTGCCTTGCCTCTGATACTTAATTCTCTTTGGCTACCGAAGCTTCGGTTTTTCTAAATAATTTCCTTAAATGCAGGTTTTATTATTAGCGTTACAGTCTATGCCGACATAAAGGAATAAGGGTTAGATAAATATTTCTAATAGCTTGCCCAGGTCCCATTTAAGGAGATTCTACCCTTTTTGTTGTGCTTTGTTAAGAGGGCGAATTTATGGAATAGATCTTTCGAGTCGTTTCGGAATTGCTCGGATTGGATTTATATGAGTGATCTGTCGAGTTTTGATTATAAAAAATGCTGAGGTCGGATCTAAAATCTAATGGCTCTAAAATCTAATAGGAGAATTAAAATCGGCTTCAAGAAGGCTGATAAGTAAAAATGGTATTCAATGTAAAAGAGATAAAGATTTTATTGATTAAGTTTTGCTGATTAAGTTTTATTGATTAAGTTTTATTGATAGACTTTATTGGTTTAAATCTGCTGGATCATTTTCTCTACTTTTACTCCGGAATCGGTAAGGGAGTATGTTTCATCTTTTTTTGTGATTAATTCTTTCTGTTTTAGTTCTTCAAGAGTTCTTTCAATGGTGGGATGTGCAACTCTCAGTGTTTTTGATATTCTTTTCCCTTCCATTTCTCCTTTCGAGGAAAGTAAGGAGAGCACTTTTTGCCTTGTATTATTTCCGTTCACAAAACCTATTAAATCGTTCAATTCGTTCATCAGGTTCCCCCAGACATTGACTCGCATTCGTCGATTAATCCATGCCTATTATTTTTATATAATTATATTTATATAATAGATGTGCATATCTACAATAGCAAGTTGTAGAAAGAATTGGGATTTAAGATATATCTAAGTTTTTGCTGGTTAAAAGAAGTTTTTTCCAGCAAAAGTGAGGATTTTAGGCTTCTTTTGCTTTTTAGCTTTTTGGTTTTTCGGCTTAGGCCTGTTCTAGGAGCTTCAATCCTTTTTTATATCTCTTAGAACTCCAGCTTCTTTCGCTTGCTGTCTATATTTTAACCAATAAAGCTATTAAATATACTTTACAAACAAACACAGAATTACATGGAAATTGAAGGATAGTAGAGCTATAGCTAGATTTTATGTTTCAGTATTTCTGGCTATTATCAGATATTCAAGAATAATGGCCTGAAAAATACCATTAGGCTTTAATACCTTCACTGATAACTACTTTATATCTATTCAGTTATTTTTAGATGTAAATTACTTGTAATATTGATACGAATTCGGAGGACATATCAACAAATGAGCAGCGGAATGTGCCCAGTATGCGGGCTTCCAAGAGAACTTTGCATTTGCGAAGAGGTTGCAAAAGAGCAACAGAGAATTACTGTAAAAGTTAACAGAAGAAGATACGGAAAAGAAGTTACCGTTGTAGAAGGTTTCGACGCAAGTGAAATTGATCTTCACGAACTTTCCACTTATCTTAAATCAAAGTTCGCATGCGGCGGTACGGTAAAAGGAAATACTGTGGAACTTCAGGGTAATCACCTGGCTCGCATGAAAGAAGTCCTCATGGAAAAGGGGTTCTCTGCTGAACAGATTAAAAACTAAACTCTGACCAGTTTCTAAATATAAACCGGGTCTGAGAATAGTAATATATTTCAGGTCCAGAATCATATTTATTTTTGTCAGTGTTTTCGGTAGCATGCATTTTCTACATCTTGAAGGGAGACCTACTCTAGTCAAAAAATAAAAACACACGGATATATAAATAATCAGGAGAGTATCTCTTTTAAATTTTACTTGATTTATACGGTGTAGGTCTCCCATGAAAACAACATGTGAAATTATGGTACAGAAAGTCTTGCCTGCAATCAGGGCAGAACTCTCCAGAACAATGATTTTTGAGTATGGGTGCACGCAACAGGATGTAGCAGACATCCTTGAGCTCTCAAGAGCTGCAGTATCCCAGTACGTGAGTGAAAAACGCGGCGCTGAGGTTGATTTTTCCAAGGAGACTCAAAAAGAGATTCAGAAATTTGCATCAGTGCTTCTAAACCAGGGTTTATCCTCACAGGAAAAGGCAAAAGGCATGTGTGGCATTTGCAGTTATGTTCAGAAATCTGGCTGGCTATACAGAAATGCTCCTGAGGCTAAAGCCTGTATTATATGCGAGGATACGGTTTAAAGTGAATAATACACTATGTATTAAGTGTAAAGGAAAAGGACTTTGTGGGCGCCCTCGTTGCCCAATTCTTGAAAAATTCAAGTCCTTACAATCGATCGCTCCTGCGATTTCAGGAGATTCGGTTTTTGGAGCCTCTCCACCTGCTATTTTTGTTGGAAGTTACGGTTATCCTAGGGTATCGGCAGGTCCGCTCATTCCACCTTTCGCGAAGGAGAATGAAGCCTCAGCTTTTGAAGAACCTGCCTCCTGGGCAAATATGCAGATTGAAGATATCATTTCTCTACGTTCTCACATGGTCAGGGCAAACACAAACTTCCACGTCAAAGATGCTCACAGCAAGGAAAACCCTCTCCTCGTAAAGGCTCAGGAACTTGCCCTTTCCAGAAAGCCTGTGGATACCGAAGCATGGTTTTTCAAGCCCCCGAAACAGGAACTCAAATTCGATGCCGTACTCACGCCTATGGGTCCCTCAGGGCTTGTAAAAAACTTTGAGCTCACAGAAAACCCGAAAGTCCCGAAAAAAGTGGATTATCTGGTCTATGACACTGATGCCCTGGCAAAAGATGCTGTGCTTGAGTTGTTTAAAGGAGATGTCTCGGCTGAACATATCACTCGCCTGCTTTCTATTGGCCTGCTCGGAAGAGCACGAAAAATTGTGCCAACGCGCTGGTCAATTACAGCCGTGGATGAGATGGCAGGAAAGGAACTTGCAGACCGTATAAAGGATTTTCCCTGGACTTCAGAGATTCAGCTTTTTAGCGGGACTCATTTCGGGAACCATTTTGAAGTCCTTATCCTTCCAAGGGCCTATTCCTTCGAGCTTATTGAAGTCTGGCTCCCAAAGACAGTCTGGTCAGGGGAATCAAGCTGGATTGGAGAAGACAGCGAGGGATATGAAGGAAAGAAAGGATATTCTTCCCTTGCTGGAGGTTATTATGCAGCGCGGTTGCCTGCGCTTGAGTACCTTAAGAATATCAAAAGACAGGCTTCGGTCTTCGTGCTTAGGGAAATAACCCCGGATTACTGGGCTCCCCTGGGGGTCTGGGTCGTCAGGGAGGGCATGAGAAAGGCTTTTCAGAATCCTCCTAAAAAATTCAATTCTCTCGAAGCCGCAGTCTCAGATCTTGCAGGCAGGATAAGCACGCCAAAAGTCGAATGGGTTCAGCAGGCAAAGCTGCTTTCTGACTTCCGGTTTCAGACAACACTGGATTTTTTCTTTAAAAAATAAGCAGGTAGGGAAACTTTGAAGCCTTTTCTGGCTTATTCAAGTTTCCTGGCCTTTTTCACTTTTATTCAAATATTTCAGGCACTATGCGACGGGCAACCTCTTCGTAAGCTTTGGAGATGTCCCCTTTGTCAAACCTGAAGACGTCCTTATCCATAGACTGACCGGTGGTTTTGTCCCAGAATCGGCAAGTGTCGCAGGAAATCTCATCTGCAAGGATAATTTCTCCGTCTTTTCTTCCGAATTCCAGCTTGAAATCAGGAAGCATGATATCTCTTTCATCCAGGTAGGGCACAAGCAGTTCATTGATTTTCAGAGCGAGTTTCCGAATTGTGGCAAGTTCTTCCTGTGTTGCTAATCCTAAAGCGAGAGCAATATCGTCATTCAACATGGGGTCCCCATATTCATCACTCTTGAAGTCAAAAACAAGCACAGGGAATTTGAAAACGGTACCTTCTTTCAAGGGATATTTTTTTGTAATCGAGCCTGCAGCAATATTTCTGACAATAACTTCAATTTTTATGATATCAACTTTTTTCACAAGCATATCGATGTCAGAAAGCATTTCAACAAAGTGTGTCTTTATGCCCTCTGCTTCAAGCATCTCAAAGAGTTTTTTTGAGATCTGGGCATTGTAATACCCTTTCTTTTCCATTTCCCCTCTCTTTTCTCCGTTAAATGCAGTCAGACTGTTTCGGAATTTAGCAATAAGGGTGTCAGGATCATCCGTCTTATAAATAGTCTTCGCTTTCCCTGAATAGAGCTGTTCTCTTGTCATGCAATGGTCTCCTCTAGGGATAATTCTGGATTTCCTTAGATAGAGGTCTTAGGAATAATAGTTTTAATATACTAGTTCTGATAATGCAGAAGTTTTGATAACGTAGTGACATTCTAGAAATTAATTGAACATATCAAATTCTTCACAAATGCGAAGTAACTTCACAGAGACAATTCGATTATTTCCAGAATTTATAATCTCTATCTGAAAAGTATGACATATCCGGAACTGGTAACAGTCTTTTCCGAAATTGTACCTGGTTCTCAAAAGAGATAGACTAGATGATAACTTCTTCTGCTAGATAAAGTTATCACCTTAAGCCGGGATTTCTTAATATCGGCTGCTTCGTAAATTTTATCATCGAAGAAAATCAATTACTAGGTTTAACAACTTAAAGAATGATTTAAGAACTTACCGCATTTGAGTGCCCAACACTTAATAGTGGATTAGTCCAAGCACGCAACAGGTAAAAACATGTCAGGCGCTATATTAGATATCGTAGAACTACTGCTAACCGCAGAGATCTATAATCGCTATTCAGAGCTGGATGTAAATGATCTTCCAAAACACATCCGAAAAAATTACTGGAGTAGCAAAGAAAAAACAGTTCCTAAACCCATTACAGCCACATTCATTCGAATTGAAAACTTGTATGGAGTTAAGGATATTGAAAAAATTGTAAGGAATGTCCCCTTTATAAGTATGGATAGATCTCATTTTGAACTTCGTTTGAGTGCTTTCGACCTTGCTGCAGAATGGTTTGAAAAGCAGGAAGGCTCCCAAGAACGGATTGGAAATAATCCTGTCCTGGCTTATTACTTTGGAGAAATAAGGAAAGATGAGACTGCAAACTATGCACTTGCAAAGGCGAAAATAAGGCCCAAGGAAGTCGACAGAGAATGGATAGAGTCCCTGATCGCGGAGATCAGGAAAGAGGACAAAAGCGAAGATATGCTCAAACTCGTGGTTATTATCGCTCCTGAAGATGTAAAGCAAAAAGTCAGGGACCTTGTACTCACTGAAGAGCAGGAGAGCGAAGTCGAAAAGATTATGAAAGCCATTGAGCACAGAGAATACCTGCGGAAAATTGGCTTGCATGATATAGGAAAACTCCTATTTGTCGGTCCTCCAGGAACTGGAAAAACTTCGGTTGCCCGTGCGCTTTCGGAACAACTCTCAATCCCATTTGTTGAAGTCAAACTCTCCATGGTAACAGACCAGTATCTTGGTGAAACTGCAAAGAACATTGACAGAGTTTTCTTACTTGCAAAGAAGCTGAATCCCTGCATTCTTTTCATAGATGAACTGGATTTCGTAGCAAAAGCAAGGACATCTGACGAAAATGCAGCTATCAAGCGGGCAGTCAACACCCTTCTTAAGGCTATAGATGAAATCAGCCTCGTAGAGCATGGAGTCCTTCTTATTGCCGCGACCAATCACCCCAGGATGCTTGATAGTGCGGCCTGGAGGCGCTTTGATGAGATAGTTCATTTCCCTCTTCCCGACCTTGAAATGCGTAAAGATATCCTGGATATCGTAACCCGACATATTGAAGGGAATTTCGATACTGGGGAAATTGCGGCATTGACAGAAGGCTACTCAGGTTCGGATCTACGCATAGTTATAAGGGAAGCTGTCCTTAGTGCTCTTCTCGAAGAGCGTAAAGTACTTACCCAGCAGGACCTGCTGGAAGCGGTCAACTCTTTTGATGAAAGGGCTAGTTTCAAATCTGAAGAGTACGAAAGGAAAAAATAACGATGAGACTAACACTGCTCGGGACCGGTGATGCTGTCGGAACTCCTAAAATAGGATGTAATTGCCCTACCTGTGAGGATGCTCGAAAGGGTGGGAAGAGCCAGCGTCTTCGCTCTTCTATCCTCGTAGAGTCTAATAAGGGCAAAATCCTTATTGATACCAGCCCTGACCTCAGGCAGCAATTTCTCAAGCAAAACCTTTCCTGTGTAGATGGAGTAATTTGGACGCATGGGCATTACGATCATTACTCCGGATTTGGAGAGTTTTATAGAGTTCAAAATAAGGTTGATGTCTATGGAGTTTATGAAACTCTTGAATACATAGACCAGTATGTCTCCTTCCTTAAACCAAGGTATCATTATGTAAAGCTCTATGAGCCATTCGAGCTAATTGGGCTGCAATTCACCTTTTTTAAGGTTAACCACCCTCCTGTGGAAGTTCCGACAGGAGTTATAATTCATGAAGGCGATAAAAAAGTGGTAATTACAGGAGACACAAATTCGGAGATTCCCGAAGCCAGCCTGGTACTTATGAAAAATCCGGATCTTCTTATTGCTGATGCTATAGTCCCGCCTCATATCCATATCAAAAAGCACATGAATTCCGAAGAGGCTATGTCACTCGCAGTCCAGCTCAATGCAAAAGAAATAGTTTTGACTCATCTGAGTCATCTCTTCCGCCCTCATCATATAGAGTCAGTATTTTTGCCTCTTGGATATGATGGGCAGGTTTTCGAGCTTTAAATATTTCTATAGAAAATTTTTGGAGAATTAGATACTTTAGGAAAATTTAGGAAAATAAGACATTTTATGAAAAATTAGGTACATTTGGGAATTAGATTTAGGAACTACGAGACTCTATCAATCTATATAGATTATTAAAATTTAAACTTGCACTTTTCCTGGATGACTGAAGTGTCTCGCCTGCTTCCAGATTTAGAGCTTAAAATGATCTATTTTTCGATAGACTGGTCTTCAAACCTACGAATCATCAGGTAAACAAATATGCATCAACCATTAAATTAATATTTATCTACATGTTTTAATTTTAATGGAAAGATTTTATACGGTGTATGATTATGAATCTCAATTGTTTTTCTTTAGAAAATTACTATAAATATCTAATTTATTATAAATATCTAATAGGTCTTGATGGTGTTATACTTACTTTTTTAATAATTAGGAGTTACCCTTCTGTTGTTAATTTAGCAACAGAAGCTAGCTTTTTAATTATGTTAGTAGGAGCATTTTGTGTTTTTATTGATAACTGGAACCGAAAATCAATAGATTACAGATTATACGTTGAGTTATACGAAAGTGAATCTCAAGCGCATTCTGACTATAAAGCTGGGAAAGTATTTGTAAACTTAATTTTTTATGTAATCTCTATACATTTAGTGTCTGGTCTATTTTATGCTCTCTGATACTCACAAGTCTGATACTCACAAGTGGGTTTTCGCGAAAGAATTGGTTATTTAACCTCGGCTTTAGGAAAATGACTTTAAATGAGATTTAATTAAATCTCAAGGTTTTCACAATCCACCTTTAAAAAAGCGCGAGCTTGAATAGAACAAATATTACTAATTTTTTACTTCGAGCATTTAATTTACTATTTTGATGCTGTATTTCGATCCAGTATTGTTTTTTATGAAAATGTTTATAAAAGCGTTTGGAAATTTTCACACAAAGATTGAAATCACTACACTATCACAAAATAAAAAATAGAACAGTGCCTGAAATAAGAAAAGTTCCTGCACCAAAAATAACGGTTAAGTGTCTTATTTTCTATTTTTCTTCTTTAAATGACTTCTATTTTTGTATCAGTCATATATATATACAAAGGCATCCAATTTTAATATTGGGGATTTTATATTTCTCCCCTCTATAAAAAAGAAAATAAAGCAAAAATGGAGTGATATCTATGGCAGTAAGAAATCCAGTGGATTTAATTGCACTTATACTCGTCATAGTGGGCGGTTTAAACTGGGGGCTTGTAGGGCTTTTCGATTTTAACCTTGTAGATGCTATCTTCGGGGTAGGAAGCACTCTTTCGAGAATTGTGTATATAATTGTTGGGCTTGCAGCGCTTTATACGATTTATTTCGCTACAAGAGCTGATACTTATCATGCTCGTGAGGCCGCGGTACATCACTAAGTAAAAAAGATTAGAAAAGCTCCTTTCCGGTGTTAATACTGTAAAAGGGGGCTTTAACCAGCTGTGTTTTTTCAGAAGGCTGGATATAAAATTAAGATAAGGTTGTTTTTGTTTTTTAAAGATCTTACTCTTATTTCTTTTAGATCTTACCCTTATTTCTATTAGATCTTACTCTTATTTCTTTTATCTTTTTTATCTAATTTTTCGATATTCATTTCACTTCTCTTTCAGACTCTTCAATTCAGAAAGTACTTTTTCAGCATGTCCTGCGGCTCTAACATTATCCCATACTCTGGCGATTTTTCCTTCGGGATCTATTAGAAACGTAGTCCTGACCGCACTTATGATTTCTTTGCCTCGGAAATGTTTTGGGTGCAGGACGTCGTACATTCTGTGGACATTTGCCTGATCGTCTGAGAGCAGCGTTATTTTAAGTTCTTTTTTCTCGATAAATCGCCTATGGGATTGAACACTGTCCCTGCTAGCCCCGATGACCACTGCATTTTCAGCTTCAAAATCCTTTCTTAAACAACTGAAATTCTTTGCTTCAAGACTGCACCCTGGCGTATTATCTCTTGGATAAAAGAAAAGGATTACCCATTTTCCTCTAAAGTTTTCAAGGCATGTCTGATTACCTTCCTGGTCGAGCAGGCAAAAATCAGGAGCAAATTGCCCTACTTTCAGTGAAGTTTTTACCATAATTTTTCCCCTGGAATAAATTCTGTATTATTACGGTTGCTTAATATTTATTTATAAACATTTATTTAATAATTGTTTAAGAATCAGTTACTTAATAATTATTTAAAAATTATATACTTATTTGTATCACTTAATTATTTTTAAAATTTTGTTTTTTGGTTTAAACTTTTTTAAATTTTATCCTTTACGCTTCCAGGGTAATACTGCAGCTTCAAACGCAAGAAGTGGCCCTATAAAACATCCTGCCCAGAATAAAAGCCCGGCTATTCCCAAGCAGGAAAAATAAACTCGTTTTCTTACTGATCCGGTGCCGTAATTTTCATCTTTGAGACATAAGATAATTGCAACAATCCCAAGTCCTATACTGGCTAAGATTAAAATTAGAGTAATGAAAATTTCTGAGGAATAGTAACTTTTACCCAATGAAATTAGCATCTGGAAAGTATATGATGCTCCTGTGCCCAGAAAGAAAAGACCTGCAAGTACTCCTGAGAGGCGCGCAGGGTTAAATTCAGCTACAGTTTCTCTTTTTAAAAAAATTACCAAAAATCCGGTTATAAGAGTTAGCGCAAGAGGAGTAAAGATCAAAAGCAGACTTTGCCCTTCCCAGCGGTAGATTTTTATCTGGTTTAGGGGTATGAATATCCATTCTTTTAAGGTGAAAGTCTCTTTATATCCTATAATTATCCCATAATTCCCTTCTTTTGGGATCCCTTTTTCCTGCACACTACTTTCCTTTATTGAACGTTCTCCTTCTATTGCATGTTTTCCTTCTATCGCACTTACTTCCTGTATCTCACCAATTACAGCGTAATATATCCCACTTTCCGGAGCTTTGATATTGATCCTGGCAAGCGAGTAGAAGGCGCTCGGGGTAAATCCTTCATATATAGGACTCTCAGGCAGGCTACTGGAGAGTACTTTTGCCCCATATCCTTGGGGCACTTCCAGGGTCTCAGGCAGTTTCCCTTCCTCAGAAAGTCCTGGCTCAATAAGAATCAAATTCGGGATGAAGCCTTCGTTTCCTTGCTCAACGGGAATAATGAGCCCAAGTACGATTCTCTCCCCTTTTTCCATTTTAAAACTATAATATCTGAGATCTCCAGGAGCAAGCTGCCCATAAAGGACTTTTGATTTCGAAGGGTCTTCAATCCTGATTGCTGTCTCAAGATTTTTGCCCCCCTCTCCGAAAACCGGCGCATGGGCAAACACAGGAGCGGACAAAAGGTAAATAACAGCCAGCAGAAAAATTCCAGAACACCAGAAAGCTCCCTGTCGCATAGACTATGTTTTCTCAGATAGTATGTAAATATGTATAAGAACGAAGAATCAGACACAGAATATGAGACTTAATTCTCTCATTAAGTAGTTCTCTTGCTAAGCGATTTTTTCATTAAACATTTCTGTCATTAAGCATTTCTGTCATTAATTTTATTCTTTCATTCGAAAACCCTTTCTTAAATGTGCTCGGAATTAACCTTATGAGGATCTGGGATATACCTCCTGATAGGTTATGCCGACTGCACCTGCTTGGGGAGCATCGTGAGCTACATGCTCTGTGGTCGATTATTACCAACAATAAAAAAGGCTATGCCCATCATCCTGAAACCATGCGCTGGAGGGGAAAGCTCAAAGCTCTCTATTTGAGACATGAGGCGTTGGTCGAAGAAATGACAAAACGCGGCTACAAACATCACACTCCTCTCGACCCTACCCTTGCGACAGGAGAAGCTATTCAGGATAAGCTTGTAGACTCTTATGAGGGACAGGTTAGGCTTCTGAAAGAAAGAGGTTGTGATTGCAGGATTTGAGTTTCCCTGTGTTAACATTTCCAATTGAAAAGCAGAAATCTAGCAAATTTCTCGTATCTGCAGCCAATAAATAACAGTTTCTCCTTATATCTAATCATTCAATTAAGGGGGCTTTATATGGACAGTTCAGGACCTTATTTCAACCCTGAAATCGAAACAATGAGCAGAGGAGAACTCGATGCCCTTATTGAGGAGCGAGTGCGGTATACGGTAAAATATGCGGCAGAAAATTCTCCTTTTTACAGAAAATGGTTTGAAAAGCAGGGCGTAGACCCGGCGGAGATTAAAACTCATGAAGATCTTCTGGACCTTCCTATTATTTCGGGAAGGATCATCCGTGAAAACCAGCCTCCAGAGATGGAGGAGTTTATGTTCAGGAGTGTAAGCTGGGAGGACGTTTTTACAGTTCATGAGACCAGCGGAACCAGCGGAACTCCAAAAAGCTTTTTCCTTACATGGGAAGACTGGGAAAGGTACTCGGAAAAATATGCCCGGATTTTCAGGTCACAGGGTTTCGGTCATGGAGATAGAGTTGTTGTCTGTGCTTCTTATGGAATGAACGTAGGGGCAAACACCATGACCCTTGCGGCCAGGCAGCTTGGCATGAGCATCATTCCTGAGGGCAAATGCACGTTTCCTCTGCGAGTTATTGAAGCCTACAGACCTACAGGCATAGTAGGCAGCATATTTAAGCTCCTGAGCCTCGCCAGAAGGATACAGGCTGAGGGCACTGATCCTCAAGAGTCAGGGGTAAATAAACTGGTTGTGGGAGGAGAAGCTTTTGCTGACGAGTCGAGGAATTACCTTTCCGAAATCTGGGGCTGCCCTGTGTATAACACCTATGGGAGCACGGAAGGCACAATGTGCGGGGAATGTAATGAAGTGTCCGGGCTGCATGTACCTGAAGATTTTGTTCATGTTGACATTTATGATCCTCATATTGGGGATTATGTACCTGATGGAGAATGCGGAAGAGTCATTCTGAGCACACTACTCCCTGTTGGGGCAAAAGCAGGAAATCTTCTTTTAAACTATGATACTGAAGATACAACTGTAGTGATTACGCGCAAGCAATGCCCTTGCGGAAGAACTCACATGAAAATTATGACTCCACAACGGGAGGCCGAAACAATGTGGGTGGAGGGTGCTCCCTTTAACCGTGTAGATGTTGAGAGGGGTGTTTTCCAGCGTGAAAACATGGACTACCTGACAGGAGAGTATGAGGCTTTCCTTTATGGTGGAGAGGATGAGGGGGAAACCATACTCAGGGTCAGTATGGAGTGTGAAAACCCGGATATGTGTGACCGGGATTTAATAGAAGAGAATTTTATCCGTGCTTTTCTCAAGTATAAGCCTCCACTTTCCAGAGCTTATGATGAAGGCTTTTTCAAAATTTTATTCAATTTCACAGATCCTATGGGGCTTGAGTTGAGCAGGGTCAAGGGAAGACCTAAAAGGCTTGTTGACCGGCGGTAATAGCATAAAAACAGTAAAAATTGCCGGAAAATAGGTTTATACTAGGAAGCTGTATTTACGCTGAGAAAAATTGTATTTTTATATTGTTTGTTTTCAATAAAAGAGCCTATATATTTTCCTGCTATCGAATTTTAATCATTCCCATAGATTAATATTACTTAAAAACAAATAATGTTAGCAACTCTTTTATATTAGTGGCTAAGTAAATAAAACATATATAGTGTTACTTACGATAAATTAAAGTATTATCTTGTAAGTAATATCTTATAGGCAAATTCAAGATTATCTGGTGATACGATGGAAACAGAATTGAAGAGGATAGGGGTTTCCCTTCCCGATACCCTTCTGGATAAATTTGATGAGATTATTGAAAAAAGAGGTTATTCTTCTCGTTCTGAAGGCATAAGAGATGCCATCAGGAGTTATATTTCCTATTATGAGTGGATGGGTGATATTAAAGGTCACCGTGTCGGAACTGTTGCGGTTATTTACGACCACACAAAAAGAGGACTCTCAAATGCCCTTGCAGATATCCAGCATAACTACTCGCATTTGATAAAATCTTCTGTGCACATCCATCTTGATCATGACAACTGTTTTGAAGTAGTTGTCCTAGATGGAGAAGGTGAAGAAATTAAGGAGCTTGCCGAAGCTATAATGTCTCTCAAAGGGGTAAAGTTCTCAAAGCTTACCACTGTAGCGTCAAACGATAAAATCTGATCTTCCCCTAGCAGGGAAGGTTAACACTCAAAGCATTGAGGGAAATCAGGCTTAAAATGAGGAATAAGTTTCAAAAGAGAGGAAAAAGTCCTCTTGATTTCTCTAATTTAAATTTTTTCAAGGTGCTTTTCAATATGCTTCAGGAGCTGACTTCCGAATTCCGTAAGCTCATAGATCTGGAAACTGCGCTCTCTTCGTGAGTCAACCAGACCTTCTTCTTTTAATAGCTTAAGATGATAAGAAAGAGCTGAGTGCTTCTGGTCCGTGCACTCTACAAGGACACAGACACAGAGGCACTGGACTTCAAGGGCTCTGAGAATCTTGAGGCGAGTGGGATCTGCAAGTACCTTAAACAGGCTAACGATCTCTCCTACGTCTTCATTCATTGCCGTATGCACAGCCTCAAGCGCATCTTCTGGAAGACAGTATGCATCTTTTACTTCTATTATTTTCTTCTCAGACATTTCTTCTACTTGACCACCAATTCAAATAAAACATGCGGTTATTACTTTATTTTTTGTGTTAATACTTCCAGTTATCTCTTTGATTCTCCGGTTTAAGTATTCAGGTTCGCTTTACGTTATCCTGTGTTACTTTGGATTCTCCTTCCAAAATATCCTTATCTGTACAAAGCACTTCTCCCCACCTGAGTCCGAGTTCGGAAAGAGCAAGGCCTCCTCCGATCAAAGTAATTGAATTTTTTATAATATGATCAAGTACGGCAACCGTAAACCCTATTTCAGGTTTGATTCCTCCAAGCCCGAAGACTGCAGTAAGGGCAACTTCATATGTTCCTATAGCTCCAGGCGTTATAGGGAAGATCTTTGCAATGTTTCCGAGAGCTACAGCCAGGAAAATCAGAGATATCATGTATGTGGTTGAGGTACTCACTCCTACAGTTGGAAAAGATTTAAGGACTAAGAAGCAGGTGAATATATCCACTCCCCATATAAGAAGAGAAGATGTGGTCACTGCCAAAAACGCGCTCGGACGGACGGCAACTACACTCAGCTGGTGGAGGAAAGTAGATGCAAAGTCCTTTATTTTTCCAGAGAGCCCGCTTTGGGATTTTTCCATTTTCAATATGTTTTTAGTATGGCCTTCTCGGAATGACACAATAAAAAGAATTGAGAAGAACAGCACTACTGCAATCCCGGACAACTTTATCAGGTAATCCATCCACGGAGCAAGCTCAAAACGGGATGCAGCCCCTGAAGATGCAAGTATTGCTATGGAAGTAATCGCAACTATATCAAAGACTCTTTCTACAGTCAGCGAGGAGAAGCTTGTTGTAAGAGCAAGATCTTTGCTTTTTTTCAGAATATACATTCTGCTCAGGTCTCCTATCCGTGCCGGAAGAATCACATTTGCAGACTGGCTGATAAAAATACTGCCTGTAAGAAACCCAAGCCCGTATTGATTTCCAAGCCTTTTAAGGATCTGCTGGAAGCGAACTCCTCTCATAGGCCAGGAAATGCAATATACCATAGAGGCGAGCACCAGAGTCCCAAAGGATGCCTGTTTCACATTTTCCAGAATATCGGAGGCTCCCAGAAAAGTTGCAACAAAGGCAAGGATTAGAATTGCAAGGGCAGCTGTTAAAAAGACCTTCCCTTTTCCTGAAACAACGAGTGGGAATGAGAGTTCTCGCCAGAGCCGGAATATTTCGGACCCCATTCCTTTGACATCTTTTGCCAGGTTAACTTTGCTTGACCCGCCATGCCTCCAGTAAACTGGGAACTCTATTACCCTGTATCCTTTATGCTGGGCTCTCACAAGTATTTCAGTGTCCCAGAACCAGTGTTCATTCTCGATTTCGCCTAGGAGTTCAAAGAGAGCATCTCTCCTGAAAGCCTTAAAACCACACTGGTGATCATAGAGTTTTGAATGCAAAAAAAGTCTCACCAGAAAATTATATCCTCTGCTCGCAAATTCCCGCTTAAATGGTCTTTTTGCATCACTTTCGGGCATCATTCTTGAGCCAGTGGCAAAATCATAGCCATCGGTGCTCACAGCCCTGACCAATTTCTCCAGATATTTCATATCGGTTGCAAGGTCCACATCAATATAGCAGAGGACTTCCCCTGAAGCAGCCTTAAAAGCTCTGTTAAGAGCTTTTCCCCTGCCCTGTCGCATGTTCGAGTGCAGGTGGACAACGTAAGCATACTGTTCCGAGAGTCTGGAAGCTATTTTATCCGTACCGTCTGTACTTCCATCTTCTGCTATTATAATCTCAAAGAGATCAGTTATCTTAGAAAGTGTTTCAGCTGTAACAAATACAGCCTTTTCGATATTCGCTGCCTCATTATAAGCTGGTAAGACTACCGAAACACTGGTTATGGATAAAACCCCCTTTATTTTTATCCAAGTATTAGGAGCGAATTTACAATTTGTATCTTTTGAATTTTATACAAAAATTCAAATAATTCAGAGTTAAGGCCCCCATAAAACCAAAAACTCAAAATTCCTTTTACTTTATATTTCCTTTTTTACTTTATATATCTGGACTGAATCCTGGTAAACCAGCTCAAAATAAGTTTTGTCATCAAACTTATCCATTTTTAGATCGTACATCTGCCGTTCAAGCTGACCGATATACACATAGCTTACGTTATATTTATTCATGAGCTCAAGAGTTTTTTTTACATTGCTGGTACTGTATATGGAACTTACATCTTCAAGTCTGGCCCTGATTTCGTCCTGGTCTCTTCCCCAGAACCGTTCATGCCTTGCCCAGCCAATGACCGTTGGAAGTCCTGTATTTGCTGAAACGCGTGAGGTATAATGATAACTACTGTCATCTGCGGAAGCTTCAAGAATTACCGGAGTTCCTTTGATATTTTCTTGTATCCATTTTATAGCGTAGTAATCCCCTCTATCCAGGTCTTTCATATATTCAATGCCGTCAAGGGCAGGTTTCGCATTCATGTCCTCTATCCTCGTATACGTTGCTACTACAGGAAAAACGCTGCAAGAGCCTACAAGGAGCACAAGTGAGACCATCCAGATTTTTTTTCCATAACCCCTAATCGATGAATGGTTATTTTCGGGCTTAGTCCTGTAACGGAGATAAAGTTGATAGAAGGAATAAGAAGCTGCAATAGCGAGGAAAAGCCATAAATGCATGTAAAATTTGAAAACCGTATTCATGCGGGCAAAGTTCCCGGTAATGGGGTCATCGAGAAAAACTATCTCACATAAAAGGGCTATGAATGCAGCAGTTGTTATAAGGAGAGATGTGAATCCTGCACTGCTTCTTTCAGGAAGATCTTTCAGGAACGAATAGAGCGAAAGGGCAAGTAAGGGGAGAAGGATTACAAGCAGGGAAATCGACCATTCTCTGGCAAGAATTGCAGAGATCCCTATCCAAAGAATAAAATATTGTACTTTTCGTCTGGAATCCAGACGAGTTATAAGGAAAGAAAAGGTCAAAAAAAGGAAGAGGCTGAATAGGATCAGGAAGTCTTTAACTGTTGTTCGAAGCTCAGGTGGAACAAAATCAAATCCACCTGCAGCTTGTGGTTTAAATGATAGGTAAAAGGGCAAATACGAAAGAAAGCTGAGAAAAGAAACCAGAAGAATGGTTCCTAAAAAGCCGGTGATAGAACCGGATAAGCTTTGGTTTTGGATGTAATGCCCGTAATAAAAAGCAAAAATAACCGCAAATGTCACTCCAATATATATTGGGAAATCCCAAGAATTGGAGGGGAATAAAAAGCCAAGAGACACTGAAAAAACAAGAAGTGCCAGAAAACTTTCAAAAACCCAGTTTCTGTCTTTACCATGATACGCCTTTTTTCTCTCTTTTCTGAAATATATGTTCAGGAGGAAAGCAAGTACCAGAAGCTGGAAAGGAATTGCAAGCATGTGGGAATGCAGGTCTCCATGTATGAAACTGAAATAAGGGAACTCATTTATTGTGTAGGGGATGACTCTCGAACTGCTCCAATAGTATCCCATTGAGGCGCTCTCTTTTGTAAAATATACAGATATGAATTCTTTAAGTCCCTGCAAGTTTCCTAGCAGGATCACGGATAAGGCCGTAAGGATTCCATATCTAGTTTTTCCATTAGTTAGATTGTATCCAAACCCAAAAAGAAGATTGAAAGAAAGGGCGAAAGTGAGCGCAATAGCTAGATTGAAGAGCATGGACGGTTCGACCGAAAATAGTTTTCCCGGAACTCCTACCGATAGATATCCAAAATAATAGTAAAAATCTAGGGACCCACCTGCAAACCAGGGGTCTGCCGGGGGAAATGAAGAAGTTCTCATTACTGCATTGAGAAATGCAAAATCCATAAACTTTTCATGCCTGTAAATCTCAGGTAGATAAATGCGTACAAGCAGGAAAAAAAAGAATCCTGCAGCGAATATGAGTTCATTTGATAACAGGACCTTTTTTTCTGGAAAAATTCTTCGTTTTCGATAGACAATTATCGATATAAGGCAAAGTAAAATTACTGAGATCAGGATCGTGCGTCTGTTAAACCCCCATATATACGAAAAAAGCCAGGCAAAATACGTAACAAGCACTATTCCCAGGGTCTTCGCTGCAGAATATCCTCTGTCAGCAAGCTGATTTCCAGTTATTCCGACAAGAGGTATGGAAATCAAGCCCAGTACTTCAATGAAAACAAACCAGAAAATTACATGAAGGTACTCTAACACAGCTCTCTTCCCTTTAAAATTGATTTTTAACCTACACTTTCCAAAGCCCCACTCTCTTGAAGTGTACTTTTCATGCACAAAACCTGTATTCAAAGCCTGAGCTTTTTATTTGGTTCTGAAAGGTCACTAAAGGTCAATATTGGTTCTGAGAGGTTATTGAAATCTTCCAAATACTTTCGCAGTCGGTATTCCTGTTCCCCAACTTTTATTTACCTGACAGAAGTGCCGATAATATGTATTTTAATAACATGTATTTTGTAAATAGATTTATATTTTTATCGTATGGAAAAAATTTTCTTTTTCTTCCGATTTTATCTTTTTTAAATTTTACATGATTTGATTCTTTCTAGAGGCCTGTAGCAAGCCTTCATTATTCACTATTCCTCTGTACTCGTTTTGTATTCAGGTTTTTGTTACTTTGTGTTCGGCTTTGCTAATTCTTATCTCGCTAATTCGTATCCTATTTTGATTTCATTAGTAACTAATATATACGTTAAAAATTTATAAAGATCAAATTAGTTTCATAATGTAACTAATTCAAACATAGTACTTCTAGAATAATTCCCTGAGAACAGTTATCTGAGAACAGTTATCTGAGAATAGTTGTTCAAGGATAGTTATTCGAGAATAGTTCAACATATTAAAAAAGGGTAGATTGAAACAGCCTCTAGTCTAGTCTGCCGCTAAACAGATACGGTAAACCTGCATGCTAGCTTTCCGAATTCGATTATGGCTTTTTAAATATACAAAAAGTGGCACGTTTTACTAATCTTAAAAGATCTTAAAAGAAAAAAGAGACATAACGAGACATAATATATGAACTCAAAAAGATCACGATTATGGACTAACGATTTTGTAGTCGTTTTCGTTGAAAATTTTATAGCTGCTTTAAGTTTTTACTTATTAATGATAGTCATGTCTGGATATGCGATGAGTAAATTTAATTCATCCCCAGGCGAAGCGGGCTTTTCTGCCAGCATATTCATAATTGGCGGACTTATTGCACGTCTATTTGTCGGAAAATGGATCGGACAAATCGGTCATAAGAAGACCCTTTACGCGGGAGTTATTTTAAGCTTAATTATGACGCTATTATATTTTAGGATTAATAATATTTTTCATCTATTTACTGTCCGCTTCCTTCATGGCATGGGATTTGGTATTACTACTACAGCAACGGCTACAATCGTTGCAAATATTATTCCTATGGAAAGGAAGGGTGAAGGGATTGCCTATTTTGGATTAAGTCAGATACTCGCAACCGCTATCGGCCCCTTTTTAGGTATGTTAATTAGCCAGCACGGCAGTTTCATCATGATTTTTGCTACTTGTGCAATTGCCTCAGCAATCAGTCTTGTAATTCTGCCATTTTTATCATCCTTACATAAAATGGAATTAACAAAAGAACAGCTGGAGAAAATGAAGGGATTCAAATTTAACAACTTCTTTGAACCCAGGGTAATTCCAATTTCAATTGTTTGTATGTTTATTTTCAGCTGTTATTCGAGTGTTGTGTCCTTCCTTGAAGTGTACTCCAGGGAAATTCATCTCGTGGATGCAGCCAGCTTCTTTTTCATAGTATATGCCGCAGTAATTTTAGTTTCAAGGCCGATTATTGGTCGACTGTTTGACTCCAATGGTGAAAATGCAATCATGTACCCGGCAATTCTGACATTTACGGCTGGAATGATACTGTTTAGCCAAACTCATCACGGTTATACACTTTTGTTAGCCGCAGCTTTGATAGGGCTTGGATTTGGAGCTATACAGTCCAGTACTCAGGCTATTTCTGTTAAAATAACTCCACAACACCGTATGGGATTGGCGAATTCAACCTATTTTGCGTTTTCAGACATAGGAATGGGAACTGGGCCTTTGATGGTTGGATTTATTATTCCTTTTACTGGTTACAGAGGAATATACATGCGCATGGCAGTTTTTGCGTTGATGTGTCTGCTATTGTATTATTTATTACATGGGAAAAAAGCTATGCGCAGGAAAGGCATTGGACATTTCTAAATAGTGTCTGAAAGAAGATATAAACCTAAAAATCTACGATTATAATCTCAAATTAGTTTCATCTGTTATTAATTCTGTTTCATCTGTTATTAATTCTGTTTCATCTGTTATTAATTCTGTTTCATCCGTTATTAATTCTTAACTAGCTTATTCCAAAGCAAACTTCCCGGTGTTATAAAATGGAGGATAAAATCATGGCAGATCCAAGAGAAATCCTCGGTTCGATCGCCATCATCTACCGAAGCCATCTAGCTTGTATGGCGATCGAACTCGAAGCTTACAGGATCGGAAGCGGAGAATTTGATTTTTTAATGATTTTATATCGCAAGGATGGCATATCTCAGGAAATTCTTGCAAAAACGCTTAAAGTTAGTAAAGCAACAAGTACAAGAGCGATCAAGAACCTGGAAAAAGAAGGTTACGTGTACAGACAAAGAGATAAAAATGACCTTCGGGCTTATAGGGTTTATCTGACTGAAGAAGGAAGGGAAGTAAGAAAGGTGATTCTGGAAAAATTGATTTTTTTTGTCGATATGCTCCTTTCGGATTTCACACTTGAAGAAAGAGAACTTTTCAGGCGGTTGATTCGTAAGGCTTCATTTAAATTTCATGAATCAGAATCCAAGCTCCTTATTTTTGACAGGCTGATCAATGAATAAGCGCGATAGGAAGTTAGTGGATTTGTTCTATTGTCATCGACTATCTGTTATAGCAAGGATTATCTGATTTTCACATAACCTCCAGTACCTCTTGTCTTAAAATAGGTCTTTATGAATACTGATAGATATGAAAATGCAGATTAACGGAAAGGCTGTAGAATCGTACAGCGGCGAGTTTTTCGATATCATAAACCCGGCAACATGTGAACTTATTGACCGGGTTCCTAAAGGCACGGAAAATGATGCTGCAATGGCTGTTGAAGCTGCGTCGTCAGCTTTTAGCGGTTGGGCTTCCACATCTCCGCAGCAGAGAGCCGGGATTCTTTACAGAGCTGCCGGAATTGTGAGACAGAGAAAGGATGAGCTTTCTGTTCTGCTCACCCGGGAACAGGGAAAAACTCTTGCCGAAGCTAAAAATGAGATAGCGGGTTTTGCAAATGTGCTTGAGTATTATTGCGGGCTTGCAAGCAGTTTTCATGGGGATTTCGTTCAGATCCCTCAAAATGGATACGCTTTTACCGTAAAGAAGCCTCTTGGAGTCTGCGCAGCTATAATTCCCTGGAATATGCCTGCGCTTATTATGGCATGGAAGATAGGCCCTGCTCTCATATCCGGGAATACGCTTGTTCTGAAACCTGCAAGCAACACTCCCCTTACTAACCTTACTCTGGCTTCCATCTTGAGCGAAGCAGGGCTGTCTGCCGGTGTGCTGAATGTCGTGACTGGTCCTGGTGAGGTTGTCGGCGAAACCCTGGTTAAGAGCCCTAAAGTAAAAAAAATCTCCTTTACCGGAGAAGTAGGGACAGGGAAGCGTATAGCCGAACTTGCAGCTGGCAGGATGAAAAGAGTAACTCTTGAACTTGGAGGAAGTGATCCCATGCTTGTCTGTGATGATGCCAACCTTGAGGATGCAGTTGCAGGGGCTCTTAGAGGAAGATTTTACAACTGTGGACAGACCTGTACTGCTGTAAAGAGGCTGTTTGTTTTTGAATCCGTAGCTGAAGAGCTCATAAAAAAGCTTGAAACAGGTATCCGAAACTTAAGACTCGGAAACGGGTTGCATGAAGACATTGATATGGGACCCCTGAACAACCGCAAGCAGTGGGAATATATAAAACAGCTTGTCAGAGATGTCGAAGAAAAGGATGAAGGTAGGATAATTACCGGAGGCAGGGTTCCAGAGGGCAGCGCCTGTAGCAAGGGATATTTTTTCGAGCCCACGCTTATTACAGATGTGCCCGTAGAATCCAGGCTTTTGAAGGAAGAAGTATTTGGGCCGGTTTTGCCTGTCGTCCAGGTAAAAGATCTTGAGGAAGCAATTGAAGCAGCAAACAATAGTTGCTATGGACTTGGGGCATCTATCTGGACAAAAAATATTGATAGAGCTCGTATTGGGTTTGAACAATTAAATGCAGGAATCATCTGGCTAAACCAGCACCTTAAGGTTGCTCCTGAGGTTCCTTTCGGAGGTACCAAGGAGAGCGGGGTCGGAAGAGAAAATGGACCTGATGCTCTTTCTGAATATCTTGATCTGAAAACAGTAATGCTAAAAACTTGATGTACTGAGTAAAAAACAGGCATGAGAAAGTCTTGATACTTAAAAATGTCAAATAAATATTTTAAGATGAGCCAGTTAATGTGCAGCTCATCGGATTTTTTCTTTAAATATATGTCAATAAATTGTAGAGTTTATTTTTTCTGGTATTTGGGCAGAAGCTGCATGAATTCGGAAGCTTCCATAACCGGTGCGCTGTCAATTATACAGATATCCGACCAGGGCAAATTGAAAGCTCCATAAGCCTCGGCACTTTCGGCTTCATAAAGGATATAATAACGGTTTCCGGAAAGGTCAACCCACTGGTTAATAACATCGATTCCGTCTGGAATTTCAAGTTTCTTAAAATGCTCAAGGATTTTATCGCGGTTCGAAGGATCCCAGGTACTAACGTCCATGAATAACATCTTTTCCACTCCTCCTATTTTATACGCTGCCAACACCCCTTCCCGGAAGCCAAGGCAGCTTCTTTTACAGCATCCGGGATCTCTTTTTGAGAGTCCTTTTTGAGAGTCAAGCCTTAAGGGAAAACAAGTCTATTCTCCTATGCCATCCCCGCAAAAGGGTTTTGACTGGCATGCCCCCAAAGTGCCAACTAACGGCAGAAGTCCAGATTTTTAGGTTTTTACTGTCTTTTCCTTGTTCATCATTGCTAACCCCAATGAAATGATAAATCCGGAAGGACAGGTAGTCATGCAGAACTTTTTTCTGCATGCAGATACAGACAGTATATTATTATCATTTTGACTATATAATAGTTCGTCCTGAAAGACTATATTCAGTCAAACGGTTTCTTTATGTGCACAAAACTTTTAATTAAGATACACGAAGTGATTTCCAATCGGGTCAGCAAACCTTACAGGGTCAGCAGACCTTGCAATTTCTTTTTATTAGGACATTTTGTTTATTAAGATGTTTTACTTATTAAGATATTCTTTACTAAGGTATTTGCGGATTCAAACCCGGCTTTTACAGAGCCGTTCATGCTTCTTTCGGGGTAATTGGTTGGTGAGAACATTCCTGCAAGGTAAAGCCCTGACAGACCAGGAGCAAACGGCAAAACCTTTTGAAGATAACCCTGTTCATACACAGGAGCAGTATCCATTCTGCGGAAAAGTTTTGCCCAGTGGACATCACGCCTTATAAAATCAGGAAACATTGTTTCGAGACCCTTCAGGTAAGAATCAAGGACTTCTTCTTCATTATTCAGCCAGAGAGGATCGTTTTTATCCTGGAAATAGGAGGTTACATAGACAAGGTGTTCTCCATAATCCTCGAAAGGCATGAAATTCGTGTGCTCAATTACGGCTCCAAAAGGCACGTCAGCTTTTATATTAAGCCAGTAGTTTCCATCTTTCATAAGCCCTCTATCAAGTCCTATCAAAGCACACGCAGTTCCTTGATAACGAATGCTTTGTAGGGTTTTTTGAAGAGCTCCAAGCTTGCCTTTAGTAAGCGTATCCAGTACTTTAGGTTCAACGGTTGAAATCACGGCATCGCAGGGTATAAAATCTCTGTCAGCAACCACTCCCTGTACTTTGTTGTCTTCGATTAAAATTTCTGTTACCGCTTTATTTTGTAGGATTCTGCCCCCATGTGCAACAATATCCTTTACAAGAGCTTCTATCAGAGAGTTAAACCCTCCTCTCAGATACCCCAGTTTTTCTCCTTCCTTTCCCCTATCTGATCTTATTTTCACACGGCCTATAAGCCAGGCTGCCGAAACGTTTTCGGCATTTTCACCAAACTTGCTTTTCATAAGAGGAGCAAAAAAGTTTTCGTATACAGATTTCCCAGCAGTATCAAGAATCCAGGCTTTTGCATTTATCCTGTCATAAGAAGTTGTATCATTTATCATCTTAATTCTGAGCACCAGTAGACCAAGTTTTGCCAGATCTGTAAACGAAAGAGGTTTAAACCTCAGGATTTCAGCTGGAGTATTCATAGGATAATTTTTTCCGTCCACAAAATAAGCGTTTTTTCCTTTGAGCCACAACATTTGACCCTCAAGCCCCAGTTCTCTTATTAGGTCAAGAAGTTCTGTATCGCTCCTAAATATATGGTGATAATACTTCTCTATAAAATACTTCTTTCCAGCAAAGTCCTGGCAATAACTTGCGGCCATTCCCCCTATTTCCGCATCTTTTTCAAAAATAACAATCTCATTTGATTTGCAAAGCTTATACCCGGCTGACAGCCCTGCAAGCCCACTCCCTATTATTATGATTTTCATATCAACTTTCCATTATATGTTTATCTTTTAATCAGAATTTTAATGCTTTACAAGATTCCAAACTTAATATCCGTTAAGATTCCAAACTTAATATCCGTTAAGATTTCGAACTTAATGTCCGTTATGATTTCGAACTTAATGTTCTTTATCCGCTAAGATCTCAAACTTAATATCTTAAAACTCGAGAATTTATATTTTTAAAATCCAAACCCCTCTCTGGATACAAAATCCTAAAGTTTAATGTTCTTTTTCCACAAAGGTTCGCATATCTATGTTTCTTTTAAACCTCTTAATTTCGATATGCTTAACCACTATATATGCTTTAAATTAATTTATATTAAAGAAACGGATATATTAATTGTGGAATATCTCCGGAGTATTCGGAGGCACGAGGGGTAAAGGGGTGTATTACGACCAGGAGATCAACTCCGTTTTTGAAGAGTTAGGGATATCTGAAGCAGGTTTGAGTTCCGAGGAAGCTAAAAAGAGACTTGAAGAGTATGGCGAAAATGAACTTAAAGAAGAGGAAAAAGCTTCAGTCCTGCGGCTCTTTATCTCACAGTTTAAAAGTGTACTGATTATCATTTTGATAACCGCCTCTATCATTTCGGTCTTGCTTGGGGAGCTGATTGATGCAGCAGTTATCATTTTTACGATTTTTCTTGCAGGCACTCTTGGCTTCTTACAGGAATACCGTGCTGAAAAGGCAATTGAGCTTCTAAGGTCTCTTACCTCTCCAGAAACTGTTGTTATAAGAGACGGCATAGAAAAGAAAATCTCTTCTAAAAAGCTCGTTCCTGGAGATCTTATTTTGATTCAGACAGGGGACCGCATTCCTGCAGATGCACGGATAATTAAGGAATTCAATCTCAAAATTGATGAGTCCTCCCTTACAGGAGAATCTGTGCCTGTTCAGAAAAGCTCCAAAGCCCTGCCTTCAGATACTCCTGAGGCTGACAGGACAAATATGGTCTACACAGGAACTGCAGTCACTTACGGAAGAGGTTGTGGTGTTGTCACGGCAACCGGGATGGAGACCGCTTTTGGAGAACTGGCAGGGCTTCTAGGGACAATAGAGAGATCCAGAACTCCCCTACAGGAGAGTCTTGACAAATTCGGCCGATGGATTGGTATTGCAACTCTTATAATTGTGGCTTTTGTCGCAATGCTTGGCGTTTTTTCCGGCTTTCCTCTTTTTGATATGTTTCTATGGGGGGTTGCCCTCGCAGTTGCTGCTATTCCTGAAGCTCTTCCTGCAGTGGTTACAGTAGGGCTTGGGCTTGGAGTAAGACGTATGGTCAAAAGGCATGCCCTCGTAAGAAAACTGCCATCTGTAGAAACTCTTGGAGCTACAGATGTTATCTGCTCGGACAAGACAGGCACACTTACACAGAATAAAATGACGGTTGAGAATATCTGTGTTAACAAGCAGGTTTTAAAGGTTACGGGTGTAGGATATTCTCTTTCAGGAGAGTTTTTTAAAGGAGATATAAAATTTCCTGCAGAAGATCTCTATCTTCAGGCTCTCTTGCTGGGGGCTGTCCTATGTAATGATGCTGGTCTTTTTAAAGAGGGCGAGGAATGGGAGATTAAAGGAGATCCTACAGAGGCAGCTCTTGTGGTTGCTGCCGCAAAGGCAGGGCTCCATAAGGCTGAGCTTAATAAAAAGTACCCACGCCTTGGAGAAATACCCTTTTCCTCCGAAAGAAAAAGAATGACTACCCTCAATAAAGTGGAGGCTGATTCAGGCAGTTTTCCTGTAAAAGGACTTGTTGCCTTCTCAAAAGGAGCTCCTGAGGTAATTCTAGGCTCCTGTACGAAAGTTTTTATTGACGGTGAAATAAAAGCCTTGATTCCTGAGGTAAAACAGTTGATCTCAGGGAAAGTCAGGGAAATGGCTGACCAGGCTCTCAGGGTTATGGCTTTCTCATTCTGCTCTCTGGCTGAGGATATCTCTCCTGTGAAAGTTTCTTCCGGAGAGCACACTGTAGAGGAAATTGAGGCGGATATGGTTTTCTCAGGCTTAATGGGCATGAGAGACCCCCCCAGAGAGGAAGTAAAGACTGCAATCCAGAAATGTGCAGACGCAGGTATTAAAACCGTAATGATAACAGGGGATCATAAGATTACGGCGTCTGCAATTGCAAAGGAACTCGGGATTTTAAAGGAAGACAGTCTGACCCTTACAGGATCGGAGCTTGATAACCTTGAGGACGCTGAGTTCGAAGACAAAGTTGAAAGGGTTTCGGTTTATGCAAGGGTTTATCCTGCCCAAAAATTGAGGGTAATCGATGCTTTTAAGAAAAAGGGTTATATCGTAACAATGACCGGGGATGGAGTAAATGATGCCCCTGCTCTTAAAGCTGCAGATATGGGGATAGCTATGGGGATTACAGGTACGGATGTTAGTAAAGAAGCCTCAAGCATGATCCTTACAGACGACAATTTTGCGTCCATTGTTGCAGCGGTTGAGGAAGGGCGAAATATATTCAAGAATATCCGAAACTTTATTACTTATGGGCTATCAGCTCACATCGGCGAGGTTCTCATAGTCCTTATCTCGATCTTGGGATGGCAGATTCTGCCTTTGCTTGCGGTTCAGATCCTCTGGATTAACCTGATTACAGACGGCCTGCCTCCAATGGCTCTATCAGTTGAACCTCCTGACAGTGGAATTATGAGACAAAAGCCAAGAAACGTTGAGGAAGGGCTTGTTACTAGGCGGGAAATCGCAGCCGGACTGGGAGTCGGAGGTTTGATTGCTCTTCAGGCCTTAATCGTCTTAACCTGGGCTCTTGATAGAGGCTTCCCTATTGAGAAACTGCAGACTTTGATTTTTACGCTTGTGGTTTTTTCAGAAATGTTTAATGCCTTCAACTGGAGGTCTGATCGTTACTCTATCTTTTCTCTGGGTCTTTTTACAAACAAATATCTGGTTTATGCAGTTCTGATCACAATAATCCTGCAACTGATGGTAGTTTATGTTCCTTTTCTCCAGACTGCGTTCAGGACTGTTCCACTTTCTCTGTCTGAATGGGGAGTAGTACTGGCTCTTGCTTCCACCACACTCATCTCTATGGAACTTGTTAAATACTTCAAAAGGGAAAAAACTAAGGAAATGTAAGCTCTGAAGATGGGATTGTACATTGGTTAAAAATTCGACTCCTTTCTCAATGTATCTCTCAATTGTTCAATTGAAAGATTTGCTTTATGTAACATAGAGTGACAATTCGGACATACAGGTCTCAAATCATTAACAGGATTTACTTGGTATTCTTTATTTATCTCATTTAAAGGTGTCAGGTGATGAACTTCAATATATCCAATTCCTATTTCACCATAAACTTCTTCAAAATCAAATCCACATACACAGCATTTAAAACCATATTTTTGGAGACATAGTTGTCTTGCTTTTGGATTTCTCTCATAAGCATTTACTGTAATTTGTTTTTTTACTCCTTCATACAAGTTACTAATTTCATTATCAGTTATTTCTTGGGCAATTTGTACTTCAGGTTCATTGTTTATAGGAACTATTAAACGAGGCGTACCAATTTTGTCTTCGTTCAAGAATTTTTCGATAGCTCTTTTTAGCTCTGGACGTAGTTCCCAATAATATTGACCTTTCTTTTCAGCATCCTCAGACCAAAAAGGAATAAGCCAGTAGCGAATAGTTCCGTTTTTGTTTGTCGGAAATTTCACATTTGGTAATTTATTTATTATTCTTTTTCCTAACCTACCTATTTGAAGATTCAGAACAGAGTACCTTGAAACCCCAAGAATTAAGGCAAGTTTCGAAGCTGTTTCACGGCAACCCTTGCAGTTATAGAGAGCCTTCATAAGAGCTATGTCATTATCTTTGAAAACACTGCTGTCCTTTAATAGTTCAAGCCATATTTCCGCAGAAATATCCAGATTATCTCTATGAATACCCATGCATACCATCAAGTTATATATTTTGAATTTTAGTCTCAGCAATTAATTTAATTATTGGCACAGATAATTATTTTTTCGGCTCTTCGCTGTTTCGAGTGGGTAATTTATACCCACTTTCTATATGTAAGAGTGACATGTCTAATATTAGAAACATTTGTTGTTGAAAATCATATTCAAACTCGATGTTTTTCATTTTGACCGAGCGACTGTGTAACTACGCAATTATTTTCCACCCATACAAAACAGCGAAGAGCCATTTTCAGGATCTCTCATATGCTATTTTCAAGTTTTTTATTGTAATAAAGGGTAAACTCCTTTCCAGGGAGCAAAAGAAAGTTATATGAAGCATAAGTTTTTTCCGGAATCTCATCATACATCTGGTATGCCGCAGGTACGATTATTGCGTCGTATTCTTTGTTTGCTGGAGGTTCTTTATAGTACGCCGCTTCTTCGTAATCCCTAAAGTACCACGGAAGAGGCCAGTAAAGGTTTTCGGGGTCTACTATAGATATCCTTAGAGTTTCAGGTCCCTGATTGAATCCTCCTACTTTCTCCATAAGTTCTCTGATATCCTGGGGCGCCTGCGAGTATGTCATCAGTTCATCGTGTTCCATGCTCCTGTAAAAATTTACTGAGATGCATTGAGTCAGGAATATTATCAGGGTAAGGGCTAGAATCCCCACAATAAAGGTATGGGTTCCTGAACGCTTTATTCTGAAAGCTGGTTTTTTATTTTTTCCGGAATTCATGCCTTCTATCTCTAGCAAATTCTCCTGTTCTGGCAAATTCTCCTGTCTTCTGCCAGGTGCTCCGGATAAAAAATCTCCCAGATAAGCTCCTGCTAGAATTACAAAGGGCAGGATGATGTGTACAACAAGCCAAGGGACTTTTTCCTGGAGATAGGAATAGAGCAGCAAACTCGCAATTGCCCAGTAGGATAAAAACAGGAAAAAGGAGAAATTTTCGCTTCTTTTTTTCAGGAAATGAATAATGCCTGCAACTCCAAAAATCAAAGTTGGGCTTTCATACACAAGCATGATGGGAATATAAAAATAAAAAGGACCTCCTATGCGTTCAATTTTGTGCATTGCCATCCAGTGGGAAAAAGCCCTCTCCACAATTGAAAATAGGGTTTCTGGAGTTCGGAAAAGGCTTGTGTAGAATAGCATTATGATAAAAATAAAAAGAGTGCCTGAAAGCAGAATTTCTGGCAGGAAAGGAGAAACCGCTGAAATCTTGAGAAATAGAGTTCTTTTAAGGCTCAAACTCCCATTTTTCCAATCTGAATAAAACCTGTACAAAGCATAAATCCCTGCATAAGCTCCAAGCATGAGAATAATAAGATAGGCGTTTTCTTTTGAGGATACAGCAATTGCCAGAGAAGAAGCGGCAAGGATGAGATAGGGATATCTTTTTGAGTTGTGAAGGTTTTCAAGGTAGCGAATTCCCCCTATAACCGTAGCTAGCGTACAGAAAACAATAATCAGATCATTCCTGAAGAATCTTGAGAAATACACCATACTCGGAGAAAAAGCAAGCAGGAAAGCCGACCAGAGTACGCCCTTTTCTCCAAGTTCCTTCTTTAACAAAAAAAGCAGAAGGACTGCAGCTACTCCGAAAAAGACAGGGACCAGGCGTGCTGTTGTATCGTTTATCCCCAGAAAATGAAAGACAACCGCGGTAGAATGGAAAAGAAAAGGGCCGTGGTAAGCTGGATCATATCTGTATTGTCCGGTTTCGAGAAGTTTAAGGGTAAAACTTGCATGTACGCTTTCATCATGATGAAAAACTCGATCTCCCAGGTCAAACAATCTTATTAACAGGGCAAAGAGGATAATCAGCAGCCCAAGCATTTTATATTTTTTCCTAGAAATCCCTTGTGAGTTTCCGATATTGTAATCCTGACCTTGCTGCATTATTTCCCCAACCCTACCAGCAATGCTCCCTACCAGCAATGCTGCTTCTTTATAAGGCATAGGTATATTTAAGATATAGGATGAAATAGTCTCTCTCATGGCTGAAGTAAAGATCAAATTATTTGCAAATTTGCGTGAAAAGGCAGGGACATCGGAGCTGCAATTATCGGGAGAAAAAGTTATTGATGTCCTTTTATCTCTTACTGAAAAATATCCCGAGTTAAAGTATATTATTTTTGAGAAACCCGAAGAAAAAAGTGAACTTCCTGTTATGTGCAGCTCAATTAATGTCCTTATAAATGGAAATAATGTCCGGCATCTTGATGGGCTTGATACCCCTCTTTCTGAGGCTGATGAGCTTGCAGTCCTGCCTCCAGTTTCAGGAGGCTAAGTAGGGGGCTAAGGAGGAGCTAATTTTTCAGGAAGAAAAACTATGGGCAAGGTATTCAAAGAACGAACCTCGGTTGATGAAGCTTTGAGACTTTTTCTTGAGCATATCTCTACTCTGAGAAAAGTAGAAGAAGTTACGCTCGAGTCTTGTAAAGGCAGGGTGCTGGCAGAACCTGTAGTCTCAGAAAGGAATGTGCCTCACTACAGGCGTGCTGCCATGGACGGGTACGCAGTAAGGGCTTCTGATACTCTGGGAGCTTCCCCTGCAAATCCAGTAATGCTGCAACTTTCCGACCAGATAGAAGAAGGAAGTACGATTTGGGTCCATACCGGGGCTGCAGTGCCTGAAGGAGCCGATGCTGTTGTTATGGTTGAAGATACCGCTACCGCAGGAAACCTTGTTGAAGTCAGGGCTCAGGTCTACCCAAACAGGAATATAGGACAGGTCGGAGAGGACATAAAAAAAGGAGATAGGGTTTTTGAAGAAGGGCACCTTCTTCGTCCATGTGATGCAGCCGTGCTGGCATCGATTGGGTTTAATAGAGTTAAGGTTTTCAAAAAACCTCTTGTTGCAGTTATTCCTACAGGGGATGAACTTGTAAGCTGTAAGGATAACAGGGATGTCCCTCCTCCGGGCAAAGTGCTTGAGACCAATGGGCTGATGTCGGCTCTTTATGTGGAAAAGTGGGGTGGAGTTCCTCGCTGTACCGAGATAGTGCCTGATAATCCTGATAGTATAAAAAAAGCTGTAGAAACAAATCTGGATGCCGATATGATCCTTCTTTTAGGCGGAACTTCGGTAGGGAAAAGAGACCATGCTCCTGAGGTTGTTTCCACTCTTGGAGAATTGCTCGTGCACGGTATAGGAGTTAGTCCTGGAAAGCCTACAGCCCTTGGTATCGTAAACAATGTTCCTGTTGTTTGCCTGCCTGGTTATCCTGTAGCCGGACTCATTGCCCTCTATCTCTTTGTCCACCCCGGAATTAGAAAACTGGCAGCAATTCCGGAGCTCCCTGAGCTTATTCTTAAAAGGCGCCTGGTTGCAAAAATAAGTTCAAAAATAGGGTACGTTGGTTTTGTCCGCGTTGTATTTGAAGGAGATAAGGTACGTCCTCTAGTCGGAGCCGGAGCCGGGATCCTGAGTTCTGTTGCAAAGGCTGACGGTTACGTACTAGTTCCTGAACACATAGAAGGTTATGAGGAAGGAGAAGAAGTGGATGTATTTCTGATTGAATGAACCTATATCGAGAAACGGACAAATAAACGGGCAAGGCTTATGTTTTGTATTTCTCCATTTTCTTGAAATGAATAAACCACACATGAAACTCTTCGAATAACAGGCACAAATAAATGAAAGTGTTTGAAAGCACTTTCATGCCAAATAGGTTTTGGGATAGGCTCATTCACTAAAATTGAAACCGATTTTTTTGAAAGACAGAATTTTCAATCTTGTATTTCCGTAATTTATTTATTTAATGCCGGTAAACGCTAACCTATCGGTGATGAAGTCCGCCCAGACATTATGGTCTAAACCGCTTACGCTAATGACTTCTACATAACTGTTGAGGTTTGTAATGTGTATACTATTTTGTTAGTCGGGATTGGCGGCTTTGTAGGCGCTATTCTAAGATATATAATAGGCGGATGGATACAGAACGGATTTGTCGATTTTCCAGTGGGTACACTCACAATAAATACTGTTGGTAGTTTCTTTTTGGGCTTAATAATGTATCTTTCTGAATATCAGGGTGTCTTTAGTGATCAAACCAGAATACTTCTTACAATAGGTATTTTGGGAGCTTTCACAACGCTATCAACGTTTGGCTATGAATCATTTCGATTACTTGATGACTCAAAATTAACATTGATGGCGATAAATGTAGTATCGACAGTATTATTTTCCATGATGGCTGTATATTTAGGTAAGATTGTAGCTCTAAGTGTTAGCTCTTACCTCTTGGGAGGAATGAAATGAAAACGGATCAAACGGCGGGTAGTGAGGAAAATTGCATGAAAAAAGAGTCAACAGCCATATTATTGAGAATATTCATAGGAGAATCTGACCACTACAAAGGCAAGCCCCTATACATGCACATTGTTGAAATGTTAAAAGCTGAAGGCATAGCCGGAGCTACTGTTTTTAGGGGCATTACTGGTTTTGGGAAACATAGCCGCATTCATACAACTTCTATACTGCGATTATCAACTGATATGCCAATACTCATCGAGGTTTCTGATATTGAAGAGAATATTGATAGGATTAGACCAAAATTAGATGAGGTAATTAATCAAGGATTGATCACAGAAGAAAAAATTAAAGTTATATTTTATGACAGTGATAAAAATAAGTGACGTGCTCGTATTTCTTTACGTTACAAGCTGAATAGGGTCCTTAAAAATTTGTCCGCTTTTTAAGGATTAATTAACTTTATTTTTTAGATTAAGTATTGCGTCGTTATCCTCAAATGTAAAATACATGTGCAAAACACTCTTTTTATGCTTAAATGAATCTATGATCTCAATTTCATTTTTAGAAATTGATTAGTCCTTTTTTAACGTTAACTTTTGTATATAGGAAATAAATGTGATCAATTGCCATAATTACAAATAAGTATAGCTTGTCAAAAAATAGAGTTATTATTACATTCATTTTTCAATTAAAGCTTAATTTTAGTCATTATTTTAAATTTTGATTTTTATAGTATATCTTTTTGGGGGATTCTAATTACAGGTACATGACCTAAAATAAACATTTTGGGATCTTAATTTACACACTGATTTTGAAGGGCCCTAAAGCTGAAATTTCCTGATGAATTAGCCACTCAGGCACGGTCCTCCAATCCGCCGCACCTGCTTTCACTATTGTTTTACTCATAAATTAGCATTTAAATAATGAGCCTATCCCGAAACTCAAAATTTGATTTTTGAATCTCGTATTTTGGACAGACAATCGAATATCTGATCATGAAAAACAGTCATGAAGCTCTTATTGATTTGGAATAAAACAGATTTTGGGATAAGCTCGTTTACTTTATCACATTGTTCAGCTGCAAGAGATAACCAACGAGCAACAGTAGCAGCTTGTATATATAAAACATCGGCAATAGCTTCCATACTCATTCCTTTCATAGCCATTTTTAGAGCTAGAAGGATTGTTTTCTCATCCTTGCGAAGGTTGTAAAAATAATAACCTGTGTGGTCATTAAAAAACTCTCCCGCAGTGCTTACATTTGTATTTCCGAGCTTTTTGCAGTCCAGTCTTTAGCAATGCCTTTTTTCCCTGCTATGGGAAACATCAGTGCAAACCTATTTCTCACTCTGGTTGGCGTGTTTATGGGCAGGAGTGTAATAAAGGCTCTTTCAAACAGGGAAGAATAAATATGCTCTCGTTATCGGGTCTGGGCAATCTTTTTTTGATAGGCGCAGGTGGTTTTATAGGAGCATGCCTTAGATATACAGTTTCAAGCAGAATTCCCAAGGTTAAGAATATCCCTGCAGGCACGCTTACAGTAAATCTTTTAGGGACTATTGTGCATTCTCTTCTCACTTTTTCTTCTCAATCTGAATCCATGGTTTATCTAGTAAATATAGGAATTTTAGGTTCCTTTACGACATTTTCGACTTTCACATATGAAACTCTCAAATTGCTTGAAGAAGGGCATAATCTCTCTTTTTCCTGAATATCTTTCTTAATGTCATGCTCTGCCTCGCAGGGGTAAGCATTGTATATCTAGCTCTGGGTAAGTGGGCTTGAAACTGCTCTAATTCACGGTGGATCTCGAAATAGTACAATATAAGAGTGGTATATTATAAGAGAATTTGAGAAGTTACTTCTCAAAAAACCGAATTTGAAAAGACTATGTGACAAACCTTGTTTAAAAAATTAAATGTAGATTTGTGAAGAAAAAGGTAATATTTGAGAAACATTCCTTGAAAAGCTTATTTTATTAAGAAAAAATTCTAAATAATTAAAAAATATGAAAAAATTAAATTAGAAAGCCCTTAAAATCACTTTACAAGGGCTTTTGGAGATCTTCTGATGAAGCGCCTTTTATGACCTGAAGAGGTAAAGCGCTGTGCAGGTCCTGGGTGTGCTTTTTGAGCATGTGCTTTCTTGACCTTGATTACTCTGCCTTTTCTGCCTTTTATCCTTACCCAATTAATGCTGCCGGTTTTGCCCATTATCATTCCTCATTAAGTTTAATCTTTATTTTCTCTGAATTTATTTATAATTTATCTGGTAACCTATCCTAGGTTCATTTATTGCTGGACGCTGCCGGTTGCCGCGGATTTTTCTCATCTCCTCGGCAGGGTCTCAACAAACAGGATTCAAAACAGGTATTTCCTGGTTCGATAATGTTAAATCGATAATTTTCAATGATACTTGACGAGTATCTAGTATTCCTTGGAGCTTGAAAGTGCGAAATTATAAATGTCATCAAGCCTTGGGTTATCATAAAGAGAGATGCTAGTAATTAAATGTTACGGACATGGGATTAAAACAAAGTAGACTTGCAAATTCTTTTATTAAAAAGGTGATTAACGTAAAAAAGAATAACATTGAAACAAGGCTTGCAGATGCACGGGAAGAACTTGCAGGCTTAAAGAAATTTCCTGACCCTGAATTTGTTGGCATTATTAGAGAACTGGGGTTCAGGTGTGAGCTTTGTGCACGCTGCTGCACTAAAGACTTTAATGATCATGTTTTTCTGCTCGATGCAGACCTGGCTGTTTTAAGGGAAATAAATCCGGATTTTATCTCTCCTGCTCCTTATTACGAGTTTTGTGACCAGAAGGGCAGGTTTTATGTCTCAGGCTATGCTCTGAAAACAAATCCAGACGGCTCCTGCGTTTTTCTTAAGAATAAACGCTGCAAAATTTATGAAAACCGCCCTTCAATCTGCAGGGTCTATCCTTATATGCTCCATCAGGAAGCAGACGATTCAGGTAAGGTTGATTGGCGACAGATAAGTGGCTTAAACGAACATGGGTGCTATAATTCCGAACTTGAAGATTCGGAATGTGAAGCAATTGCGCGGGAAACCAGAGTTTATGAAGAGGCTTATTTGACACATATGATTGGTTTCTTTGAAACTGTGGAGGCTCACTTCAGGAAAAACCACTTGAAACACGTCCAGAGCATATATGACCGTAAAATGAGGGAATTTCTTAAAGGCGAATGTGGGCTGGAAGTTTTTGTATATTGCAAAGGCAAGTTTGAAAAGCAAAAACTCAGACCTAAATCGGAAATATAATCAGCAGAATTGCTCAATCCAGGGCACGGCTCGTTAAGATAATAAATTTTAAAAAGAAATTAAAATGACTTATCGCCTGCGTTGTGGAAAAAAAGGCTCTGTAGAAATCCTCAAAATAATAAATCTTAACTAGTTTGAACTGAATAGCCGGATATGTTTTTACTTATTTAATTTTATCCTCTTGTAAATGATTTAGATAGGTTTTCTACAGATCCGAAAAAAACTCAATTTTTGCGTCTGAATCCGGCAGCTGGATTTTAGCTCCGGTCTGTTTTTCTATCTGGTAATTGTCCATGTAGATGGTTTTAAGGATGCTTTTGAGATCTCCTCTTCCTTGGGTATCTGGAAGTTGAGGAAGATCCAGCAGGCCAGTGCAATATTTTGATTTTGTCAGTAAGACTGGATCCTTACAGCGTTCACACTTTATTAGTAAATGCATGCCTGTTCTGGTATTAATTCTCAATCTTCAATATCAAACGTTCAAGCAAGATTACAGTAACTACCCCCATTACAAACCCGTTTCCTACAATTGGTCTCATTACGGGAGGAAAAGTTGCCAGGAGCTCAGAAGGAATAAAGGCCAGAATCGTTGCGATCAGTATGGGAAATCCGACTACCAGTCCTTCATTAAACCCACTGATGGCATTTCTTTCTGTAAGCATAAGCAACCCTGATGCTATTTGAGCACTCATCAGATAGACCAAAACACTTCCTATCACTACCGGAGGAATACTACTGATAAAATTAATCGCTGCAGGGAAAAAGGACAGGAAGAGCAATCCGATACCGGCCGGGAGCAAAGAATAGCGAGAAGCGCAACCAGTGGCGGTAATCAGCCCTGGACTGAATGAAAAATTAACAGGGCCGACAACTCCGAACAGGCCTGCAATGACATTTCCAAGCCCTGTAATCCCAACTCCTTTGCGGACACGCTCTTCCATTGAGCTGGCGTTTAAGAGACTTCCTACGGATTGGATCGAACCCAGGTCATTTATGGAGAGTGCAAGATAACAGAACAAGAACGAGAGCAGGACTCCGGGATCAAAGGCAAGTTTAAACGAGAGATCTTCAAAGAAAAGGCCGAACATGGGAAGCTCTGGAACGGAGACAGAAGACGCAGGAGCTAGAACGGTTTGTAACAATGTATGAATAACGCTCCCGAAAAGAATGCCACAGACAACTACAGTTGCTTTCCAGACTCCTTTTAGCAAATTATTAGCAGTGAACATACCAAGACAAAGCAAGATGGCAAAAGGGAGGTTGAAAAGAGGAGAGAAGGCTGATTCAGGAGAAAAGATTAGGTTAAGAATTATGGGGGATAAGGTGAAGGCTATAAGAATAAGAATTACGGAAACTACTCTCACCGTAAAAAGCTTCTGCATATGAGCAAAAAGCCCGGAAAAAGCAACCAAAGCCAGTAATAGACCTCCTATAAAAATAGATGTTGATATGAATTCAGGTCTGGCATTCTGAGATGCTATAACTCCTATCAACAGGACGGTGGCTGGCCCTAATACCAGAGGCAAACGGTGTCCCCACAATATCTGAGCAATAAGTACAATGGAAGTGACAAAAAGAAGTTTTTGTATATATATGATCTGCTGCCCAAGATCATCATATTGCATTGTGGCAATTAGCTTTCCTATAATTAACAAAGCCGGGATGCTCACAACAAACCATTGTAAACCGTATATTATCATTTCCAGTCCTTTAGGACTGTTATTTAATCCGTATTTTAACTGCATTTCTTTCTCAGATCCTCCATCATACAGATTCTATTCCAAAATCTAGTGGCTTTCAATTTTACATTCATTACTGGATTTTGGAACTGAGTCCTCATATCCATTAAATATTTAGGCTTGTTATTAAGAAAAAGACTTCGGAATTATATATTCATGCTGAAGAAATATAGTATCACATAAAAGAAATGATGATAATGTGATTGAACGTTAGAGTTTTTGGCACTCTGGAAGAGATTCATCTCTCAAAACTAAATCTCAAAATTAAATCTCAAAATTAAATCTCAAAACCAAATCTCAAAACCAAATCTCAAAACCAAATCGTAAGATTAAGGTTTTGTATGGGGTTGATTATTTGCATCTCCTCCTAAAAAAGCAAAATTGTGTAAAAATTCTCCCTTCGCTAAAATCGTAAGGAAAAGAAAAGAAAAGAAAAGAAAAGAAAAAATTCAATTTCTTTTCCCTTTAACCTTCCACTTAAGGAGTATACCGTCTTCTATTTTTTCAACTGAGGACAGTTCAAGTCTGAGGAGTTCGGCTTCTGAGAATCCTTCTCCATCAGTAAAAGTTGGAGATGTAACGCCCCCTATGATTAGGTTTCCTACGAAAGTATAAATTTCATCAACAAGGCCTGCAGACAGCATTCCCCAGTTGAGGGTTGCTCCTCCTTCTACCATAAGTGTATTTATACCCAATTCCTTTAACTTTCCTACAAGTTCTGGAAGGTCAACTTTCTCAGCCCCTGTCTTGATGACAACAGCTTTTTCTTCCAGTTTTTTTACTTTTTCGGCAGGTGCGGATTTTGAAACTGCAATAATCCTTATTCCTTCCCCTTTTTTGAAAATGTCGGCATCCAGCGGAGTTCTTGCTGAACTGTCAACAATGATCCTTGCTGGGTTTTCGCTTTTTCCCGCGGTTTTCCTGGCTTCCCTTCTCTCTGGAGACTTTACAGTTAAGCTTGGGTCATCCGAAAGGACAGTTCCTATTCCTACCATAATTGCATCTGTCCTGGCTCGGAGTTCATCCACTCTCTCAAAATCAAGTTTTCCAGAGATTCTGACCTGCTTTCTTTCCTTTGTTGAGAGCTTGCCATCAGCTGACATAGCGGAATTAATAAAAACAAAAGGTCTGTCCATTTTTCTAGCTCCTGAAAAAAGTAGTTGTAGAAGGCATTTTGGGAAAACGCCTCCTATTTGAAGAATGCTTGAGCAGATTTTAAATAGTCTTAGTCTTTCCTCGCTTCACGCTAAAAGGTTAACAATTTTAGAGATGGGCTATTTAATTTTAATATATTTAATTTCTTTTGCTAGTTTTTATTCGATTTCTATCAGAGGTTTCAGAAGGTCGTGATCTCTTAAAAGTCCCTGAAGTTTGCGGTTTGAATTGATAACTGGAATCTGGTCAATCCTATTTCGTTTCATTTTCCGCGCACAGTCGCTGACAGATGCAATATATGTGGCTGTGATCGGTTCCTTAATCATTATATCACTTCCGAGCAGATTGGGAACCTTGATCCTTGATACACTGTAATAAATACTCATTGTATCTCGCATAGATTCCCAAGTCCAGGCATCATCATCCAGACCTGAGGACATATCTGACATCTCTACACTATCCTCAATCACGCTGGCAGCAATAACGTCCCGGTCCGAGATTATTCCTACAAGTTCCAGGCTAGCATCAAGTATGGGGACAGCCTTGACGCCTGCAAGTTCCATAATCCGGGCAGCAACAGGTAGGGGGGTTTCACTGTAGATTGTAACTACTTGCTTTTCTACATAATCCTTAATCGGAATATCAATGTTCATGTCTGCAATTGCACCCACAACATCTGCCACCGTGACAAGGCCTACGAGTTTCCCATCATTTACAACAGGGAGCCTTCTTATGCCGTGTTCCAAGAGCAGGCGTGCTGCAGTCTGCAGATCCGCTCCAGGGGCTATGGTTATCGCACCCCGTGTCATAAGAAGAGCCAATTGTTCTTCTTCCGGGTTCTGTAAAAGGTTTGTCCTAGTTACAATTCCCACGACTCTGGAATCTTTAAGTACCGGAACTCCTGAAATATGTTTGTTCTTAAGAATTTTAAGAACCTCGTCCCTTGATCCTGGAAGGGTTGCGCATGCTACGTCCCTTACCATGATATCTTCAATGAAGATGTTTTTTGGCATTTAATCTACACCTTTGTACACTCTGAATCCTGGTTTTCTTTCTCTTACTTCTCTTTCTTAAAAGGCTTCCAGTTGACAGAAAGTCTTAATTTTATTTTTCACTCCGGACGACCAGGACCGGGACTTTTGAGCCTCTTACAATTTTCTCTGCAACGCTTCCCATCAGAAATCTGTCGAGCCCGGTTTTGCCAAGTGTGCCCACAACTATCAGGTCAGCATTATTTTTCTCTGCGAAATTTATAATTTCATTGCTAGGGTGACCTTCTAATAGAACTTCTCTTACCTCAACCCCTGATGCCTCTCCGCGCTCCTTAACCTCGGATATCGCTTTCTCCCCTTCCCCTCTCAGGATTTCGTACATCGCTTCCCAGCCTGCGTCCATAGGTATTGAGGAAAATGAAGTTGAGTCCACCACGTAAAGAGCGTGAACTGTAGCTCCGCTGAGTTTTGCAATCTCAATACCTTGAGAAATAGCTCTCTGGCTATTCTCGGATCCGTCTGTTGCAATCACTATATTCCGGTAAAGTTCGCTAATCATCTCTGTTCACCGTTGCTTTACGAATGAAATACTGCTAGTATGTCATCGGGCCTTGCCCGCCTTGTGATTCCATTTATGGGGTTCTTTATCCCTGCAAGATTATTGGAACTTCCATTCAGGATCATGAGATTAGCTTTATTTCCCTTTTGTATTGGACCCGTAGAATCAGGTCCCATTACAAAAGAACCATTAAGTGTGCAAATTTTAAATACTTGCCTATCGTCTATAGAAAAAACTTTAGACATAAATTCCATTTCAGCAAACATATTAACAGAATTTAACATTACATTATCTGTTCCTGCAGCTACTCCTATTCCAGCTTCCAGCATCTCGGCAATAGGTGCCATTCCAGCCCCTGTAATAAAGTTAGATCTTGGACAGACAACAACTGGAATCTTTGCATCAGCGACGTGCTCAAGATCTCTTTTTGTAGCATTTGTCAAATGAATCAGGAGATCCGGCTCAAGAGATAATGCTTTTTCTATATCACTTGTATCTTTTTCTCCTGCATGGATTGCAAAGAATTTTTTATGCTGCCTTGTATAGGTAGCAATTTCCTCCAATAGTTTGAGATCAAGGTCATTTGTCCCGCTCATTCCAAGTCCGGTGGAGCGCAGAAGAATCCTTTTTACTTCAGCGAGTACTATTTGAAGAGGTAATTCAGGCTCTGCAGGTCTACCGAGTACCATGGAATGAAGCTTAAGTCCTTCAAGAGCTTTATTTAGGGCTGCTACTCCTACAACCCCCCCTTCCCTGAAATCTGCAAAAGCACAAGTCCCGGTTTCTATCATATCCAGCAGGGACTTTCTCATGCATTCGATCAGGGTTATGTATGGGGTTTCTCTTAGAATTTTATGCTTTAACCCGCCAGGAGGCTTTACAAGAGCATCCAAGTCTTTTTGAGTCTTAAATCCAGATATTTTTCCCAGAGGAGGATCTTTGAATACTGAATCTCCGAGATGAGTATGCGCATTGACAAAACAGGGAGCTATTATGTTGGTAGAGTGTGTACGTTCTTCCCCAATCTCTGTAATTATTCCTCTTTTTATGCAGATATATCCCTCAATAGGTTCCAGCTCTGGGCCTGCAATAATTGTCCCGGGAATTATTTTTTCAGTGCCGTAAATACCTACACACCTCGGCTTTCATCATCCTCTAGATAATGCTTTCAGAGTTAAAGCAGCATCTTCTGATTGCTTTCTATTGTGCTTATAGTAAAAGTTCCCTTTTCTTAAGGAAAATGGGTTTCTAGTATAAATGCTTCCTATAAATATATATGCAACATAGCAAATCCATAGCCCAACGATATTTTTATATATTAGTATGTATATAATGTGACTTCGTCGCATTGTATAGGTCCTTGCACGAGGTAATGGAAAATCCTAACGATGAGTGTACAGACAACCCCAATGCGGTACAATGGTAGTGTGATACTGCCCGGCACGAGGGTAACTGAAAGTGACTGCGGAATACCAGAGGATGAGCTTTCGGAGTTAGTGCGCTCGGGCTACAACACTATTCCTCCTTATTTTATAACTCTTCTAGGTGCTCTTTAAATAGTTTCAAACAAAATTTTAAATCTAGTTTGAGACTTCAACTGGTCTTATTGATCTTAGAAACTTTAATTGATGTTCTCTTCTCATTGTTCCCGATTATTTCTTTACTTCATCAGCAATTCGTTATTGATTCATAGAATTTCCAATAAGGTAATAAATATGTCTTTTGAAGAGGCAGTAAAAGATTTGGGTTCCGATATAATTGTTTATATTGAGGTTACTCCTGGTTCCAGGTCAATTTTGGTTCCGAGTGGTTATAACGAGTGGCGCAAGCGAATTGAAGTAAAATTAACCAAAAATGCCCAGAAGGGAAAGGCAAATGAACAGCTTATGGAACATCTTGCCGAACTTTTTGGAATTAGCAGCTCGGATGTTTTTATAAATAGTGGGGCCACAAGCAGTAAAAAGTCCATATTGTTAAAAGGAGTTTCATACAAACAGGCAGTTTCAATTTTTGGAGCTTCTTTAAAAAAATAAATCTATAATTTTAATATAAAGTTTTAAGAATAACTTTTTCAGCTCTTATGAGTTAGACTGCAGTCTTCTTAAAGCTCTAATTAATAAAAAAGGTTGCAAGCGAAGTGACTGATACTGAAATTTACAGAAAAAGACTTGAAAGAATTGAAGAATTGCTCTCTGAGCTCTCCGAGTATTCAGAAAGGGGAGCAATTATCATTGTTGAAGGAAAAAGAGACGTTATCTCATTGAAAAGGCTTAAAATTGAAGGCAATTTTGAACTTGCAACTCGACATCCTCTTTTTAACCTTTCCGAGAAAATTGCCCAACTTGGTAGTGAGGTAGTCATATTAACGGACTGGGATAGACGCGGTGACATGCTAGCTGTAAAACTTTCTGAGTATTTGCAACATTTCGGTTTAAAACCTGAGCTTGAGATTCGAAACAAACTGAGGCTAATATCTCAGAAAGAAATTAAAGATGTGGAAAGTCTGTACACTTATGTTTCTAAGCTGAGAGTAAAGACTGGAGCCTGCTCAAAGCAGGATTTCCAATAAATTTGAATTTAAAAAAGAGGTGCTCCCTCATTAATTAGTTGATATTTTGAGACACCTGTAATTTAACAACTC